>ERZ794982.86-NODE-86-length-49041-cov-15.820765_pt1 | contig 49041 bp, 62 predicted proteins | sample MGYA00433071_ERZ794982 | MGnify/ENA primary metagenome ERZ794982 (study PRJEB30140, sample SAMN00862574) | bioreactor metagenome | study: EMG produced TPA metagenomics assembly of the Bioreactor inoculated with sediment Metagenome (bioreactor metagenome)...
AACTACTTCAAGGCAACAGGATGTGTTACAGCATAATCGCCCGATGCTCTAAGCCATTTCGAAATTCCCCTGTCAATGCTGCCAAGTTGAGCCAACGAAAGAAGAGCCACACAACAAAAAAGGGAGACAAAATGCCTCCCTCGTGAATCTCTTCTTTTTGTCATGCCTCTACATGCGGAAGACACCGAACTTGGTTTCCGGCACCGGAGCATTGATAGCAGCCGAGAATGCAAGTCCCAAAACGCGACGTGTCTCATTTGGTGTAATGATGCCATCATCCCACAAACGCGCCGTCGCATAATAAGGATGACCTTCTTCTTCATACTTTGCCTGAATAGGTGCTTTGAAGTCTGCCTCATCAGCAGCGGACCATTCGCCACCATCCGACTCAATATTATCACGTCGAACAGTAGCCAGAACGTTGGCTGCCTGCTCCCCCCCCATCACGGAAATACGACTATTTGGCCAGGAAAAAAGGAAACGAGGGCTATAAGCACGACCGCACATACCATAGTTCCCTGCCCCATATGAGCCACCAACCAAAACTGTGATTTTTGGAACATTGGCACAAGCGACCGCTGTGACCAACTTGGCACCATCTTTGGCGATGCCGCCAGCCTCGTAATCCCGACCAACCATGAACCCGGTAATATTCTGCAAGAATAACAATGGGATACGACGCTGACAGCAAAGTTCAACAAAATGCGCACCTTTCTGCGCACTTTCGGAAAACAGAATGCCATTATTGGCAATGATCCCTACCGGAATACCAAAAATATGAGCAAATCCGGTCACCAATGTGGTGCCATAACGGGCTTTGAACTCATCAAATTCAGAACCGTCGACCAGGCGGGCAATCACTTCGCGAATGTCATATTGTTTCTTGAGATCCGCAGGTACGACACCAGACAGGCTCTCAGGTGCATAAAGCGGCTCCTTGGGCTCACGCAACTCAATGTCAACATCTTTGCGACGATTCAAATTGCTCACAACGGAGCGCGCAATCTCAAGCGCGTGGCTATCATTCAATGCATAGTGGTCAGCAACACCTGATGTCTTGGTGTGAACGTCTGCACCACCCAAATCCTCCGCAGATACAACTTCACCAGTCGCTGCTTTCACGAGCGGAGGTCCCGCCAGAAAGATGGTGCCCTGTTGTTTGACAATGATCGTTTCATCCGACATGGCAGGTACATAAGCACCACCTGCGGTGCAAGAACCCATTACAACGGCAATTTGAGGAATACCCATGGAAGACATGGTAGCCTGATTGAAGAAAATTCGGCCAAAATGCTCTTTATCTGGAAAAACTTCCGTTTGCTGAGGAAGATTAGCCCCACCGGAATCCACCAGATAGATACACGGCAGATTGTTCTCTTTGGCCACTTCCTGAGCCCGCAGATGTTTCTTGACCGTCATTGGATAATAAGTGCCACCCTTGATGGTGGCATCATTGCAAACGATCATGCATTCACGACCCTCCACCCGGCCGATACCAGTTATCAAACCAGCCCCATGAATGGCGGCATCATACATTTGGTTGGCAGCGAGGGGAGATAATTCGAGAAAAGGAGCGCCAGGATCAATCAGTTTCATCACCCGATCACGGGGCAACAACTTCCCGCGTGACAAATGACGCTGGCGCGCTCTCTCGTTGCCACCAAGCGCAGCTTCAGACCGCTTGGCATTGAGATCATCCACCAGTTCCTGCATTTCTTTTTCGTTTTTAGCGAAGTCAGCAGAATCAGATCTGATTTCAGACTTGAGAACAGCCATAACGCCCCCTCTTTCAATCACTTAACCGGTCACAATAGGAAAAATGCGACCACTCTCTTATCATTTCTTAAAGCGACTATACACAACTTACGGAAAAGAATAAAGAATTTTAACGCATCTTACGTTAACTGCTTTAGTTGAATGAGGCGGTTTATCCCCAAGCTTACTTGCTTGAATACATCATTTGCTCCGATTTTGAGATATGTGATATTGCCCGAGCCGTTGGCCCTATTCTGAGCCACCCTTCACCATACCCACATCAGTGATCTCTGTCGGGCCTCCTGCTTCCAGCCAGGCGCCATATCCTCCCTCGATGTGAGCAACAGGTGTCAGCCCCATGCGTTGAAGTTGTTGGGCAGCCAATGCACTGCGCCATCCTCCAGCGCAAAAGAAAATGAACTTCTTGGTCTCACTGAAAATTTCACGATGATAAGGACTTTCAGGATCAACCCAAAATTCCAACATACCGCGTGGTGCATGAATGGCACCCGGTATCCGCCCAACCTGATCCAGCTCACGAATATCACGGATATCAATAAAGATATGCAGATCATCTCCCAACAAGGGCATGGCCTCGGCTGCGGTGAGTGTCTCGATCTCCCGCTCTGCCTCAACAAGCAATTGCTTATATCCTAATTTGATCGTCTGGCTCACCCTGTCATCCTCCATCTCCGGGTTACGGATATAGATGAGAATGGTCCGGCCAAGGCGCTAAAATCAAGCCTTTTACCAATCAAATCGATATCATGAGATTTTCAAAAAGTTATAGTAAAATAACTAAACGAATTGATCATTCAGATCTCATGAACACAAATCCAGAATCCAAGGCAAAAAAAAGCGCGGGTCAAACCCACGCTTGATCTTGTCGTTGTCACACCCCAATGGGGCAGAAACTTTAAGAGGCAGCAATCGCTGCAGTCTCGAATGCCCCAAACAGGTAAACAATTGCCAGAATAGCACCCAGTGCCAGCACGGCTTTCATTGTTACCCCCCAACAAGAAACTTCCAATTCGTTGTCCATGTAACCTCGTTCGTCCAGGACGATTGTTAGCCGAGAAATCAAAAACACGCTGTCGGCGCTAGAAACCCCTTGTTAACGGCTCGTAAAGATTTAGGCAACAATTAAGGCATGCAAAGTTTGCAATGCAGCCATGCACAGGGCGAGTATGATTGTTTATCAATATCCTACCAACGAATAATTCTGTGGGTTAAGTTGAACACAATTGGATGAAGCTGCCACATTCCCTTTGGGCACTTCTAAACAATATTCAATGGAGTGCCAAAATGAATCAGCTCTCAACACTGGATCTGGCTGCCCTGAGCTGGTTCATTTTAATGTGGGGTGGCTTTTCGTTGATTGTTGATACAAGTCCTTTGCGCAAGAAATCCCTCTCATATCATATGAACCAGCACAGACTGCGCTGGATGCAAGCATTGGCCGAGCGGGAAATGCGAATGGTGGATACAGCCATTATTACAGGGCTGCAAAATGGCACCGCTTTTTTTGCTTCGACATCACTCCTGGCCATAGGTGCGGGCTTTGCCCTACTGAACTCTACGGATCTCGCCCTTCAGATCTCCTACGACCTCAACCTGCCAGTAGAAGTCAGTCGTGGCCTCTGGGAAGTTAAGGTTCTCGCCCTCATCACGCTCTACATTTATGCCTTTTTCAAATTCGGTTGGGCCTACCGATTATTCAATTATACGTCCATCTTGATTGGTGCATTTCCTCCACCCGACAAAATAGAGTCAATCGAGATGAGTGAAGCGATTCATCAGGCTTCGGAAGCCAACTCTCTTGCCGGACGTCATTTCAACCGGGGTCTTCGTGCCTTCTTCTTCTCACTTGGTCTTTTTGCCTGGTTTATACATCCCTTGTTATTCATCGGAACAACAACCTATATTGCGCTGGTACTCACCAGACGCCAATTCCTCTCCCGTTCCAGCAAACTTGCTTCCAGACTGGTAGAAGAATAACCTTTGCGACAATTCCTTCCCCATCCGGTTGCCCACCGGCCCTTTTTCACGACCCAACCAATAGTCCCATACCCATATGTCTCAAGCCATCCGCAAGCCAACAGCTCTGGATCTAGCCAGTCTGCTTTTCCTGACGTTCATCTGGTCTTCCGCCTTTCTGGCGATCAAAGTGGCAGTTCCACAAACAGGTCCGATCTGGCTGGCCACGATCCGCGTTCTCATCGGTTTTGTTGTCCTGCTTCCATGGATGCTCTATCGAGGTATTATCTTACCCAAAGGCATGCGGAACTGGAGTCTTTTGATCTTTTTCTCCCTGATCAATGTCACCCTGCCATTCCTGCTCATCTCCTGGGCGGAACTGACCATCAGCGCAGGCATCACCTCTCTGTTGCTTGGAAGCGGCCCATTGCTTGCATTGGTTCTTGCGCACTTCACCACTCAGGATGACAAGATCAGTTGGCCAAAACTTCTCGGCATAGCTTTCGGCTTTACAGGGGTAGCGCTGGTAGTTGGAGGCCAAGCCCTTGATGACGTAGGCGACACTGCCCTTCTCTCTCTGCTTGCCGTACTGGCAGCCTCATTCTGCTATGCTCTATCCGGCGCACTGGTACGCAAGATCACTGATATTCCTCCAACACGTCTGGCGACGTTGGTCTTGGGTCTTTGCAGTATTCAGCTACTCGCTCTGGCATTCCATGAAGGACTGCCCGACTTTACCCGAATTGACGATAAAGGTTGGTTCAGCCTTATTTTCCTCGGCCTTCTGCCAACTGGCGTCGCAACGATATTGCGCTATCGCCTCATCAATACCATTGGCGCAAGCTTCTTCTCGCTGGGATTGAACCTAATTCCTGTCTTCGGAATCATACTGGGTGCCATCGTTCTATCCGAAACAGTACCATTGGAGGTTTGGGGCGCTCTGGCCTTGATTGTGACCGGCCTGTTCGTCTCTCGTATCCCGACGAAAGGCAAGGCTACCCAAGAAAGAAAGGCCGGACAAGCCGGCCTTTAAGGGAGGAGGAACATATATCCTTATTGGGGGACATATTTCTTTGAATGGTTGTTTGAAAAAGCCCGCACAAAACACAGGCCTTTCTCATATTCTTATGCAGTCGCATTGAAGAGTTCACGACCAATCAACATACGGCGAATCTCGGACGTGCCCGCACCAATCTCATAAAGCTTGGCATCACGAAGCAGTCGGCCTGTGGCATATTCATTGATATACCCATTGCCACCCAGAATCTGAATCGCCTCCAAAGCCATTTGTGTTGCCTTTTCTGCGGAAATCAGGATTGCGCCAGCTGCATCCTGGCGGGTCGTTTCGCGGCGATCACAAGCTTGTGCCACCTGATAAACATAAGCACGGCACGCATTCATATTCACATACATGTCCGCAATCTTGCCCTGCATCAGCTGGAAGGTGCCGATTGGTTTTCCGAACTGTTCACGTTCATGCACATATGGCATGGCAATATCCATACAAGCCTGCATGATACCAAGCGGGCCACCTGAAAGAACCGTACGCTCATAATCAAGACCGGACATCAACACACGAACGCCTTTATTGACCTCGCCAACAACATTTTCAACCGGCACTTCGCAGTTCTCGAAAACCAGTTCACCGGTAGAGGAGCCGCGCATACCAAGCTTGTCCAGCTTCTGCGCCACCTTGAAACCCGGCATATCCTTCTCAATCAGAAAGGTCGTGATACCTTTTGGACCAGCTGCCGGATCAGTCTTGGCATAGACCAGCAGGATGTCCGCATCAGGCGCATTGGTGATCCACATCTTGGAACCGTTCAGAACATAGTGATCGTCCTTTTTCTCGGCCCGCAACTTCATGGACACAACATCAGACCCGGCACCAGGCTCAGACATTGCCAACGACCCAACATGCTCACCGGAAATCAGCTTTGGCAGATATTTCTCTTTCTGCTCTTTGGTACCATTGCGGTTCAGCTGGTTCACGCACAAATTGGAATGTGCGCCATAAGACAGGCCAACGGAAGCAGACGCGCGGGAAATTTCCTCCACAGCGATCACATGCTCAAGATACCCCATGCCTGCGCCACCAAACTCTTCTGGTACGGTTATTCCCAACAAGCCCATATCGCCCATTTTATTCCACAATTCCCGTGGAAAGGCGTCGTTCTTATCGATATCAGCAGCAATTGGCGCCAGCTCATCCGCAGCAAAAGCAGCCACCGCATCGCGCAGCATGTCAGCTGTTTCACCCAGATTGAAATTGAACATCAGACCACTCATCTTATTCTCCGTAAGTCTTAAAGACGCCCTGCCCGAAGGTGCGCCATCAAATCATCCTTCACATGGATACAGATCGCCAGGACATATGCCCTCATGGCTCCAGACCTTCTGCTCGCACCATGGTAAAAAGTCCTGTCGCCACATGGATCTCATTGCCATCCAGATAGCTATACACATCACCCTGGCAAACGGTCAGCGTCCTGCCGGGTTTGATGACCCTTCCCTTCGCAATCAGCTTTTCACCACGCGCAGGGTTCAACAAATTCGCTTTGAATTCACTGGTAAGAACGCCATCTCCGGCGCCAAAGAGCGAGAAAGCTGCATAACCGGCCGCCGAATCCATAATCGACGTGGTCACACCGGCATGGAAAAATCCGTGCTGTTGCTGCAGCCCCTTTTTCGCCTCCAAGGTGATATCCACCTCTCCTGGCGCAAGATGGGTAATGGTTCCGCCGAGGGTTTCCAAGAAGCTCTGTTTGCCAAAACTGGACAAAACCCGTTCCTGGTAATTCTCCGCCCTTGTTTCAAATTGTACCAAGTCCCCTCCCAAGAACTTGCCCCATCAGCCTTTTAAATCGCCCAATTCCGTCAAACGCACCCGGCAGGATTCTTCCACCGCATCCAATTCAGCAATTGTCTCTTCAATATCGACCAGCTTCTGGCGCAAATCCTTTCGCCTCGCGTCAATCTTTTCCATCAACATGGCAAGCTGTCCTGCTTCGCCAGGAGGCTGGCGATACATATCAATCACTTCGCTAATTTCACCAAGCGACAAACCCAATCGCTTGCCACGTAAAATCAGTTTCAATCGCGTGCGATCACTTGGTCGATAAAGACGCTGGCGCCCTCTGCGCACGGGCTTTATCAGCCCCTCATCTTCATAAAACCGTAAGGTTCGCGTGGTCAGTCCAAACTCGTTGGTCAATTCCGTGATTGTAAGATAGTCAGCCATTCAACCTCCGACCTTGATTAAATATACGTTTTACGTAAAAGTCAATAAAGATAAATTTATCAATAAAAATCAATAAATTAGATCAAAAATGACTTACATATTAGAATCAGAAACGATCATTCGCCCAGATCCCTGGTGTTGCCAGTTCAACAACATTATCAAACGGGTCCCGGAAATAGAGGCTCTCCCCTCCTCCGGGCCATTGAACATGACTATCGATTACGATCTCATGTTCATTCAGATATGCACTCCACACATCCAGTTGATCAGTCTTGATACGAAATGCGAAATGCCCAGCTCCGTCCATTCTATGACCCGGAACAACATCATCATTCACAAGCGCATCCTGATCACAGACACCACGAAGAAAGGTGATGAGAACCTGGGAGGGTGCAACATCAAACGCACAAATGCGACTGCTTTCTACCATCACAGGAAGCCCAAGAATGCCAGCATAAAAGTCTTTAGCCACAGCCATGTCATCCACATAGACTGGTGTTTCCAACACTCCAATGATCTCAGGCATTCTCATCTCACCTCGTTGCACGGATGCCCCTCCTATCTATAACTCTGACTTTTCATACAGAGCCATTAGCCAATGGGAGTAGCACTAACCTTTGATAGTAAACACAAAATCAAAAGACAGCAACGTAAAGGGAAGATCTATCTTACTCACGATGAGCAAGACTACCTAAATACTCTGACAAAATAATAGGAAAGGATCAGACTAGACCGAACCACCACGCAGCAAGGCCAAGAAAAGCAAAGAAACCAACCACATCGGTAACAGTGGTAATAAAAACACTGGAGGCCACGGCTGGATCTGCACCGAGTTTCTCAAGCCCCAAAGGAATCAGAATACCGGATAAACCTGCAAAAAACAGATTGATGACCAAAGCTGCTCCAATTACCAGGCCAAGATCGAAATTCTCAAACCAGAACCCGGCTATCGCTCCGACAAGCACTGCGAAAGCCGCACCATTTAGCAACGCCACCAATACCTCACGCGAGACAACGCGCATCATGTTGAAGCTGTCAATCTCCTGGGTTGCCAAGGCTCGAACAGCCACAGTCATGGTTTGAGTCGCAGCATTGCCGCCCATAGAGGCAACAATCGGCATCAAAACCGCTAGAGCGACCATTTGCTCAATCGTGGAATCGAACAGAGCAATCACCCAGGATGCCAGAATGGCTGTCAGCAAATTGACTGCAAGCCATGTAAAACGAGATCGAACTGTCTCGATCACCGTATCGGTAATTTCTTCATCACCCACACCACCAAGGCGTTTGATGTCTTCTTCAGCCTCTTCGTGAATCACATCAACGATGTCATCAATGGTCAGAACACCGACCAAACGCTCACTCTCATCCACCACAGCAGCAGACAGCAAATCATAGCGTTCAAACAGGCGAGAAACTTCTTCCTGATCCTCTTCCGCGGTCACATAGTGACGCGTCTCATCCATGATCTCGGTAATCTTGGTCGGTCGGCGAGAACGCAGCAATGTATCCAGAGAGACCGACCCCAACAGCCTATGGGCAGGATCAATCACGAAAATCTGGTTGAACTCATCCGGCAGATCGATGGTCTCACGCATATAATCAATGGTCTGACCGACGGTCCAGAACGGAGCGACTGCAATGAACTCGGTCTGCATACGCCGACCAGCAGAGTCTTCCGGGAAATCCAAGGAACGTTTCAGCTGAATGCGATCCATAACCGGAAGTTGGGCGAGAATCTCTTCGCGATCCTCCTCTTCCATGTCTTCCAGAATGATAACCGCATCATCTGAATCGAGCTCTTTAACCCCTTCGGCCACTACCTCATTGGGCAGGGCATCCACGATCTTCAAACGCAGAGAATCATCCAGCTCGGTCAGAGCAGAGAAATCAAAATCTTCAGCAAGAAGGTCGAGAAAATCCTGACGATCACGCGGGCCAAAGGCCTCAATCAAATCCCCCATGTCCGCTTCATGCAGATCCTGGGTCAGTTCAAGAAGAAGCTCGCGATCACGTTGCTCAATCGCAGCTTCAACCTGATCAAAGTAATCTTGAGCAATCAGGCCACGCTCATCACGCACTTCAAGATCATTGGACAGGGCAATCTCTGCTGGATTGTCACTTCTCATCCTGCCCTCCTATTGATCTCAATGGTGAATCGATTGCTTCCTTGTTGTGCCTGAAAGCAAGGGCCAACTGCAAGCCCGATTTCCATTCAAGCCCATATTCATGAAGGAAAGCAAGGCGCTGCACTCATCAGCACTGTTTATGGAGCCCTTATGACAACCATGCGACCAGATGACCTCGTCAACAATCGATTTGACTGGTGAGTATCAGAACAAGTTGTTACGGAGTATAACAAGATCAGGGAACAACGATATAAAGAGAACCAAGTTTCTCATTCTTACCTAATGCCAGCGTCTCATAAACTGATAGTTCATTGGCCCTCAGAATCAAGCGCTGAGGAATATGATCAAAACGATCCAGAAAGAAGCAATCATTATTCTCAATCGCTGCCCCCAAATTCTCAGGCGCCAATCCTGATTTCTGAATTTTCAGAGCCAGCTTTTCAGTTCGACAGGCAAAGAGATCATCTCCCTTTGCCAACGAGCCAACAGAATAATTATCAGACGCCAATGCCGCGTATGGCAGGACACCAAGCCCTGCCAGAAAAACAAGCATACACGCACTCAATTTCAAGACTTTGGAGAGAAGCATCATTTGGAAACAATCACCCGGCCGATCATATCATCGCTTTCCCAATGCGGACCACATAGATAGGGAAACTCACCGGTCGCAAAGTCAAAGGTCATCTCAAGCTTCTCTTCCGGGAATAGACGAGCATCTTCCTCTTTGCCTGCGTCCTTGAACCAGGTGGAATGGCTGGTGCGTTTATCGACATTTACCCAGCGAACGGTGTCACCCAGCTTCACGTCAATCACTTCGGGACAGAAAGTGTATTTGTACATCATGACAACATGCACATCTTCGTCTGACGGCTTCTTGCCATAGAGCTTCTCATAGCGCGCTTCTGCCTTACCGCAAATCTTGGCGATCTTGGCCGGATCACGCTTGGATTCAAGGCGCATATCACTGGCATTACCACTGATGGAAGTGCCAATCAAAACAACCATTCCAGCCAATGACGCAACCATCCATTTCGAAATCATTTCAAACGTCATGATCAACTCCCGCTATATAAGGAATATTCGGATTGTGTCAGAACCCTAATTCCATAGTGTGCCAAAATTCTGTCAAAACCTACATGCCCAGAACGCAAAATGGCCGGAGAAATCCCCGGCCATTTTCTTGATTATCATTGAGCTTACTTGCCAACCACATTGATCTCAGCTTCCGGATTATCAAGCGCCAGCTTGTATTCCAGAGAGACATGATGGAAGCGAGCATTGGTGTAATCATCATGGATCGCAAAACCAACAGTATAGGTCTTGCCGGGCTCCAATGCGATATCGCCAGGACCGGAAGCTTTCAAAGGACGCTTCAGAACCACTGTCCAGGTGTCCCCTTCCAGCTTGCCTTCAGCCATGACGCTCTTGGCTTCATCCATCTTGCGTTCCGTAAGAATGGAGCTGTTAACACCACCAACTTTCGGAATATAACGCATCAGATCCATGAAGGCACCGTTGGCCAGCTGTCCATCCAGATCGCCCTGGTCTTTCAGCTTTTCCCAACCACCGCGTTTTTTGCCGCGACGACCTTTGACTTCAACCTTGGTCCGGGATTCGGCCAGATATTTGGTCACACCATCTTTGACATCGATCCGCTCACCCACCTCTGGGAACTTGGCAATGTCTTCACCGGCAGGAGCGTGTGGCATATAGCGGCTGTCATGGTGACAGGTAGCCCAGCAACCAGCTTGCTCTACAAGCTTGATGTCGTTACCAGCAATCATCATGGCGACCTTGACTTCATTCTCAGGATCCATTTTGCCACCGTCGACAAATGGTACCGGATTATGAGGGCCATTTTCCCACTGCATGCGGATATAGAGATTTTCCTTATCGTGGGTTGCCTGCAAAGTCATGTCGATATGACCACGTTTGCCTGGGATTGGAGTTTCTTCCGCCTTCTCGCCAGAGACGATCTTGGCACCCATATCCTTCAGCTCTTTGGCATGACAGGTCGTGCAGCGATCACCTGCTTTGGTCACAGGACGAGCACCACCATGGTTCTTACCATACTGAACCCACTCGAAAGAAGCCTGACCGGGGTAGAAGAGTGTCATGCTCTTCTCATCAACGGCATTCCAGTCAACGTTGCCAGCAATGCTATCACCTGATGAAGCGGCAGCACCATCGCTGGATCCACCAGAAGCAGAGGCAGCAGCCTTTGCCTGTTCCTTGGCAACAGCAGCTTCAACAGCCTTGGCAATCTTGGCTTTCATTGCGTCAGCAGCAGCTTTCTTGGCTTCTTCTTCAGCTTTGGTCTGCGCGGCCTCGATCTCTTCAATCTTCTTCAGACTAGCGAGATAGGTTTCTGGCACTTCACGAATGAAATCAGGATTTGGAGCTTCCAGAGCTTCCAGTTCTTCATCGGTCAACAGATCACGAATATTCTTATGCGCGATCCCTTTGTGACAATCGATACAAGTCTGGCCAGTCTTGAAGGCATTCAAATGCTGTTTACGCGCACGTGGTTTCTGGAATTCAGGAGCCATGCTTTCGAAGTTATGACAGTTGCGGCATTCGCGACTGTCAGTGTTCTTCATGGTGTTCCAGACACGCTTGGCGAGATAGAGACGTTTGGCTTCAAACTTCTCTTTAGTATTGATCGTGCCAGTGATCTTGCCCCAAACTTCCTTGGAGGCTTCTACCTTACGAACCATTTTATGGATCCAGGGATCAGGCACGTGACAGTCAGAACAGGTCGCACGCACACCGGTACGGTTCTGATGGTGAATTGTTGGCTTATATTCTTCGTATACGTTATTCTCCATCTCATGACATGAGATGCAGAAAGTCATCGTATTGGTCGCTTCCATCGCAGTGTTGAAGCCACCCCAGAAAATAATACCGAAAACAAAGAAAATAGCGGCCCCGGTCAGCGGAACGCCGAAAATCAGGGTGCGCTTCAGCCAGGCACTCATGCCTTTGCCTTTAGCATCTTGTGTGGTGTTTTCGGAATTGTCAGACATCACGTCCTCCGCGTCCTTTAGCGGTCCTTCAGGTTCAACCTTTGATCCGAAATTTGCGGGGACAGGTCTCCTGATCCTGAAAGAGCCGACGGCCCTTTTCTCATTTCAATGGAAATGAGCTGAGATAAAGAAGGCGGGGAAATCCCCGCCTTCTCAATGGGATATGTTCAGCTTACGTTACGTGGTGAGCACGGTTGTAAACGTTGAACTTACCAGTTGGTGCGAAGAAGCCTTTAATGCGGGTTTTCTCTTCAAGAGTTTCTGCATCAAAAACAACGATCTCACCATTTGGCTCAAGGCTGGTAGAACGGTTCCAGATGGATACCCATACTTCAGAGCCATCAGCGTTGAACTCGGAGTGAACCACAGCATAACCAGGCTTGTCGGTCAGCTGCATTGTTTTCACGATTTCACGGGTATCTTTAGAGATAACCTGGATGGACTGTTGTACTTCTGGATCCGGATGCTTGGTCTGATCAGCCCATACATACTTGCTCTTCGGATGGGTACGAATGAACAGGCCAGGACCGTCAGTTTCTACGGTGTAGCAGACTTTCCAAGCTTGATCTGGATGACCTTTAGGGTCGTTACCCCATACAGTCACAGTACCTTCACCAAGGTGAGTGGTGCCGCCGACTGGGCCACATTCTTTATCATTCCAGTTAGCACCAGGACCCGGATGAGGCAGCTTGCCAACATCGATGGTCGCTTCATGCTTAGCTGTTTTCGCATCAACCACAACCATCTGGTTGGAAGCGTTTGCAGCAATCTGGAAGTACTGAGAAGTTGGGTCGAAGAAACCGTCATGCAGGAACTTGGAAGTATCCATCTGGGTGATTGCAAGGTTTGCAACATCATCCAGATTGACCTGCCACATCTGACCCAGCTCCTTCATGGAAACCAGAACGTCATTGGTGTTAGGCACAGCATAGATAGCAGCGACACGGGACTCTTCAACATAGTCGCCGTCAACGTTCACACCGCGGGAAGAAACAACTTTCTTCGGCTCCATGGTTTCTGCGTCAACGATAACGAAGTGTGGAGGCCAATAACCACCGCCAACGATGTATTTGCCATCGCCAGAAACAGCAACGTCACGAGCATCGTAAGCAACCTGAACTTCAGCTACGCGCATTTTATCAGGTGTCTGCCACAGATCGATTTTGGTCAACTTGCCATCACGACCCATGGTGTACCAGAAGCGGCCCGGATCTTTAGCTGCACCTTCCATAGTGGATTTTTCGGTGCCTTTGATCACGTGCACAGCATAACCGGTATCCAAATGAGCAACGATTTCGTGCTTGTCACCGTCAACGATAGCAACTTTACCAGCGTCACGCTCGATCACAACGAAGAAGTTTTCCCAGTTGCGGCCATGCAGAGGCTTTGTTGGATAATCTTTAGGATCCACATAAACTTTCATGCGGTCCTTCATCAGAGTGATATCCATCTCTGGTGGTTTCGGAGCTTCGAGCTGGATATAGGTAGCCATATCCTTGATCTGCTGCTCGGTCATGATATCGTCAAAGTTGTTCATGCCACCTTCGGTACCGAGGGTGATGATTTTCTCAAGACGCTCTTGACCCAGCTTGCGGGTAGCTTCTGGCTCAAGGTTTTTACCGGTAGCACCTTTACGCAGAACACCATGACAACCCGCGCAGCGCTGGAAGTAAAGAGTTTTGGAGCTTTCATATGCTTCTTTGGAAAGCTTTGGCTCTTCAGCCAGAGCAGCGCCAGGAAGCGCAAAAGAAGCAGCGAATGGAAGAGCAACAGCAGAAAGCAGAGCTGTTTTTCTCATAAATGACTTAGGGTTCATGTCGTTCTCCCCGACAAACGGACCAGGCAGATTAAATATTGTTCATGTTGCCCAAAGTCCCCTTGATGATCGTCAAGCAGAGAAAAACACTGTAAAATATAACCGCATTATTGAGAGAAAACGGCAGTTTTCTGCCAACCCAATTTCACAATCAAGACGGGAAAATTTCAAAGAAGATGAGATGAAAAAAGCGATACCGAACCTCACATGATCAGATTGATGGGATAGGTATCTCATTACGCATACAATCCGTGACACAGTGATTCATGAATTCACAGGGCCTGGTTCAATTATCTATCCGAGTTGAAAACAGTCAGGTGCGTCGCAACGCTCTCTTGGCCGCAGCTTTGCGTCGAGAGGCAGAGCGCTTGGCAGAAGCTTTTTTTGCTTGCTTCCCCTTCTTGGCTGGAGCCGAGCGCTCTACAAACGCTGTCCCTTGCTCCACTTCATTAGCACTTTTTTTGGGGCGTCGTTTTTTGGTTGGCTTTTCACTTTCCAACGGGTTCCAGTTTTCAACCTGTAAGGTTGCCTTCTTGGTTTTCGCGGATAAGGGACCAGAACGAGAAGAAGATCCGTGATTGACAGCCTGTACCTTTGCGTTAGATGTGCCGCGTCCGCTCTTCCCAGACGTCTTTTTTACAGGTTTGGCACCATATTTTCTGATTTCCTCAGCTGTTGGACGCTCACCAGAGGCAACAGGAATCCGCTTGCCCAAAAGCTTTTCAATCTCGGCCAACAAATGCAGATCGACCGGACGGCAAAAACTTATCGCTTCCCCTTCAGCACCAGCGCGTGCAGTGCGACCAATACGGTGCACATAAATTTCAGGAACGTCTGGGAGATCATAATTGTAGACATGGCTGACACCGGAGATATCAATTCCGCGTGCAGCAACATCTGTCGCCACCAAAATATTGGCCTTACCCGATTTAAAATCTCGAATGGCCTTGTCTCGTTGCGCCTGACTTTTATTGCCATGTACAGATTCGGCGGCAAAACCCTCATCAACCAGCACATTCTTCAGCTTTTCCGTACCATGCTTGGTACGTGCAAACACAACACTGACACCATCCATATGCTCAGCAAGACAATTTTTGAGGAAGTCCACCCGATTTTGTGTGCCAATATAATGCACCCATTGAGTAATTTTATCGGCCGTTCGACCCGCAGGAGCCACCTCGATCCGTACGGGATCGTTTTGAAAATCTCGTGATAGCCTGGCAATTGGTGCTGGCATGGTCGCAGAAAATAACAGCGTCTGACGAGGAGCAGTCAATATCTTTGTCAAATGTTGCAACACATGAATGAAACCAAGATCCAACATCTGGTCCGCTTCATCCAAAATCAGGGTATCCACACCATCCAGGAAAAGAGCTTCACGCTCATACAGATCCATCAACCGACCCGGAGTCGCTACCAGTATGTCAGTCCCTTTGAGCAGAAACTTAATCTGCACATTGATGGACGCGCCACCGACCACACTCAGAATGCGCAAATCTGAGCCCTGAGCATAGCTTTTCAGCGCTTCTGCTATCTGAAGGACCAATTCACGTGTAGGTGCCAAGATAAGAGAGCGAACCTGTCGCTCACTTAGATCTGTGTCTAACGCGGTCAGTTTCTGAATAAGAGGAAGGCCAAAAGCAGCCGTCTTACCGGTGCCCGTTTGTGCCAAGCCAAGTACATCCCCACCCTTCAGAATAACGGGAATAGCTTGCTCCTGAATGGGGCTTGGAGCACTGTAACCCGCAGCTTCCACTCCCTTGAGCAAAGCCGTGTCCAATCCCAGTTCAGCAAATCCAGTCACAAGAAACATCCTTCCGGCCTGTCCAGAGTCAAATCGTCATTTTCAAAAGAGCTATTATAATAACAAAAAAGCTCTCAAGGCTGTGCCTTGAGAGCTTTTTGATATGGTGCGGCCGAGAAGACTCGAACTTCCACGGGAGTTACCCCACAGCGACCTCAACGCTGCGCGTCTACCAATTCCGCCACGGCCGCTAATCCGCAATGCGTCAAGACATGTCGTCTTGTTGGTGGCGTGTAACTAGCAAACTGTTTGAGATCGCACAAGTATTTAAGTATCAGATCAACAGCTTTGTGAAAAAGAAATGACTATCCCGCTTCTACTCTGTTGATACCCCGTAAAGGACGCCAGGACGGGCTGCGTGTCAGGACTCTGGTAATGGAAACACCAACTTTCTCACCACGCAATATGACCTGCCCATGAGCAACCGGCACATCATTGGCCAAAATCAGACAATCATCTTCTTCAAAGGCATCGAGCTCGATCACCGCCCCACGGCCCATACGCAGCAATTGATGGATGGGAATCATGGTTTCTCCCAGCTGCACGGAAATGTTGATTGCAATATTGTCGAGATTTGTCACGATTATCCCTTCCGTGAACCTCACGGATCGCTTATGTCAGTTGTTAATAGAGTGTTACCCCATCTGGTAAATGAAGTCTTAACAAAAGAGCTCCAATCGACCATGACCACCGACCGTTCCACAATTGCAGGCCACTCCATGCTGTCAAACCACAACGAGCCTGTGGAGTGGCGCATAACCGATTCTCTTGTCCCCTATCCAGAGGCTCAGAGCTTCATGGAGGAACGGATCAAGCAAATCGCGAACGGAACCGCTCCAGAATGCGTCTGGCTGCTGGAACATCCGCCCTTATACACAGCAGGCACCAGCGCCAATCCTGCCGATCTGATCGCTCCTGACAGATTCGATGTCTTCGAGACCGGCCGCGGTGGAGAATATACCTATCACGGCCCAGGACAGCGTATTGCCTATGTCATGCTAGACTTAAAACGCCGCTCTCAAGATGTGCGTCTTTTCGTCGCCACATTGGAAGAGTGGATCATCAACACATTGGAAGCTCATAATATCAAAGGTGAGCGCCGAGAAGATCGCGTTGGAGTATGGGTAGAACGCCCGGAAAAGGGCCAAGGCATAGAAGACAAGATCGCCGCAATCGGGATTCGCTTGCGCAAATGGGTTACGTTCCACGGCATCAGCCTGAATGTAGAACCTGACCTATCTCACTATAGCGGTATCGTGCCCTGTGGAATCGAAAAACACGGCGTTACTTCTTTTGTGGACCTGGGCTATCCCATCACCATGCCTGAGGTGGATATGACCTTGCGTGAAGAGTTCGAAAAGCTGTTTGGCCCGACACAGCAAGGGTAAGGCCAAACAAAAAACGCCTGGCCTGAACTAGCAAACATTTGGGAAGCAATGTTTACGGATGGCCCGCTCCATCCATCAAAGTTGCTTTTGGCATGGGAAGATCCATGAAATTGGCGGTGATATCCTGAAAATCGGATCTACAGCTGAGAGAGAAGATTGTATTTCCGTGCTGAACAGTTCCGCTGGCATAATCAGCTCCGATACCCTTCAGTTTTCCCTGCCCTACCGACCAGCCTTCACGTTGGCAGATAAGGAGAGGCCAAGGAGCACTCCTGCGGCCATAATTCCAACCTGTCCCAAGTGCTTCAAAAAATCTGCTCGCATTCCCATCACAATTACCCCAGCTTTTGTATTCGCTCAGAACAAAATACGAATGCGATCTGTTTTTTTGCCGAGCAACAATTGGGACATATGTATCAATACATAAGCTTGAGCGAAGATCATGCTTAAGGCTTAAGCTTAACAGAACCTATCTGCGAATAAACAAATCTATTAACTGGACATTAAGCATAAGTGACGCGCAAAGTCGCCTCATGCAATCCTTGATGAGTAAATCCATGTTGATACAATTCGATCCCCCTTCTTGTTCTTTCTTGTCAAAAAGCAAAGAATTTCTGGCAGACGAAGACGCCAGCACAGCTCTGGAATATGCACTCATGATGTCACTGGGTGTTGGCATCGCCTATCCAGTCGCCACCGAAACCAAAGACATCGTGATCAATTTCTTCGAAAGAATCAGCGATGCTCTTGATGGTGTTGCCAGATAGCAAGCGATGAGATCCCCGGCATCTTCTGAAAACTGGCATGAAAACCCGCTCAGGAAACGTTGATATCCAGCCCGAGATCAAAAACAGGAGATGAATGCGTGACGAAGCCGGTAGAAATATAGTCAATTCCTGTTTCAGCGATAGAACGCACTGAATCCGGAGTGATACCACCAGATGCTTCTGCAATAACACCACTTCCCTCCAACATCGCAACCGCCTCACGCAGCTTGTCTGGCCCCATATTATCAAGCAGAACAACGTCAGGACTCGCAGTGAGAGCCTCAGCCAATTGTTCCAGCGTATCGACTTCCACTTCGACCTTGACCAGATGCCCAACAAAATCCCGCGCTTGTCTTATTGCGCCTGCAACAGATCCTGTTACGGCAATATGGTTATCCTTGATAAGAACGGCGTCATCCAGGCCAAAGCGATGATTGGAGCCGCCTCCACATCGCACCGCATATTTTTCAAATGCTCGCAAGCCAGGAGTTGTTTTGCGTGTGCAGGTAACTTTGGCACCGGTACCCTCAATCAGATCGACAAATGTTCGGGTCGCTGTCGCAACTCCTGACATACGCCCCATATAGTTCAGCGCGACCCTTTCAGCCGAGAGAAGCAAGCGAGCCGGGCCCGCAATCCTGGCAATCACATCACCTTGCTGAACGCTTACCCCATCCTCAACAACCGGTTCAAAATGTAGTTCCTCGCCCCGTCGATCTCCAATCAGCTTGAATGCTCTTTCAGCAACGGGCAGGCCGGATATGATCCCCTTGTGGCGTGCGGCAATAACTGCTTGTGCATTGGCAGCATCCGGAATCGTCGCCAGTGTGGTAATGTCTCCAGCCCGACCAAGATCCTCAACAAGGGCAGCCTGAACCGCCGCATCAACAAGCGGGCGTGGCAGATAGAGATTATCCGCAGCAAAAGTGCCGGATTGGATGGTCATATCACACTCTTTTCTTGGATTTTTGGGCAGGCGTGGAAAGAGAAGACGGTGCCAGAATGTCAGCGATGGCCTCATCAACCTGCCGGAGATTGATGAATGTCCGATGTTGCCAATTCGCTTCAGAGTTTGGGAAATCCATCCGATAATGTCCCCCTCTGCTTTCCTGGCGCAACCAGGCAGCAACGGCGATCATTTTTGCGACAGTCAACTGGTTCACAAAACTCTGACTGACGGCCTTCTTTTCAAGATCAACAAAGACCTGCAATGCTTCTTTCAGCCCTTCGGCATTACGCTCGACACCGACATAGAGGCTCATTGTTTTACGCAGAAGATCCACGTCTTCTGAAGGTTGGACCTGATCAGGAAGCAGATCTTCCCCGTCATATTCCGGCCATTTCACTATGTTCGATGCATGGAGTTGTCCATTGATGTCCTCCGCCACACAGGAAGCAAACACCACCGCTTCCAGAAGAGAATTGGATGCCAACCTGTTGGCTCCATGGGCTCCGGTGGAAGTCACCTCACCTGCAGCCCATAGACCATCTAAACTGGTCCGCCCTCTGGCGTCAGTCAACACACCACCCATATGATAATGGGCTGCCGGTACAACGGGTAGCGGATCAGTCATCGGGTCCAGATCGGCATCAACTGCATATCCATGGACTGTCGGAAAATCCCTTGCAAAATGCTTTCCGACGGCTTCTCTACAATCCAGAAACGCACCATTGCCAGATATGACCTGTCGATGGATAGCCCGAGCCACAATATCACGTGGAGCAAGTTCTGCATCCTCATGCTCTTCAAGCATGAAACGCTTTCCATCCCTGTCAATCAGATACGCACCATGCCCCCGCAAGGCTTCCGTCGCCAAAGGAGCCGGATCCTTATCAACATCAAGTGCAGTCGGGTGAAATTGTACAAATTCCGGATCGGCAATCATGGCCCCTGCCCGGGCAGCCATTGCCATACCATCACCATTCGCCTCGGACGGATTGGTTGTCACCTTGTAAAGATGTCCGACACCGCCAGAAGCCAGAACAACTGTGCGTGCAGGAAACAACACTGCTTCACTTAAACGGTTTTCATCGCTTCGTCTGCGGGCAATCACACCCACCACATGCCCCTCACCCATATGCAGGCTTTCGGCCTGATACCCTGAAACCAGCCGGATGGATCTTGTACCCAGCACACGTCGTTTCAAGGCCTCCATGATAGCCGCACCGGCACGATCACCAGAAACCCGGACGATCCTGTGTGTCGAATGGGCCGCCTCGCGGGACAATAACAGCTTACCTTCCAGATCCTTGTCAAACGGAACACCAACTTCGAGCAGATCAAGGATGCGATCTGCAGCATGAGAGCTCATGAGAGTGGCAATTTCCTCATCGACGATGCCTGCCCCGGCCTTAAGCGTATCGGCAACATGTGCTTCGACACTGTCACCTTCAGATACAGCCGCAGCTATTCCACCCTGTGCCCAAACAGAAGATGATCCCTCACCTATTGGCGCTGCACTCAGGACCGTCACTGGTATAGGAGCAAGCTTGAGAGCACAGAACAAGCCTGCAAGTCCCCCACCCACAATGATGACATCATCATTGTGGGGCCATCTGGCTGGTCGAGTCGTATTTGGAATGGAAGCAATCATGGAACTTATCCGCCAACCAGTCTCAGGACTTGAGATTGATCATACGTTCCACCGCCCGGCGAGCTTTGTCGGCCACGAACGGATCAACCGTCACCTCTTCTTGCATATAGAGCAGACTGTCGAGAATTTTGGGCAGCGTGATCTTTTTCATATGCGGACAAAAATTACAGGGCCGAACAAAGTTCACATCCGGCGTTTCACTGGCCACATTGTCTGCCATGGAACATTCGGTGATCATCATCACCTTTTCAGGACGATTGTTCTTGACCCAATCGATCATGCCTTTTGTAGACCCGCAATAGTCTGCTTCCGCCACCACTTCGGGCGGACATTCGGGATGGGCAATAATCTGCACATCAGGCATGGATTTGCGATAATTCTGCAATTCCTCAGCTGTGAACCGTTCATGCACTTCACAGGACCCAGCATAAGTTAGAACTTCCACATCAGTTTGTGCGGCCACATTGCGCGCCAGATATTGATCCGGAATCAGAAGCACCCGATCCGTTCCCATGCTTTCAACGATTTGAACCGCATTGGAAGATGTACAACAAATATCACATTCCGCTTTCACATCCGCTGACGTGTTCACATAGGTGATGATTGGAACACCGGGATATTGTTCCCTCAGAGCCCTCACATCGGCAGCAGTGATGGAACTGGCCAACGAACAGCCAGCTGTCGCATCAGGGATGAGTACCGTTTTTTCCGGACATAGAATTTTTGAGGTTTCCGCCATGAAGTGTACGCCACACTGAACAATCAGATCAGCGTCTGACCGCGCCGCCTCAATTGCCAGCTGCAGGCTGTCACCCTTGAAATCCGAAACACCATGAAAAATTTCCGGTGTTTGGTAATTATGAGCGAGAATCACGGCGCCGCGCTCTTTCTTGATCCGGTTGATCGCGGAAATATAGGGCGCGTGAAATGGCCACTCTATCGGTGGAATCACATCCTTGACCTTCTCATAGACATGAGCGGTCTCCGAGGCGATTTCGTCCGTAAATTCGAGTGACGGCGCTGGCAGGATACCTCGATCCAAGGCCGCCTTTGACAGATCGCGGGTGGCAAAATCGGTCACAGTTTGTGCAGGCAACAACATGGGGTCTATGCCTCCTCTTTTTCTCAGCTATATGCTGTATGGGTCCTTCGAGCAGCACCCGGTCCTCCCTCCAAACAAACCTTGTCACAATGCTTGGGGGCTTCGCCTTTGCTTCCCTAACTTACTTATACTAATTTTGAGCATAAGCAAGGCTATAAAATGGTCAACAAGATTTCACTCCTATTGCCACGAGATAATAATCAACAAAAACAAACAATTAGAGTTATAAAAAAATCTCATCATGACGTTCATTTGGACGACAAAAATACAATCACGCATTTTAGATGGCTTCAATTTCACTTACCCAGCGCAAACCCAATAACAGTTTCATTTCATTTTCAAAGGGTTGGATTTTCAAGCTCATCTCAATCTCGCTTCCAATTTATCTGAAATTATTCAGCCCCCAAGGGGCGTATTACTGCCATCACTAGCGAAGGGCTGGCAGACATAAAAAAACCCGGCCAAATTGGCCGGGTTTTTTGAACTTTTAATTGATCTGAGTTTTACGCGTCATCACCAGATGCAAACTCCATGATCACGGCATCAACGGCCAAGCTATCACCAGGAACAGCATTGATCTTTGAAACAACCAGATCACGCTCAGCACGCAAAATATTTTCCATTTTCATGGCTTCTACGGTCGCCAAAGCTTCACCAGCCTGCACCTGCTGACCTTCCTGAACGGCGATGGACACCACCAAACCGGGCATCGGGCAAAGCAGAAGGTTGGATGTATCTGGCGGAATGCGAACCGGCATCAGGGCCTCCATGGCCGCAACATTCGGGCGCATAACCTTGGCATCAACCTGTACACCGGAATGGGTCAGTTGATAAGAATTAAGACCAGCACGAACCTGCACAGTCAGTTTCTTGCCGCCAACAGTACCAGTCCAGAGATTGGCTCCAGGCACCCAGTCAGACACCACAGCAACCTTCGAACCATCTTCATAGCGCATATCCATCTCGATAGGCGTCGACGGCATACCAGCGACAAAATTCACTGCAACGCGATTTTCCTTGGAAAGCGCAACAACCCATTCCTGCCTGGTCTCACCAGAGTGAGGTGCCATGCGATCAATGAAGTCGTCCAGACGATTCTTGCGAACCAGTTCCATGGAAAGAGCTACAGCAGCCAAGGCTTTCTCGCTCTCTTCATTCAACGACACGCCCTCAAAGCCGTCAGGATATTCCTCATCAATGAAGGCAGTGGTCAAATTACCAGCTTTCCAACGTGGATGATCCATCAGAGCGGCAAGGAACGGCACATTATGTTCAATCCCATCTACAACGAATGCATCCAGAGCGGTAGACATATGAGCAATGGCAGCTTCGCGACTATTTGCATGCGTACAAAGTTTTGCGATCATCGGGTCATAGAACATGGAAATTTCAGAACCCGAAACCACACCGGTATCATTGCGGATGGTCAGGCCATCAACAGTACCCTCTTGTGGTGGCATGTAATTCACCAGGCGACCGATGGACGGCAGGAAGTTGCGGAACGGATCTTCCGCATAAATGCGGCTCTCAATAGCCCAACCATTGAGTTTCACATCGTCCTGCGCAATTTCCAGCTTCTCACCATAGGCAACGCGAATCATCTGTTCGACCAGATCAACGCCGGTGATCAGCTCGGTAACTGGATGCTCCACCTGCAAACGCGTGTTCATTTCCAGGAAATAAAAGTTCTTGTCCTTGTCGACAATGAATTCCACGGTGCCTGCAGAGCAATAATCCACCGCTTTGGCCAGAGCCACAGCCTGTTCACCCATAGCTTTGCGGGTTTTCTCATCCAAAAAGGGCGATGGAGCTTCCTCAATCACCTTCTGGTTACGGCGCTGAATGGAGCACTCGCGCTCACCCAGATAGACAGCATTGCCATGCTTGTCAGCCAGAACCTGAATTTCGATATGGCGCGGGCCAACAACGAATTTTTCGATAAAGCAGCGATCATCACCAAAGGATGATTTGGCCTCGGACTTGGCCAGCTGGAAACCTTCACGGGCTTCATCTTCATCCCAGGCAATACGCATGCCTTTACCGCCGCCGCCAGCAGATGCCTTGATCATGACCGGAAAACCGACATCCCTGGCGATGCGCACCGCGTGCTCGGCATCTTCGATCACGTCCATATGGCCGGGAACGGTGGAAACTTCGGCTTCATTGGCGAACTTCTTCGATTCAATCTTGTCGCCCATGGCCTTGATCGCGCCAGTAGGTGGACCAATGAATTCAATGCCGGTTTCTGCCAGCGCCTTACAGAAATCAGCATTCTCGGAGAGGAACCCATAACCCGGGTGAACAGCTTCTGCACCGGTATCTTTACAAGCCTGAATGATCTTGTCACCCAGCAGGTAGGATTCTGCCGCTGCTGGTGGGCCGAGATGAACAGCTTCATCGGCCATTTTCACATGCAGAGCGTCCTGGTCCGCGTCGGAATAGACAGCGACGGTTTTAATACCCATCCGCTGAGCTGACTTAATCACGCGGCAGGCGATTTCCCCGCGGTTAGCAATCAAAATCTTTTTGAACATGACAATCCTGCACATGCGTTTGGTTTTTCTTCTGGTCCCATGTTGTAGGACGAGCCAAACAGATAAACAACTCGGACGAACGGCGGACGTAGCCAAAAAACAGGCAAATCTGTGCACGGAAGGGCAAAAATTCGCCTTTGGTTTAAGCCTTTATGGGTCAAAATGGACCATTTGACCGCCCCAGCTTGAGGATAACTAAGCCCAGATGTCGCTTTTGATGCCTTTCACTTGATCTTAGGGCGATAGGTAGCCCAAAAAAGAAGCGATAAACACACAGCCGGAGCGCTGTCCAATCTGAACAAAACCGACAGGAGTTGTGATCGTGAGCAAATCTCTTGCCCCCCGACCATTGGGACCAATTGAGTGGCAACCGGATAGCATGCCTTTGATCATGGGCATCATCAATGTCACACCCGATTCTTTCTCCGACGGTGGTTTGTTTGACGAAGAAGACAAAGCTCTTTCCCACGCCAGACAACTAGCCCGGGAAGGTGCGCATATTCTCGATATTGGCGGCGAATCAACTCGCCCGGGCGCACAGGTCGTCGGACTGGACGAAGAACTGAGCCGTATCAAACCCGCAATTGAAGCCATTGCAACTGCAAAGCTTGGTACGGCCGTCTCAATCGACACTTACAAAGCCAAGGTCGCGGATGCAGCCCTCAAATCTGGTGCCCATATCGTCAATGATGTTTGGGGTTTACAGCGTGAACCGGATATTGCAAAAGCAGCGGCTGATCATCAGGCGCCGGTCATCGTCAATCATTGGGAAAAGAGCATTCCCGCCGACGTCGATCTGCTGGAGGCCATGAAACGTTTTTTCGATCGCTCAATCGAGATCGCCCTAAAGGCAGGTTTGAATGATAGTCATATCATCCTTGATCCCGGCATCGGCTTTGGCAAAAGCTTTGAGGATAATCTGGTCATCCTCAATCGTCTGGAAGAGATCGCCGCTTGGGGATACCCGTTGCTGATGGGCACCTCTCGCAAGAGTTTCATTGGCAAGCTGTTGGACAAAGAGCCTCAGGATCGTCTCTTCGGCACCATAGCATCCAACGTGATTGCCCAGATGAAAGGCGCGCATATCTTCCGTGTGCATGACGTTGAAGCACATCTGGACGCCTTGAAAATCACCCGAGCCATTCAACAAGCCAAATGAAGCTGCAACAAGAAGCCGAATAAAGGACTCATAATGGATAGAATCATTCTGCGCGATCTGGCTTTCTTCGCCTATCACGGCGTTTATCAGGAAGAGGCCAATCTCGGCCAGCGCTTTTACTTCGATCTCGACTGCTATCTGGATCTACGCCCGGCAGGTGAGACAGACGATGAGCATCAGACCGTACGCTATGACCATATCGCCAAACGCGTGGAAACAATCGTCACCAAGCAGCGGTTCAACCTGATCGAAGCTCTGGCAGAAGCGGTGGCCAGGGATTTGCTGAGCAATATGGACAAGCTGCAAAGCTTGCGCTTGAAGGTAAGAAAGCCCGAAGCACCAATCCCGGCAATTGTCAAAGATATTGCGGTGGAGATCACCCGCGCACGCAAGGATTACAATCTATGATCCGCGCCTTTCTGAGCCTTGGCGGCAATATCGGTGACGCAGCCCAGAATATCCGCAATGCCGTCGATCGATTGGACGAGCATCCGAATATCAAGCTGACCGCTCTATCAGGTTTCTATAAAACTCCGCCCTGGGGAAATGAAAATCAGGCCCCTTTCGTCAATGCTTGCGCAGAAGTGGAAACATCCCTGCCTGCGGAAGAGCTTTTGGTTCAATGTTTGCAAACAGAGCATGACATGGGTCGAGAACGAATTGAACATTGGGGACCTCGGATCATCGACATCGATATCCTGACCTATGGGGATGAAAGAATTCAGCAAGATAACCTCTCTGTTCCTCACCCCTACATGATGGAACGCGCTTTCGTACTGGTGCCACTAAAGGACATCGCTCCAGAATTCACAATGAAGGGACAGAGCATTGATCAGGCTCTGACACATCTCGATATCAGCGATATCAAGCGCCTTTGAAATCAAAATGAGAGGGGATCAGAAATGATCCCCTTCGGTAAAGGGACCATAACGAGTGCTGGCGGTAATCAGATAGGCCGTTGACCAACCGATATGAATGAAGCCCGCAATCCCTTCCAACGCTCCCAGAATACGCCATTTCTCCTCGAGAATGACATCACCATAGCCGAGCGTGGAAAAAGTGACGGTTGAGAAATAAAGCGACATCTGAAAATCCGGCAGTGCCCCGATCAACCAATAGGTAAAAGCCCAAACCCAGATCTGAAACGCATGGATCCCGAAAATACCCAGAACCGTTGCTACCATCAGCCAGATTTTCTTGTAATGAATGGTGATATTTGCACCAAAGCGTGCCAATGCTTTGACCCGCACACTCAGCTCAATCACACCAAAAATCTGTATGAAGACGCAGACGGCGATCACACAGCTGCCAACGATCAAGCTCAATAACATAACAAACGTCCATCTTCCAAAGCCATCAGCACCCAATCTGTCTGGCGCGATATCCTCACTCACCACCTACATAGATGAGCCTAGACAAAAAAAATCGCGCTTCAGTTAACAAAGCGCGATTTTCATAAAATCTGACAAAATCTCAAAAGATCAAAACTATTCTGCTTAGAGCGGAATATTGTCGTGCTTCTTCCAGGGATTCTCCAGCTGTTTGTTGCGCAGCATGCGAAGAGCGCGTGCCAAACGGCGACGTGTGGATTTTGGCATGATCACTTCATCAATAAAGCCACGCTCTGCTGCCACGAAAGGCGACAGGAAGCGATCTTCATAATCAGCGGTGTGCTGTGCAATCTTCTCTGGATCATCCATATCTTTACGGAAGATAATCTCAACAGCACCCTTGGCACCCATCACCGCAATTTGCGCAGAAGGCCATGCATAGTTTACGTCACCACGCAGATGCTTGGACGCCATCACATCATATGCACCACCATAGGCTTTACGGGTAATCACGGTCACCTTTGGAACAGTCGCTTCAGCATAAGCAAACAAAAGCTTCGCACCATGCTTGATCAAGCCGCCATATTCCTGATCAGTTCCAGGCAGAAAGCCAGGAACATCAACATAAGTGACAACCGGAATATCAAAGGCATCGCAGAAACGAACAAAACGAGCAGCTTTGCGGGACGCATCAGAGTCCAGCACCCCCGCCAGAACCATCGGCTGGTTGGCGACGAAACCAACTGTACGACCTTCAATGCGACCAAAACCGGTAATGATGTTCTGAGCAAAGGATTCCTGAATTTCGAAGAAGTCACCTTCATCGACAGTCTTCAGGATCAACTCTTTCATATCATATGGCTTGTTCGGATTTTCCGGCACCAAGGTATCGAGAGAATCTTCAATACGATCCCACGGATCATAGGTCTCGATTTCCGGCACTTCGCCAACATTGGAAGATGGTAGGAAGTCAATCAGACGACGCATCTGAAGCAGAGCTTCGACATCATCGTCATAAGCACCATCAGCAATGGAAGATTTAGTGGTATGAATGGAAGCACCACCCAATTCTTCCGCAGTCACTTCTTCATTGGTCACGGTTTTCACAACGTCAGGACCGGTCACGAACATGTAGGAACGATCACGAACCATGAAGATGAAGTCAGTCATCGCAGGAGAATAAACATCACCACCAGCACATGGGCCCATGATCACCGAGATCTGCGGTATTACACCGGATGCCAACACATTGCGCTGGAACACTTCACCATAACCGCCAAGCGCTGCAACACCTTCTTGAATACGAGCACCACCAGCATCAAAGAGACCGATGATCGGCGCACGATTTTTCAGCGCCATATCCTGGATTTTGATGATCTTCTGAGCGTGTGTCCAGGAAAGGGAACCACCAAGTACCGTGAAGTCCTTGGCAAAGATATAGACGGTACGGCCATTGACGGTACCCCAACCGGTGACAACACCATCACCCGGCATCTTGACCTTTTCCATACCAAAATCAGTACAGCCATGCTGCACGAACATATCGAATTCTTCAAAAGAATCTTCGTCGAGAAATGCTTCAATACGTTCACGAGCCGTCAATTTGCCTTTGGCGTGCTGAGCATCAATACGCTTCTGACCACCGCCGATACGGGCTTGAGCCCGGCGTTCTTCAAGCTCATCTAGGATTTTGGACATGGTAGAGCCTTCTTCATAGATTTATCGTTGATACGCTGGTTAGCACGGATCGGGCTGGCGACAAAGTTGGTCGATGGACGGACCCTATGGGAGAAAAGGCTAAGTCGGGGATAAATATCCCGACTTTTTGAATTTTTCGATCTCAAAAGAGCGTTAAGTCCACTCAAAACTCTTATTTGGCAGAGAATGCATCAATGATTGAGCCAGCAGCATCACAATCTGCTCGGCGATAGACACGGCGCTTGGTCGCCTCTTCATCCTCGCCCCACATCTCCACATTCCAGTCTTCATCCACCATGGCAGCCGCCCACATGGCATCTCGGGACAGATAGCCCTTCCAATAAGCAAGCGGCAATAGAGCAGATCCCGTCAGCGTCATCAGAGAATGAACTGCACCAAGCTGGAAGATATCAAGATCAGACCAAATTTTTCGCAAATTCTCACCCAATACCGGGCTTTGCTCGACAGCCAGAATACCACTGGCTTGCACGAACTTGCCACCCAAAAGCTCCCCCGCCCAATCCAGCACAGGTTGCCAATGTTCTTTCTGGCGGTCCAGCAAGCGTTCAGGATGGCTTGCCGGATAGCAGATAAAATCGTTCCCCATATAAGAGACAATCTCATCAAGCATAGCTTCCCGCGCATCTTCCACGCCATCAATGATGGAATTGACAAGACGGGTCAGCGGCATGGTAGCCGGATCGATCTTATCAATCTGCGCCGCCCATTCCGCGACCAAAACTTCAGCAATGGCACGCTTTGGCACCGAAACAACCTTCTTGGCCGGGCTTTTGATAGAACGACCATCAAGCAGCACCTGAAAAGAGCCGCCCTCTTCACCAATGCTCACTTCCTTATAGAAGCGTTTGGGAAGATCATTCTTCATCATTTCCTTGGCACGCATCATGGGCGTCTCGGTGCTGTCCTGCTTACCAGGAACAAAATCACCAAACAGAGCCTCAGTCTCGATACCGTTTTTCTTGTCGTTATCTGCCATTGGTCAGGCCCTTCCCTTACAATTCTTTCAGCAGCTGATGCAGCGCGGTATAATCATCAACGATATGGTGGGCACCAGATGCATGAAGCATGTCTTTGCTGTGATAGCCCCAGCTCACGCCAATGGCCATCACCCCAGCATTCACTGCCATGTCCATGTCATAAGTGGTATCGCCAATCATGACGGTTGCCTCGCGCTCAGCGCCAGTCTCCCCCATGGCCTGCAAGATCATTCCCGGGTGCGGCTTGGAGGGTGCACGATCAGCCGTTTGCACGGTAACGAAATGGTCATGCCAATCATGACAATTGAAAAGATGAACAACACCGCGATAGGCCTTGCCTGTTGCAATACCCAGCAGGATATCATCTTCCTTGGCAAGACTCTCAATCACATGCTTGGCACCATCATAGAGCGCCTCATCATCCTCACCATTTTCGCGCTTTGCGATGCAGAAGGATTTGTAGTCCTCGACAACCTTATCAATCATTTCATTGGAAAGGGTTTTATCCAATTTCGCGACTGCCGGCACAAGAGACAATCCTATAATAGAGCGCGTTGCTTCATTACCGGGAGGTGTCAAATCATTCACCCGAAAGGCATGATCCATGGATTCAACAATGGTATGCTGACTATCAACAATGGTGCCATCACAGTCAAAGATGAACAACTTTGGTGTCATGAAGATTTCTTTCATATGAAATGAGAAAAGATTAATCGAGCAATTGATCCACGAAATAAAGAAGGAGGATTACTCCTCCCCCAATTCCTCTTCGATGTCCGGATCATAATTGCTGACATCAAAGCCAAGCAGGTTCCAGCTCTGTTGCATATGTGGTGGCAGCGGCGCTGTAACATCCAGAATGCCACCCTTTGGATGGGGAATGCGAATTCGGCGCGCATGCAGATGCAACTTCTTTTGAATGCCGCCTGGGAACTCCCAATTCTCGACATTGAAATATTTCGGATCGCCCAGGATCGGGCATTCCATATAAGCGGTATGAACGCGTAACTGATGGGTTCGCCCTGTCACTGGCTTCAGTGTCAGCCAGGAGAGTTTCTGCCCCACCTGATCAACCACGCTATAATGGGTTACAGCATGCTGCGCACCATTATCACCGTGACGGGCAATGCGCATGCGATCCCCATCTTCCGCCTGATATTTGGCCAGATAAGTCGAGACACGCGCCTGCTTTGGTTTTGGAACCCCACGCACCAGTGCCCAATATGTCTTCTGCGTCGAGCGTTCACGGAAAGCCTTGGTCAGCGCAGTCGCTATAGAGCGTTTACGAGCCACGACAAGCACGCCAGACGTATCGCGGTCCAGACGATGCACCAAACGCGGTTTCTGTCCGTGTTTGTCTGTCAGTGCTTCCAGCATGCCATCCATGTGACGTGTCAGTCCGGAACCAGCCTGCACAGCCAAACCGGCAGGCTTGTTGAAGACATAGATATCCTTGTCTTCATATAACAGGATGGAGCGCAGGAAATCAGCGTCATTCTCATCCACGCGCGGCATGGCACGCTTTGGCGCTGCACTCTGGCTTTTCTCATCCGTCGCCAATGGTGGAATACGAACCTGTTGGCCCTTGATCACGCGGCTATTGGTCTTCGCACGCTTGCCATCGACACGCACCTGTCCGGTGCGCATAAGCTTTTGCAATTGACCAAAAGACAGGCCCGGATAATGTTCCTTGAACCAGCGATCCAGACGCATGCCGTCTTCTTCACCGGTTACTTCGCGAAATTGAATTGTAGCCATGTCTAGTGTGCCCTATGCCAGCGCCCGTGCAGCAGCCAGCCCGGCAAAGAGCGCAACGATGGCGCCAGCCAGTGAGACCGCAATATAGAACAGAGCAAGGCCGCTTTGCCCGCGCTCCGTCAACGACACCACATCCAGCGAAAATGTGGAAAAGGTGGTAAAGCCCCCAAGCAGGCCTGTTGTCAAGAGCAAGCGCAACTCCGTGCCCATATTAAAGCGCAAAGCCATCAATTCGATCAGCAATCCCATCAAAAAAGAGCCGCCAATATTGCAAATCAGCGTTCCATAGGGAAATCCGCTGCCAAACGCGCGCAAGGCCATAAGCCCAACCAGATGGCGTAAGCTGGCCCCAGCTGCACCACCAATCGCTACCAAGAGAAAATGGTTCATTTGTTCCGTTCCATCCTTAGTCGCGACCAATAATCCAATCTCTTGCGCAAGTCACGTTCAAATCCGCGTTCAACCGGCTCATAATAGGTCTGCCGACCAAGATCCGTCGGAAAATAGTCCTGCCCGGAAAAAGCATCTGGCTGATCATGATCATAGAGATAGCCATCCCCATAGCCTTCATTGGCCATCAACTTGGTTGGCGCATTCAGGATATGTTTTGGTGGAGAGAGGGATCCGCCCTTTTTCGCAGATCTCATGGCTGCCATATATGCCATCTTCGCAGAATTGGACTTGGGGGCTGTCGCCAAATAGATCGTGCATTGTGATAAGGCAAACATCGCTTCGGGCATGCCAATCAGCTCATAGGCTTGTCTTGCAGCATTTGCTTGAACCAGTGCATTGGGATCAGCCAGTCCAATATCCTCAGATGCGATAACCGTCATCCGACGCAGCAAGAACATTGGATCTTCACCTGCATCCAGCATTCGGCACAAATAATAAAGCGCCGCATCCGGATCCGAACCGCGAATAGATTTATGCAAGGCTGAGATCAGATTGTAGTGACCGTCCTTGGATTTATCATAAATTGGAGCACGACGCTGGAGAATATCACCCAACTGCTCGGCCGTGAAAATTTCGCCTTCATGGGCCGCTCGCCAGACTTCTTGAGCCAAAGTGAGCGATGACCGACCATCCCCATCCGCCATGCGAATAAGAGCTTGTCTTGCTTCCTCGTCCAAAGGCAAATTTCGACCCAGAGCAGTCTCGGCACGCTGCAACAACTCCTTGATCGCCTCTTCATCAAGGCTCTTCAAAGTCAGAACCTGAGAGCGTGATAACAGAGCGGCATTGAGCTCAAAGGATGGATTCTCGGTTGTCGCCCCAACAAGCACGACGGTACCATCTTCCATGACAGGAAGAAAGCTATCCTGTTGAGCACGATTGAAGCGATGGATCTCATCGACAAACAACAAAGTCGTCTTGCCGGTGCGACGACGGGTACGGGCAGCTTCAAAAACCTTCTTCAGATCGGCAACACCGGAAAAAATCGCCGATATCTGTTCGAAATGCAGATCAGTTCCATCCGCAAGCAATCTTGCTATGGTGGTTTTACCTGTTCCTGGCGGCCCCCAAAGAATAAGGCAACCGAGCGAGCCGGAATTCAACATGCGGGTCAATGTGCCATCTGCTCCAACCAGATGATCCTGCCCTACCACCTCATTCAAATGTGCAGGCCTCAATTGATCTGCGAGAGGACGACCGATACCACCCTCTCCTTCTGGTTCTTCGAGACCAGCACTTTCAAACAAACTTGTCATTGCGCCCCAATCATCCGCTTCAGCCGCTTATCGCCGTTCGAATTAACTGACCATCACGTTCAATTTTCAGGCGCCATATACGGAAATCCTGTTTGGACAGAATTTCCAGCACCTTGGTCGAAGTAATAGCCTCGCCATTGATCTCACGTACGATATCACCACGACGAACACCAAAGCGCGCTGCCCGGCTTCCTGGCACCACCTTAAAAATTACAACACCGGTCAGATCCGTTGGCAAACCAAGTTCTTGTGCAACAGCAGGAGAAAGGTTGAGAACATTTGTCCCTGAGAATGGCGAATAGCCTTCAATTCTCCGCTGGTCACGAGGAACCGTTTCCGGTGCAACGGTAGCTTGCAAGGTCAACCTGATCTGCTTGCCACGCCGTATCAAGGTCAGATCCACGCTCTTACCAAGGCCAACGGTCGCCAGACGATAGCCAAAGCCGTCAGGGCTATCCACTGGATGCCGCCCAACATTCAAAATCAAATCACCAACCTTCAGACCGGCTGCGGCAGCCGGTCCCTTTTCTACCACATCGGTCACCAGAACACCTTGCGGTCGCTCCAATCCCAGTCCCTCTGCTATATCGGAAGTAACGGCTTGCAGCTGAGCCCCCAACCAAGCCCGCTGTACCCCTTTTCCCGAGATCGCACCTTCCGCTACCAGACGAACCATATTGGCTGGAATAGCAAAGCCAATACCATTGGAACCGCCTGAACGCGAAAATATGGCTGTATTCACACCAACCAGTTCACCACGCATATTCACCAAAGCACCACCGGAATTGCCCGGATTAATCGCTGCATCAGTTTGAATGAAGAACTGATAGTCTGAAATACCAACTTGTGTGCGGGCAAGCGCAGAAACAATACCACTGGTCACTGTCTGACCGACACCAAACGGATTTCCGATCGCCAGAACCAGATCACCAACTTTCAAGTCATCGCTATTGGCAAAAGTAAGCGCGGGAAACTTTCGTTTTTCATTGATCTTTAGGATGGCCAGATCCGTCTTTTCATCAGTCAGAATGACTTTGGCGTCAAACTCCTGCCTATTGGCAAGCGCTACCCGGACTTCCGTTGCACCAGCAATCACATGATGATTGGTCACCACGACACCACTTTCAGCAACAATCACGCCAGAACCAAGAGAGCGCTCAATGCGCTTGCTAGGCGCACCAAATCCATTGCCACCAAAGAAACGTTGAAAAAAAGGATCATCAAAGAAAGGTGAGCGTGATCGGCTTTGAACCGTCTTTGTAGCGTAAACATTCACTACAGACGGAGCTGTCGCCTCCACCAAGGGGGCAAAGCTCAGTTGCATCTCTGTCTTACTGGTTGGAACTCTGTCTTGTGCCTGCCCATTTGACATCGCACAAAGTACCAGAATGGCAGCGAACATTAGCTCTCGAACGCACATGACGAACCTTTCAAAACAATCTTTCTTTGAGCATCATAAACCAAGTCGGGGCAAAATTAGGAACTTTGAGCGATGGTGCGCAATCTTCTCACAGGATTCATCAGGCCCTTGCCGCCGAAAATCAACCAGATTCCAATTAGCGTCATGATGAGCGGATGCAAAAGCAGATAGAACAAATTCTGCAAATCACCGAAGCCACTCAGTTCCAAACCCTGAGCAGTGAATGTGTAAAGCGAACTTGTGAGTGATAGCGCCGACGGCACCAAAAAGAATAACCCAAGACAGACAAATGCCAAAGCCTGCAGATCATTATAAGCCAATCCCACCTCCAGATCTTTCTCCCAAAGAGCCCCAGAGGTAAGCACCTTGACTGCATGCATCGGCAATAGCGCGAGATACAGTCCCAGACCAAGTTTGGAGCCACCAACAATAACTTCAACAAATGTGGCAGCGTCCAACATACTTACATCAATGACGCTGATATTCATCAAGGCCAATAGTCGTCCAATCAGACAAGATGAGATAAAACCCTGCAATGCGAAGACATAAACCGACAAGCTGTGATCTGCACACAACAACATCCCAAACTCAAAAACATATCTACCAATGAAAAAAGGGGCAGCCAATGAAGGCCACCCCTTTTGATTTCGTGCGACAAGAAGCGCTTATGCTGCTTCTTCTTCGCTCTCTACTTCCTGGGTAGGACCAGAATCTTTACCGCGAGCTTCAACATCGCGGTCAACCAATTCGATCACAGCCATTGGCGCATTATCGCCATAGCGGAAGCCAGCTTTCAGAACACGGGTGTAACCACCATTACGTTCTGCGTAGCGTGAACCAAGAACTTCAAACAACTTCTTCACCATGTCTTTGTCACGGATCTTGGAAATTGCCTGACGGCGAGCGTGAAGGTCGCCTTTTTTGGCCAGAGTGATGAGTTTGTCTGCAATCGGGCGAAGTTCCTTCGCCTTAGGCAGAGTGGTAACAATCTGCTCATGCTTGATCAAAGCAGCAGCCATGTTGGCAAACATTGCTTTGCGATGAGATGCTGTACGATTGAGCTTGCGACCTGACTTACCGTGACGCATTGCCCTCTCCTTTATTCTATCCGGCGGCGTCCCACCGCTGGCGTGAATTTCTTAATACTGATCTTCGTAGCGCTTGGCGAGATCATCAATGTTCTCAGGCGGCCATGCCTGAACTTCCATGCCTAGATGCAAACCCATCTGAGCAAGGACTTCTTTGATCTCGTTGAGCGACTTGCGACCGAAGTTCGGAGTGCGAAGCATTTCCGCTTCCGTCTTCTGAATAAGATCACCGATGTAAACAATATTGTCGTTCTTCAAACAGTTCGCAGAACGGACAGACAATTCCAGCTCGTCTACTTTCTTCAGCAGTGCCGGGTTGAATGCCAATTCCTGTGTCTGCTCCTGAACAACCTCTTTCTCTGGCTCTTCGAAATTGACAAAGATGGACAACTGATCCTGCAAAATACGAGCAGCAAAAGCCACCGCATCATCAGGCTTGATGGAACCATCAGTCTCAATGTTCATGATAAGCTTGTCATAGTCGAGAACCTGACCCTCACGGGTGTTCTCAACCTTGTAAGCAACACGCTTGACCGGAGAGTAAAGGCTATCAACCGGAATAAGGCCGATTGGAGCATCTTCAGGACGATTTTGCGTAGCAGTCACATAGCCCTTACCGCTATCAACGGTAAATTCCATGCGCAACTCTGCACCAACATCCAAAGTGCACAAAGGCAATTCCGGGTTCAGAATTTCAACATCGCCAACAGCCTGAATGTCGCCGGCACGCACGACACCTGGACCTTCTTTACGAAGAACCATGCGTTTTGGACCTTCACCTTCCATACGCAACGCGATTTCCTTGACGTTCAGGATCAAGTCCGTCACATCTTCGCGAACACCGGAAATAGAAGAGAATTCGTGCAGAACGCCTTCAATCTGAATTGCAGTCACTGCAGCACCCTGCAGAGACGACAGCAGAACGCGACGCAGGGCGTTGCCCAGTGTCATACCAAAACCACGTTCAAGCGGCTCGGCAACCACTGTAGCGAGACGCAACTCGTCGTCGCCCGGAGTGATTTCGAGCTTGGTTGGCTTGATAAGTTCCTGCCAGTTTTTTTGAATCACGTCTCAACCCTTTCGTTTTATCGGGATGATTACCCAGAAAGATCGCAGTGAACGATCTAGCAGGTGACAATTTTCCAATTAGACGCGACGGCGCTTGCGCGGACGACAGCCATTATGTGGAATTGGGGATACATCACGGATAGAAGTGATGGTGAAGCCGATTGCCTGCAAAGCACGCAGGGCAGATTCACGACCTGAACCAGGACCGCGAACTTCAACTTCCAAAGTCTTCATACCATGTTCTGCAGCTTTTTTACCTGCATCTTCACCAGCCATCTGTGCAGCGAATGGGGTGGACTTACGAGAGCCCTTGAAACCCATAGCACCTGCTGAAGACCAGGAGATGGTGTTCCCCTGCGCGTCAGAGATGGTGATCATGGTATTGTTGAAGGTCGAATTCACATGCGCTACGCCAGACGTAATATTCTTACGTTCGCGACGTTTAACGCGTGAGGCATCTTTTGCCATTTTATAACCTCGATCTCTACACCGCCGTAGTACCAGCGGCTCCACCGGATAAACCGTGGATTATTTCTTCTTACCAGCAATCGCTTTAGCCGGACCCTTGCGGGTGCGGGCATTCGTATGAGTGCGCTGACCGCGAACAGGCAAGCCACGACGATGACGCAGGCCGCGGTAGCAGCCAAGGTCCATCAGACGCTTGATGTTCATTGCGGTTTGACGACGAAGGTCACCTTCAACCGTAAAGCCAGCATCGATGACTTCGCGGATTTTCAGGACTTCGGCATCAGACAGCTCATTCACACGACGCTCTGGAGCGATATTGACTTGTTCAATAATATCCTGGGCAAATTTTGCACCAATGCCATGGATATATTGAAGCGCAATAACTACGCGCTTATTCGTCGGAATATTGACGCCAGCAATACGTGCCACGCTCGTGTCTCCTTTTACAGATGGACAATCCTGCCCTCTGCCTGTCTCGTTTAATCTCCCTCCCCTCCACGGTAACGAATTACACAGGGAAAGAGATGTTTTGTTCTTCAAAAGAACGCAAAAAACGATGTCCGAGGGCAAAGCCTCCGAACACCGATCACGGAAAACCGCAATTAGCGCCGGTTAGTACCGGATTCTTCAAAGGAAAGTCAAGCCAAAATCGACGGAACGAGATTACTTGGACAAGACCTCTTTGATTGACGCAGCTACAGCTTCGATATCCTGCATGCCGTCAACTGTCTTCAGTTGGCCGGATTTGCCATAAAAATCGATCAATGGAGCGGTCTGTGCATTGTAAACTTCAAGACGCTTTTTAAGGGCATCCGCGTTGTCGTCGGCCCTGGGGCCTCCAACAGTTTCCAAAGCACGTTTTTCGATTCTGGAGAGCAGAATGCCTTCATCGACACGAATCTCGACAACGCCATCCAGTTCCAGATTTTTAACAGCCAGCAACTCAGTCAGAGCTTCGGCCTGTGCGATTGTACGCGGAAAACCATCAAGGATAAAACCATTCGCACAATCTGGCTCGTCAATGCGATCAGAAATAATCGCACAAACAATCTCATCAGAAACGAGTTCGCCTCGTTCCATGATCTCTTTCGCTTTCAACCCAACCGGTGTCTTGGCAGCAACAGCCGCACGTAACATATCACCAGTGGAAAGCTGAGTAATCTTGAAGTCATTGACCAAGCGTTCAGCCTGGGTACCCTTCCCTGCACCCGGAGGCCCTAACAGAATCAATCTCACCGACGTTTCCCCCTCAGTTTCGATTTCTTGACCAGCCCTTCATACTGATGGGCAAGCAGATGTCCCTGAATTTGAGACACAGTATCCATGGTTACTGATACAACGATCAGCAAGGATGTGCCCCCAAAATAGAATGGTACACCGGTTGCAGAAATAAGAAACTCAGGCAAAAGGCAAACAAGAACAAGATAAATCGCACCAAGAACAGAAATTCGGGTCAGGATACGATCAATATATTCTGCAGTCCGCTGCCCAGGTCTGATACCGGGAATGAAACCACCATGCTTCTTCAGGTTATCCGCAGTCTCTTGCGGATTGAACACAATAGCTGTGTAGAAGAAAACAAAGAAGACAATCAAGGCAGCATAAAGAATCATATACAGAGGTTGCCCGTGACCAAGCAGCGCAGTCACAGTGGTCAGCCATTCAGGCCCCTGCCCTGAGGCAAAGTTAGCCACAGTTACCGGGAGGAGAAGAAGCGATGAGGCAAAGATCGGCGGAATAACACCGGCGGTATTCAGCTTCAACGGCAGATGGGACGAATCACCCTGGAACATTTTGTTCCCTACCTGACGCTTCGGATATTGAATGATCAGACGACGTTGAGCACGCTCCATGAAGACAATGAACGCAATCACAACGATGGCAAGAATGATCACACCGAGAATCAGAGGTGTGGACAAAGCGCCCTGACGACCAAGTTCAAGGGTACCTGCGATAGCTGTCGGCAACTCTGCAACGATGCCTGCGAAGATGATCAGGGAAATACCGTTACCGATGCCACGCGCAGTGATCTGCTCGCCAAGCCACATCAGGAACATGGTGCCACCAACCAAGGTCAGAACGGCGGAGAAACGGAAAAACAGGCCCGGATCGGTCACAATATCGGTAGAGCCTTCCAGCCCGACCGAAATACCATATGCCTGCAAGGTAGCGAGGAAAACCGTACCATAGCGAGTATATTGGTTGATAACCTTACGGCCACGCTCACCATCCTTCTTCAGCTGTTCCAGTGTTGGAGACACTGTAGTCATCAGCTGAATGATAATGGAGGCGGAAATATAGGGCATGATGCCCAGAGCGAAGATGGCCATACGTCCTACCGCACCACCGGAGAACATATTGAACAGACCGATGATACCGGTCTGCGCCTGGTTGAAGGCCTGTGCCAGAGCTTCTGGATTGATTCCAGGCAATGGAATGTAAGTACCTAGGCGATAAACCAACAAAGCACCCAGCGTGAACCAGATGCGTTTCTTAAGCTCTTCTGCCTTGGCAAAAGCACCAAAATTAATATTGGCCGCGAGTTGTTCAGCTGCCGATGCCATCTTCTACCCCATCTACTGGAATCAAAAAAGGAGGGCTCGGGAGCCCTCACTCTTATAATCTTTTTGGCTTACTCTTCACCAACAATCTTGACGGTACCACCGGCTTTTTCAACGGCTTCAATTGCTGCTTTGGAAGCACCTTCGATCTCGAAGGAAACCTTGGCAGAAATTTCACCATCGCTCAGCAGACGAACACCATCCAGAATGCGACGAACCACGCCAGCCTCTTTCAGGGAAGCTACAGTAACTGTCGCAGAAGCATCCAGTTTACCGGCATCGATGGCCTGCTGAATGCGACCAACAGATACTGCGTTGAAATTCTTCGCAAAGATGTTGTTAAAGCCACGCTTTGGAAGACGACGATGCAAGGGCATCTGACCGCCTTCAAAGCCTTTGATAGCAACACCAGAGCGGGATTTCTGACCTTTGACACCACGGCCACCGGTTTTACCGATGCCCGAACCGATGCCGCGACCAACGCGCTTGCGAGAATGCGTAGCGCCGTCGTTATCGCGAATTTCGTTGAGCTTCATAATACTCTTCCTCGCCCCTTAAGCTTCGTCCACTACGCGAACGAGATGAGAGACTTTACGGATCATGCCGCGAACTTCAGGAGTATCCTTCAGCGTACGACGACGATGCAACTTGTTGAGGCCAAGACCAACCAGCGTAGCACGCTGATCTTTCGGCCGACGAAGTGGGCTGCCGATCTGTTCTACAGTAACAGTGCCCTGTTCCTTATTAGCCATGTCGGGCTCCTCTTATCTAGGTATGACAAGACTGCGCTTCAAGCCTTAAGCTTCAGCGCGGCCTCCGTCAGATACGCGACGACGAGCCTGAAGCGTGGAAACCTTGAGGCCACGACGAGCAGCAACACCACGTGGGCTGTCTTCTGCTTTCAGAGCATCAAAAGTTGCACGGATCATGTTGTAAGGGTTGGAAGTCCCGATGGACTTGGCAACAACGTCCTGCACACCAAGGGTCTCAAATACTGCACGCATTGGACCACCGGCAATGATACCAGTACCTGGAGGCGCCGCACGCAATACAACTTTACCAGCGCCGTGACGACCAGCAACGTCATGATGCAAAGTGCGACCCTCACGCAGAGGAACACGGATCATGTTGCGTTTGGCAGCTTCAGAAGCCTTGCGAATGGCTTCTGGAACCTCACGAGCTTTACCGTGACCAAAGCCTACACGGCCCTTTTGGTCACCAATTACTACAAGCGCTGCAAAACCGAAGCGACGACCACCCTTAACCACTTTAGCGACGCGGTTAATATGGACTAGTCGGTCGACGAATTCGCTTTCGCGCTCTTCACGATCATTTTTCTTGGTCATGATATATTTTTCTCTCGTCTGAGCAATCGGTTGCCCGACGCATTAGAAATTCAATCCGCCTTCACGCGCAGCATCTGCGAGTGATTTGATGCGTCCATGGTAGATATATCCACCACGATCAAAGACCACGTCCTTCACGCCAGCAGCAACAGCTCGTTCAGCAATGAGCTTGCCAACTTCAGAAGCGGCGGCTACATCCGCGCCGGTTTTCAGCGTATCACGCAGAGATTTCTCGATAGAAGACGCAGAAGCCAGGGTCACACCCTGCACGTCATCGATGATCTGTGCGTAAATATGCTTGGAAGACCGGTTTATACTCAAACGCGGACGGCCGTTGGCAGTCTTTTTCAGCGCGCGCCGTACACGAGCACGACGACGCTCAAACTGAGATAATGCCTTCGCCATAGTTTTTTTCCGTTACTTCTTCTTACCTTCCTTGCGGAAGATATATTCGTCAACATATTTAACACCTTTGCCTTTGTAAGGCTCGGGTGGGCGGTACTTGCGGATTTCAGCAGCAACCTGGCCAACAGCTTGCTTATCAATGCCGCTTACAGTGATCTCTGTTGGCTTTGGACAAGCAACAGTAACACCTGCAGGCACTTCATAAACAACATCGTGCGAGAAACCAAGTGCAAGTTGAAGGTCTGTGCCCTTCATTTGCGCGCGGTAACCAACACCGTTGATAGCCAGCTTCTTCTCAAATCCGGCAGAAACACCGGTAAGGATGTTGAGAATCTGGGTGCGAGACATACCCCACAATGAGCGAGCGGTCTTGGATTTACCGCGTGGCTCTACCAGAATACCATCATCCGTCATTTTAGCATCGACATCGTCAGAAAGCACGAAAGAGAGTTCACCCTTTGGGCCTTTTACTTTGACGGTCTTGCCATCGATTGTCGCAGTAACGCCCGCAGGCACTGCAACAGGCTTTTTGCCAATTCTTGACATAAGACTAACCTGTCCGGATCTAGAGCAACAAGGAGGCCGCGTCAGAAGACGCGGCACAGAACCTCACCACCCACGTTGTTCTCACGTGCATCATGATCGGCCATCACACCTTTTGGTGTGGAGACGATCGAAATACCAAGACCATTGTTGACGCGTGGAATATTCTTCACAGACGCATACACACGACGACCAGGCTTGGATACACGCTGGATTTCACGGATCACCGGCTCTCCATCGAAGTATTTCAGCTCGATCTCGAGCTCGGACTTGCCGCCTTCGAATTCGACGGTGGTGTAGCCGCGGATGTACCCTTCTGAAGCCAAAACGTCAAGTACACGTTGACGCAATTTGGAAGCAGGAGTGGAAACTTTTACTTTGCTACGCATCTGCGCATTGCGGATGCGGGTGAGCATATCCCCAAGAGGATCAGTCATTACCATGATACCGCGCTCCTTACCAGCTCGATTTTACCAGGCCAGGGATCTTGCCCTGATTACCCAGTTCACGAAGAGAAATACGTGACATCTTCAACTTGCGATAGTAACCGCGTGGACGGCCAGTTACTTCACAGCGGTTGCGGACGCGGATCGATGCGGAGTTGCGCGGAAGCTCGGCAAGCTTCAAGCGAGCCTTAAACCGCTCTTCAAGCGACAGAGACTCATCTTTCGCCATTGCTTTCAATGTTGCACGCTTTGCAGCGTACTTTGAAACCAGGCGGTCACGAGCTTTGTTCTTCTCAACAGCGCTCTTTTTAGCCATTGTTCTTTCCTCGTACTTTCCGCAGGGCCTTAACGGCTGAACGGGAAGTTGAATTCGGTCAGCAGGGCGCGTGCTTCATCATCATTGTTTGCAGAGGTGCAAACGATGATATCCATGCCCCAGATCTGATCAACTTTATCATAATCGATTTCAGGGAAAACGATATGCTCTTTCAGGCCCATGGCGAAGTTGCCATTGCCGTCGAAGCTTTTCCCATTCAAACCACGGAAGTCACGTACACGAGGCAGTGCAATCGTGATCAGACGATCAAGAAATTCATACATGCGCTCGCCACGAAGGGTAACCTTCACACCGATTGGCATGCCTTCACGCAGCTTGAAAGTCGCAATAGACTTACGAGCTTTGGTGATTACTGGTTTCTGACCAGCGATCTGTTCCAAATCACCCAGTGCAGATTTGATCTTCTTGGAATCGCCGACGGCTTCGCCAACGCCCATGTTAAGAACGATCTTTTCCAGTTTAGGCATCCGCATAGGATTGCTGTACTGGAATTTTTCCTGCATCTTGGCGCGGATAACGTCTTCGTACTGCGTCTTCAGACGCGGAGTGTAAGCAGCCTCAGCCATCAATCACATCTCCTGAACGTTTTGCCACGCGTACTTTGGCACCGTCTTCCTGGATTTTGAAACCAACGCGAGTTGGCTTGTTATCCTTTGGATCGGCCAGAGCCAGATTGGACAGATGAATAGCGGCTTCCTTGGTAATGATGCCACCCTCTTGTCCCTGGGTCTGACGCTGATGACGCTTGACCAAATTAACGCCTCGAACGATTGCCCGCTCTTCAGCAGGCAAGACCTGAACGATCTCACCGCTCTTGCCCTTGTCTTTACCGGCAAGAACAATGACGCGATCACCCTTCTTGAGTTTCGCAGCCATTACAGCACCTCCGGAGCAAGGGAAATGATTTTCATATGGTTGTGAGCACGCAGCTCACGAGGAACCGGGCCGAAGATACGAGTACCTACGGGTTCCTTATTGTTGTTCACCAGAACAGCAGCATTACGATCAAAACGGATGACAGAGCCATCCGGACGACGGATTGCTTTTGCGGTACGAACCACAACAGCTTTCATCACATCGCCCTTTTTCACGCGTCCACGAGGAATAGCTTCCTTGACGGAAACGACAATGATGTCGCCTACGCCAGCATATTTCCGCTTGGAGCCGCCGAGCACTTTGATGCACATGACACGACGTGCGCCGGAGTTATCCGCGACGTCAAGGTTTGTTTGCATCTGAATCATGACTGGCCGCCTTTTTTATTTTCCCGACCGCATCACTGCGACGGGCTTACGTCCAAATTCAAGAGGGATTAAGAGGCAGGAGCGTCCTTGCCAACTACAATCCAGCGTTTCGACTTAGAAATAGGTGCAGTTTCCTGAATGAAAATCTGGTCACCTACTTTGAAGGAATTACCTTCGTCATGAGCCTGGTAGCGCTTGGAGCGACGCACAGTCTTCTTCAGAAGCGGGTGCGTAAAACGGCGCTCTACCTTCACAACAACGGTCTTATCCTGCTTGTCGCTGACGACGAGACCTTGCAATACTCGTTTAGGCATCTCGTCCTCCTTATTCTGCTGCCGCTGCACGCTTCTCACGTGCAATGGTCATCAGGCGTGCAATGTCACGACGAACCTGTCGTACACGCACGGTGTTTTCCAACTGACCGGTTGCAGCCTGAAAGCGCAGATTGAACTGCTCTTTCTTCAGCTTTACCAACTCATCAGCGATCTGGTCCGACGTCATCGCGCGGACATCTGATGCTTTCATGGGTTTATCCCTTCACACCTTAGTCGGCGATGCGCTGTACGAAGCGTGTCTTGATAGGCAACTTCGCAGCAGCAAGCCGCATGGCTTCCCGAGCAACATCGTTCGGTACGCCATCAATTTCAAACATAATGCGGCCCGGCTTCACACGAGCTGCCCAATATTCAGGAGAACCTTTACCTTTACCCATGCGGACTTCGGTAGGTTTCTTGGATACAGGCACATCAGGGAAGATGCGGATCCACACGCGACCGGCACGTTTCATGTGACGGGTCATAGCACGACGCGCAGCCTCGATCTGACGAGCGGTGATACGCGCAGGCTCTTGAGCCTTCAGGCCGTAGGCGCCAAAATTGAGCTCGAAGCCCCCTTTTGCAACGCCATGAATGCGGCCCTTGTGCTGCTTGCGATATTTTGTGCGCTTTGGTTGCAGCATTGATTTTCTCTCTTACCTCAGCTGGTACAAATCAAGCAGCGGGCTTATTACGCCGACGCTGGTTGTTGTTGCCACCTTCCTGGCCCGCAAGTGCACGCTTCTCAGACGCCATGGGATCGTGTTCCATGATTTCGCCTTTGTAGATCCACACTTTAATGCCGGAAATGCCGTAAGCCGTCAGAGCTTCTGCAGTACCGTAATCGATATCGGCACGCAGAGTATGAAGCGGTACGCGGCCTTCACGATACCATTCGGTACGAGCGATTTCTGCTCCACCCAAACGGCCAGCGCAATTGATACGAATGCCTTCGGCACCCATACGCATTGCAGACTGAACGGCACGCTTCATAGCACGACGGAATGCGACACGACGCTCCAGCTGCTGAGCAATAGACTGAGCAACCAGGTTTGCATCGGTCTCTGGCTTGCGCACTTCAACAATGTTGATATGCACATCAGAGTCCGTCAGTTTGCCAACCTTGCGACGAAGTTTCTCAATATCAGCGCCTTTACGGCCGATAACGATGCCCGGACGTGCAGAGTGAATGGTCACACGGCACTTCTTATGTGGGCGTTCGATCACGATCTTGGAAACAGCAGCCTGCTTGAGAAGCTCGGACAGCATGTTCCGAATAGCGTAATCTTCATGAAGAAGAGCACCATATTCGGTTTTACCAGCATACCAGCGAGAATCCCAAGTCCGGTTGATGCCCAGACGAAGACCAATCGGATTTACCTTATGACCCATCAGGCTGTCTCCTCGACTTCACGAACAACGATCGTCAGGTTGGAGAAAGGCTTGAGGATCTTGCCAACACGACCACGAGCACGTGGCTGCCAGCGTTTCATGACCAAAGCCTTACCAACATAGGCTTCTGCAACAACCAATGCATCAACATCCAACTCGTGGTTGTTTTCAGCATTAGCAATCGCAGATTCCAAACATTTCTTAACATCACGAGCAATGCGCTTGGATGAGAAAGTCAAATCAGCCAGAGCTGTATCGACTTTCTTACCGCGAATCATTGCAGCGACAAGGTTCAGTTTCTGGGGAGAAACACGAAGCATACGGCTTACTGCCTTTGCTTCATTGTCTTTCAATACGCGTGCGCGTTTTGCCTTACCCATTATTTCCTCCGAGCCTTTTTATCAGCACCATGACCGTAGTAGGTGCGGGATGGAGAAAATTCACCGAACTTGTGTCCCACCATCTCTTCAGAGACGAGGACAGGTACATGTTTCTGGCCGTTATACACACCAAAGGTGAGTCCAACGAAGTGAGGCAAAATGGTAGAGCGACGGCTCCACGTTTTGATCACTTCGTTGCGGCCGGAAGCGCGAACCTTGTCTGCCTTCTTCAGAAGGTATCCGTCTACAAACGGACCTTTCCAAACAGAACGTGCCATCGGTTAACCCTTATTTCTTGCGCTGATGACGACTACGAACAATAAACTTGTCGGTCGTCTTGTTGCTGCGAGTACGCTTACCCTTGGTAGGCTTACCCCATGGAGAAACAGGATGACGGCCACCAGAAGTACGGCCTTCACCACCACCATGTGGGTGATCTACTGGGTTCATAGCAACACCACGCACCTCTGGACGTTTACCCAACCAGCGGGAACGACCAGCTTTACCGTGATTAATGTTCGAATGCTCGGGGTTGGATACAGCACCGACGCTTGCCATGCAAGTGCCAAGTACCAATCTTGTCTCCCCGGAGTTCAAACGAATGATCGCATAACCCTGATCACGACCCACCAACTGTGCATAAGCCCCGGCAGAACGGGCGATCTGACCACCTTTACCAGGCTTCAGCTCGACATTGTGGATGATCGTGCCAACTGGCATGTTCGCCAAAGGCATTGCGTTGCCCGGCTTGATGTCAGCAGATTCGCTGGCAATCACTTTGTCCCCTGCAGCAATACGCTGTGGAGCCAGAATGTATGCCTGCTCACCATCTGCATAATTCACCAGTGCGATGAATGCAGAACGGTTAGGATCATATTCCAGACGCTCAATCGTGCCTTCTACGTCAAACTTGCGACGCTTGAAGTCGATCATGCGGTAGGTACGTTTATGACCACCGCCGCGGCGGCGGGACGTAATACGACCTGTGTTGTTGCGGCCACCAGACTTGGTCAAACCTTCAGTGAGTTTCTTGACCGGCTTGCCCTTCCAAAGGCCAGAACGATCAACAATCACCAATTGGCGCTGTCCAGGGCTAGTGGGTTTAAAGGTCTTGAGTGCCATGACTTCAGCCTATCCCAAAATTCCTTAAAGACCAGTCGTGACGTCGATTGACTGACCATCTTCGAGGGTCACAATCGCTTTTTTCACGTCTACCTGCTTGCCGACAATGCCTTTGAAACGCTTCACTTTACCCTTACGGACCAAAGTGTTAACGCTTTTGACTTTGACAGAAAACAGCGCTTCAACAGCGGCCTTGATTTCTGGTTTAGTCGCATCCTGGGATACATTGAAAACAACCTTGTCCTGTTCGGACTGAATGGTTGCCTTCTCAGTAATCACTGGGCTGCGGATGATATCGTAATGACGAAGGTTGGTCATTTGAACCGTTCCTCCAGAGCATCGACTGCGGCCTTGGTCAGAACCAGAGTGTCGCGACGCAGAACATCAAGAACATTGATGCCCTGAACTGGCAACACATCGATACCGACGATATTGCGAGCAGCTTTAGCAAAGTTGCTATCGACTTCCTGACCAGCAATGAACAATGCGTTCTCGATGCCAAGACCTTTAACCTGTGCAGAAACTGCAGCAGTCTTAGGTGCATCAGCCTTCACATCATCAAGAATGATCAGAGATTCATTCTTCAACTTGGAAGACAGAGCATGTTTCAGCGCCAGCGCACGAACTTTCTTTGGCAGCGCAATCGCATGATCGCGAACAACTGGACCAAAGGCACGACCACCACCACGGAACTGAGGCACTTTCTTGTTGCCGTGACGAGCGCCACCGGAGCCCTTCTGGCGAAGGTACTTCTTGGTGGTGCCAGTGATTTCAGCACGTGTCTTGGTCTTATGGGTGCCGGACATCCGTTTCATCTGTTGATAACGAACCATACGGGCCAGAATATCGGCACGTGGCTCAAGACCAAAGACTTCATCAGAAACGGATACAGAACCCGCATCCTTACCATCGAGGGTTTTAACTTGCAGTTCCATTATTCTTCGCCCTCCTTAGCAGCAGCTTCAGCTGCACGGACAGCGCCAGGAACAGGTGCCTCGGCAGGACGCGCACGTTTTACCGCATCCTTGATCAGGATCCAGCCGCCTTTGGAACCAGGAACAGCGCCCTGAACCAAAACCAGACCACGCTCAGCGTCGGTCTTGACGACCTTCAGGTTCTGGGTGGTGACACGGGTAGCACCCATGTGACCGGCCATCTTCTTACCTTTGAAGACCTTACCAGGATCCTGACACTGACCGGTAGAACCGTGAGCACGGTGGGAGATGGAGTTACCGTGCGTTGCACGACCACCACCAAAGTTGTGACGCTTCATGGAACCGGCAAAACCTTTACCGATAGAAGTACCAACAACATCCACATGCTGACCAGCTACATAATGATCCGCAGTCAGCTCGGAACCAACCTCAATGAGGTTGTCTTCGCTTACACGGAACTCAGCCACTTTACGTTTCGGCTCAACTTTAGCCACTGCAAAGTGGCCGCGCATCTGCTTCGAAACGTTTTTAACTTTGGCTTTACCTACACCCAACTGAAGTGCAGTATAACCATTTTTTTCTACAGTTCGCTGAGCAACAACCTGGCAATTCTCAACTTTGAGAACCGTCACTGGTACATGTTCACCAGTTTCGGTATAAATGCGGGTCATTCCCAACTTCTGTGCGATCACACCAGAACGCATGGCTACTCTCGCCTTTCGCTCAAGTTAGAGCTTAATTTCAACGTCCACACCGGCCGCAAGATCAAGCTTCATGAGGGCATCAACCGTCTGCGGGGTCGGGTCGATAATATCGAGAAGACGCTTATGCGTGCGGATCTCGAACTGCTCACGGCTTTTCTTATTTACGTGCGGCGAACGGTTGACAGTGAACTTCTCGATCCGTGTTGGCAGCGGAACCGGGCCGCGAACATTGGCGCCGGTACGTTTCGCAGTGGAAACAATTTCCTTAGCCGAAGTATCAAGAATGCGGTGGTCGAATGCCTTGAGGCGGATTCGAATATTCTGACCGTTCATAATTTAATCCTCAAAAGACCGGGGTGCATCTGGATGCATCCTTATGCACCCCTGCCCTAATGATTACTCGACGATAGAACCGACGATGCCGGCGCCTACGGTACGGCCACCTTCGCGGATAGCGAAGCGCAGCTTTTCTTCCATAGCGA
>ERZ794982.87-NODE-87-length-48993-cov-60.535187_pt1 | contig 48993 bp, 46 predicted proteins | sample MGYA00433071_ERZ794982 | MGnify/ENA primary metagenome ERZ794982 (study PRJEB30140, sample SAMN00862574) | bioreactor metagenome | study: EMG produced TPA metagenomics assembly of the Bioreactor inoculated with sediment Metagenome (bioreactor metagenome)...
TTTTTTTTATCTTTTTTAGGGGTCAGCGTTCAGGGTTCAGCATTCAGTTTTTTTTGACTTTTTTTTCGACTTTCTCTTTATATATCTGAACTCTGAACTCTGAACTCTGTGTTTTTACTTCTTACTTTTCACCTATTTCTTTTCTAAAATTTCTATTGAAACAATTTTATCGTTTTGATGTACGGTATCTAAGGCTAAGAAACTCTCTTTATCATTTTCTTCTATTTCGCCAAATACTGTGTGCCCTCCATCTAAATGAGGGCAAGGAACAAAGCAGATAAAGAATTGGCTTCCACCTGTATTTCTTCCCGCATGTGCCATTGAGAGGCTTCCTCTTTTGTGAATTTGTTTATCGGCATTGGTTTCACATTTAATTGCCCATCCAGGACCACCTGTACCACTTCCATTGGGGCAACCCCCTTGCGCCATAAATCCAGGGATTACTCGATGAAACTTCAATCCATTATAAAATCCATCGTTCGCCAGTGTCGCAAAGTTTGAAACAGCTTGTGGTGTTGATTCTGGAAAAAGTTTTATCCAGATTGTTCCATTTTCAGTTGTTATTTTTGCATATTGAAATTGTTTTAATTCTTCTGCACTTAAGTTATACTCTTTGAGATCTTTTCCAAATCCAAACATTGAAATCCTTTTTGTAAAATTGGCGTATTATACACTGTAACAATTGAAGATTATGTTAGAGAAAAAGCTTACTTTTGTGGTGTTAGGTAGTTAAGTTTGACCAGATTTTTTACCACTTCATTAAATACTGGAACAGCGGATTGTGAAGCATATAAATAGTACCAATTTTTCCCTGTAGATGTGGGATTAATAACCGTAACACCAATGGTGTATTTATGGGTTTTATCGTTGGCAAAACCAAAAAAAGAGCTGATATACTCTTTTTGATATTTACCGCTTTTGGCCACTTGTGCTGTTCCTGTTTTACCTCCAATTTCCAGTCCCTCAATTTTAGCACCTTCACCTGTACCATCTTCTACTGTTTTAATCAAAAGATTTTTTATTTTTAAAGCACTTTGTTTTGATATAACACGTTGGTTTTCTTCTTGTTTGAGGGGTACAATGGAGTTATCATTGCGTTGAAGGTGAGAGACAATTTTAGGCGTGGTAATGTAACCCTCATTATTAAAAACTGAATAAGCTTTTAAAACTTGCATAAAGGTTGATGTCATACCTTGTCCATAGGAAACGGTTGCCTTAAAAACATTGTCTTCGTTTTTATTTTCACCTGCACTCAATTTATACACTTCGGGAATATAACCATATGCTTCAGGAGATAAGTCAATGCCAGTTTTTTGGGTAAAACCAAATGCTTTAAAACCATCACTGAACTCTCTTCCCGATAAGCGTTGTGCCAATTGAAGGGTTCCTATATTGCTGGAAAACGTTACAATGTCGTCTAAAGTAAGATAATTTTTAGTAAATTTGTGGTCATCTTTGATGGTATATCTGCCCAACTTGTAATTGCCTTTAGGGTATTCTCCTTTGGCATTGATATTGCCTTTATTGTAAGCAAAAAAGAGTTCATTGGGTTTAACGCGATTTTTATCTAACACAAGTGATATGGCAATGGGCTTGATGACAGAGCCGGGTTCAAACAAATATTCAACGGCATTGACATTTAAATAAGGGATATCTTCTTGTCGTATTTTTTCTGGATTAAAACGATTAGAGGTTGCCAAGGTAAGAATCTTGCCGTTGGTGCTGTTCATGATTGAAACAATAATTTCATCGGAACCAAATTTTTCTTTATAAAAATCAAGTTGCATTTCTATGTTTTTTTGAAGTTTTAAAGGGATGTTAAGAACAACAGACAATCCGTCATTTTTGTTTTTAATGATCGAATTTTTATTGAATGAAATATACGACAAGACATCTCTTTCTCCTTTTAAAATACCGTCATTAAAACTATTTAACGCGTCGTTATAACTCTTTTCTAATCCTTTAATTCCATTGACTCGAGTTTTTTCATTTTCTGATTCATATTTTGAAATGTATCCAATAGCAGGAGAGAGTGAATTGTCATACGAATAAATACGTTTTTCACCACTGACAACAATATCTAATGCCGTTAAGATTTTATTGCCATTAATTGTAATGGCTTTAAAAACATCCAATTTTCTGAGTTTGTAGTTAAGTTCTTTAAGATTTTTGGCGGTTTTTGAATCAATATTATAAGATAAAACCAAGCTGCCCATACCTTCTTTTAAAGATTCATCAATCTTTTTTTCAATTTTTTTAGCAGGAATATCACTGTAAATGCTAAAAAGTTGAATAAAAAGATCTTTCTTATTTAAATCTAAAAATCGAGTATCTATGATGGCTTTATACACTTTTTTGGAAGATGAAATTTTAAAATTGTCATTACTGATAATATCACCACGAACAGCCAACTCTTTTTTTGTTGTTTCTAAGGAGGGCAATCGTCTTTTTTTAGTCGCAGAATTATAAACAGAAAAGATAAGAAGAACCAAGAGCAATAATAAAAAGCAAAACAAGAAAAAAATTTGTTTGGTTTTGTCAATATTTTCTTGATTAGGTGTAATTTTTGAAGACATATTTATCCATAATGTAATATAATGAGCAAATGAATTTTACCCAAAAAAGTATTAAACCTAAAGCAGATGGCTTGAATCAACCCGATTACTATTTATTTATTTTTGTATCTGTTTTAATTATTATTAGTATGTTATTTTCATACTCATTATCGACATACACAGTTATTTATTATGAGTACAATACCTTTCATTTTTTTATACGACAGTTTTTGGTTGGAGTTTTTTCTATTCTTATTATGTGGACACTTTCTTTGTTAAACCCCTTTAAAACATTAAAATATATTGGTATGAGCTTTTTTATTCTTTTTTTTATCATTATGCTTATTATGCCTTTTTTGCCCAGTTCACTGGTCACAGAATCAGGGGGAGCAAACCGATGGATTCGATTGCCTTTATTTTCCCTCTCTCCGGTTGAATTTTTTAAAATAGGGTTTGTCTATTTTTTGGCATGGAGTTTTAGCAGACGGGTATATGACAAACCCACCAAAATGAAATGGAAAGATGAAATGCTTTTGGTCTTGCCTTATTTTGGGACATTTCTTGTTATTGTTTTTATTGTGGCTTTTATGCAAAAAGATTTGGGGCAAGTGGTTTTAATGGGTATTATTTTATTTATTATGTTGATGTTTGCCAATCGAAGTATGAAGTTCTTTTTTTCTTTAGGTGTGGCAGCTATTGTAGGAATTATTGGATTAATTGTGGTAGCTCCACACAGAATACTTCGAATCCAAAGTTGGTGGAGTATGGTTCAAGATACGATTTTATCCTTTTTGCCTCAAGGCATTGCTAATGAGTTACGTATAAAAGAGTTTCCAGAACCGTATCAAGTTTCCCACTCTTTAAATGCCATTTACAATGGGGGTTTTAGTGGTACTGGATTAGGGGAAGGAACCATAAAGCTAGGATTTTTATCTGAAGTGCATACTGATTTTGTGTTAGCAGGAATTGCTGAAGAGGCAGGATTTGTTGGATTTACGTGTATTGTATTGTTAATTATAGCCATCATTTTTAGGATTTTAAAAATCAGCAGACGTTCCAATAATCAGATTTTTCATCTGTTTACATTGGGCATTGCTTTGATGATTATTTTTGCTTTTTTAATCAATGCGTATGGAATTTCAGGAATGATTCCTATTAAAGGAATTGCTGTGCCTTTTTTAAGTTATGGAGGAAGTGCTTTGTTAAGTGTTTCTATTGCTATTGGTTTGGTCTTGTCAATCAGTCGAACCGTTGATTTAAAATAGAGGGGATATTTTGGATAAAATTGTGATAACTGGCGGTGGAACAGGAGGTCATTTAAAAGTGGCTCAAGTTTTTATGAATGAGTTTTATAAACGAGGCTACAAAGCCATTTATATTGGTTCAAAAAATGGGCAAGATAAACAGTGGTTTGAACAAGAACGAAAACTACAAAAAGCCCTTTTTTTGGATTCAAAAGGGGTGGTTAATAAAAATTTTTGGGGTAAAATCAAGGCTTTGTTTCAAATAGTTAAACTCGCTTTATATTGCAATGAGATTTTTGATAAACTCAAAGTTACCAAAGTCATTTCTGTAGGGGGATACTCTGCTGCTCCTGCTACGTTTGGAGCGATTATGACTTCAGGATGTAAACTTTATATTCATGAACAAAATTCACGTATGGGAAAACTCAATGCGTTGACTTCATATTTTGCAACGGAAGTTTTTTCATCGTATGATATCAATTCAAGAGTACGAGATTATCCTGTTGATGCCAAATTTTTTGATGAAGCGCGTATTCGAAAAAATGTGAAAACCATTATTTTTTTGGGAGGTTCACAAGGAGCAAAATCGATTAATAACTTTGCTTTGAAAGTGGCATCTCAATTAACGTCAATGGGTATTTCAATTATTCATCAAACGGGCAAAGAGGATTTTGCACGAGTCAGTCAAAAATATCAAACCATGGATATTCAAGCCGATGTTTTTGACTTTTGTAATAACATTGAACAAAAAATGGCAAAAGCAGATTTTGCAGTAAGTCGCTCTGGCGCATCAACGTTATGGGAACTCAGTGCCAATGCTTTACCAACGCTTTTTATTCCTTATCCTTATGCTGCGCAAAATCATCAATATTACAACGCAGAGTTTTTGGTTAATAAAGGCTTGGCTTTTGTTAAAACGGAGAGTGAACTCACTCAAGATTTTTTCTTTGATTGCTTAAAAAAAGATTTAGCTCAAATGAGTAAAGGGTTAGCAGAATCGATTATGAGTGATTCTATTGAAGTGATTGTGGATATTATTTTAAATGAAAAAAAACAATAACGCCAGTCCAAATATAATTCGGTAAATACCAAAAGCCACAAAGGTAAAGTTCTCTAAAAATTTTAAAAAAAGTTTGATGGTTAAAAATGCTACGATAAAAGATACGATAAAACCGACGACTAAAACAATAAAATTTGATGTGGTAAAATCGTTATAGTGTTTGAGTAAATCATATCCTGTTGTAGCACACATCACAGGAAATGCCAATAAAAAGGAGAATTCTGCACTGGCTTTGCGTGTTAATCCCACTAGCATAGCACCAATAATAGAAGCGCCTGCTCGACTGGTACCCGGAATAAGTGCTGCAATTTGTGCCAATCCAATATATAACGCTTGTTTGTATGAAACTTTTTCAACGTCATTAATAAAATGTTCTTTGGGTCGATAATATTTTTCGACCAGTAAAAAAATGATTCCACCAAAAATAAACATCACCGCTACGACAGAAATACTAAACAGTGATTTAATATGAGAGGCAAATAAGAAGCCTACTGCACCAATAGGGACAAATGCCAAGGTGATTTTTTTCCACAGTTCAATGTGTTTAAACGTAAATTTATCGGGATAATTTAAAATAACCGCTAAAATAGCTGCAAATTGAATAATGACTTCATACGCTTTATTAACAGCAGTTTGTTCCAAATTTAAAAATTCACTGGCAACAATTAAATGACCTGTTGAAGAAATGGGCAAAAATTCAGTAACTCCTTCAATGATTCCTAAAATGATTGAGTCAACGATGGTCATTGGATGCCTTTTTCTTTGGTGAGTTTTAAAAACAGTTTCAATGCTTTTTTTTCTTTACGACCTATGTCATAATCAATATGTGTGAGATACTCCAGTATATTTTGTGTTGAGATACCTGAACGTTTGGCATACTGCTTTAAAATGTATTGAGGAATTTTTATGGTTCTTTTATTGAAGTTTTTAACCAAACGTTTAAGCAGACTTTCGTGCTTATTAAAACACAACACTGCAAAAACAAAAGGCAAATGGTATTTGTCTTGCCATTTTTTTGCTAAATCAATAAAAGGTTTATCGGGATGTTCATGATAAAATTTAAGCGCCTTATCGCCTATGAGAACTTTTCCTTCTAAGTCAAGCACTTTTGCCAAGGCATTTGAGGTTTCGCTTTGATAATCATCTTCAGTGACTCCAGGAATAAGCAACACCGATAAAACTTCTTTTTTTGCAATAATTCCAAGCGTTAGCTTTTTTTGATTTCTTGAAGCAATGGAAGAGATAAATGCGGCATCAATCTCTCTTTTTCTAAACTTTTGATTAATATAAGAGGGATAGGATTTTTTGTATTGAATAATCGCTTTCATTTGATCAGATGAGATGTTTTTTTTGATGTAAATATGAAAGGGAAGTAAATTAATAAAATCGATTTTACCAAATATCATTTGTAATCCTAAACAAATTTTTTTTTGGTATAATACATAACTTTAGGTAAATAAGGGGTTAATATATGGTAAATATCGAGTTTTTAGGACCAATTAAAAAAGAAGCTTTACGATTAGACATTAACAATTTAAATGAGTTAAGTAGGGCATTAAAACAAGATGAAGAATTAAGTGTTTGGTTAGAAAGTTGTGCCGTTGCTGTGAATGATGTTTTGGTGGCTTCCAAAGATACTGTGCTAAAAGATGGAGATAAAGTCTCTTTACTTCCTCCGGTTTGTGGTGGATGAAAAAGAAGTGAAAAATTAACAATGAAAAGTGAAAAATTACAATTGTTCGATGGCAGTTTGCCCGTTGAGCAAATCACCAATGAGTGGTATCGTGAATATAAAGATTCAAATTTTGGAGCCATCATTACGTTTGTTGGCGTCGTGCGAGATGAAGAGGGCATAGAGGGATTATCTTTTGATATTTACGAACCCATTTTAAAAGCATGGTTTGCTTCTTGGCAAAAAAAAGCCAATGAAAATAATGCCATTGTGTTAATGGCACATTCTCGTGGAGATGTTTTAAATCATACGAGTTCCTATATTGCAGCTGTTTGCAGTCCCAAAAGACGAGTTGCTTTGGAATTGATTGATGAATTTGTAGAAGATTTTAAACAAAGTGCACCTATTTGGAAATATGATATTATCAACAATGAACGAATATATGCACAAGACAGAAGCACCAAAATTTCTGGGGCAGGAATTTTAAATTAATGCGAATAGACTTACATAATCATACTCATTTTTGCAATCATGCCACAGGAACAATGCGAGAGTATGTGCTAAAAGCCATTGAATTAGGTATTGATGTTTATGGCTTTAGTGAACATGCTCCTATGAATTTTGATCAACACTATCGTTTACCTATGAAGAAAATTCCATCGTATGAAAATGAAGTTAAAAAGTTACAAAAAGAGTTTGAAAACGACATCGAGATTTTATTGGGCTACGAAGTTGACTTTATGCAACACATCAAAATGGAAGAGAAAATTCTAAATGCCAATGTTGATTATTTGATTGGTTCTGTACACTTTTTGGATGGTTGGGGGTTTGATAATCCCGAGTTTATAGGTACGTATGAAAACACTGACATTGATAAAATCTGGCAAGACTATTTTGATTGTATTGAAGCTATGGCACAATCGAATTTATTTGATATTGTAGGGCATTTGGATCTGATTAAGATTTTTAAATTTATGCCCAAAAAAGAGATTAAACTTATTGCCAAAAATGCCATAAAAGCAATAAAAAAAGCCAATATGGCGGTTGAAATTAATCCCGCAGGATTGAGAAAACCCATCAATGAACTCTATCCTTCTAAAGTGCTTTTAGAAATGTGTTATGAAGAAGATATTTCTATTACCTTTGGGTGCGACGCACACAGTGTTGAGCAAGTCGGATTTGGGTATGAACAAGCCACAGTGTTTGCTAAAAGTATCGGGTATGATAAGTGCATGACGTTTAAAAATCGACAACGAGAATTGGTTATTTTTTAAACGATTTTTTCAAAAAATTATCAAGAGGATTTTGTTGTATTGTATAATTTTTATACAATATATTTGTAAAGTTTAATTTTCATTTAGATATAATGGTCTAAATAACTTTTAGGAGAAATAATAATGGGTAAATTTGTTAGCAATACTGAAGAATTTTTCAAATATTGTAAAGAGAATGAAGTTAAATTTGTGGATTTCAGATTTACAGATTTAAAAGGTACTTGGCACCATGTTACATATATGTTAAGTGCAGTTAATGCAGAACTATTAGATAATGGTATGCCTTTTGATGGTTCATCAGTAGATGCTTGGCAACCGATTAATAAATCAGATATGATCTTAAAACCAGATGTTGATACCGCATTTTTAGACCCTTTTACAGCCGATTCAACAATTATTGTAATTTGTGATGTTTATGACATTTATAAGGGACAAATGTATGAAAAATGTCCACGTTCAATTGCTAAAAAAGCATTGGTTCATTTAAGTGAATCAGGTGTAGGGGATGTCGCGTATTTTGGTCCAGAAAATGAATTTTTCGTATTTGATGATGTAAAAATTGTTGATAACATCAATGAGTCTTACTACAGAGTAGATTCAGAAGAGGGTTGTTGGGCAGACGACAGAGAAATCGAAGGTGGAAACATCGGTCACAGACCAAGAACTAAAGGGGGATACTTCCCAGTTGCTCCAATTGACAGTGGGGTTGATTTAAGAGCAGAAATGATGCAAGTATTAGAGCAAGTTGGTTTAACGGTTGTTTTAGGACACCATGAAGTTGCTCAAGCACAACACGAAATCGGTATTGTGTTTGGTGATTTAATTGAAGCAGCTGATAACGTACAAAAATTAAAATACGTAATTAAAATGGTTGCCCATTTAAATGGTAAAACAGCAACATTTATGCCAAAACCACTTTATGGTGATAACGGGAACGGTATGCATGTTCACCAATCAATTTGGAAAGATGGCAAAAACTTATTCTATAAACAAGGTGAGTATGGAAACCTTTCTGATATGGCGAGACATTATGTGGGTGGTATTTTTAAACATGCACGTGCAGTGGCTGCGTTTACAAACCCATCAACTAACTCATACAAAAGATTAATTCCAGGATTTGAAGCGCCTTCAATTTTAACGTATTCTTCTCAAAACCGATCAGCTTCTTGTCGAGTTCCTTATGGAGCAGGTGAAAAAGCAACACGAATTGAGATGAGATTCCCAGATTCAACTTCATGCCCTTATTTAGCATTTGCTGCTATGTTATGTGCAGGTTTAGATGGAATTGCTAATAAAATTGAACCAATTGGTCCAATGGATGAAGATTTATTTGAGATGCCTTTAGATGAAATCAGAGAGAGAAAAATTCCTCAAATGCCTCATACACTAAGAGGTTCTTTAGAAGCATTGATTCGAGATAATGAGTTTTTAAAACCAGTCTTTACTCAAGATATGATTGATACGTATCAACACTATAAATTTGAAACGCAAGTTTGGCCAGACGAAGCTCGTCCTACTGCATTTGAATTTAAATCAACGTATTCTTGCTAAGAATACAGCGAATAAAAAAAGCCCACTCCTATTTGGAGTGGGCTTTTTTATTGTGAAAAAATCCAGAGAAATAAGAAATTGAATGATTCTTTAAAACTCAATTCCTTGTTGGTTTTCTTTCATCATTTTTGTTTTTGGAAGTTTTGAGGTATCCGTAAAATACTCTTCTTTGCCATTAATCATAGCTTTATTCACCCCTTGTGGAATTTCAAATGTTCTTTGAATTTCAGGATGAATTTGTAAGTAATTCCTGTAAAAATGTGCAAATACAGCACCTGCACTTCTTCCTCCTGTCTCACTCTTTCGCATAGGGGTATTATCGTCATTTCCGTACCAAATAACGGTTTGCATGGTAGGAGTGTATCCACAAAACCACGCATCCACATTTTGATTGGTTGTTCCAGTTTTTCCAGCGATTTCTAAGCCTTTAACTTGTGCAAGTTTTCCTGTTCCACGTTTGACAGTATCGTGTAAAATGGAAGTAATAAGAAAAGCTTGCTGCGGTGATTGTATGTATTTTTCTTCACTTTGAAACTGTATGGTTTGATTTTTTGAATTGGTAATGGCATTAATAATATACGGTTTCACTTGAATTCCATTATTTGAAAATATGGTAAATGCTTGACTCATTTCAAAAGGAGAAATCGAAAAACTTCCCAATGTGATGGATAAATCCATGGGCATATTTTGAATCCCAAACTCTTGAAGACCTTTATAGACAACATCAATGCCAATATCATTGACCAAATTAATTGTGGCTAAATTTCTTGAATGCAATAACGCTTCTCGTAATGTAATAAGTCCTTTGTAATTTTCTTCATAGTTTTTGGGTTGCCATTTTTTCTCTTCATCTCCTTGGGTGTAACTGTAGGTTCTTGAAATATCAATTAAATTACTTGCAGGAGAATAGCCTAGATTTAGGGCAACTTGATATAAAAAGGGTTTTATCGCACTTCCTGGTTGCCGTTGAGATTGAATAGCACGGTTAAAATTTGAATCACTGTAATTAACGCCACCCACTAAACTTAGAATTTTTCCTGTGCTGTTTTCTAGGGTAATTAAAGCACCATTTAATGTTTTGCTCAGCGAGTCATCGCCTTCTTTTCCCATAAAATATTCATCTCGTTTTTTAATTTTTTCATACCCATATAATAAAGATTCACGTGCTATTTCTTGTGCTTTTAAATCAATGGTTAAGTCAATTTTGTAGCCACCATAACGAATATCAGGAATATCGTTTTGCAGTTGATTTAACGCATAATCAATCACATAAGGAGCTTTATTTAATGTCAAGGTTTCATTGTATACAACGGGCGTTTCATTGATGGCATCTTTATGTTCTTTTTCATTAATCCAGCCCAAGGTATACAATCGTGTAATAACTTGATTGGCACGGGCAAGTGAAAATTTAAGATTTTTTGTTGGAGAGTAAAAACTGGGGGCTCGAGGAAGTCCTACTAGCATTGAGATCTCTTTTAACGTCAGTTGTGATAACTCTTTTTTAAAATACCCCAATGAAGCCGTTCGAATACCATAATAACCGTGTCCAAAATAGACTTGATTTAAATAACGTTCTAAAATCTCTTCTTTGGTTAAAATGGTTTCCAATCGCAACGATAAAAGAATTTCTTTAATTTTACGAGTTATCTTTTTTTCTCGAGTCAAAACAAGATTTTTAACCAATTGTTGAGTTAGTGTACTGGCACCTTCGACAAGTTTTCTTGCTTTTATATCTTTAATAATGGCTCGCATAATAGCATCGGTATTAATTCCATTGTGTTCAAAAAATTGAGTGTCTTCGATGGCAACTAAGGCTTCAATCAATTGAGGAGGAATGTCGTCATAAGAGGTATAAATACGATGCTCTTTTTGGAAAATATTGGAAATAAGATCCCCATTTTTATCATAAAACTGTGTGGTTAAATTGGGTTTGTAATCAACAATTTTATCAATATCAAATCGAATTTGTGAATATAAAAACATTAACCACACTAAAACACTTGCTCCCAATAGAGCAAAAAAACCTAAAATATATTTCATCGTTATTTCCTAAAATCTCTGTTTTCAAATCCGGATTGAATTAGACGTTGAGTGTAACTCTTTTGTGGATGATTTAAAATATCTTGCGTTAAACCCTGTTCAACAATTAGCCCATTTTTGATAATAATAATATTTTCACAAACACCAATAATTGAATTAATATCATGTGTTACAAACAAAATTAAAAGATTCAATTTTGTTTGAATGGTATTGATTAACTCAAGTATTTTTGTTTTGCTTTTTTTGTCCAGTGCGGTGGTGGGTTCATCTAAAAGTAACAGTTTAGGTTGATAAGTCAATGCAATGGCTATAATAACTCTTTGAAGTTGTCCTCCACTTAATTGACCAGGAAAACGTTCAAGTACCCAAGATTCAAGTCCAACGAGTTGCAATAACTCAATTTTTCGTTCATGGGTACAAAAAAACTGATTTTTTATTTTGGTCATTGAACTCAATGAAGTAAATGGATTTTGAGGCACAAAAGCGACATTTTTAGGATTTAATTCAAAATCACACTCTACGTTAAAATCTAAAATTAAATTACTGGGCAACATGCCCAATAAAGATTTAAGAGTCAGAGATTTTCCACTTCCACTTTGTCCAATGAGTGCCGTTGATTGTGTTACGCTAAAACTTATATTGACTAATGAAGCTTCATTGTCTTGAATATGAAGCGTGTGAACAATAAGTTTTGACATGTGTTACTTATTCAATCCTTGAATGCACTCATCAAGCAGTTGTACCAATTTAATAAAATTAATCGGTTTTTCTAAAACAGCCGATACCATTTTTAACTCTTCTTCATTTAAATCATCTTTATAGGCACTAATGACAATAATTGGAACGGTTGTATTGGTTTGTCTCACTTTTTTAATGAATGCTTTGCCATCTAAATTGGGCATTCTTAAATCTGTGATAATAACATCAGGGGTATTTTGGGTAAACAAAGAATAAGCAATTGCACCATCTTGTGCCAAATGAATATCCTTTACTAACATTTTAAACGTTCGATCCATGATATTAATAATATCTTCGCCGTCTTCTGCTATAAGTAAACTTATATCTCTTAAATCCGATTTAATTTTTGATGCTTCCATATCTTTCCTTAAATTAACGCTTCATCCATCTCTTGAGGAATCTCTAAATTCATTAGTTTTAAAACAGTTGCAGCGATATTATTTAAGCTTCCCGTTTTAACACGATGAACACCATTGGCAATAACAAAACAAAATACATCACCCACGGTGTGATTTGTTAATGTCTTTTCATTATCATCTTTCATCATTTCACAGTTTCCATGATCACTTGTTACTAAAACATTATACTCTAATGTTTTTGATTTTTCGATTATACGTCCTAATTGTTTATCAACTTCTTCAACCGCTTTAATACTGGCTTCATAGTTTCCAGTGTGTCCAACCATATCCCCATTGGCGAAATTAACAACAATAAAATCGTACTTTTCATCCATGGCATTTAAGACCACATCTCCCACTTCGGGTGCACTCATTTGAGGTTGCATATCGTATGTAGGCACATTTGGCGAGGGAATTAAGATTCGAGTCTCATTTAAAACAGGTTCTTCTTTTCCCCCATTAAAGAAAAAAGTCACGTGGGCATATTTTTCTGTTTCAGCGGTATGTAACTGTGACAATCCAGCCTTGGAAATAATTTCAGCCAGTGTATTTTTAGGTGTTTCTTTTGGAAACAAAACGGGCAAAGGAAGTGATTTATTATACTCTGTCATTGTAGCAACATTGAGATGAATATCTTTTATTTTAAATTCCTGAAACTCTTTTGTCACAAATATTGAAGAGATTTCTCTCATTCTGTCACTTCTAAAGTTACAAAAAATAATGCCATCTTTTTCATTTAATCCTTGGTACCCTTCAAAAGCAGTAGGAAGGATAAACTCATCCAAAATATTATTTTGGTATGACTCTTCAACATAGTTGATAATATCTTTTGAAGTTGTAGGTTGTGCAAAGCCAATAGCATTATACGCTTTTTCTACTCTGTCCCATCGATTATCTCGGTCCATAGCATAATATCGTCCTGCAATGGTAGCAATCTTTATATTTTCATCGCAAATGGATAAAAGTTGTTTGATGTAATTTAAAGCGCAATTTGGTGCAACATCTCGACCATCTGTAATCACATGGATATAGACAGTTTTGTGCTGGTTTTTTGCGATTTTTGCCAATGCAATTATATGGTCAATGTGAGAATGTACACCCCCATCACTTAATAATCCAATAAGATGAATATCCGCCGAATTAGTTAAGATGGATTGCAATACAGTATTCTCTTTTAAGGTATCATTTTTAATGGCCAAATTAATTTTAACCAAATCTTGATAGAGGATTCTTCCTGCACCAATGGTCATATGTCCTACTTCGCTGTTTCCCATTTGTCCCTCAGGAAGTCCAACACTTTCCCCATAGGTTTTAATTAAACTGTAAGGAGTATTTTTAAATAAATAGTCGTACGTTGGTTTGTTGGCATTAGCAAATGCGTTATGTTTTGTATTTTGATTAAAGCCTATGCCATCAGTAATAACCAAAATTGTTTTTTTTGTCATATTTAAACCTTTTAAAAACTTTAATAGTATATAATCCCACATTATAACAAAAGGTAGGTTCAACTTTGTTTTATTGGTTTTATAGACACCTCGATATTAATATCTTTCAATACATCTCAATTCGAGCAGGTATTGCTTTTTTTGTTGCTTTTTTTCTGACTTTGTATTTAATGCCCCGATTTATTAAATGGGCGAAATCCAAAAATGCTTCCCAACCCATTTATGAATTGGCTCCTCATGCCCATAAGCAAAAAGCGGGAACGCCAACCATGGGTGGTATTGTTTTTGTGTTTTCAACTCTTGTAGCAACGGTGCTAACGGCAAAATTAAATAATTTCTATGTGGCAACAGGACTTTTGATTATTGCAGGGTTTTGTCTTATTGGTGTTAAAGATGATATCTCAAAAATTTTAAACAGTAAAAACAGTGCAGGTTTAAGCGCACGAATGAAACTGATATTGCAGTTTGGTGTGGCTTTAATGGCTGCATTAATTATTTTTTGGTATCAACACGATACGACATTGCATATTCCTTTTTACAAATATCCTATCGCGGATATGGGCTTAATGGCAATCATTTTTTGGATTGTGGTTATGGTGGCAGCTTCCAATGCAGTTAATATTACCGATGGGTTAGATGGATTAGCAACAGTGCCATCCATTTTGGCTTTTTTTACTCTTTCAAGTATTGTGTACATTACAGGACATGCCATTATTTCAAACTATTTGTTGCTTCCCAATATTAAACTCTCAGGAGAACTGGCGATTATGGGAGCTGCTTTTGGCGGTTCGCTGATTGCTTTTTTATGGCATAACTGTCATCCTGCAGAGGTTTTTATGGGGGACAGTGGCTCTTTGGCTATTGGTGGATTTATGGGATATATGGCAATTGTGTGTAAAAGTGAAGTGTTGCTTATGATTATAGGATTTATTTTTGTCTTAGAAACGGTTTCTGTGATTTTGCAAGTAGGATCTTATAAATTACGCCAAAAAAGAGTTTTTCTCATGGCTCCTATTCATCATCATTTTGAGCAAAAAGGGTGGAAAGAGAATAAAATAATTGTTCGCTTTTGGATTATTTCCTTTATGGCAAATTTAATTGCACTGTTGAGTTTAAAAATAAGATAAATAGGAGAAATATGATTCGGGTATTAGGTAAGGGAGTGACGGCTTTAGCCATAAAAGAACATTATGACGATGTGGTATTGTACGATGAAAATGATTTTAATACGTATGATACAAACAGCCATGATATTACCATTGTCAGTCCGGGCATTCCTCCTTATAATCGTATGGTCCAAGACGCTAACAATATTCAAAGCGATTATGATTTGGTTGCACCAAGTATGCCTTACAGCATTTGGATCAGTGGTACCAATGGAAAAACAACAACAACACAAATGATTCAACATCTTTTAGCAAGTCGTGGCAGTGTTTATGGAGGAAATATTGGTGTTCCTGTTACTGCATTGGATAAAAATGCAAAGATTTGGATATTGGAAACTTCCTCTTTTACACTGCATTATACGCAAACAGCCAAACCCAATTTGTATATTCTTTTGCCCATCAGTGATGACCACATCTCTTGGCATGGTTCATTTGAAGAGTATGAAAATGCGAAACTCAAAGCAATGGATAATATGCAAGAAGGAGAAGTTGCAATTATTCCTTCTAAGTATAAAGATTATCCCACCTCCGCTTTTAAAATAACGTATGAAAACAGTGAAGATTTATTGACTTATTTTGAAATGGACAGAAGTAAATTAATCTTTAAAGAGCCTTTTTTAATGGATGCACTTTTAGCCATGGCAGTTGACAAAATACTGTTTGATGAAACAGATTATGACAAAATGAATCAATTTAAAATCGATGCCCACAAAGTTGAAGAGTTTTACGACAATAAAAAAAGAGTCTGGGTTGATGACTCTAAGGCAACCAATTTAGATGCGACATTAGCCGCACTAAAAAGTTATGAAAACAAAAAAATATATTTGTTGATTGGTGGTGACGATAAAGGTGCCAATTTAACTCCTTTATTTGAATTTTTTAACACGTTAGATATTCATCTGTTTGCAATAGGAAAAAATTGCGAAACCATTTTGGAACTTTCAAAGAGATATAATATCAAAGTGACACGATGTGATTTTCTTTCTAAGGCTGTTACTTTAATGGACCAAATTCACGATGAAAAAAGTGTTGCAATCCTTTCACCCGCAGCCGCATCGTTAGACCAATTTACCTCGTATAAACAGCGTGGAGAGGAATTTAAAAAGCTGGTATATTCTTTAAGCTAGAATTAATCAACAAGGTAATATAATTTCACTCCAAAATTGATGGCTCGGTAGCTCAGTCGGTAGAGCAAAGGACTGAAAATCCTTGTGTCGACAGTTCGATTCTGTCTCGCGCCACCATTTGGAACCGGACGCTGGTGTAGCTCAGTTGGCTAGAGCAGCTGATTTGTAATCAGCAGGTCGGGGGTTCAAATCCCTTCACCAGCTCCATTTTATTTGTCGTGCGTAATCTTTTAAAGATCAGCGCTTGACCAGAACAATAATTTTCAACGGTGAGGTTGGAGAGTGGTCAAATCCTGCGGACTGTAAATCCGCCGCCTTAGGCTTCGAAGGTTCAAATCCTTCTCTCACCACCATGTATAATGTTGCGGGAGTAGCTCAGTTGGCTAGAGCTTCTGCCTTCCAAGCAGATTGTCGCGAGTTCGAGTCTCGTCTCCCGCTCCATTAAATTTTTATTGATACTGGGAGCTGAGTTATAACGCAAAATTTTATAACTCCATTTTCTACAAATGTCTCTTTCAGTATTTTTATCATTGTTCTAAGCATTATATGCCTGTGTAGCTCAGGGGTAGAGCACTTCCTTGGTAAGGAAGAGGTCGTAAGTTCAAGTCTTATCATAGGCTCCAGAAGCAGTGTATATTAATTTATAGTAAAATCCCCTCTGAATAGATTAGCCTAAGGCTTATCTACTCAGAGGGCATAACCAAAAATTTTAGAAGGGGAATTCTATGGCAAAAGAAAAATTTTCAAGAAACAAGCCACACGTTAACATCGGTACTATTGGTCACGTTGACCACGGTAAAACTACTTTAACAGCAGCAATTTCTGCAGTTTTAACAACTAAGTTTGGTGGAGAGATGAAAGATTACGATCAAATCGACAACGCTCCAGAAGAGAGAGAAAGAGGGATTACAATCGCAACTTCTCACATTGAGTATGAAACTGCAACAAGACACTACGCTCACGTAGATTGTCCAGGACACGCGGATTATGTTAAAAACATGATTACTGGTGCTGCTCAAATGGATGGAGCAATCTTAGTTATTGCTGCAACAGATGGTCCTATGGCTCAAACAAGAGAGCACATCTTATTGTCTAAACAAGTTGGAGTACCTTACATCGTTGTATTTATGAACAAAGAAGATCAACTTGATGAAGAAGACAGAGAAGAGATGTTAGAACTTGTTGAAATGGAAATCAGAGAGTTATTATCTACATACGATTTCCCAGGTGACGATACTCCAATTATTGCTGGTTCTGCTTTCCAAGCATTAGAAGAAGCAAAAGCTGGAACTGTTGGGCCATGGGGAGAAAAAATTATTGCATTAATGGATGCAGTAGATTCTTACATTCCAACTCCAGAAAGAGATGTTGATCAAGCATTCTTAATGCCTGTAGAAGACGTTTTCTCTATTCCAGGACGAGGAACAGTTGTTACTGGAAGAATTGAAAAAGGTACAATTAAAGTTGGTGAAACAATTGAAATCGTAGGTGTTAGAGATACTCAAACTACTACTGTAACTGGTGTTGAAATGTTCCGAAAAGAGATGGATCAAGGTCAAGCTGGGGATAACTGCGGTGTTTTATTAAGAGGTATTAAGAAAGAAGAAGTAGAAAGAGGACAAGTTTTATGTAAACCTAAAACAATTACTCCACATACTAAATTCAGATGTGAAACTTATATCCTTTCTAAAGAAGAGGGTGGAAGACATACTCCATTCTTCTCAGGATATAGACCACAATTTTATGTAAGAACAACTGACGTAACTGGTTCTGTTACACTTCCAGAAGGTACAGAAATGGTTATGCCTGGTGACAACGTTGAAATGACTGTTGAACTGGTAGCTCCTATTGCACTTGAAAAAGGTACAAAGTTTGCTATTAGAGAAGGTGGTAGAACTGTTGGTGCTGGAGTTGTTGCAGAAATTATCGAATAAGGATAGTTGATGGGTAACGGTATACGAATAAAAATTGGATTGAAATGTCAAGAAAGTGGTGATATTAACTACACCACTTATAAAAACCCAAAGACTCACACAGAGAAATTTGAGGTGACAAAGTACTCTCCAAAATTAAGAAAACACACACTTCATAAGGAAGTTAAACTTAAATCGTAAGTTTTAAGTTTGTTGGGTTGGCAAAGTAATTTGCCAACCCAAACTACAAATAGGTCAGTAGCTCCAATGGTAGAGCGCCGGATTCCAAATCCGATGGTTGTGGGTTCGAGTCCCTCCTGGCCTGCCACTTATTCTTTTTAATAGGGTTTTTTTCAAATCTTATTAAAAAGAATTTAATAAAGCTAAATAACTTGGAGTTAATTGTGAATAAATTTAAATCATATTATAAAACTTGTAAAGAAGAGTTGTTGAAAGTAATTTTTCCAATTAAAGAACAAGTTAGAAGTGCATATATTTCGGTATTTATTGTGGTAACAGTGATCACTTTGTTTTTAGCGCTTATTGATGCGATTATGTCAGTAAGTCTATCTTCTATAATGAACTAAGGAAATTTTATGGCACATCAATGGTATGCAATTCAAACTCACTCAGGAAGCGAATTAACAGTAAAACGAGCGCTTGAGAAATTAGCGGATGAAATGAAAAATGACAGAATCGCTGAAGTTTTAGTTCCAACTGAAGATTTAATTGAGATAAAAAAAGGGAAAAAGAATATCGTTGAAAAACCTCTTTATCCTGCTTATGCTTTTGCAAAAATTGATTTAGATACAGCACTTTGGCATAGAATTCAATCCATGCCTAAAGTAGGACGATTTATCGGTGAATCAAAAAAACCAACTCCTTTATCTAAAAAAGATATCGATGCGATTTTAGATAAGGTTCAAAACAGAGCTGCTGCTAAACCTAAAGTTTCATTTGACGAAGGTGAAATGGTACGAATCAAAGAGGGACCATTTGCAAACTTTAATGGAATCGTTGAAGATTTTGAAATGTCTTCGGGATTATTAAAATTAAATGTTTCAATTTTTGGTCGAAATACGCCTGTTGAAATTTCATACACTCAAGTAGAACGAGTCGTATAAACTGATTATCATAGACATTAGGCAAAGAAACTTCGCTTCCATAGAGTTTTTTTGCCTAATGTCTAAATCATTAACAACAATAAAATTTAAAAAGGAAAGAAGATGGCTAAAAAAGTAACTGGTAAGTTAAAATTGCAAATCCCTGCTGGTGCAGCAAATCCATCACCACCTGTAGGTCCTGCTTTAGGACAAAGAGGTGTTAATATTATGGAATTCTGTAAAGCATTTAATGAAAGAACAAAAGATAAGGCTGGATTTAAAATCCCAGTTGAAATCACAATCTATCAAGACAAAAGCTTTACTTTTGTATTAAAACAACCTCCAATGACAGATTTAATTAAAAAAATCTCTGGCGTTAAAAAAGGAAGTGATAATCCTGCAAAAAATAAAGTAGGAAAATTAACAAAAGACCAAGTTATGGAAATTGTTAATATGAAAATCGCTGACTTAAATACAGACGATAAAGAAAAAGCAGCAAAAATTGTTGAAGGTTCTGCTCGTTCAATTGGTATTGACGTAGAAGCATAATGATATAGCCTCACCACCAGGCTTTCAATAGGCGGTAGCAAAAAAAATAAATTGCGGAGAGAAAAATGGCAAAAGTTTCAAAAAGATATAAAGCACTATTAGAAAAAGTGGATGCAGCAAAAAATTATTCAGCTGCTGAAGCGTGTGATAAAGTTAAAGAATTAAATTCAGCAAAATTTGACGAAAGCGTTGAAATTGCATTAAATTTAAATGTTGATCCAAGACATGCTGACCAAATGATCAGAGGAGCAGTTGTTCTTCCAAACGGTACAGGTAAAACAGTACGAGTTGCAGTATTTGCTAAAGGTGTAAAACTAGACGAAGCAAAAGCAGCCGGTGCGGATGTTGTTGGTAATGATGATTTAGCAGAACAAATCCAAGCAGGAAACATCAATTTTGACGTGTTAATTGCAACACCTGATTGTATGGGAATTGTTGGTAAAGTAGGACGAATCCTTGGGCCAAAAGGTTTAATGCCTAACCCTAAAACGGGAACAGTTACAATGGATGTAGCAAAAGCAGTTGAAGATGCTAAAGGTGGAAAAGTAACATATAGAGTTGATAAAAAAGGAAATATGCAAGCAGGAATTGGAAAAGTATCTTTTTCAAGCGAAGCAATTTTAGAAAACTTAAAAGCATTTGTTGCTGCTATTAATAAAGCAAAACCATCAACTGCAAAAGGTCGATACATTAAAAATGCTGCCATTTCTTTAACAATGTCTCCTTCAGTGAACATTGATGTTATGGAATTAATGGATATGAAAAACTAATTAAATAAGGGTTCTCCCTTATTTAATAACATTCAAAGATTAAGACATTGTCTTCATCTTTGAGTGTTATTCAAAACACTGATTTAAAACTGAAGACAGCTGGTTAGAAACTTCCTTCGTTTCTAGTAAGACCCGCCGAAGTTGGATGTTTTGGAAGGAGGAAACTAAAATGACTAAACAACAAAAAACAGAAATCGTTGATTTTTTAACTGCTGAATTTAAAGTCTCTCAAGCTATTGTAGTTTGTGATTATAAAGGATTAACTCATAAAGAGTTAGAAGTATTAAGAAAAGACGCACGTGCAAATGGAACAAAAGTTCAAGTAGCAAAAAATACATTAGTAACAGTTGCTGCAAGAAACGCTGAACTGGGTGACGTTGAATTGGCTGGTACAAACATTTTCTTATGGTCAGAAGATCAAATCTCTGCGTGTAAAGTAGCGGATAAATTTGCTTCAGATAACAAAGAAAAATTTGCAATTAAATCAGGTATTATTGAAGGTAAAATTGCAAACGTTGATACTGTTAACGCATTTGCTAAATTACCGTCTAAAGAAGAGCTTCTTGGTATGCTTGCTTCTGTATGGATGGGACCTGTTCGAAACTTTACTATTGGGCTTGATGCTCTTAGAAGAAAAAAAGAAGAAGCAGCATAATTGCTGTATAAATTAAAAACAAAAATTATAAGGAAAGAAAATGGCAATTTCTAAAGAAGACGTATTAGAATTTATCTCTGGATTATCTGTATTAGAATTATCAGAGTTAGTAAAAGAATTTGAAGAAAAATTTGGTGTATCTGCACAACCTGTTGCGGTTGCTGGTGGAGCTGTTGCTGCGGTTGAAGCGGCTGAAGAAAAAACTGAATTTGATGTTGTTATCATCGATTCAGGAGACAAAAAAATTAATGTTATCAAAGAAATTAGAGCATTAACTGGTCTTGGATTAAAAGAAGCAAAAACTGCTGCAGAAGAGACTCCTTCAACAATTAAAGAAGGTATTTCTAAAGAAGATGCAGAAGCTGCAAAAGCTGCATTAGAAGCTGCTGGAGCAAAAGTAGAAATTAAATAATTAATTTCTTATAAATAGCGAAGCCCCTATGGCTTCGCATTTTTCGTTAGCATCTTTAAAGGTTAAGGTGAGAATTTACTGCAAAATTCTAACCCTATCCTTTAAAGGTGCTTTTTGCGCTTTTAAATAAAAAGTAATCTTAATTAATTTATATGAGGTTAACAATGCTAAATTCTTTAAAATCTGGAAATAGACTCAGAGTTGATTTTGCTAAAAATCCACAAAAGATAGAAATTCCAAATTTACTACAGCTACAACAAAACAGTTACGACAATTTTTTAATGATAGGAAAAGATGACAGAACAACTTCTGGTATTGAAAAAGTTTTCAAATCTGTGTTTCCAATTCATGATGCACAAAACAGAATTACTCTTGAGTATTTAGGTACAGAAGTCGGTAAGCCTAAATATGATGTTCGAGAGTCTATGGTGAGAGGTCTAACCTATTCTATTCCTTTAAAAATTAATGTAAGATTGACATTATGGGAACTTGATGAAAAAACCGGTGAAAAAATCGGTGTTAAAGATATGAAAGAACAATCTTTATTTATTCGAGAAATTCCATTAATGACAGACCGAACTTCATTTATTGTCAATGGAGTTGAAAGAGTCGTTGTTAACCAATTGCACCGATCACCTGGTGTTATTTTTAAAGAAGAAGAATCCGCAACTTCTCACAATAAACTGATTTATACAGGGCAAATTATCCCCGATCGTGGTTCATGGTTATACTTTGAATACGATGCAAAAGATGTCTTATATGTAAGAATCAACAAAAGAAGAAAAGTACCTGTAACGATTCTATTTAGAGCATTAGGTTACTCTAAAGAAGATATTATCAAGTTGTTTTACCCAATTTTAAATATCAAAATTAAAAACAACAAATTTTTAATGAAATTTAACCCTGATGATTTTACAGGAAGAATTGAATTTGATTTAAAAGATGATAAAGGTAACTTAGTATTAGCAGCAGGAAAAAGACTCACTACTCGAAAAGCCAACGCTTTAGCTGAGGGTGGTTTAAAATTAGTTGAGTATCCCATTGAATTGTTAATGGACAGATATACTGCCAATGCTATTTTTGATCCTGAATCAGGAGAAGTATTATTTGATGCGTTAACTCATCTTGATGAATTAAAATTGAAAAAATTACTTGATTTAGGTTTTGAATCATTTGATATTGCCAATGACTTAGCAACGGGTGTCGATGATTCTATTATCAACGCATTTAAAGCCGATGCTGAAAGCTTAAAACTTTTAAAACAAACAGAACAAATTGATGATGAAAATGATTTATCAGCCATTCGAATTTATAAAGTTATGAGACCAGGGGAACCTGTTACTAAAGAAGCGGCAAAAGATTTTGTAAAAAAACTGTTCTTTGATCCAGAAAGATACGATTTAACCAAAGTGGGAAGAATGAAAATGAACCACAAGTTAGACGTAAATGTTCCTGAATATGTTACAACATTAACGTATGAAGACGTTATTAAAACGGTTCAATACCTTGTAAAAGTTAAATCAGGTCACGGACACATCGATGATCGAGATCACTTAGGAAACAGAAGAATCAGAGCAATTGGTGAGTTATTAGCCAATGAGTTACACTCAGGACTCATTAAAATGCAAAAAGCCATCAGAGATAAAATGACAACGTTAAGTGGTACTTTAGAAGATTTAATGCCACACGATTTAGTCAACTCTAAAATGATTACATCAACCATTACTGAATTTTTTACATCAGGACAGTTGTCTCAATTTATGGACCAAACCAATCCGTTATCAGAAGTAACGCATAAACGAAGACTTTCTGCACTTGGAGAGGGTGGACTTGTAAAAGAGCGAGCTGGATTTGAAGTGCGAGACGTTCACCCAACACACTACGGAAGAATCTGTCCTGTTGAAACGCCAGAGGGGCAAAACATTGGTTTGATTAATACCTTATCAACTTTTTCTAAAGTCAATGATTTAGGATTTATCGAAGCGCCGTATAAAAAAGTGGTTGATGGTGTTGTAACCGATGAGATCGTTTATATGACAGCAACACTTGAAGAAGGCTTGGTTATAGCTCCTGGTTCAACAAAAGTTGATGCCAATGGAAAAATTGTAGAGGCGTTAATTGAAGCTCGACAAGACGGCGAGATTTTATTGGTTGAAAGAGCAAAAGTTGATTTAATTGATATTTCTTCTCAGATGGTTATGGGGGTTGCAGCTTCTTTAATTCCATTCTTAGAACACGATGATGCAAACCGTGCGTTAATGGGATCAAACATGATGCGACAAGCCGTGCCGTTATTGCGACCAAGTGCGCCAATTGTTGGAACAGGATTGGAAAAAACAGTAGCTCGAGATGCGTGGGAAGCCATTAAAGCTGATCGAAGCGGTGTGGTTGAAAAAGCGGATGCCAAAAATATTTATATTCGTGGTGAAGATGAAAATGGGGCATTTATTGATCACTATTATGTCAATAAAAATGTACGAACCAATAACAATACCTCTTTTGGACAAAGAATTGCCGTAAAAGAAGGGGATGTGGTTGAAAAAGGTCAAGTGATTGCCGATGGTCCATCGATGGATAAAGGGGAATTAGCCGTTGGTGTTAATGCCATGGTTGCGTTTATGCCTTGGAATGGGTACAACTACGAGGATGCGATTGTATTATCTCAACGATTGATTAAAGACGATGCGTTTACTTCGGTTCATATTTATGAAAAAGAGTTAGAAGCAAGAGAACTTAAACATGGAAATGAAGAGATTACTCGAGATTTACCAGGGGTTAAAGAGGAATCAATTTCTCATTTAGATGCTTCAGGGATCGTAAAAGTTGGAACATTTGTTAAGCCCGGTATGATTTTAGTGGGGAAAGTTACACCAAAAGGTGAAATTAAACCAACTCCAGAAGAAAGATTGTTAAGAGCTATCTTTGGTGAAAAAGCGGGTCATGTTATAAACAAGTCACTTTACTGCCCAACTTCTATGGAAGGAACGGTTGTTGATGTTAAAGTATTCACTAAAAAGGGATATGAAAAAGATGAACGAGCTAAATTGGCTGTTGAATCTGAAAAAAGTGAATTGGATATTAAACACCACGACAAACTTTTAATGCTAGACCGTGAAGAGATTTTAAAAATCAATGGTCTTTTAAGCAAAGCTGTTTTAGAAAAAGATATTGAGATTGATGGCGTTGATTACAAAAAAGGAGGAACGATTCCTGTTGATGTTATTTCAGGAGTAAATCGATTTGCTCTTAAAAAAGTAGTGGCCTCTTTTGGTGGAGATGTTGAAAATAAATACAACGAAATCAAAGAGTACTTTATCAAAGAAAAATCAGCACTACGAACAGAGCATGAAGAGAAACTTCAAGTATTAGAGCATGATGATATTTTGCCAAGTGGTGTAATCAAGCAAGTTAAAGTCTATATTGCAACCAAACGAAAAATTAAAGTTGGGGATAAAATGGCAGGACGACATGGAAACAAAGGTATTGTTTCTAATATTGTTCCTCAAGTGGATATGCCTTACTTAGAAGATGGTTCAACCGTTGACGTTATTCTTAACCCACTAGGGGTCCCAAGTCGTATGAACATTGGGCAAATTATGGAAGTTCACTTAGGTTTAGTGGGCAAACGATTGGGTGATCAAATTCAAGAGTTATTTGAAGCAAAACAGAGTGAATTTGTGGCTCAATTACGAGAAAAGATGACTGTCATTGCTGATATGGCGAAGTTAATGAACGGTAAAAAGTTTATGGAAAACTTAAGCGATGAAGAGCTTATTGAGTACGGAAGAGACTGGTCTCAAGGAGTTCGATTTGCAACACCTGTATTTGATGGGGTTGAAGTGTATGAGTTTGAAAAACTATTTGAGTTAGCCAAAATTGACACCGACGGAAAATGTGTATTGTATGATGGAAAAACGGGTGAGAAGATGAAGGAGCGTGTCAACGTTGGATACATGTATATGTTAAAACTTCACCACTTAGTGGATGAAAAAGTTCACGCACGAAGTACTGGTCCATACTCTTTAGTAACGCAACAACCAGTTGGTGGGAAAGCCTTATTTGGAGGTCAACGATTTGGGGAAATGGAAGTTTGGGCATTAGAAGCGTATGGGGCGACCAATGTGCTTAAAGAGATGTTAACAACCAAATCGGATGACGTTGAAGGACGTACACGAGCGTATAGAGCAATTGCAAATGGTGAAAATGTTCCAAGATCAGGTGTTCCTGAAACATTCTTTGTATTAACCAAAGAGTTAAAAGCTCTTGGATTAGATGTTGAAATTTTTGACGAGGTGGAAGAAGATAATGAGCAGTAATAAAATTCTACAAGCAATTGAAATTAAAGAGTTAGAAAGACCACAAGATTTTTCTGCTTTTCAATTACGATTAGCCAGTCCTGAAAAAATCCTTTCATGGTCAAATGGTGAAGTTAAAAAACCTGAAACCATTAACTATCGAACTTTAAAACCAGAAAGAGATGGTCTTTTTTGTGCCAAAATTTTTGGACCCGTTAAAGATTATGAATGTCTTTGTGGTAAATACAAAAAAATGCGATACAAAGGTGTCGTGTGTGAAAAATGTGGAGTTGAAGTTACTTCAAGCAAAGTTCGACGACACAGAATGGGACACATTGATTTAGTTGCTCCTGTTGCTCATATTTGGATGGTAAGCTCACTTCCTTCACGAATTGGTACACTTTTAGGGGTTAAATTAAAAGACTTAGAAAGAGTACTTTACTATGAAGCATACATTGTAAGTGAACCAGCAGATGCCTTTTATGATAATGAAAAAACAAAACCTGTTTTAAAATACGATATTTTAAATGAAGAGCAGTATCGAACGATTTCTGAACATTTTGACCACAGTGGATTTGTGGCACGAATGGGAGGAGAAGTTGTTCGTGAATTGTTAGAAAACATTGATTTATTTGAGTTATTAACGCTTTTAAAAGAAGAGATGCACAGTACAAAATCTGAGGCAAAAAGAAAAACAATCATTAAGCGATTAAAAATTGTTGAAAACTTTATTAACTCAGGAAACAGACCAGAATGGATGATGTTAACACAACTTCCCGTTCTTCCACCCGACTTAAGACCCTTGGTTGCACTTGATGGTGGGAAGTTCGCAGTTTCAGACGTAAACGACCTTTACAGAAGAGTTATTAACAGAAATAATCGACTAAAACGATTAACAGAACTTGATGCACCTGAAATCATTATTCGAAATGAAAAAAGAATGCTTCAAGAAGCCGTAGATGCTTTATTTGATAACGGTAAAACAGCCAATGCAGTAAAAGGGGCAAATAAGCGACCTTTAAAATCATTGTCTGAGATTATCAAAGGAAAACAAGGACGATTCAGACAAAACTTACTGGGGAAAAGGGTTGACTTCTCAGGACGATCGGTTATTGTTGTAGGACCTTCTTTAAATATGGATCAATGTGGTATTCCTAAAAAAATGGCTTTAGAGTTATTTAAACCACATTTGATGGCAAAATTAGAAGAAAAAGGGTATGCGACTACTTTAAAATCGGCTAAGAGATTAATTGAAACAGAAACCAATGAAGTTTGGGAATGTTTAAGTGAAATCGTTGACGAATACCCTGTTTTATTAAACAGAGCGCCAACGCTTCACAAACTTTCAATTCAAGCATTTCACCCTGTTTTAATTGACGGTAAAGCCATTCAATTACACCCATTAGTATGTTCTGCATTTAATGCGGACTTCGATGGGGATCAAATGGCAGTACACGTGCCATTAAGCCAAGAAGCCATTGCAGAAGCAAAAATTTTAATGATGTCTTCAATGAACATCTTATTACCTGCTTCAGGACGAGCCATTGCAGTACCATCACAAGATATGATTTTAGGGATTTACTACCTATCATTGGCAAAAGATGGTGTCATTGGGGAACATAAACTCTTTACGGATGTTAATGAAGCCCTTATTGCACTTGACTCTAAAAAAGTGGATTTACATGCAAAAATTCGAACCAAATTAGAAGACAGAATTATTCATACAACCGTGGGAAGATTGATTATTCATCAAATATTGCCTGATTTTGTACCCGTTGAATTATGGAATAAAATTTTAAAGAAAAAAGACATTGGTGTTTTAGTTGATTATATTTATAAACACGGTGGATATAAAGTAACACCACGATTTTTGGACGATTTAAAAAACCTTGGATTTAAGTATGCAACCAATGCTGGGATTTCTGTATCAATTGATGATATTAAAGTGCCTTCAACAAAGCCAGAGCATATTGCTAAATCAAAAAAAGAAGTGATTGAAGTTCAAAAACAGTTTGGTCAAGGGTTATTAACCGAGCAAGAGAGATACAATAAAATTATTGATATTTGGACAGAAGTTAATAATACTCTTGGAACAGAGATGATGTCTTTGGTTGAATCAGATAAAGATGGGTTTAACTCTATTTATATGATGGCAGACTCAGGAGCAAGAGGGTCTGCTGCTCAGATCAGACAGCTTTCAGGGATGAGAGGACTTATGGCAAAACCAGATGGTTCGATTATTGAAACGCCAATTATCTCTAACTTTAAAGAGGGTCTAAACGTACTTGAGTACTTTATTTCTACGCACGGGGCGAGAAAAGGTTTAGCAGATACGGCGTTAAAAACAGCCAATGCTGGGTACTTAACCAGAAAGTTAATTGACGTTTCTCAAAATGTGAGAATTACCATTGAAGATTGTGGAACACATGAAGGTATTGAGATTACGGATATTTCAAGCGGTAATGAGTTAATTGAGTCTTTAGAAGAAAGAATCACGGGTCGAGTTATTGCTGAAGATATTATTGATCCTATTTCGAATGAGATTTTATTTCCAGAAGGAACATTAATCACAGAAGAAAATGCAAAAGTGGTTAAAGAAGCAGAAGTAAAATCAGTGGTTATTCGAACGCCATTAACGTGTAAAGTCGAGCATGGTTTATGTTCAAAATGTTATGGTCTTAACTTGGGTGAACAACGAAAAGCCAATCCTGGTGAAGCCGTTGGGGTTATTGCAGCACAATCAATTGGGGAACCAGGTACGCAGTTGACACTAAGAACCTTCCACGTTGGGGGAACGGCAAGTGCGACTCAAACTGAGCGACAATTACGTGTTGATAAAGAAGGGTTTATTCGATATTACAATATCAAAACCTATACAACAAAAACAGGGACAAAAATTGTTTCTAATCGAAGAAATGCAGGGATTTTATTGGTTGAACCAAAAATCAATGCACCGTTTAAAGGAAAAGTAACCGTTGAAACGATTCATGAAGAGACCATTTTAACGATTTCTAATGATGAACAAACGAAAAAATACTATTTACGAAAAAATGACGTGGCTAAAGCCAATGAACTGGCTGGTGTATCAGGTAAAATTGATGGAAAACTCTATTTACCTTATGCAACAGGAGATATCGTTGATGCCAATGAATCTGTTGTTGAAATGATTAAAGATGGATGGAATGTACCAAATCGAATCCCATTTGCTGCAGAGTTAAAAGTTGAAGATGGTGCACCAATTACCTCTAAAATTGTTTCAGGGGCCAAAGGAATTGTTAAATACTATAAATTGACTGGGGATTACATTGAACGACGACACGACATTAAAGCGGGTCAAAAAGTTGATGAAAAAGGATTCTTTGCCGTTATTGTTGATAATGATGACCGAGAAGCGTTACGACACTATGTGGCACGAGGCTCAGTTTTAGAACTTGATGACAATTGTGAAGTTCAAAAAGATACGGTAATTTCATTGCCTCAAACACAAGAACAAGTGGTTATTGCTGAGTGGGATCCGTATGCGAACCCAACCATTGCAGAACAAGCAGGTACTGTCTCATTTGAAGATATTATCCCTGGTGTAACGGCTTCTGAACAGTACGATGAATTAACAGGAACCTCTAAACTGGTTGTTAATGAGTATATCCCAAGTGGATATAAACCAGCCATTTTAATTGCTACAAACAGTTCAAATGTATTAAGATACACGTTAGAGCCAAAAACAGCGTTAAACGTCAGTGACGGACAAAAAGTTGAAGTAGCTGATATTATAGGTAAAACACCAAAAGCAACACAAAAATCAAAAGATATTACTGGGGGTCTTCCAAGAGTATCTGAATTATTTGAAGCCAGACGACCTAAAAATATTGCAGTGTTAGCTTCCTTTGATGGTGTGGTATCTTTTGGTAAACCATTAAGAAACAAACAACGAATTATCGTTACAGATGAGATTGGTGGGCGAGTTGAATATTTGGTTGAAAAATCAAAACAAATTTTAGTTCATGACGGAGAGTTTGTACACGCAGGAGAAGCCTTAACAGATGGTCAAGTGGCGTCACACGATATTTTAAGAATATTAGGTGAAAAAGCGTTACACTTCTTTATTGTTTCTGAAGTACAACAAGTCTATCGATCACAAGGGGTAAATATTGCCGATAAACATATTGAGGTTATTTTATCTCAAATGTTACGACAAGTCTCTATTTTAGATGGAGGAGATACAAAGTTTATCGTGGGAGATATGGTCTCTAAAAAACGATTTAAACTTGAGAATGAAAGAATTGTAAAACTGGGAGGAGAACCTGCAATTGGTGAACCTTTATTATTAGGTATTACACGAGCTGCTGTAACATCAGATTCTATTATTTCAGCTGCCTCATTTCAAGAGACAACAAAAGTATTAACAGAAGCAGCAATTAGTGCGAAACTGGATATGCTTGAAGATTTAAAAGAGAACGTTGTTATTGGACGAACGATTCCCGTAGGTACTGGTTTATACAAAGACAAAAAAGTCAACTTTACAACAAAATAAAACTCGACAATGAAGCTTTGGCTTCATTGTTAAGGTAAACTCATGGATAACCTCATATTTTTATTTTTTCTTTTTGTAGCACTGGAACTATTTGAAGCCAATTGGCAAAAATCTGACAGTTTATATGGAGTTATTTATAATAATTTCTTAGTGTATCAAAAATCTCTTTTTACTTTTTTTATGCTCAATCCCACTTTTTTTTATGTGGTTTTTTTAACCATTTATCTCAATATTGATTCATGGTTAATGTACGCTATGATGATTATCAAATTTGTGGATGTTGCCTTTAAAATTACCATGATGCAAAAGTTAAGTAAGGGAGAAAAAATGGAAGATATTATGCCTGTAAATATGAAAATGGGATTTTTGTATCGATACATGAATGTTTTGATTTATCCCATAACATTTTTATTTGCAATTAATGCCATTTAACCCAAAAACAAAGGAGAAACCGTGCAATACTTAGTTATAGCATACGATTATGAAGATGCTTTAGAGCGTCGAATGGAAGCAAGACCTGCACACGTCAAAGCAACACAAAGTTTAATGAAAAGTGGAAAGATTATCACTGCGTGTGCGATGATTGAAGAGGAAAAAATGGTGGGTTCTACTGTTATTACCAATTTTGATACAGAAGAAGAGTTTGAAGCATGGTTAAGCAATGAACCGTATGTTAAAGGCAATGTATGGAATATGGAAGAGATCCAAATCGTGGATGTCAAGGTCATGCCTAAAGAGTAAGTTTTTAAGTTTGTGCAGTTGGTAAGAGGCTAAGATTTTTAGAGACTTCCCCACTGCTACAAGAGTCTCTTTCTCTCTTAAGATATATTTTTTAAAATCTCACGTTGTTCTTCTTGCGTATAATTAAATTTAAACTCAGCTTCTTTTAAATAGTAGATAAAATTTTCGCTTTTAACGCCTTTATATTTCCTCAAATAGGTTTCTAAAAAGTTCCAAAAATCATTGATTTTTGATGTTTTACTTTGTAGCTTTGCAATTTTATTTAAAAACAGGAATTTGCTTAACTCTTTATCAGATTTGTGAAAAGGTTTAAATTTATATAAAGAGGGCAGCATTAAATTGTAAACTTTACGGTCGTAAATAAAGGTCAAAAAATTATGAGCCTCATAGATATTTTGATTTTTTAAATAGATATATTCATCGTATTCATGGCTGTACTCTTTTTTTTGTTTGTACTGTTCATCCAAATAATGTACAATAAATTGGCGAAATTGGACATATTTTCTTTGTACGGTGACATAATGTAAATGAAGCTCTTCATGGCATTGTTGGACGGTTTTATTTTGGCAAAAAGCATCTCGTATTTTTGCATGTGTTTGGCATTTTTTAACGGAGAACTTTTTTTTGCAATGGCGACATTTTTTGTATCCATTGCTTAAGGTATAAAGATGCTTTGAATGACAGGATGAACATTGATTCATTTTAGGTTCCAAAAATATATAAGAAATATTAAAATTTATTTTACTCTAAAACCTTTAAGAATACAATAGCCGAATTAATTAATAAGGAAATTCAATGAAAAAAATCATTCTATTGTTGGTGGTATGCCTTTATGCTAATGCTCATTTTTTGACTTTTATGTCAAATCAAGATGTGGTTGAAGATCAAAATAAGGCTAAATTGCTTTTTGATATTTCATTTATTCACCCTTTCGAACAAAGTGGTATGACGATGGAGAAACCGAAACTCTATTTAAATTCAACGAAACAAGAGTTGCCTTTAGAACAAAGTAAAAAGTTTGACCATAAGGCATGGAAAAGTCAATATGTGTTAAAAAAACCTGGGGTAAATCAATTTTTTGTACAACCTCAAGCCTATTTTGAACCAGCAGAAGAGAAGTTTATTGTGCATGTACCCAAATTGATTGTTGCAGCATTTGGTTTAGAAGATGGATGGGATGAGCCATTGGGATTAAAATATGAAATCATTCCTACGATTAAACCGTTTGCTTTGTATGCGGGAAACAGCTTTCAAGGAGTCGTTTTGCACAATGGGAAACCTGCAAGTAATGTGGAAGTAGAAGTCGAGTTGTACAATGAGTTTGGACTTAAAGCAGCCAGTGAAGCCCATATTACACAAGTGGTGAAAACCAACGCCAATGGTGAGTTTAGTTTTACGATGAATCATAAAGGTTGGTGGGGATTTGCAGCACTCATTGAAGAGGGTGAACTCAAACACAGCGACGGCAAAATGTATCCTATTGAAAATGGTGCATTGATTTGGGTGAAAGCACACTAAATGCACATAGCCGATGGTGTACTTTCTTTAGAAGCAACACTTGCTGTTTCGGCAGTGAGTGCGTTTGCGTTTTATAAAGCACTTAAAGAACTGGACAACAGTATGATTACGTTAGCTGCTGTTTGTAGTGCCATGTTTTTTATCGCATCCTTTATTCATATCCCTTTTGGCATCACTCAAATACATTTGATTCTTTTAGGTGTGATTGGGATTTTATTGGGGCTTTACAGTTTTGTGAGTATTTTTATTGCTTTATTATTACAAGCGTTGTTGTTGGGTTACGGAGGAATTGCTTCTATTGGTGTCAATTTGTTTATTATGGCGACACCAGCATTTTTGGTTTATCATATCTATCATACGGATATTTTTCAACGATTCAATCAAAAACTGCAGTTTTTTTTAGTTGGATTTTTGGGCACATTTTTTGCCACACTTTTTTTAACATTGATTTTGTATTTCTCAAAAGAGGAGTATGAGTATGCGGCACTGAGTATTATGGCAATAAATGTAATAACAATGCTCATTGAAGGGTTTGTTGGTATGTTTTTATTACTCTTTATTCAAAAAACCTATCCACAAATATTAAAGAAAGCACATGAATAAGCGACTCATTTTCCTTTTACTTTTTTCTACAAGCCTATTGGCACATAAAGTCAATTTATTTATAACACATGAAGATAATAACGTAGAGATTTACTCCTATTTTGCTTCAGGTGATGCGTGCAAAGGGTGTAAACTGATGATTAAACATGGCAACGATACCCTTGTCAATGCCCACCTTAATGAGGAAGGAAAATATCAATTTATTTCATCGTATGCCTCTTTAAATATCACTGTAGATGCATCAAGCGGACATCTTGTAAGTAAAGATATTGTTCTTGATTTATTGCCTCAAGAGAATTTAACTGAGGTGTTGAAAAAAGAGAAACACAACCAATACATTAACATGGGATTATCTTTATTGTTGATTGCTCTGTTTTTTTATCTTCTAAAGCGTGTGAAAAAAAATGCAAAATGATGCTTTAAAGCTTTTGGTTGCTTTAAGCTACTCTTTTTTTGTGGCATTTAGTTCATTGGAGTATTTTTACAGTTTGCCTCTTCTTGTTGTGCTGTGGTTACATAAAAAAGAGTGCCATAAAATCATCCCAAAAGTATTGTTGTTAAATTTTTTTATTCTATTTTTAGTCTTATTTGTGGCATTTCAAAATCAAACCATGGCAATAGAGTTATTGATTCGAACGAATATGATTTTACTTTTTACGATAACACTTTTTTTTAACTCAAAAGGGTATGATATTATTCGAGGTTTGGATGCCTTAAAGATTTCACCTATTTTTATCACAGTATTTTATTTTACACTGACCATGATTCAATTTTTACGTGCAGAAGTTTTACAAATGAAAACCACACTAAAAGCCAGAAGTTTTCAGGCAAAAACTTCGTTATTTACCTATCAAACTTTTGGAAATGTGTTTGCCATGATGTTGATTAAAGCACTTAAAAAATCCCAAGAGTTACACTGTACGATGAAAAGTCGAGGTTTCAATGGCAAAATCCCTCTTTTAACATCCAATACGGTATCATGGGAAGATATTTTAATATGTGGGACGGTATTTTTTATGATTATTGTAAAAGTATGGATGGTCGTATGAGTTGTTCTTTAAATTTACGTAACATAAGTTATACCAATGAACATAAAGCTCTTTTTGCCAATGTGTGTTTAAATGTAGGACATGAAGAAAAAATTGCTATTTTAGGTGCCAATGGTTGTGGGAAAAGCACACTGTTGAAAATTATGGCAGGATTGATTAAACCCAGTTCGGGTTATGTCGAGATTTTTCATCATAAAATGGAAAATCTAAAAGCGTTTAATACCTATCGAAACGATATTGGCTATTTGCCTCAAGATGTGAGTAACCATTTTTTATGTCCTACGGTTATTGAAGATGTTATTTTTTCTTTACGTGCCAATGGAGTTACTCAAAATGAAGCGATAAAAAAAGCCGACATCCTTTTAGAAGAGTTGGGTATAATACACTTAAAACAAAGAACAGTCTTTGAACTCAGTGGTGGTGAACAAAAAATTGTAGCACTCGCAGGATTGTTGATTTTGGAGCCAAAAATTTTACTGCTTGATGAACCAACAAATGCTTTGGATACGCAAAGTCAAGAAAGAATTATGAGCTTATTAAAAAGCATCAATAAATCGATGGTCATAGTCTCTCACCACCACAGTTTTATTGAAAATTTGGCACATAATATGTATGAACTTAAAGAGAATAGTTTCTCTAAAATTGAATAAAAGAAGACAAAATGGATCCTAAAAAACGCTTTTGTATTAAACAAGGCTTGAAAGTCAATATTGTGCTTAAAGCTGACCAACGAAGTGGCAAACTCACTCAAGGTATTGTCAAAGATATTTTAACCAATTCTCCTACTCATCCGCATGGGATTAAAGTGCGATTACAAAGTGGAGAAGTAGGACGTGTTCAAGAGATTTTATAGTTGTTTGTTAATGGCTTCAACTTTTTGACACAAGGCTTCAAAATGGTACTTTTCTTGTAAGACCTCAATACATGCTTCAAAGATAGCCAATTTTTTCTCTTCCAAATTGGTGCCGTTGTTTTTAAGTTTTTCATAAATTTCTAAAAGGGTGACATCTTTTATTTCATTAAGAGAAAAATTTTTTACAATTAAGGGAATTTCATCTGTACTGTATTGGGGCATTTTATAATCGCAATAGTATTGTCCTAAGTCATTAACACCCCAATATTCAAAGCCCAATTTTGTGTAAAAAGAGAGAGAAGATGAGACGCAATACATTTTAAGACGTTGAATCTTTTGGTTTGAAACTTTTTGAAATAAATAGTTTAATATTGTTTTGGCATATCCATGGAAGCGGTTGGCTTTTGGGGTCAATAAGTTGTGAATGGTTAAATACTCGTTGTCTTTAGAAATGGAGTAAAATAAGTAACATAGGTGTTCCTCATCATTAATTAAACATAACGGCGGAAATTTAGTCCAACTAAAATACGCATCCCACCAATCCAAACAGTGTTTACTAAACATTAAACTTTTATAATCTTCAATACTTTGAGCCGATTCTAAGAATTCACTGCGAGTAAGTTCGATGATATGCATGAGTATTCCTTTAATTCAGTCTATCAGAATAAAAAGGGTAAAGAAGTTTTAAATGGTCATTTTATAGACAATATCTCAATTGATAAAAAGAATGAATCAATACTTTTAATAAAATGCCGCTTATTGTTTAAAGAAGAAAAAAAGAAAAGAGGCACTCCATACAATAAAAATCCCCATTTGTACGAGGATAAAAGATAACTTTTTGATTTTATGTCTAAAAATAAACATCGCCAAAAAAGCCCCTACAAAACCGCCCAAGAAAGAAAAAGTATGAAGAGTGTTTTCACGAATACGTCGCTTGTTTTTTAGGGCTAATTGTTTATCGACTCCAAAGAGTATGAACGTCAGGATGTTGAGGGTGAATAAAATAAGTAAGAGGGTGTTCATGGCTGATATTTTATAGGAAAGGGTATTATCAACAGTTTAAAAAACATTAACCCATTTGTTCCCTAGTTTGATATTATCAAAATTTTTGCTATAATTTAGAAAATTAAAGATAAAGGTTTTATTATGAAAACATTAACCCTTAATGTTCAAGATAGTTTTGTACAGGACTTCTTAACCATAATTGACCAGTACAAAGACAAAGTAGAACTTCAAAAAGATAAGAATTTAGAGAATGACCCTTATTTTTATGAAAGACAAAAAGAGCTTCATCAAATTAGAAATGATATAAAAAATGCTCAAAGTGAATTGATTTTATTTGAAGATTTTGCCCAAAGAACACGTCAATTAGAAAAAGAACTTGAATTAAAATATGCACATTAAGCTTGATAAAAAGTTTGAAGTAAATTTTAATTTAATTCTTGAATACATAGCAAAAGATAAACTGTCTGCTTCAAAAAAGTTTAGAAAAGATTTATTTGAACTTATTATAAATTTACCTAACAATCCATATAAATTTAGAAAATCATTTTATTTCAATGATGACAAGATTAGAGACATGGTATTTAAAGGGTATACTCTAGTTTATGAGGTTGATTTAAACAATAATAGCATTGTAATTTTAAATATATTTAATCAAAATAAGCCCGTATAAAAATTAATATTAACTTCTAAGAAGCTTATTGCTAATTTGTTATATAAGGCTTAATTAAGCTCCTCTTCAGTATAATCCTAAACTTTTTTAGAAAACTTCCACGTTTCTCTAGAATGGTAGTATCGTTTTGATTATGTTTTTACATATGTCAAAGTTTGCGAGAAGCATGAGCATTGCTTGAATTGCTCAAACCAAATGACTATAGAGAATCTAAATACTAACACATAACAATCGTATTTATATCTCTCTTTAATTTTCACAAAAGGGAAAAAATGCCTACTATTAATCAATTGATTAGAAAAGAAAGAAAAAAGGTGATTAAAAAATCTAAATCACCCGCACTTAAAGAGTGTCCACAAAGAAGAGGTGTATGTACAAGAGTATATACAACAACTCCTAAAAAACCTAACTCGGCTTTAAGAAAAGTTGCAAAAGTTAGATTAACAACTGGTTTTGAAGTTATTTCATACATCGGTGGAGAGGGTCACAATTTACAAGAGCACTCAATTGTACTTGTAAGAGGTGGAAGAGTTAAGGATTTACCTGGGGTTAAATACCACATCGTAAGAGGTGCATTAGATACTGCTGGTGTTGCAAACAGAACGGTTGCAAGATCTAAATATGGTACTAAACGACCAAAAGCCGCAAAAAAATAAGTAGAAGGATAATACAATGAGAAGAAGAAAAGCTCCAGTTAGAGAAATAATGGCTGATCCTATCTACAACAGTAAAGTGATCACAAAATTTGTAAATGCAATTATGTTAGACGGTAAAAAATCAACTGCTGAAAAAATCATGTACGGTGCAATTGCTAACTTAGACGCAAGAGGTGAAGACAAAGGGATTGACTTATTTGAAAAAGCAATTGAAAATGTTAAACCACTTTTAGAAGTACGTTCAAGAAGAGTTGGGGGAGCTACATATCAAGTTCCTGTTGAAGTTAGAGCTGTAAGAAGACAAACTTTAGCACTCAGATGGTTAATCGATGCTGCACGAAAAAGAAACGAGCGAACAATGGTTGAAAGACTTGCAAACGAGTTGTTTGAAGCAGCAAACGAAAGAGGGTCATCTTTCAAGAAAAAAGAAGACATGCATAGAATGGCTGAAGCAAATAAAGCATTTGCTCACTATAGATGGTAGGAACTTACAATGGCTAGAAAAATACCTCTTAACAGAGTTAGAAATATCGGGATTGCAGCGCACATTGATGCAGGAAAAACAACAACAACTGAAAGAATTTTATTCTATACAGGTGTTTCTCACAAAATTGGTGAGGTACATGATGGTGCTGCAACTATGGACTGGATGGAGCAAGAGCAAGAAAGAGGTATTACCATTACTTCTGCTGCTACAACGTGTAATTGGACACACCCAAAAACAAAAGAGCAATTGCAAGTAAATATCATTGACACTCCAGGACACGTTGACTTTACAATTGAAGTTGAGCGTTCTATGAGGGTTTTAGATGGTGCTGTTGCGGTTTTTTGTTCAGTTGGTGGAGTTCAACCACAATCAGAAACAGTTTGGAGACAAGCAAACAAATATCGTGTTCCAAGAATGATTTTCGTTAACAAAATGGACAGAACAGGTGCTGATTTTTATAATGTTGAAAAACAAGTTGCTGAAAGATTAAAAGCCAATCCTGTTCCTATTCAAATTCCAATTGGTGCAGAAGAGAACTTTAAAGGTGTTATCGATTTAGTTCAAATGAAAGCTATCGTTTGGGACGAAGATGCAGCAATGGGTTCTAACTATCATGTAGAAGAAATTCCAGCTGATTTAATGGATAAAGCAACTGAATACAGAGAAAAAATGGTTGAAGCAGCGGCTGAAGCAATTGAAGAGTTAATGGAAAAATACCTTGAAGGTGAAGAGTTAACAGAAGATGAAATCACTGCAGGTTTAAAAGCAGGTTGTTTAGCAATGGCTATTACTCCAATGACGTGTGGAACAGCATTTAAAAATAAAGGTATTCAAACTTTACTTGATGCGGTTGCAATGTATTTACCTGCTCCAACAGAAGTGGCTGATATCCGAGGAGAAACTCAAGACGGTGATGCGGTTATTGTTCCTTCAAGTGATAACGGTGAAGTTGCAGCATTGGCATTTAAAATTATGACTGACCCATTTGTAGGGCAATTAACATTTGCAAGAGTTTATCGAGGTGTTTTAGAATCAGGAACATATGTATTAAACTCAACAAAAATGAAAAAAGAGAGAATCGGAAGATTACTTAAAATGCACGCAAACAACCGAGAAGAGATTAAAGAGCTTTATGCGGGTGAAATTGGTGCAGTTGTTGGTTTAAAATATACCATTACAGGAGATACTTTAGCTTCTGAAAAAGATCCTGTAATTTTAGAAAGAATGGAATTCCCAGAGCCAGTTATCTCTGTTGCGGTTGAACCAAAAACAAAAGCTGACCAAGAAAAAATGGGTATTGCTTTAGGAAAACTTGCTGAAGAAGATCCATCATTTAGAGTAAATACAGATGAAGAATCGGGTCAAACTATTATTTCAGGAATGGGTGAGTTACACTTAGAAATTCTTGTAGATAGAATGAAAAGAGAATTTAAAGTTGAAGCAGAAGTGGGTGCTCCTCAAGTTGCTTACCGAGAAACAATTAGAAACGCGGTAAACCAAGAGTACAAATATGCAAAACAATCGGGTGGTAAAGGTCAATACGGTCACGTATTCTTAAAAATCAATCCATTAGTTGGTTCTGATGAAAACTATAAATTCAACAACGAAATTAAAGGTGGGGTTGTACCAAAAGAGTATATTCCTGCAGTTGATAAAGGGTGTTCTGAAGCAATGCAAGGTGGTATTTTAGCTGGTTACCCTATGGTAAACATCGAAGTAACACTTTATGATGGTTCTTACCACGACGTTGACTCATCTGAAATGGCGTTTAAATTAGCTGCTTCTATGGGATTCAAACAAGCGTGTCGAAGTGCGGCTGCTGGTGCAGTTATTCTAGAGCCAATTATGAAAGTTGAAATTGAAACTCCTGAAGATTATATGGGAGATGTTATTGGGGATTGTAATAAAAGAAGAGGACAAGTTGTTTCTATGGACGACAGAGCAGGGATTAAATTAGTTACTGCAATGATTCCATTATCAGAAATGTTTGGTTACTCTACTGACTTAAGATCGATGTCTCAAGGAAGAGCTACATACTCAATGATTTTTGATAACTACTCAGAAGTTCCTAAAAACGTTTCTGAAGAAATTATTAAAAAGAGAAATGGTTAATCACGTTAAGTAAGAGTGAACTGCTTCACTCTTATAGTGATTAACGAGATTCTTGATGTTCTGTAAGGAACCAAGAATGTCCGTTCTTTCGAAAAGCTCTAGCCCTGCTAGAGCTTTTTGCATTTAAGAGTGAACTGCTTCACGATTTTAGGTTTTCTCAAAGAGAGAGCATAGCATAAGAACGAGATTTATCTTGTTTAATAGAAATCTTTGATTTCGTAATTAAACGATAAATGTCCGACTTGATCACCCTTTCTTTTGAAATTAAAAAGGGGAAGATGAATTTCATCTTCCCCTTTTTTTATGCCAATACATTTAGAAAAATTATTTTAAAATCAATGCCAGTGAGAGTCTGTCTTTGACCTCTAATTTCTCAAACATTGACCCAATATGTTTTTTTACCGTAACTTCAGCAATATCAAGTTCTTTGGCAATTTTTGCATTGGAATACCCTTTGGAAACCAGTTGCAGAACATCTAACTCTTTAGGTGTTAAGGTATCTAAATTTTTATTCTTTTGCAGAGATGTTGGGATTTGAGTTACAAGAAATTGCATGAGTTGAGGATAGACATAGATGTTATTTTTAGCAACAGATTCAATGGCACTTTTTAGTATGCCACTGTTTGAAACAGCATGCAGATAACTTTTATACCCCATTTGCAATAAACGGCACCCTTGTAAGTTATTGGGTGTATTGGCCAATGCAATTAAGTGCAGATGTTTATTTCTTTTGAGTAAATCTGTAAGAGATTCATTCTCTAATGGAAAATCATCTAAATGATGAAGTACGATAGTATGTGCATCGGAAGCACAGACTTCTTTTAGTTTTTCAAATTCTGTTAAAATAAGAAGTTCTTTGAATAAAATAGACTCTTTTTTTAACTCATCGGCAATAAAATTTGATTTTGAATACAAGACAATTTTCATTATTAGCCCTCTATTTGAAGTGTTTTTAAAACCGGTCGTAAAATATAATCTAAAATGGTTTTTTTACCCGTAATAATATCCGCATCTACGGTCATACCTGGGCGAATCATAAGATTTTTATTATCACCGACATATTTTTGATTGGATTTAATATGAATAATATAATGCTCCTCTTTGGTGTTTTCATCCATAATCGTATCGGCAGAAATATAGCTGATCTCTCCATTTAATCCGCCATATAAACTAAAATCATAGGCTTGCAGTTTAATACGAACAGGAATCCCTACATATAAAAAGCCAATTTCAGCAGGAGAGACTTTTGCCTCTGCTAAGACAAACTCTGCTTCAGGAATAATTTCCATAAGAACTTTACCCGGAGAAATGGCTTCCCCTTTTGTTTTAATGGTAATGACATTGACCGTACCATTGTTAGGAGCTTTGATTAAAGAGTTCTGTATTTTATCGTGCAATAAATTGAGTTCTTCTTCAATGGTTTGTAGCTTTGAATAGACTTCAACAATCTCATTTTTAGCATCGTTGCGATATTTTTCTTTGGCATCTTCAATATTTTCATTTAATTCTGCAATCGATGATTTAATCGTAGGAATCATAGCTTGTGTTTTCTTTAACTCCAAATCGGTATCGTTGTAACGACGCTTAAGCTGTAAAAAATCAACTTCTGAGATAATTCGATCTTTGACCAAAACTTTTTTAATATCAATCTCTTTGGCTAAAAGCAAATAGCTGTTTTTCAAAACAAGCAATTTCTCTTCATTTTCTTTGAGTTCATTCTCTTTTTGTTTGATTTGCTCTTTTAATATATTAATAGAAGTATTGAGCTTGTTTTTATTGCTTTTAAAAAGAGTAATTTCGTTGTTCATCAGTGAAGGATTTTCTTGCATAAGGGCATCATCAATGACAATATCTTGCATAGTTGCTTCGGCGTTAAGACGCAGTATTTTAGCCGTAGCACTTCTTTTTTCGAGTTGTTTTTTCTCATAATCAGATTTAACATCTTCGGTTGACATGCGTAAAAGAGTATCTCCTTTTTTAACATAATCTCCCTCTTTGACATATATCTCTTCGAGTCTTCCTGAATAGATGGTTGAAATGGTTTGAATATTGGTGGTAGTAATAATTTTACCTGCCGTTTTTACGATATCATCCACTTTTGATACATAAGCCCAAATTAAGGAGATAATAACCGTAAAGGAGATAATCCATAAAACTTTATGTAAACTGCTGGCATTTTTAAGTAAAACTGCAGCACTAAGGCTTGGCATAAACTCTAAAATACTTTTATCGTATTTCTTTTTGAGCAGATTCTCTTCATTGATTTTTTTCAGGCGTTTTTCTTGAGTAATATCATTACTGGCTAAGATAAATCCGACTAATTCATTGTCATCATCAAACAGTGGGGTAATAATGGTGTCTGTCCAAATAACATTATCCGTACTTGAAGCGTGTTTGATTTCTCCTTTCCAAATACTTTTGTTCTCTTTTGCGTCATTAAACTGAATTTCAAATGTTTTAATGGAATCTTTTGAAATCAAAAAAGAGTATGGTTTTTCTAAGAGTTCTGAATTTTTATAGGTGAAAACTTTGCATAAATTGGTACTGACATGTTTGATAATACCATTTTTGTCAGTTATAGCTAAAATAACATAATTATCCAATAATTCTCTGTTTTGGAAGCGAAAACTTTTGGTGAGTTTATCCATTTCACTGATATTATTTTGTATTTGACTCAATGTTTTTCCTCTGATATAAAAATAGTATCTTGATACTCATGAAGGTTGAAATTTAAAAAATAATAATATAACATAAAAAATTACAACATGAACTTAATTGTGTACGGAGTTGTTGTTTGTTTTGTCACACTTTATTCGTTATAATAATAAAAATTATTCGTGACATTTTTTTTGACAATTGTTTTTGTATAAAAGCTAATTATATATAGGATTATGTTAATATTTTGAAAAATTTATTAAAATATTATTAATTGAGGCTATATATGATAAAAAATATACTTGTTTTTTGGGTGATTCTCTCAAGCTCTTTGCATGCTTTTACTCTAAAAGAGGGCTTTTTAAAAACGTTAAATAATGACCCTGAAGTTCAAGTGAAAGAAAATGACTTAAAAAAGATTAAATATGACATTGATATTGCCAATGGTCTTATGTATCCCACCTTAGATTTAAGAGGTTCAGTGAACAACTCAAGAACTTCAACCAATTCATATACTCCTAAAAATGGTGATTTGACTTCAACCGATGAGTATTCTCTTAATTTAAACCAACCTTTGTATGATGGATTTGAAGCATCCTATGAAAAACAGCTACAAAATAATCGATATGAAAGTGCACAATACTATTTAAAAGAGGCTCAAAATGCCTTAGCATTAACGTACACTCAAAATTATATTAGTGTGTTAAAAACTAAAGATATGATGAGTTTGTCGAGTGAATCGTATCAAATGAGTGAAGATATTTACAACAAAACCGTTCGAAAAGTGGAGCGTGGTTTTGGAACCAAATTGGAATTTGAACGTGCCAAAGGAAATTTAGAAGAGAGCAGCGTAAATTTGGCTGTTGACCGATTGAGTTTCCATGATGCGGTTCAAAGTTTATACAATCATGTTCAAGAGAAGTTTGATTCAACAGAGTTGGTTAAACCTACATTTACGTATAATCTGCCTCATTCAGAAGAGGAAGCATTGAGTTTTGCTTTGGCAAATCATCCTTCAATGCTGGTATCGCTTAAAAATGTTGAAGTGGCAATGGCTGAACAAAAACGTGATTTAAAATCTTTTCATCCGGATGTCAATTTAGTGGGTACGTATACCCTTAATGATGCTGCACATAAGGAAAAAGGCGTTGATGTTTCCAACGAGTACCAAGTGGGCATTGAAATAGCCTATAATTTGTATAATGGAGGCAAAGATGATGCCAGTAACAAAAAATCGCTTCAAACCATTAAAGAAAAAAAGATTTTAATCCAAAAAAGTAATCAAGAGATTTCAAACAAATTGGCATTGGCGTGGAACAGTTATACACTTAATGCAGAAAAATTAGAACGGCTTCAAGCCTTTGTCAAAACCAGACGTTTGGTTTTAGATACGACCTTTGAAGAGTTTGATTTAGGTACAAAAGATTTAGGCAGTGTGATTGATGCTCACTTGGATTATATTTCAACCAAAAGAAGTATGATTTCAACCACGTATGATTTATTGTTAGCTCATTTTCGAGTCTTAGAAGCCATTGGTATATTATCAGATGAGATTTTAAAAGATAAGCGAGAAGAGATTTGGGGAAAAAATAAGATTGATATCGATTCTGTTGTAAAAAACAATACGGATGAATTGGTTTTTTCTTATAATACGTTGCAAAATAAAGAACTGACAAAAGAGGAACCTTTGTTGGAGTATTTAGAGGAACCCGTAACCAGTGAACCTGCAAAGAGTGATGTTGCTTCTGTAACACAAAAAGAAGAGAATGTAACGAATCTTTCGTTTAAAGAGAAGTTTTTACAAGCGCCACAAGAGAAATATACCATCAATTTAGCCACGTTTTTAACCCAAGAAAGCAGTGAAAGGTTTATAAATGAGAATAACATCACTCAAGATTCTTTTGCTTTTTTATTTGGAGAAGAGGAACAGTTTTATAAAGTAATGTACGGGATATTTGACACTTATGAAGAAGCCAAAAAAGCGAAACATAATTTACGTCAAGAGTTACAAAAAAGTGGTCCTCGTGTTGAAAGAATTACCATTAAGCAAAATCTCTATAAAAAATACAATGAAAAAGAGTAAGGGCAAGTAGATGCACCATGATATGTTTAAAGATATAAAAGTTAAAGAGTATGTTCAAGATCCTATCTTAGATTGCCTTGCTATTTTTTGTAAAATGAGTGGACGACCTTACTCCAAAGAGTCTTTAATTGCAGGGTTACCCATAGAAGAAGGACGAAATACGCCTGTTTTATTCTCTAAATTCAGTTCCAAATCACTTTTTTCACGAGCAGCAAGTAAAGCAGGTTTTAAAACTCGTGTTTTAAAAAGTAAGATTGAAGATATTAACCCTTTGGTTCTTCCTTGCATTGTACTTCTTAATGGTAAAAATCCTAAAGATGAGTTAAGAGCGTGTATTTTATTGGGCTTTGATGATGAAATGGTCAATGCCAGAATTTTACTTCCCGAAGCCGAAGATGTTGAAAGCAATATTAGTATTGAAGAGTTAAAGAAATACTATTTTGGATTTGCGATTTTACTTAAAAAAGAGCTTCGATTTGATGATAAACAAACTGCAGTGGGTGGTGTTAAAGAGAGCCATTGGCTTTGGGGTACGATGAAAATTGTTCGTGATACCTATCGTGATGTTATTATTGCCTCTTTTTTAATCAACCTTTTTGTGTTGGCAACTCCTCTTTTTACAATGAATGTGTATGATAGGGTTATTCCCAATGATGCCAAAGATACGCTTTGGATACTGGCTATTGGGGTTATCATTGTTTACGGTATAGATGTGGCATTAAAATTTTTACGAACCTATTTTTTAGAAACTGCGGGCAAAAAAACAGATATTATTGCCTCGTCACTGATTTTTGAACGAGTATTGGATTTGAAAATGTCTTCCATGCCTTCGTCTGTTGGTTCTATGGCAAATATTTTAAAAGAGTTTGAGAGTATTCGTTCTTTTATCACGGCTTCAACCATTTCATTATTGATTGATTTGCCTTTTATTATCATCTTTTTAATCACGATTTACTATATTGGTGGTCCTTTAGTGACTGTACCGGTTGTAATTATTGTTTTAATTGTGCTTTATACTTATTATGCCAAAGAGAAACTGCAAAACAGTATTAAACAATCGTATGAAGCAGCTTCAATGAAAAATGGGGTTTTGATTGAATCCCTCTCTTCCATTGAAACATTAAAATCGTTGGGAGCAACAGGATATTCACAATGGAAGTGGGAAGAAGCCACTTCTCAAATTGCCGATAAAAGTATCTCTTCTAAAACCATTTCAGCTTCTATTACCACGGTAACCTCTTTTTTATTACAGCTTAATACGGTGGCAATTATTATTGTAGGGACATACTTAATTGGAGAAAAAGAGTTATCTATGGGAGCATTGATTGCTGTAGTAATTATCTCTTCACGTGCTATTTCTCCTATGGGGCAAGTAGCAAGTTTACTCTCAACGTTTCATCATACCAAAGTTTCATATAACGCTTTGGATGATATTATGAATATGCCCGTTGAACATCCTCAAGGTAAGAAATTTGTTGCACGACCTGAATACAGAGGCAATATAGAGTTTAAAAATGTGGGGTTTACCTATCCTAATTCAGATAAGGCAACTCTCAATAACATCAGTTTTAAAATTGATGAAGGAGAACACGTTGCTATTATTGGTAAAATTGGTTCAGGGAAATCAACGATTCATAAATTGCTTTTATCGTTGTATGTTCCCAATGATGGAGCAATTTTAATTGATAATATTGATACAAAACAACTTGACCCAACAGAATTACGTAAAAATATTGCGTATGTTTCGCAAGATGTGTTATTGTTTAATGGAACAGTTAAAGAGAATATTGTGTACCGATTGCCTCATATTGATGATGAAAAAATCATTGAAGCAGCACAAGTCAGTGGGGTGATGGATTTTATCAATAAACATCCCAAAGGGTTTGATATGCCTGTGGGTGAAAGAGGGGCTTTTTTATCAGGAGGTCAGCGACAAAGTATTGCTATTGCTCGAGCAATTTTGCAAAATTATCCCATTGTTTTGTTGGATGAACCCACCAGTGCAATGGACAGCTCAACGGAAGCAAAATTTATGAAAAATATTAAAGAGTATTTAAAAGGAAAAACCATGATACTGGTGACACATAAAACTTCACTGCTCTCATTGGCTGAGCGTATTATTGTTATGGAAGAGGGACAAGTTGTTCTTGATGGTAAAAAAGAGTATGTCATAGAAAAACTCAGTGGGAAAGCTTAAATGATGAAAATTTTATTGATATTGGGATTAATGATTTTTTTTGTAGGATGCACTCAAAAATACGGCAATGAAAAAGAGATGATCACTGTTTTAGATATTAATAAAAAGATTCAAGAGTTAGAACTGCGTGTGAGTAAAACGGAAAAACGAGTGGAAGAGTTTTCTGTTATTGCCTTAGCCATAGCAAAAAAAGAGAAAATGGAATTTCCTGTTGATGAAACTTCCAAATTGGCTCAAACTTACGCCAGTGTTGAGGTGGTCAATAAAGAAAAAAGAGAACCTTTATTGCCCACTTCTCAACTTGACTCTTTTTTGTTTATCAGTAATTTGGATAAAAAAACATACGATTTTTCAAGAACCCCTTTTGAAATTAAACGCAATGCCATTGTGTATAATAAAAAAGGCGAAGAGGTCCTTCTTTTACGTAAAGGAACGATTGTAGAATCCTCTTTTAGAATCAACAAATATTTTCAAATTGATGCGTATAATTTTAATGGCGATTACTATATGCCCAATACAGAACTTTTTATTTCAGAAGAAGCTTTTTTAGACTAAACATCTTTTAAAAACAAGAATATTAACTTTCTTTTTCTTTTTTAAAATTTATACCAAAGTATAATTTACAACTTTTTTATTTTAATGTACGATAAAAGTATAAAATAAAAGAGGAGTACATCATGGCAAGTGTAGCAAGAATAGCCGATATTAAAGGACTAGTTTCTTTAAATGATGGAGAAGAGATTTTAAGAGAAAGAGATCCCATCTCTGACAATGGTGGAATTCTGACCATAAGTGACTTTGCAAGAATCATATTTGATGACGGAAGAGAAATAGAGATTCAAGGTCCTGCAAGAATAACACTTGACGCAAACTTTTTCCAAACGGGTGAGTACGAAATTCAAGATGTACAAATAGAAAATGTTGAATTAGCTCAAGAAACAGCGCAAAAAGTTATTATTGAAGAGGGCAGAGATATTCAAGAGGCTGGCAGTGAAGGATTGGTTGCTACTGAGCAATTGGATACTAATACGTATGATGCTAATACGGATGAAAATGAGTTTGTTAATATCACCAATGAGAATAATACAGAAGAACCTACTTTCCAAACAACACAATCGCCTCAAACACCTCAAACTCCCGAAACTCCAGAAGAACCAGAAGTTGAGCCTACACCCGATGAATCAACGGAACCTTATACTGCAACAGTAACATTGGGAGATATAACAGCGTTAGAAGGAAGTACAGATGTTGTTATTACTGCTACAGTAAGCAACCCTCCTTTAACCAATTTAACAATCACTTTAGACAATGGTGCAACCATAACAATTCTTGCAGGACAAACAACAGGAACATCAACCCCTTTTAGTGTACAAGGAGATGACAGTTATTTAGACGCAGGAACGGAAACCGTTGGAATAACTGGAACAACGGGTGGAGGATATGATAGTATCGATATAAGCAGCAGTGCAACTGTAACAGTAGCCGATACGATTGATACGACCACCGTAACAATCAGTACCGCAGATATTTCAGAAGATGCGACAAGCGTGAGCTTCGATGTACAATTGTCAAACCCACCACAAGAGGGAACCAGTGCAACCGTACAAGTCGAAGTCAATGGAATAACGTATGATGTAGCCGTGGATGCCAATGGAGCAGGAACGTTGACCCTTGATGGCTTGGATAATGCAGATGTCTATAACGACAGTGGTTCTTATACCGCAACGGTAACAGGAGTCACAGGAGGGAACTTTGAAAATGTCATCACAGGACAAAGTACGACAGCGACTGTAACAGAGACCCTTAATGATACCACCGTAACAATCAGTACCGCAGATATTTCAGAAGATGCGACAAGCGTGAGCT
>ERZ794982.88-NODE-88-length-48346-cov-19.580667_pt1 | contig 48346 bp, 49 predicted proteins | sample MGYA00433071_ERZ794982 | MGnify/ENA primary metagenome ERZ794982 (study PRJEB30140, sample SAMN00862574) | bioreactor metagenome | study: EMG produced TPA metagenomics assembly of the Bioreactor inoculated with sediment Metagenome (bioreactor metagenome)...
TGCGGCGGCGGTGGCGGCGGCGGCTGGTAAACCACCTCCTTACCTTCAATTTGAAGACGTATCACTGCGCTCATAGATCGGGCGAAAGCTGAAGCGGTGATACGGACATGGGCCAAGCGTATCCAAGGCCTCCAAATGAGCCTTGGTGCCGTAGCCCATATGTTTTTCGAACCCGTAACCGGGATAGAGCAACCCGAGCCGTTTCATCATCCGGTCGCGTGCCACCTTGGCAACGATTGAGGCGGCTGCAATGGATACAGAGCGACTATCTCCTTTGACGACGGCTTCCCCACGTACAGGGCTGTCGGAGGGAATATCACGTCCGTCGAACAAACCATAACTTGGCTGAACGGCAAGGCCGCGAAGAGCGCGGCTCATGGACCATAAAGTGGCTGCACGAATATTCATCTGATCAATTTGTGCAGCTGATGCAGAGGCTATGGCGACATGTGCTGAAAGACAAATCTCTTCAAAAAGAGCATCGCGCTTTTTCTCACTTAGCTTTTTGGAGTCATTCAATCCAACAGGAATGTTCTGACGATCCAATATAACAGCTGCAACAACCACTGGCCCTGCCAATGGTCCGCGTCCAACCTCGTCAATCCCGGCAACCGGACCGCCACTTAATCGAAATCCATGATCCTCAAGAGAGGCGTCCGGGCCATCCTGATTTGGGAAAAACAAATCGCTCTGTCGTGCTTTGGACTTGGATTTTTTTGAATGTTTGGGCTGTTCGGATTTTGTCATCAATTGAAGCTTTATCGTGAAGATCCGTTTCCACGGCCACCAAGCTTGAGGCCTGGTGCCGGGCGTTCGGCAAGGACATCTCTGCGAAAATGGAACAGAGCAGCAGGTCGCCCACCGGTAGCCGTGGAATGCATGCCCGTTGGTTCCACCAACTGCCCTTGTTCCACAAGCCGACGGAAATTCTGTTTGTGCAAATGGCGACCGGAAATGGCTTCGACACTGGCCTGCAATTGGGTGAGCGTAAAAGTCTCTGCCATCAATTCGAAGACAATGGGGCGATATTTGATCTTGCCGCGCAACCTGGAAATTGCAGTCGCAAGAATGCGCCGGTGATCCATTTGCATGGCGCGGCCCAACAATACCGAATTCTCTGGTTGATGGTTTGCCCCACGATCGGAATAGAATTCTGCAACCAGACCAGCTTCATACAGAAGCTCGTAGCGTTCCAATACCCGTTCCTCGTCCCAAGGCGTGCCTTCCATACCGAAGAAAAGATGCATTCTCTCTTCGCGGCTAAGCGATCGATGTGCATCTTCTGGTCCAGCACTTTTCAACCAATCCAGCAGTGCTGGCAGGATGGTTTTGTCGAGCAGGGCGGGGCGTCCATTGCGCCAGTCTTCCCATGGGAAATAATCGTACCAGCTACGCCATTGTGCGCCGAGGGCTGCCAGCGCTTCGTTGGAGTCACTGGATTGCGGCCCGTCAGTACGATGAGTAAGGGCAAGATATCCAATGGAGACTTCATGAGGGCCTTCTTGTTCGGCATCAAAAGCGCGTCCGCGATCACCAAAGGAATAGAGCTGTTCCATATAGCCGAGTTTCAACGCCGTTTGTTGCTCTACCCATGCTCGAAGGCCAGCTTCCAGTGTTCGGTGGCGACCTGGATCGAAAGGACCATAAGGTAGAGCTCCGAGAATGGACTGGCCATCTGCGGTTTTGTCTGCCTGGTCTTTGGACACGGAAAGATTGATTTCCAGAATGACTGGCATGAGGTCGTGAACGGCTATGATGGCGGCGTTCAGGCCGATTGCAATGGAACGAGAAGAGCGAGGCGTCGAATCAGACACACATATCACCTTGATCTGGAAAATCTTGGATAATCAAACCATAAGGGATGATGTGCCGCAATTGGTTTAAAAAGAAACCAACATGACAAAACGACTTTGAGAAAAATGAATGCCGATTTTGAACGGTTGATGGTCAGTCGGAAGAAGCAGTTCAAGCAGGACCGATATGGGGCATTGCAAATACATCACCTTCATAGCAATTGGCACCGCGACCGATGCGTTCAATTGCAGCGACCATTCGACCGTCACGATTGAGCATATCGTCAGCGAGCGCCACAAGCCATTGATTTGGGGTGGCGGATGGTGACGCAGCTCTCAAATCTTGCGCAATTCTGTCTTCATCCATGGTTGGATTCAAGGCACAAGAGGCGATATAGGCAGAGGCGGTGGAACGGCTGACACCAGCCCAGCAATGCAGCACCAGCGGATGCTCGCGATCCCAGTTGCGGAAGAACGAGATCAGCTTGCTGACTTGTTGCTGACTTCCACGCTCAAACCCGGGCATGGACACCACTATATCATTCATGCCGAGAAACAGATGATTCTCCTCACGGATGCAGGCAGGGCGTTGAACCGCCATGTCACTATTGATCACACTGACCAGATGACGGGCACCGACTTCCTCGACAAGACCCGGCATTTTGGCAAGAGAGCAGACATAAAGCATCTAAAACATCCTGAGAATTGAAAAGCACGAGAAAGAGGACGACAAATCATCAATATAGATTATCCGGATTCAATCGGATAGGCCTGACGACCTGGGTATCACTTGATCTGCGCAACCAATTGAGAAAACCGCTTCAAAAACGCAGTTTCTGCTTGTTGGGTACCCCATGGAGTAAAATCCAGATGATCTGGTGTAATACCATTGGGGCGGCCAAACAACTCGGCAGCTTCGGCCATGTCAAATCCGGCAAGATGAATTGCTTCAAAATAAGCCGAGATTTTATCTGCCTTTTTGATCTGTTTCTTCAAATGTTCCGATGGTTTGGATGGAAGACCAAACCGCAAATGGATAGCAGCTTCCAATCCATCTTCGACTTTCTTGTAATCCAGGCCAATCGCCGCTTTGAAAGGCGAGATCATATCGCCAATCACATATTCAGGAGCATCATGAAGAAGGGCCATCAAGCTCTCGACAGGTGGGCATCTTTCGTTCTGGATTTCGAGAATTTGTTCGACGATCAAACTATGCTGAGCAACTGAAAAAGGGTGATCACCTATGGTTTGCCCATTCCATCTGGCTACGCGGGCCAATCCATGAGCGATATCTTCAATTTCTATATCAAAGGGAGAAGGATCAAGCAGATCCAGACGGCGACCGGACAACATACGTTGCCAGGCGCGAGGCACAGAACTAGAAGACATTCAAAGGCACCATTGTCATATTCGAAACAAGAGCGAGCCTAGCGACAAATTGGTATGGGGCAAGATTTTTTTTCCTCTCTTTGATCAGAAGAGGAGGAACTAAGGGAAAACCCATAGAAAACAGCACGTCAGTTGAGGATGACTATAAACGAAAGAGGTATTTTCTCTTGTTAATTTTACCAAATACCGGTAATTTGTGCCTCATGGTCCAATAGATGGACCTGAGAGTTTCAATTGAGTGGGGACCGATTGAATAAAGGAGTGCTACAATATCTGGCACTCCTTACTCTTTTGAAACAGGCTATAAGAGCGGCATTCTGCCGCTCTTATAGCCTGTTTCATTTTGGCTTTGTCTTGTTTTCTGCGATTAGACACTACCAATCTTCTCGATAACCAACATCCGAGCAACACCTTGTGGATGTGCGACATGCTGATCTCCGTCCTCGGCATGACATATGTCCCCGATCTCCATGATGCGTTCTTGGATCTGAAAGCTGCCACTGGCATCTATTGTGCGAGTTCTCATGTTCACAATACCGTCCAGAACAACGAATATCTCTTCGCCGTCATTCTCATGCCAGATATACGGTTCGTCACTCCAGTGTAATCGTACGCTGGCTCCTTCAATATTGGTTATGTCCAGCGCTCCCCATGCTTTGTCAGCTGAAAATTCATTGGCACGATAATAACGCATGCTGCTCTCCTTTATGGCTTGGTAAAACCGGTTGCTTTTCACCAAGCAAAGACCCGATAGTGCAGTAATGCCAGTGTCATTCCGACGGTTTCCGCAGTGATTATGCAGTTTGATCGGATTCCGGAAGGCTGCATTGCAATTCTGAACTAAAAGTCGATAGGGACGGGCCATGGATCAGATAGATGAAAAATTACTGGCATTATTGGCAGAGAATAGTCGTGCCAGCATCAAGACTTTGTCCGTCAATATTGGTTTGTCACGTACTGCGACAACGGAACGCCTGACCAAACTTAAGCAATCAGGGGCGATCGAAGCCTTCACCATCCGAGCCAGCCCTCACCCTCATGCCAAACATTCGCTTCTTATGGTCAAAACTTCTGAGCCGTCCTGCGAAACACTACAGCCATGGTTTAGGGGGATGCCAGAAATCATTCGCATGCAGTCTCTTGCAGGAGATATCGATATTGTCTTGGAGGCGGTGACACTCAAGGAAGACGCCTTGCATTGCCTGCGTGAGACAATTCTTTCCCACCCGGCGGTCCGCGATGTTGGTATTATCTCAATTTTGAAAACGCATTTTGTGCGTTAACTATCTGAGAAAATATCGTCGATATCGGGTAATTTTGATCAGAAAATAAATATGAAGGTTTTTTTCAACAAAAAACGATCTGTATTTTGCCATGTACTACAAAAATGAAAGTGGATAAATATGAGTTGTTTAGGGAAGATACTTTGAGGAATTCTAAACTGTGAAAGTCAGGATATGAGCTAACTTACTGATTTTTTAGTTTCTCTTCGTTGACAATGCGAACCATTCGCAGCATTTTGAATGCGCAAACAAGAGAGTTTCAACGGGACAGGCCCGGTCAGTTTGTTTGGCAAAATGCCCGATGGTGGGGCCTTGAACCCCGTTGATTGGAGAGAATGATGAAGAAGTCTACTGTCGCTACTTTTGCGGCGCTTGCAATGTCGTCCGCAATTGCAGCCCCGGCAATGGCCGAAGGTGAAGTGAATGTATATTCCTACCGTCAGCCATTTTTGATTGAGCCGCTTCTCAAAGCCTTTACCGAAAAAACCGGTGTTAAAACCAACGTTATTTTCGCAAAGAAAGGCCTTGAAGCACGCATTGAGGCAGAAGGCGAAAACTCCCCCGCTGATATCCTGATGACCGTAGATATTGGCCGTCTTCACGGCGCGAAAATGGCTGGTATTGCTCAGCCTCTTAAATCTGACATTCTGGAAAAAAACATTCCATCTCAGTATCGCGACAAAGACGGCGAATGGTTCGGTCTGACAACCCGTGCTCGAGTGATCTATGCATCCAATGATCGTGTGGAGCAGAACAGTATCACTTATGAAGAACTGGCCGATCCAAAGTGGAAGGGTAAGATCTGTACCCGTTCTGGTCAGCATGTTTATTCCATCGCGCTGTTCGCTTCCATGGTCGCTCATAAAGGCGAGGAAGAAGCCAAGAAGTGGCTGGAAGGTGTGAAGGCCAATCTTGCGCGCAAACCAACCGGTAATGATCGCGCTCAAGTTAAGGCGATCTATTCCGGCGAATGTGATTTGTCATTGGGCAATACCTATTATATGGGTAAAATGCAGACCAATACCAAAGAGCCAGAGCAACAGGATTGGGCGAAATCTGTCCGCATCCTCTTCCCGAACACCAATGATCGTGGCACTCATGTCAATATCTCCGGCATGCTGTTGGCGAAGTATGCGCCGAATAAAGACAATGCTGTTAAATTGATGGAATTCCTGTCATCAGGCGAAGCGCAGAAAATCTATGCCGAGGCAAACCACGAATATCCGGTTCTCGATGGTGTTGAAGCTTCAAAGCTGGTGCAGAGTTGGGGGTCCTTCAAAGCGGATAGCCTTTCTCTCAACAAGGTGGCAGACGCTCGTAAAAAGGCATCTGAGCTGGTAGATATCGTCGACTTTGACGCTGGTGCCAACTGATCAAATTCAGTAGTTGCTGATGAGCCCGGCTCTGGTCGGGCTTCTTAGACAAGAATAAATTCGAAAGAAGCTTCTCGATATAATTTCAGGAGAGTGAAACGAATTATCCGAATTGGACACCTTGCCCAGCCCTAATCCGGCACAGACATGACCTTTTGCTTGGTCCTGCAGAAAGTCACATGTCGCTCATCAAGGTAAGTCCAATGCCGCGTTTCAGATTGTCTCGATGCAGAATTGGTCCTCTTGCATCCAAAATCTGAGCGCACTTCCCGCAAGTCCCGCTGCAAAGGGGCAAGATCTCACGGCGACTGGTCCTCACGTCAGGTCTTACTTTGCATCAAGCGGGCACAGGCAATAAAGACAGACTGGTCCTCCGTCTTTATGGAAAGGTGTCACGTTTAACGTGGCACCTTTTTCCATTTATAACCAAAAACAGTTTATGGCAAGTCCCTGATGGGCCGACCATGCCAAATTGAAGGCCAACAACAACTCGAATTTAGAAAAGTTGCAAGCTATCCCCAACAAGTAATGTTTCAAAAGCTGATGCAATGCACATCAATCGGGAGTGATTTTATCGATCGCAGGGGTCTTTTGTTCAAGGTCAAAGCACCAGATGCAAATGCGAATAAGATGCAATCTTGCTGTTTGTCGATATTTTGTGTATCAAAGTCAGGTTTACAGCCAGAGAAACAACAGACCAGCAAAGCTGGGACGATGAATAGAAGGGTAGTGTTTTACCCTATCGATGAAACGGAAGAGTTGCGTGCACGACCTCGCTGCAAATGTGAAGCAAGATCAAACCAGTATTTTGCAGGAAAAGTCTCGATCCTTTGGTCTCGTTAACCGGGTCCGGGTGCGTATCGTCAGGGCAGATCTACGCACGTGGATCGGATGGCTATTGCTTGTCCTTCTACTCTTTTTCGTTTTGGCTCCAATCGTTTCATTGCTCATTTTGGCATTGGGGGATGCGGGTGATGTCTGGCCCCATCTGGTGCGTACCGTTTTGCCAAGGGCTGTTCTCACGACTGCTCAGATGATGCTGGGGGTGGGGTGCCTGACAGTATTGATCGGTGTTTCAACGGCTTGGCTGGTCACAATGTGCCGTTTCCCGGGAAGGCAATTCTTTCAGTGGGCCTTATTGGTTCCGTTGGCGATTCCTACTTATATCGTGGCCTATACATCGGTTGAGTTGTTGGACTACACAGGGCCGGCTCAAAGTTTGATCCGTTGGCTGTTTGGTTTTACATCTGCAAGAGATTATTGGTTTCCGGAAATTCGAAGTTTGGGGGGAGCGATCGTCGTGATGAGCCTTGTGCTCTATCCTTACGTCTATCTCACCACTCGTGCGACCTTCATGTTGCAATCCGCTTGCTCGTTGGATGTATCTCGCACATTGGGTGCCGGTCCCATACGTCTTTTCTTCACAGTCGCGCTGCCGCTGGCGCGCCCGGCAATTGTGGTTGGCGCTACATTGGCCATAATGGAATGCCTAAATGATATCGGGGCCGTCGAGTTTTTCGGTGTCAAAACTCTGACATTCAGTGTCTATGATACGTGGCTTAATCGATCATCTCTGGCGGGTGCAGCCCAAATATCGAGCGTCATGTTGGTTGTTGTGTTGTTGTTGTTGTGGTTGGAGAGGCATGGGCGTCGCAATCAACGCTATCACGTCACCACAAGACGTTATCAGGCGCTGCCCAGTTATTGGTTGCGTGGTTGGCGGTCCTGGGCTGCGATTGTGACTTGCAGTTTGCCTATTTTGTTGGGTTTTGTTCTACCAACCATGGTATTATTGCGCTCCTCTTTCTATCATTGGGAAGACAATCTCAGTACAGAATTTATTCAAGCCTGCCTCAACAGTCTTGGTCTTGCCTTGGCAGCAGCTTTGCTTACAGCCTCCATTGGAACAGCTTTGGCCTATTTGGCGCGCATTCAGGACAAGGGTTACGTGACTGCCATTACGCGCCTGAGTTCCATTGGTTACGCTGTTCCAGGGACTGTTTTGGCAGTCGGAATTCTGATCCCGGTGGCGACGCTTGATAATTGGATCGCGTCTTCGTTGAAAAACTGGTTTGGTATTGCCGTCGGGCTTATTCTACTCAGTTCCGGTATTGCCATGCTCTATGCCTATTGTGTGCGGTTCATGGCGATGTCCTATGGTGCAGGAGAAACAGGCTTACAGCGCATTTCAACCAATATGGAAGCTGCAGCCAGAACTCTTGGGCGAACCCCTTTTCAAACCCTGGTTTCAATTGATTTGCCCTTGATCCGCCCGGCCTTGGTTTCTGGTGCTCTTCTGGTTTTCGTTGATGTTATGAAAGAGCTGCCCGCCACCATCCTGTTGCGTCCTTTCAATTTCGACACATTGGCTACATTGGTATATGGGCAGGCATCTCTTGAAGCATTTGAGAAAGGCTCGCTAGCAGCACTGGCAATTGTTGCGGTTGGGATTGTTCCGGTCATTCTACTTTCCCGCACCTCAGGTCGTTCCTATATCCAGCAAACCTGATCATATTATCAAAAAAAAAGCCCGACAGAAGTCGGGCAAGGGGGCGGAAAGTGCGGCCTTATTACTGGCCGCTTAAGGCCGTCAAATTAGAAAAACTGCAAGCAACTGCAGTAGGACGAAGTCATTATATTCGACCTGTTAAGGATATTGGGTGTGACCAAACGTCCAAATGAATATTTAAATTCCAAAGTAGTTTTTGATTATAGCACAGGTGACAACCCATTTGAAGAAAATGCACTTATTTCGGTTAAGATGCATGTATTGCACGTATGAGTCTATTATGGTTCGGCAGAACTTCTGGGTTTGTTTTCTTGCTTCTATTAGCAGTCAGGGGGGTAATACGAGGTTGTTACGTTATTGGTTCTTTGTGGAGCATGAAATGCGATCCTTATGAGCACATGTAACAGCATGAATCTGCTTGTCGTTTGCTATTTGATGATTGAACATCAGGCAAAGATGATTGCTAGGCAATAACCGATACCATCCACATCTTGCGCGCTGCAATATGGTCAGTTTGCGAACTAATACGCAATGAATCGGCCAGCTTTGGCCATATTCATGAATTTATAAGCGAGGGGGGCTTGTAAAATCATATCGCAGTTGCGAAGCTGTCGCGGCTTCTGGAACGGTTTACCCTGTTCGAAGCAAAATAGACTGAATTGGCAATAGAGCGCTCTTGTTTTTGCAGCTGCTCTAGTGTGGGAGAGCAGAATGAAAAAAGTTTATGCCAGCGCCGTCGAAGCGCTGGAGGGGCTTGTATTCGACGGCATGACCATTGCCGTAGGTGGCTTTGGCCTTTGCGGCATTCCGGAAAACCTGATCATCGCTTTGCGTGAGACAGGTGTGAAAGACATCACCGTTGTATCCAACAATTGCGGTGTTGATGATTTTGGTATGGGCCTGTTGCTGCAAACCCGCCAGATCAAGAAGATGGTATCTTCTTACGTTGGCGAAAATGCTGAATTCATGCGTCAGTATCTGTCTGGTGAGTTGGAACTGGAGTTCAATCCGCAAGGAACCCTGGCCGAGCGTTTGCGCGCTGGAGGTGCTGGTATCCCTGGTTTTTATACCAAAACTGGTGTGGGTACCATCATTGCCGAAGGCAAGGAGCACAAGGACTTTGACGGTGAGACCTATATTCTGGAACGGGGTATCAAAACCGACCTTGCCATCGTCAAGGCATGGAAGGGCGATGAGAAAGGCAATCTGACCTATCGCAAGACAGCCATGAACTTCAATCCGGAATGCGCCACCGCTGGTAAGGTAACTCTGGCGGAAGTGGAAGAAATCGTGCCAGTGGGCAGCCTTGATAAAATGGCGATCCACACTCCTGAGGTCTATGTTCAGCGCATGATCCAGGGCGAGCATGAAAAACGCATCGAACAGCGCACTGTGCGCGCCGGCTAAAGGAGATTTCGACTATGGCATGGACACGCGAACAGATGGCTGAAAGAGCTGCAAAAGAGCTCGAAGATGGCTTCTATGTAAACCTTGGTATCGGCATCCCGACCCTGGTTTCCAACTATGTTCCTTCCGATTATGATATCACGTTGCAGTCGGAAAATGGCATGATGGGTATGGGCCCATTCCCAACTGAAGACGAAATTGATGCGGATCTGATCAATGCTGGCAAGCAAACAATCACCGAATTGAACCGCTCTTCCTATTTTTCTTCTTCTGCTTCCTTTGCCATGATCCGCGGTGGTCATATCGATTTGTCCGTTCTTGGAGCCATGGAAGTGGCACAGAACGGTGATCTGGCAAACTGGATGATCCCGGGTAAGCTGGTTAAAGGCATGGGCGGCGCAATGGATCTGGTTTCTGGCGTAAAGCGTATTGTTGTGGTGATGGATCACACCAACAAGAAAGGTGAAACCAAAGTGCTGAAAGAGTGCACATTGCCACTGACTGGTCAGGGGGTTGTCGACCTCATCATCACGGATCTGGGCGTGATGGAAGTTCGTGACAACGGTCTTGCGCTGATTGAGCTGGCACCGGATGTAACTGTCGAGGAAGTTCAGGCAAAAACCGATGCTGATTTGACGATTGATTTGGCAGCCTGATAGCATCTGATCAAGGTGACGAAATTGGAAACCCCGCCAAGGCAGGCCTTGGCGGGTTTTCTCGTCGAGCAAATGCTTGCATGATCTTATTTCTTACTCCTCGTTGGTATTAATTCAGATAAGGTGAGTTTCATGTTGAAAGGTCATTGTCATTGCAAAGCGGTCTCTTTCACATTCGATCATCAACCCAAATGGTTGGTGGATTGCAATTGTTCTATTTGTCATCGACTGGGCGCCATCTGGGCTCATGGGCCAACTGAAAATGTTACAATATCAGCTCCAAAAAATGGAACCTTGCCTTATGAATGGGGGGACAGGAAAATCATTTTTCATAGCTGCAGGACGTGCGGTTGCACTACGCATTGGCAAAACAAGGATCCGTCAAAAAATGCCCCGATGGCAGTGAATGCAAATCTGTGCAATGAAGAAAGCCTGCAAGGAATTCAAGTTCGCCAGTTTGATGGTCGTGACAGCTTCTGTTTTAAGGATTGAATGTTATTTGATCGTCAGCTCAGGCCTGTTGTTAACCATCGGCAAAAAGCACTTTTTTTTGTACAAGCAAAGCTCGGCTGGTTACTATGAAACAGGAATATAGATAGTCTTCAAACATGGTGCGTTCGCTCCAGTTGGCCGATTTCAAGGCCTTGTATTGCCAGTCAGGCAAGATGAGAACGACCAAACGGAAAAACAATATATGTCTGCAACCTCCAGGAATCGATTGCTTTGGAGCTTTGTCACATTGCTGGTCCTTTTGATCGGCTTGGCGATGGCCAGCTCCTATTTGATCAACAGCAAGTTGGTCAAACAGCAGATTTCGGAACAGGTTTCTGAATGGGCAGGGTTACCTGTGTCCGTTCGAGGTGAACCTGTCGTGACAGTTTTTCCCTATCTGACCGTCAAGCTAAAAGATGTTAGGATTGTCTCCAATCTGGGCAAGGATGAGCCCGATCTCCTGGCAATGGATCATCTGAAGGCAGAGATGTATTGGCTGCCATTGTTGATCGGAAATTTTGAAGTTCGGCGGTTCAATCTCGTGCGGCCACGCTTTCACCTTGAGGTGCGAAAAGACGGCAGAAAGTCTTGGGGATTGGAAAATGGTAGCCTGTTTGCCGTGAATGAGAGCGACAATCTGGCAACATTCGAGAATGTAGATCTTGGCCGCTTCACCATTCAAAATGGACAGGTTCGCTATATCAACGAAGCTTTGCAGCGCGATGAAAAAATCACCAATACTAACCTGTCCGTCATTTGGCCTAGCACAGAACGCTCTGCAGAAATCTCTGGTGATATGGTTTGGCGTGGAGAACCCGTTTCCATTCGAGCAAAATCCGAAAAACCTATGGAGCTGATCACTGGAGGTCTCTCTCCGATGCAGTTGGAGGCTAGATCCAAGCAATTCGAGATCAAGCTGGAAGGTACGGCTGCCACTGTGTCAGATTTGCAATTGGAAGGGGATTTGGCTTTCAAAGCGCAGTCCATGCGCTATCTGATGGAATGGTTGGGTTTTTCGATAAAACCAGGTGCAAATTTCGGTGCCATGGAGCTGAATGCACGGTCTAACATGATTGGTGCTTCCATGGCTTTGTCCGACATTGCGTTGACCTTGGACGACAACCAGTTGGAGGGGGCGCTGCAACTGGATTTTCGTGGACCACGTGCTTTGATTCAAGGAACACTTGCCTATGACAGGTTGGATCTGAGCCCTTATTTGGAGCAGGTTGAGGGTGCTCCAACCTTGTTGGATCAACCGATCAGACCACAGGATCTGGGACTCATGGACGTTGATGTCCGTCTTTCCGCTCAACACCTCATTCTGAAAGACATTGAACTTGGAAGAACAGCGGCTTCAATCGTAACACGTAATCAGCAACTGGTATTGTCTGTGGGAGAGGCATTCGCTTATGGTGGCAGATTGGAAGCAACCTTGGAAATGAAGCCTTCAGATACGGATCCTGTATGCCTGAAGAGCCATCTGCGCGGTAAGGTCAGTGGCGTATTGGCCGGTGCTTTTTTGAAGGCGCTCAACAAGGAACCACCGATTACTGGCACCGCTCTTGCTGAACTGGATCTTGCTGGTGAAGGCAAGACCCTGCGAGAAACAGCTGCCAATGCAAGTGGTTCATTGTCGATGGTGTTCACAGATGGTCAGATCAATCATTTTAATCTCGCCGGTATGATGGATGCACTCAAGCTTGATGATCAGAGCGAGCCAGATGCTCTTTATGAAGGAGGGACCAATTTTGATGTTCTCTCCATTTCCTCGACGTTGGGCAATCACAAGGCGAGCATCGATGGCTTGCGATTAACAGCTGGAAATCTGGCATTGTCCGGAACTGCGTCCATGGGATTGAAAGACGGTGATCTGGATTTTTCGGGAACGCTTGTGCGCTATCGCAGCAATGACCCCGCAACCCATGCATTGGAACCACCGCAAGAGCAATTTGGCTTCACTCTGCAAGGACCATTGCTTCAGCCAAGTTTGCAGCGAAATGTTGTGAGAACTCAGCCATCCGGCACATCAGAAACCATAACCGTTCCTGGTGTGCCGGATAGTGTCATTTCTCCAGTGCCGCTAGAAGGTGTGGATGGCAATCCTGCACAAAAAGGCGCCAGGATGCCCGCAGTGAATGAGCCAAGAGTTGAGCAACAGGATAATTCATCTCCCAGTCCGAATTGAACGAATTGAATTGTGCCTTTGCCAAGGGTCAACAGGAATATAGGCAACAGAATATAGAGGGCACCATGTGGATTGCACGCTTTGGGGCAAGTATTGGCAAAATCCTGCTCACATCTTTGATCACCGGGGCTGTGCTTGCAGCTCTCGGAATCACAACAGATACCATTTTCCCAAGTTCCAAGGCATTGATTGATCAGATTACGGACAATCTGGAACTGGCTTTGAATTGGCTGATTGTCTGGTCCATCCCGAATATTATGGTCGGTGCAATCGTCATCATACCTGTCTGGTTAATTCTGGTGGCTTTTGGGCCCAAAACAAAGTGAATACGTCACGGCAAACAGGATGTGTAGAATTGATAGATCCTGGACTTAGCTATCGCCTCTTTTGGAAGGGTCAATCCAGCGTTCCATGATCATGCAATTGCTTTCCTGGTATCCCAAGCTGTTGTAAAACCGGGTTACTCCTTCGTTGCCGCGCCGGATCATCAGCTGTAGTTTCCACACCCCTTGATCCAACATCCAGTTTTCGGCAGCTTTCATGACACTTGCGCCCAGGCCCTTGCCCTGACAGTTTGGATCAACCGCCAGATAATAGACCCATCCACGATGTCCGTCATGGCCAAGCATGACTGATGCCAGAATGGCACCATGTTCTTTTGCTCGGCCAATCAGAATTGTGGAGTTGGGTTTTTGACGGCAAAAGGCAATGTCGTTATGAGGATCATTCCATGGACGCACCAAGCCACAAATGTTCCAGAGATTGATCACTTCTGTTACGTCACTATCTTGTATCTCACCAAATTGGAGCTTTGGATCTGGCATCGTGGAAACCTCGTGAAAGATCTGAAAAGAAAAAGCAGTTGATCTGGGAAGGCTCAAACCAGGCGATCGGAGGACAAGACCTTGTTGGGGTTCATAAGTCCTTTCGGATCCAAAAGATCCTTTATTTGGCGCATCAGCTGCAGCTCGATCGGATCTTTTACTCCCGGCAACAGATCGCGTTTCAATGTGCCAATTCCGTGTTCGGCAGAAATGGAACCGCCCATCTCGCTGACAATCGCGTGGACCATCTCGTTGATCTCTTCCCAGTGCGCAAGGAATTTGGCCTTGTCAGCGTTTACCGGCTGAGTAATGTTAAAGTGCAAATTGCCGTCTCCCATATGTCCAAAAGGGACGGGGCGGCATCCGGGAATCGCATCAATACAGGCCGGAATTGCCCGCTCCAGAAAGGCGGGAATTTGGGAAACCGGCACAGAGATATCATGCTTGATTGAGCCTCCTTCGCCTTTTTGCACTTCACTCATGCCATGTCGCAATCGCCAGAAATCCTGACCTTGTTGGTGATTCTGGGCGAGGGCGGCGTCTTCTACAAGCCCGATCTCGAAAGCTTCTGTCAAAATCGCTTCGATCAAAGCGCCACTATCGAGGGCAGGGCTGTTGGCAGAGAGTTCCAGCAGGCAATACCAAGCATGGGGATTTGACAGCGGATCGCGCGCTCCATCAAGATGCTTGAAAACGAATTCCATTCCGAGCCGCGGAATAAGCTCAAAACCAGTCAGAATGGAACCAGCATGGCTTTGGGCAAGGTTGAAAAGATCAAGGGCGTGATGGGGACTATCAACTCCGGCAAAGGCAACCTGCTGACTGACAGGGGCGGGGTAGAGCTTCAATGAAGCTGCAGTGATAATTCCAAGCGTCCCTTCCGCTCCGATAAAGAGGTGTTTCAAATCATAGCCGGTATTGTCTTTACGAAGGCTTCGCAATCCATTCCAGATGCGCCCATCGGGCAGAACAACTTCCAGGCCCAGAGCCAGATCCCGCATGTTGCCATAGGCAAGCACTCCCGTGCCTCCGGCATTGGTGGAGAGATTGCCGCCAATCTGACAAGACCCCTGAGCCCCCAAGGAGAGTGGAAAGAAGCGCTGTACCGCTTCTGCTGCTTTTTGCAATTGCTCCAGTACAACACCAGCTTCCACTATGACTACATTGCTGTTCGGATCAATCGATCGGATTTCGGAAAGCCTCTCACAAGATAGAAGAATTTGGCCGCCGGTTTGATCCGGGATTTGTCCGCCAACCAAACCTGTATTGCCACCTTGAGGTACAATCGAAAGATCATGGTCATAAGCATAGGTCATGATCTGCGAAATTTCCTGCGTATTGGCAGGACGCAGAACCAGCCAGGTTCGTCCATGAAACTTGTCACGAGGTTCCTGGCAATATTTCTCGATATCCCTAGTCTCGGACAAACAATACGCACAGCCAATTAATTGTGCGAAGAAGGCATGGTGAGATTTGATGGTTTCATTGGACAAAGAGGGGGAAGAACAAGGCATGGCAATCAAGTTGATTAAGGCAGTGCCGTTCGAGGAACTTCGACATCTGCTGAATTAGGTGCAATGGTGAGCAACCGATTGCATGAGGTTTGGACCGAAACGGTCATTCAGAACGATGATCAACGATTATTGCTCGTTCAGCAACAAAAAAGCACAAGCAGATCACAAGCTGTTCCATCAGTGAATTTGGCTGCATGTCGAAAAGTGACCGGTTGCAATTTCGATGATCAAATGGCGGATTCATCATGCGAATCAATTGTATCAAAGAAGAGAATTCCAAGTCTATTTTGTACCAAGCGCCCAAAATCTCAAAATTACCAACAAGAGAGGCACCAAATTGGTGCTGACTGCACGCAAATTTGTAACAAAAATGACAGTTCGAGGTGAAAAAGATAGCTAGACTTCACAAATTTCTATAGTTTGTAATATGCAAAAAATGACAATTGCATCACAGCAAGGGGACAGCTGGATGCCTGAATCAGGTATAAGTCAGTCGAAACGACCTGTTCGTCGTATGAACAGCGCGTATCGGCGCCAAGAAATTATTAATGCTGCTTTTTCCTGCATCGAAGAGGCAGGACATCTTTCTCTTTCAACCACTGAGCTGGCTCATATGGTAGGGATATCGCAACCTGCGATTTTTCGCCATTTTCGCTCCAAGCAACAATTACACGATGCTATTCTCGATGAGGCAAACAACCGTGTGATTGAACGCTTGAAGGCGTTGATAGGGCAGGCTGAGCAATGGAACTCACCAATTACTCTAGCGAGGAATGTGATGAGTGAAATGGCTTCTGATTTCCGCGAGAAACCTGGTGTCTGGCTGGCGCTCATTTTCTCGCGTAATCTGCGGGATCAGGATAGTCTTGTTGAGCATAAAAAATGCGCATCAAGCCAGTTACGTTTCACATTGGAACGCATCTGCCAGAAAGCCGTGGAGAGTGGGGAGTTGGAAGCGTCAACCAAACCAGGTTTATTGAGTGAGATATTGGTCTCATTGCTGTTTGGTTTGGGTCAGGAATGGCTAAACAATGAACGCCAGAGCGATCTGCCGACCCAGCTATGCTACGCGGTGGATTCGATCCTGAATGGCAATCGCACCTCGCAGATAGTACATCACGAGCCACTGGCCGCTATCCGCGCCTGAACGTGATTCAACCATGGCAGATCCTCTGTCCGGCAACCGCTGGGCAGAGGATCTGCCATGGCCTGTATGCTGCGACATGACTGCTGCTTTTCATCACATGAAAGGCGGCATGCATCCGTTTGGGTTGTTTTCGAGGAGTGTGATGTCGTCTTTACATGCTGAAAGCCTATGGTTTTTCAACAGATCATCAATGAGAACGCCGATTTCTTCCTGCTTCCTGACGGAGCGGTTAAGAAATTGTAACAAAGTTTGAGCATAGCTCATGCTTGTCTCGCCAATTAGCCATTGCAATTGCTATCGCTTCTGTTGGATAAAGGCGAAATATTATCAGCAAGAAGAGTGTCTGCTGCCGGTTTGGCTTGATCAATAAGCCAAGAATTGGGCTGGCATGACCTGATATTCTGACAATTAAGCAGTCAGCGCAGGCTGAAAGAAATCATTCAGCGCTCTAGCGCGACGCAAGAAGAGGGATTCGATGTCTGACAAGCCTCAATTGATGAAGGGCAAACGCGGCCTGGTCATGGGTGTTGCAAACACACGCTCAATTGCTTGGGGAATTGCCCAGGCATGTGCCGATGCTGGCGCTGAACTGGCGTTCACCTATCAGGGGGAAGCATTAAAGAAGCGCGTTGAGCCTCTGGCTGACAAATTGGGTGCTTTCGTTGCCGGTCACTGCGATGTAACGGATGCAGATTCGATTGATACAGTTTTTGCCAATATTGAGAAGGAATGGGGCAAACTGGACTTTGTTGTTCATTGCGTAGCCTATTCCGACAAGGAAGAATTGACCGGTCGGTATGTGGACACCAGCGCCGAAAACTTTGCGCAATCCATGTTCATATCTTGTTATTCCTTCACAGCGATTGCCCAGCGTGCAGAAAAGCTGATGACGGATGGTGGCTCGATGCTGACCCTTACCTATTATGGTGCCGAGAAAGTCATGCCTCATTATAATGTTATGGGGGTGGCAAAATCTGCTCTGGAAACTTCCGTTCGCTATATGGCTGAAGATCTTGGAAAACAGAATATCCGCGTCAATGCGATCTCCGCAGGCCCCATCAAGACCTTGGCGGCATCTGGTATCGGTGATTTCAGGTATATTCTGAAATGGAATGAGTATAACTCTCCGCTTCGCCGAACCGTAACCATTGATGAAGTTGGTGATTCTGCCGTTTATTTCCTCTCGGATTATTCTCGCGGTGTAACTGGTGAAATCCATCACGTGGATTCTGGTTATCATTGTGTTGGCATGAAAGCCGTGGATGCGCCGGATATTTCGGTGAACAAGGACTGATCCAGACTGGATCTGACCTTGCCCACAATCAATTTGAAAGGCCCGGTGTTCTTGATTGACGCTGGGCCTTTTTTGTTCCCTAAATGAAGGGCGGAGCAAAGCTATACTCCCACACCAAAAATGGCGAACAGTGATATCCTGTGGCGGACAGACCGAAAATGCGTTCATTTCCGATTTATTTCCTTCGCCACGGTGAGACGGACTGGAATAGAGAACTCAGATTTCAGGGGCGTCAGGATATTCCCCTAAATGAAACCGGAAAAATGCAAGCAACCAGAAATGGTCATGCTCTGGCGCAACATCTGGAAAGTCTGAAGGGCATCTCTGTCTTCGTCAGTCCACTTTGCAGAACCCGTGAGACATTTGAGCTAATGCTTCAGGCCAGTGGTTTTGAACGCCCGGATGTCGAGTATGAAGAACGTCTGATGGAACTTAGTTTTGGCGATTGGGAAGGGGTAACCTTGCCGGAGCTTCGGACTTTGTATCCTGATCAACTCGATCAGCGGGAAAACACCAAATGGACAATGGTACCGCCTAATGGTGAGAGTTATGCCACTCTCGCAGAGCGGGTGCGAGGCTGGCTTGAAGAACAATCCGGGCCGTGCCTGATCGTCTCTCATGGTGGCGTCATGCGCTGTTTGCGTTTCATTCTGGAAGATTTGTCTGGCCAGCAAGCAGGAAAATTGAAGACACCTCAGGATGTTGTTTATCATTGGGATGGTGAAAAAGCCCATTGGCTATAAGATCTGTGCAACAGAAACTTGTTTGCGCTCCCTAAAAATATTTCCCATTAAAGCAAAAAGACCAGCTTACCCAGCGCTTTGAAAATTTAGCTAAAATTTGCGTCAATTATGCCTAAAAACAGGCATCCAAAGCTGACGAAGTCGCAATCTTCATTTGTTACATAATGAATGTGAGGGATTGGGTTTAAAGTCTTCGCCAGCGACGTTGGCAACGGCAGGACCCGGATCGCTCGGCGATTATCTGATGATATAGATGTGCATGATTGAAATGAGTAACGTGATGATATCAGCACAATCACAGAGATTATGTGAAAGCAGATCTCGAGGGAGCAAAAACGATCTGGACCGCTAACATGGTATTAGGTCGTAGGGTATGGGTGCAATGGGTGTAATGAATACAGCAAACGGACCAATACGATTTGGAGCAATAGCTTTTCTTTCTTGCAATCTGGCTTTGGCGATGACACAGCCAGCAGCCTCCTTTCAGTTGGCCCTGAACCTGGCCAATCGCACGCTGGTTTGCGAGGGTGGTTCCGAAAGTAGAGGCGTAGACTATCGGTTTAACATGCAATCCAGTCAGGTTGACCGTATTGATGGCCGCTTTCCTGATAGCAGAGTGGTGTTTCGTCTGGGATCCGGGCAACGGGGCAAGTTACAAAACCAGTGGAGCTATGAGACATTGAGCCAGAAGAATGGCCGCCATGTCATGCTTTATGAACGTCTGTCGCTGCGCTCGTCTGTGCAGAACCAGCATATCTATCGGACTTATGAGTTATTCTCCCAAGGCAAGCAGGTATATGTAACCATCTATGATGGAGTGAATGGTGCACGAGACTGGAAAATGAAAGTCACACGTAAATGCCATCCTCCAGGATTGGAGCGGCGTAACTATGCGACGCGCAAAATGCCAAGCAAATACTGGAACCCCCAGAACTAGAGCATGTTCCCTAAAAGCTTGCAGGGTTTTAGGGCAAGAATATGTTCGGGAACAATGGTTGGAGTATTTGAATGACATGATATTCATTCAAAATGCTCCAGCAGGGTACCTTGGTTGTCAAAAACCTCTCTGATCACGGATGGTGTCTGGTTGCTGCGAAAATCTGGCGATGGTGCTATGGTTGAAGATCTGTCTGTTTGACCTTTGCTTGCAGGCTCTTTAAAACCGCTATTGATGAATCCTTAACCATGGCAGGGCATCCGATCAGGCCCGCCAGACCAAGAAGTATTTCCGACGATGTCGCATAATTCATTTGGCCATCTTTTCCGCGTCACAACTTGGGGCGAGAGCCATGGTCCCGCTATTGGATGCGTAGTGGATGGGTGCCCGTCCCGTATTGCTATTACCGCGGAAGAGATCCAGAAAGATCTGGATCGCCGCCGCCCGGGTCAGTCGAAATTTACCACTCAGAGGCGTGAACCCGATCAGATTTCCATTCTATCTGGTGTTTTTGAAGATCCCGAAACCGAGGATCAGGTTACAACTGGTACCTCTATTGGTTTGATGATCCAGAATACCGATCAGCGTTCCAAGGATTATGGCGACATCGCGGAGCGCTATCGTCCTGGCCATGCCGACTACACCTATGATGAAAAATATGGCATTCGTGACTATCGCGGTGGGGGACGTTCTTCTGCGCGTGAAACTGCCATGCGGGTGGCGGCGGGTGCGATTGCTCGCAAAGTCGTTCCAGATATCACAATTCGTGGTGCTCTTGTGCAAATGGGACCACACAAGATCAGTCGCGCGAACTGGGATTGGAATGAAGTGAACAACAATCCCTTCTTCTGCCCGGATAAGGAAGCAGCCAGCCTGTGGGCTGATTATCTGGAGGATATTCGCAAGAAAGGTTCCTCCATTGGTGCGGTGATAGAGGTTGTGGCTTCGAATGTACCAGCTGGTCTGGGCGCGCCAATTTATGCAAAACTGGATCAGGATCTTGCCTCTGCCATGATGTCAATCAATGCCGTCAAGGGTGTCGAAATTGGTAACGGTTTTGAAGCTGCTTGTCTGACTGGTGAGGAAAATGCCGATGAAATGCGCATGGGCCCCGATGGTAAGCCGGTCTTTGGCTCCAACAATGCGGGAGGAGTTCTCGGTGGCATCTCTTCAGGGGAAGATGTTGTTGTGCGGTTTGCGGTCAAACCCACATCATCCATCCTGACACCTCGAAGATCCATTACGCGCTCGGGAGAGGAAGTGGATGTGATGACCAAAGGGCGTCATGACCCTTGTGTCGGCATTCGTGCCATTCCGGTCGGTGAGGCTATGATGGCGTGTGTGCTTGCGGATCATACTCTGCTGCACAGAGCTCAGCAGGGCGGCTGACCAAGTCAAGTAAATCAGAAATAAAGACAATGACTGGTGCCAAGCACCAGGATGGGAAAAGGGACAGGATCTGATGATCACAGATATGGAACGGGTAGCCGACGCCATTCGGGCATTTGAAAAGGGCGAAATGGTTGTTGTGACTGATGACGATGACCGTGAAAATGAAGGCGATCTGATTGTTGCTGCGACCAAGGTTACCCCCGAGCAGATGGCATTCATCGTGCGCCATACCTCTGGTATCGTATGCGCTCCGATGACTGGTGAAGATGCTGCCCGTTTGCATCTGGATCCGATGGTAGCGTCCAACAATGCACCATTGTCTACTGCATTTACCATCTCGGTTGATTACAAGCACGGCACTACCACAGGTATTTCTGCAGAGGAGCGCTGTACCACCGTACGTGGTTTGGCCAATCCAAATGCAGGTGCAGCGGACTTTGTCCGTCCGGGACATATTTTCCCGCTGGTTGCCAAAGATGGTGGCGTGTTGGTGCGCTCTGGTCATACCGAAGCCGCTGTTGACCTTTGCAAGCTTGCCGGCCTGCCACCTGTTGGTGTGATTTCCGAATTGGTCAATGATGATGGAACGGTCAAGCGTGGTCCCCAAGTGGAGACATTTGCTGAGGAATATGGCCTGAAACAGGTCTCCGTTGCTGATCTGATTGCCTATCGTCAGCGCAATGAGCGGCTGATCGAAAAGATGGATGAATTTGAGGTCCAGACAAAGTTTGGCAAGGCGAAAGCAGTAACCTTCAAGGCTCCATTCGATGCTATGCAGCATCTGGTCATCATCTATGGCGATATTCGCGATGGCAAGGATATCCCTGTGCGCCTGCATCAGGAAAATGTTCTCAATGATGTCTTTGGCGATACTTCAATCGACTCGATCGCCGAGAAATTTTCCAAAGAGCGCGGTGTGATTGTCTATTTGCGTGATGGGTCTCCCGGCGTGGTCGGCACGCCAATGCGCCCGCGTGAGAGCTTGGAAGCGGCTGAGAATGAAGAGCATGAAAGCGCCAAATCTCGTGAAGAGGAATGGCGTGATATTGGTCTGGGGGCGCAGATTTTGGCAGAACTGGGGATTGGCTCCATTCGTCTACTCGCTTCCAAAGAGCGTCACTATGTGGGTCTGGAAGGCTTTGGTCTGGAAATCTCCGGCACCGAGATCATCTAGGTCGGAAAGAACACAGATACAAGTTTGACAGCTTGAACAAAACCCTGCCTGGAGAAATCCGGGCGGGGTTTTGCTTGAATAAACGCTCGATTTTCATTGCCCATTTCATCGCTTTCCGAGATCCGGTCTTGACCAAGAAATAATTGCGCTTTATGGATGGATTTATGAAAAACCAACTGATCATCGCCAGCAACTTTTATTTTTACTCATCTTCATAGATGGGTGGATTTGTCGCGCTTGCGAAAAGACCACCGGGTTCGGTGGTCTCAACAGTTTGCAAAGGATCTCCGACCTGTAAAAGGCCTCTTGGCCAGAATGCGGAGTTCCAATGTCTATCCTTCCTCTCAAACCTGAAACATCAGATATATCTGATATTGCGGTTTTGCCGTTACAAGCGACTCGGCCAGTTTTTGATGTACGCCCTGCCACCATGGATGATTTCGATGAGTTAAATCGTCTCTGGCATCAGCTGGACGCCTACCACTATCTTCAGGATCCTGTGCATTTCCCTGTGATCAAATTGGATGAACCTGCCCGCACAGAAGACTATATCGAGTGCCTGATCAATCGCCACGACCAGACTTTGCTGGTGGCTCAGAAACGAGATGGTCAACCTGAACAAGTGACCGAGGCAGCATCGTCCAAGCTTTTAGGGCTTGCCAGTGTGTTTCTGCAAACTCTGGCTCCCAATGCCATCTTCCCGGCACGGGTCCTGTTTGAACTGGATAACCTGGTCGTTGATCAGAATACTCGTAGAATGGGAGTGGCAAGAGCTCTGTGTGATTCTGCCTGCCAGTGGGCCAAAGGGCATGGTGCACGGGAAATGTCTCTGAATGTCTATGATTTCAACAGCCCCGCACGTGCCTTCTATGAAGCAATGGGCTTTCTTCCAAGCAAAATGCAAATGAGGCGCCAGCTTCTCTAGTTGAGAAAGGCTAGGGGGATTGGCTATTTGCTCCCGGGAAAATGCGAGGTGTTGCTATCGTCAGGTTTGACATGCAACTTGAAATGAAGAGCAACGCCTCGCATCAGTAGAGCTGCACTCATGCCAATCAGCGCACTGAGAGCGGGGTCCAGTCCAAGCTTCAACAGCCCGACATATAGACCTGCGCCAAGCAATGCTGCGGTGGCATAGATTTCCTGTCGCAGAACGAAGGGAACCACATTACAAAGAATATCACGCAGCAGCCCACCGAATGTGGCCGTAATGACGCCCATCATAATGGCCATCAACGGGTGAATGTTGGCTGCCAGTGCGACACCTGCTCCTGCGACACAAAAAGTGGCCATGCCCACGGCGTCAATCCAGTTCAAAACGGCTCTTTGAGAAAAGCCCATATGTTTGACAGTCAGTGCCAGAAGACTGGAGGGAAGAATAATTGCCAGCGGCCATGGATCGGAAACCCAGTTGACCGGGCTTATGCCGATCAGGAGATCGCGTAATGTTCCTCCACCGGCAGCGGTGACAAACCCGACTGTAACCACCCCAAATATATCCATATCAGCCTGTTTGGCTCGTATGCCTCCCGACATGGCAAATACGATCAAGCCTGCATAGGTGAAAACTGTGAGGGCATTATCAAGCACAATGGAAAAAGAAGGAGCATCCATGGCAAGACCTTTGTAAGACGTTGAAATTCTGTGGTAAATGTGAGCTTGGCAGATTATTGGAGCAATTGTCTAGAGATAAAGCCTGGGTACAGGATTCAGTGCTCTCGCAGAATGAGCTTGATTAGTGGTGCCGGAACCCTACAGCGTGTTCCAGAAAAGTTGGAGCATTTTTCGGATAAGAACTCGCTTCAAATCAAAGAGTTAAAACACTACTCGCGATTCAACAATTGTGAGGGGTGCTTCAGTGTGCTGGTACCACATATCCGTCCATGCCCAGATCTTCTGCCAGTTCGATATAGTCTTCCTCCGCACCCATATAGCGCAGGAAATGAGCTGGCTTTCCAGGGCAATGCTCGTATATTCCTCCATCTTTTGAAAGGCTGTATGTGCACTGAACTGTCTGAACAGAACTACAGCCAGTCAGTAACAAGCTTATGCCAAGAAGGCGAAAAACCACACGATGGAAAGGCAAATCAAGCATGTTCCCAAGGTGCCAATTTATGGTTAATGAAGGCTTAAAATGCAGGTCAGGATTGAGCAACACTGGTCATGAATGATCGCAGGGAAATCTGCCTTGCACAAAAATCTTAACAATGTCTTGCAGCATGGCGGCAAACCGAAAAATGGTTACATTTCAAAGGGAAAAAAACCGGCTAATTCTCTCTTTGTTCTGTGTCAGAAAATGAAAGTTCTGCTTTGTCATAATTTGTTCTTTTTATGATCCTGATTTGTGTTTTGAAAGTTTAAATAGATCAAATCAATTCTATCCAATCACTCAACCATGTTTGAGTTGTACTGATCCAAATTACCCGACAATACCTCATAGAAAATAGAGAAGTATCTGACATTGAAAATAATCATATTGATACAGTTTGATACAATTTCTGACTGAATTACGACAAAAAGGCATCAATTTGCCACCTTTGTTCGTTATGAATCACCTGGCACCAACAAGGGAGGCGATCATGCGCAAAAGACTGTTTCTGAGCGAGTTGCTGTTTTTGATTCAACTGGCGAAGGAGGCTTGTATCGCAAGTTTTTGCCAATGTTCCTGTCGTTCATAGTCAGGAAATGCGGGTGGAGCTTTGGTCGTGAAATCTGAGCAAAAAAGAAACCGGACCACAATTGTGACCCGGTTCTTTCAAATTGATGAGATCAGATGCTGATCAAATTCAAGCTTTGGAAGCCTGATAGATTGTTTCGATGGAAGCATCCAGAGCGCCATTGAACTCGTCGTCAGATTGAGAGGCATTCAGGCCTTCGGTCAGAGCGCGAGAGAAGGAAGCGATAACACCTTTGTTGTCGGATAGACGCTTGCAAGCTTCTTCGCGATTATAACCACCAGACAGAGCCACAACGCGTGCACATGCTTTGTGAGCGACCAGCGCATCAAACAGGCCGGTTTTCTCTGGCAGGGTCAGTTTCAGCATAACTTTCTGACTATCTTCAAGAGCATCCAGTTGCTTCAGTAACTCTGCTACGAGCAGATCTTCGATCTCGGCTTTATCAGTAGCATTGATGTTCACTTCCGGCTCGATGATTGGAACCAGGCCTTTGGCCAGAATTTGCTTGCCGACGGTGAATTGTTGCTCAACAATGGCTGCAACACCGGTTGCAGATGCTTTGTTGATCACGGAACGCATCTTGGTGCCAAAGATGTTAGCTTTTACAGCTTTGTCCAGAGTGACATCGAGTTCAGGCATTGGCTTCATCATCTGAACGCCATCTTCTTCAGCTTCCAGACCCTTGTCCACTTTCAGGAAAGGAACAACGCCTTTTTCTTCCCACAGATAGTCAGCGGAAGCCTTGCCAGCAACGCTTTCGTCCATGGTGCGTTCGAACAGGATGGCGCCTACTACACGCTCACCGGTGAAGGAGGGCGAGGTCATGATGCGAGTGCGCATGGCATGCATCAGAGCAAACATTTCTTCGTCGTTGGAGAACTGGTCAGCAGTCACACCATACAAGCCCAGGGCTTTTGGAGTGGAACCACCAGATTGGTCCAAAGCTGCAATAAAGCCATTGTCGTCGGTGATCCGTTTCATCTGCTCTGAATTTGCCATTTCAGCGCTACCTCTAGCATAAAATAAAGGACAAGCCCGCAGCACTCTTATGCTTGTCTACCCCAAACGTTGGACCGTGGGCTTTTGCCACAAGATCGGTCCGCGCTGCGTGCCTCTTTAAACACTTTTTCTATCTCCAGGGAAAGACCCATTTGCCAAGAACGTAAATTTTATCCCTTAGGCCTAGGTTTAAAGCAGAAAGCTGGTGGAAAAGGCGGGTTTCTGCCACTTTCGAGATTTTTGAAGTCTCGAAGAGACAGGATAATCAGAGCCAACAAGATCGCCAGAGCGAGAAAGGCCCTGAACCGTGACAAGAGAAACCTGAAAAAGAGAAAAGCCCGACAATGCCGGGCTGATCAATCGTCAGGCAGATGGAAAATCAAACATTCCAGAGCGAATTCATATCCAATAAGTGTTGCAACTTTTCAGGAAAGCGCTCTAGCTATGATCCTTGCTGCCAAATACATGAGCAGGTGCCACCATAGCTACGGCGATGAAGATTACACCAAGTAGAATGCCGATCAACTCACCGGACATACCATCTATGACCGATGGATATTTTGTGCCACCAACAGGGCCAAGGGTGGATTTACCACCTGCAATCTTGTCCAGAAGACCTGTGGCTTTTATGCCAGCATAGACACCCATATAAGCAGCGGCACCAAAGAGGCCGCCAAGAATGAAAAATAAAGCATCCTTGCGGCCAGTTGCTGCCGCAGTCAGAGAGGTGCCCGGACAAAAGCCGGAAATGGCAAATCCTGCACCCAGCAGCAGGCCACCCACAAAGACACCGCTATAGGCAGTCTTGACGGACATATGACCCGGGTCTACCAGGCCAAGCAGCAAGCCGCCAAACATCAGAAGCGAAGCAGTGCCAATCGCCAGCATGATGGTTTTCATCAAGTGCAGATTGGTCAGGTTCAGCATACGAATGATGAAGCCGGGATTGGTCGCTCCAACGCGATCAAGGGTGAAGCCGAATGCGCCGCCAATGACAATGGCAAGAATAACGGATAGGGACATCTGACTAACGTCCTTTTTTGAACATCATAAGAGCAATGGGGAAGGCGGCGAGAAAGGCGCCTGCGGTGAAGATATAGCCTGAGATAGAAGTTTGCATCATGCCTGACATCATATGGCCAGAGGTACAGCCACCGGCCAATCTAGCTCCAAACAGAACAATGAAACCAGCAAAGAAAGCGGCTGCATAGCGCTTGACAGTGCTGTCGCCAAAATTCTTGCGCCAGACTTCAGGCATCTGCTTTTCTTCCTTGCTCACACCCCCACGCATCAGGCCTGAGATAGCGGCACCTGCAATCATGGCAATGACAAAGACAAAGCTGTAGTTAAGCGGATTGGCAACATTCTTGGCATATTTGCCGCCACTCTTGTTGAGATAAGCGTTCGGGCTGGAATAACCCTTCTTTGCATTCTCATCTAACACAACAATGTCAGGATTGATTGCGTCCCAAAGGATGCCATCGAAAATAACAAACTGGGTCGAAACTCCGATGGGCTTTACCAGCAATACGGCCAAGAAAAAGACGGCACCGAGCAATATGCCGCCTGATCTCCAATTCAGGATCATGTCGTGTCTCCCGATCTGTGTAACAGAGCTAAGTACAGAGAAAAAAATGTAAATTGCGTATTCTCATCTCTGGGTTCTATGAAATCTTCCCGCTTTGCGGCATTTGCACAAAGGGAATATCGGGAAGAAAATATAATTTAGAATATTCGAATATATATATTTTAAAGAATTATTCAAACTGATAAATCGTGATATCGACGATTTTTGCAGGATTGAAAACCTGATGCTGGCAAACAAAAAATGTCTCTCTTTGGCAAAAGTCAAAGAAGACAGGCAATGTACCAAATAGGTTGAAACTCAAAGATCGTAATATGGCGAACCATTGAAGAGAGACCAGCTCGTGAAGATTCGTATTCAGTTTAAAGTCCCATTTCTGTCTTCAATCGCATCCCTTGTTGGTGTGATGGTTATGTGCACTCTGACAGGCGGCGTTCAGGCAGCAGAAGTTGGAGAAACGCTGGATTGCAAGAATTCAAGCGTTGTGGTCGAGCGTAGTATTTGTGACAACAAGGACCTTTTGGCTCGTCATACCGAGATGGAGGGCCTGCTGGCTCATGCTGCCCGCTCACCTCGCAAGGATGCTCCTGGTCTGAAACTGGATGATAGTCAAACCGCTTGGCTGAAACGTCGTGATCGTTGCAGCAAATCATTCACCAAAATCAAATGCCTGATGCAGACTTATAATGCGCGCCTTGCTTATCTGGAGGCAAAGTTCCGCCCGGGCCGTACCAAAAGTGAGGATTGGCAATGTGAAAGTGATAAAACCACTTTTCCTGTCACATTCACCACAGGCCGTACCGCATTTGGTAAGTTTGTTGCTGCGGGTCGTGAAATGGATAAAGGCTATAAAGAATGGTTCATGGCCGAGACCGGAAAAGTAAGCGGTGAAACCCGCCAATATCTTGGTGAAAGTGAGAATGGGAGCCAGGCCGGTATCTGGTTTGGACCTAACAAGGCCAATTTCATTATGGATCGGTCCAAATTTGGCCTTGTTTGTAAAAAATGATCAAATCAACATCTGACCGGGAGGGTCGTTGCGACCGATCTTCCAAAATCTGCGAGAAAGCGCCCGACCAATCCTCGGGCGCTTTGGTGATTGTAGGGTTGAGCATCTCATGGCCATGCGTTTTCAGGTAAGAGCCAAAACTGATCTCATCATCTGGATTTTGTTGGCAAACCGATTGATCCAAAGCCCGAAACTGATTGGACACTCAACGGTCATATCAGATATTTCGGCCTGCAGCGCGTTCCTGCAACCATTGTTCATTGGTTCCGCAGAACAAAAATCCATCCAACAACCCGTAGCAAGCCAATCTTGCATCTTCCAATGAGAAACCTTCGGGATTCACGCTTCTTTCAAGCCACAAACCATCGACCAGAGAGGTGAGGCTGATGGCAACAAGGCTTGCATCAACTTCATCTGCATTCCCTTCGATCAAGGCTACCTCTTTGATGACTTCGATCAATTCACTGCGGTAAGACGAAAACATCTCGGCTGCAGGACCGCGAATGTTCGGATTTTGGCGCAGCTCACTCCAAAAGGCCAGCATCATTGCCAGCCGATTCTCTGAATGTCCCGACGGATCAAAGCAGGCTTCAACAAAAGCCGCCAGCCTCACTCTCGGTTCACTGTCCTCGTGCCGAACGATTTCAATGATCCCGGCAATAAAGTCATTCAGGAGGCGCTCGTAGGCATGCAATATGAGTTCGGCTTTACCGGAAAAATGAAACCGAAGCAGTCCAGGTGAAACCTCTGCACGGCGGCAGATTTCACGTACCGTGGTTGCAGAATAACCAACTTCCCCAACAGATTCAATCGTCGCCAAAATCAGCCTCTCACGTCTGACTTCCGCTTCCAGACGCGAATATTTGGGGGTCTGCTTTGCTTTGGGTGGCAAGATTTTTCTCTCTAACTGCTCTGCGAACTCCCTCAAATTACCAACCTCCATCCACATTGCAACCTTAAACAAACTCTCAGATCAAGATGAGTTATTATACACTTGTAAAATAAATCTTGCCAATGCTCTTTTTCTTTCATAGGGTCTGAAGCGGGAGATGAAATCCAATTGTTTGGGAGGAAGAATAATGATGAATTGGACGAAATGTGCTTTGGGGCTTACGGCTATGATTGCCTTCACGTCATTCGCACAAGCGGGCGAGGTTTTGGACAAGGTCATGGCTGATAAAACCATGATTGTGGCCACTAATTCCGAATATCCGCCAGCGTCTTATCTCAATTCCGAAGGAAAATTTGATGGTTTCGATGTAGATGTAGCCAAAGAACTGGCCAAGCGCTTGGGAGTTCAGGCAACATTCATCAATCCGGCTTGGGAAGCCATCACGTCAGGAAAATGGGGAGGGCGCTGGCAGATGGCTATCGGATCCATGACCCCGACCCCTGCTCGGGCGCAAGTGCTTGATTTTCCGGCCGTCTACTATTTCACACCAGCGGCATTTTATGTTCATCAAAAAGCATCTTACGAATCCTTGAAAGACCTCAATGGCAAGAAGATAGGTGCCAGCGCCGGATCCACCTATGAAAGCTATCTCAATAAAACATTAAAGCTGGATGAGGCCTATTCTCCGCCTTTTGACTATCTCGTCGAACCAGGCGAGATCCGTACATATGAAACCGATACCAATGCAATGGATGATTTGCGACTTGGCGATGGTGTACGTTTGGATGCTGGCATTTCGTCGGTTCCAAACATTCATGAAGCGATCAAGAACAATTATCCTCTGCGTATTCTCGGAGAACCGGTTTTCTTCGAACCATTGGCTGTGGTCGTTGCAAAAGGTGACAAGGAATTCTCACAAAAAACAGGTGCCATAGTCGAAGAAATGCGAGCGGATGGAACACTGAAAGCCTTGTCGATCAAGTGGTTTGGCGCAGATCTCGTGTCCACTAAAGCGAAATAAGTGCAAGCGGAACCACACTTATGGCCAATGTCTTTACACTCATGCAACACGCGTCTATCAGACGCGTGTTCTTGTTCATCATCCTGTTCGGTCTGTTGATCAATTTCGACTATCCAGACAATTGGGATATATCTGGACCAGTTGTGGCAGCAATCATCGCCGGGTTGATCATGCTCAACATGCACTTGGTGCTTTACTTGCCTTTTCGTGCGCAAGTAGTGGTGTTCTGGTTCGAGCTCCTGACGCTGTTCATGGTGTTCTTCTATTCCTTCGATCTGTCCTATACCTTCATTATCGAAAGGTTGCCGCTGCTGATTTTCACGGGGATCGGATATACGCTTCTCGTCTCGGCACTGTCCATCATGATAGCCAGCGGAATCGCGCTGGTCGGCGCGCTTATGAGACTGTCGAACAATGGAGCGGCATTTGCCATCTCGACATTTTATGTTTCATTTTTTCGTGGGACACCATTGCTGTTGCAGGTCTATCTGATTTATCTGGGGTTGCCGCAACTGGGGATCATTCTGGATGCAATACCGTCTGGTGTTATTGCGCTCTCTCTTTGCTATGGGGCGTATATGACGGAGATATTTAGATCCGGTATTCAGGCAGTGCCCAAGGCACAGACCGAAGCCGCACTGGCATTGGGATTGAAATCCTGGCAGATCATGCTCAAGGTTGTGCTTCCACAAGCAATCAGAATTATCATCCCACCGACCGGAAACAACTTTATCGCAATGCTCAAGGATTCATCATTGGTCTCGGCCATGGGGGTGATGGAACTGATGTATCTCGCGCGCACTTTGGGAAGGTCAGAGTTCAAGCATTTTGAAATGCTGATCACCGCAGCACTCATCTATTGGTTCATCAGCTTTCTGTTCGAATTGCTGCAAGGCCGACTTGAAAAGCACTTTGGGAAATCCATGAAGCGTTAAATTGGGGCCTATCTCCATAATGATTAGCGTTTACCAGGTTTTGAAGGAAAAAATGACATACAAGCTTTATTGGTATCCCGGCAGTGCTGCGATGGCACCCCACGCCATCTTGCATGATATTGGCAAAGATTTTGAGCTGATCGAAGCCAAAGGTGCTTTTTTGAAAAGCGCCGACTATCTAAGAAAAAACCCGAACGGGACAGTTCCTGTTCTTGTTTGTGAAAATGGCGAAACACTTTATGAAAGTGCCGCGATTTGTCAGTTTTTGGCAGAAAGGCATCCCGAGACTGGTCTTTGTCCTGCAATTGATGATCCATGCCGAGGGAAATATCTGCAATGGATGATGCATCTGACAAACACAGTCCAGGAAGCCATGACTATCTGGTGGCATCCGGATCAATATACCAACATCCCGGAAGTGCAGGCAAAACTGAAGCATGAGGCTGAAGCAAGACTGGCAAAACTTTGGCAGGTGCTTGATGGACACTTACAAGAAAATGGCCCTTTGTTGTGCGGGGACAGATTTTTTGCCTGTGACTATTACCTGGCAATGTTGATCCGCTGGACGCGGGATATGCGGGAGCCGGGTGAGAGCTTTCCCTATCTGAACCGACTTGTGAGCATGGCAATGGCGCGTCCGGCCTATAAAAAAATGCTACAAGATCAGAATATTACTCAGAATGTTCTGCCAGATACGATAGGCACCCCTTCAATGGATTGCCAATCTGAAGGAGAAGGGTTTTGCGACTAACCTGAAAATCCGCAAGGATAGATTTCGGCATACCGGGCATATGATTGTGGGATTGCTTTCACCCTTCATCCCATAGCTGAGTAATCTGTTCCTTGCGGTTCAAATCAAGTTAGAGCTCGGAAATATCGACAAAGATTCGATAGTCTTTAATTTCGTTGTTCCGGATTTCCAGCCTCGTTGCAAAAGGTACCTCATACTCCGAGAGATCTTTTCGTGTGTAACGCACGAGCCCCTCACAAAATGCCATGGGGCCGCTTTCCCATATGCCGGTAATTGTGTGATGCATGCCGCTTATTGTGTCAAAAAAGGCCACATTCGCGTCTTTAACAATTGTTCGCCCCGTTAGCTGGTCAAAGTTGCCAAGCTTAAAGGTTACGTCATCTGCTACATGTCGAACGACACCATCCGCATCTTTTGCATCAACTGCGGTATAAAGATCTGCGAAAAGGTTTGTATATTTCGTGATATTGTCTGTCGTAATTTTCATGATTATCTCCAATGTCTTAGCTTTTATGTATTTGGAAGTAGGCTGTGGAATTCAGCAGGCCTTCTCACCTGTTAGACGGGCATATAATTGTCTTGGATTCAGATGGCCGTTTGATATCGCAAGTCCCAAAAACAGAATTGCCAGTGAAAACACCAGTGATGGGGCAATGACTTCGCCGAATATGAGTGCTCCAAATGCAATTCCAAAAAGGGTGGCAAAGTATCCAACCTGGGCAAAACTCACACCATCAGCGCGGCTTTGGACTTCGAACGTCAGAAGGTAGGAAAATGCCGTGACAAGACCAACACCAATCATTGCAAGCTGTGCCGGTGATGATGTTGGTTCGACACCGGACGGCTCACCAATGAGAAACAGAACGGGCCAAACAAGAAGAAGTTGCGAGAGCAATGCGCCGGTAGCCATCATTGTTGGATTACCGCTTGATGGATAGGCCTTGCTGCGAAAAACATTACCAAGCGCGAGAAACAATGGCCCTAGTATCGCAACACCAATCCATAGGAAACCGGTATCGGCCAAGTCCAAACCTGTGGTCGTTATCATGCTTATGCCGATCAATCCGACAAGAATTCCTAAAAGGCGATGCAGGGGAAGTATTTTTCGCTCAACGACCGAGGAGACAATGAAGGTGAAAATCGGTGAGAGAGTGATGAGCACTGAGTAAATGCTAACCGAAACTTTCCCTAAAACGGTATAGCCAACAAAACCCGGCAAACTGATGCCTAATAAACCTGCTCCTAGATAATAAAAAAGATATTGTGGCGTGAGTTGCAAGCGTTTGCCGGAGGCCAATCCCATTGCCATCAGTACAATTGTTGCTACCAGCAGTTGCCAGAACAGTGCTGTCAACGCAGGGGTTCCTGCATTGGTAGCGATTTTGGAGAGCGTGATACTTACGCCGACTAGTGCCCCAATTGCGACAATCAATGTTGACGCCGGTACGATCCGTAGAAATGAAACCATTGCTAAGCTCCGATCGCGATTTTGGCTTCCCGAAACTGCGAGATAGGACCGATGGATGTAATACCTGATGGGTTTATGTGCCTATGACTTCTGAAATAATGCTCTCGAATATGCTGCATATCGATGGTAGTCACAACGTCTGGTAGCTGAGCCAATGCGCACATGTAACGAGAAAGGTTGGGATAGTCGGCAATTCTTTTGTGATCGGTTTTAAAATGCGTGACATAGACAGCATCAAACCGAACAAGCGTTGGGAATAGCTTTAAATCGACTTCCGTGAGATCTGACCCTGCCAAATATTGCCGGTTTGCCAAAATGGTTTCAATCATGTCCAGACCTTCGAACAATTCGACTACGGCCTGACAATAGGCTTCTTGTGTTGTGGCAAATCCTGCACGGTAAACGCCATTTCTTATTGGTTCCTGGATCAGAGATGTGATCCTGTCAATTTCCCCTGACAGAGGATCTGGATACAGATCAATGTCCGCGGCACCCAAATTGTCAAAGGCCGAATTTAGCATGCGCATCATGTCTGCGGAGTCGGTGCTAACAATCTGCCTGGTTACTTTGTCAACGAGCAAGGGTACTGAAATTGCTCCGGTGTATTTGGGTTCTGCATGCTGATAGGCTTGATACAGATATTCGTGGTTTGGCATGTCTGAACTGGCATCTTCTCCGCCTTGTTGAATAACCCATCCGTTCTCGGATGAGATCGGATCCATCCAGGTCACGCTCAAGGCTTCACTGATACCCTTCAAGGCAATCACCAGTTCCACGCCATGACACCAAGGACAAGCTCTGGAAAGATAAAGGTGATATCGACCAATCGCTGCAGGAAATCTTGCATTTGGATCCGCTTCAATCCGATTACGTATTCCGCTTGGGATCCTTTTAAATTGTCCATCTGTCTGTTTCGGTTTTTCGCGTAATTCACCGTCTATAAGCATTTTTGCCATTGGAACCTCCTAAATGTTGATGATGGTCTCAATCTAGTTCGTTCTCAATTTTTCGATAATATGCCTTCTTCGAATTACAGAGGTGAGCAAATTTCGCCCACTCCTCCTCTCGCTTTGTCTTCGAATGCTCGAAACCCTTGCTGCTAACTTGAGGGTACCAAACTGAATGTCGGCAAAGGACTGGCATGGTTGAACTGATGCAAGTTCTTGTCTGAGCAAGCTTGGTAAAGCCAGTTTAGTGAGCTTGAAACCAAGATTTTGACCTGAGCCACATATTCATCTTAAAGTGAACACTTGTTCATCAACTTTGGAAGTGCTTTGGGCTCCAGTTCAAAGCTGTAACTCGAAGAAATATGTGCCGCTATTGCGCAATATAGAGAGGTGGTTCTGATGAATATGGGGGATATTCCGATAATCATTGCGGTTGCAGAGACCCAAGGATTTGCTTCCGCTGCAAGGCGATTAGGGGTTTCGAAATCCGCAGTGAGTAAACGGATTGCCGTGGTTGAACAACGCCTCGGTGCTCAATTGTTTCACCGGTCGACACGGCACATCAGTTTAACAGAAGTAGGAGCCAGATTCTATGAACACGCAATCCGTTCCTATGAAGCAGCGCAAGAAGCAGAGGATTGCGTTTCGGCCCTGCAAAGCAAGCCCAAAGGCAAATTGAAAATAAATGTGCCGATGTCTTTTGGCCGGTTGCATATCTCACCATTGATTGCGGATTTTTTGAAAATCTACCCAGATATTGAAATTGAACTCATTATGGATGATCGCGTCGTCGATCTAATTGAAGAAGGATTTGATCTGGCGATACGAGGTGGGACTTTGAAAGATTCTTCTTTGGTCGCTAGAAAAATCGCTCCAATAACAAACATCCTTGTTGCCTCCCCAGACTACATCCAAGCTTACGGAGAGCCTTCCTCTGTAAAAGAGCTAATGGACCATAATTGTTTGCAATATACCTACAGTCGTGACTTTCAGGAGTGGGTATTTTTGTCCAATGGAACTACTCTATCCTTTCGGCCCAATGGCAACTTTCGCGTCAATAATGGAGAAGCGCTGAAGGAGACTATTCTCAACGGGCTTGGTATAGGCAGGCTACCCACCTTTACTGTTGGAGGGGATCTTGCAAATGGTCGCTTGGTTCAGGTACTTGCGGATTATTCAATGCCCAGACAGATGCTTTACGCAATCTATCCCGAACGCCGTCACCTTCCACCCAAGGTACGTGAATTCATTGATTTTTTACTGGAGCGTTTAGGCGGGGATATGCCGCCTTGGGATCAACTCTGAAGCAACAAAAATCGTATGGCAGGTCCTGCCGCTGCCCGTTTCCCCTGGTCAGGGCCCGTCTATGTTAGTCTGCATCCCAAAGCCAGTATTTCTTATCTCCATTAAACCCGCTACCGTCAAACCATATCCTTTTCTCCCCAAAATGATGTATATCAAACCGCTATACTCGTCGATAATCAGCCAATTTCGGCAAAGGTTTCTGGATCCGGTAATGTTGGCCGATTGATCAGAGTCTTGCAATTCCTGTCTTCAAACTACATATAATTTTCCAATCGATTATTCATGAACACCAAGGAGCCGGGATTGGACTCTCTCACACAAGCTGTATTGGGCGGCACCATTGGATATGCCGTCGGCGGTCGTCAATTGGGTCGCAAGGCCGCGCTTTGGGGAATGGGTCTTGGCACCTTGCCTGACCTTGATGTTCTGGTTTCCTTTTCCGATCCGATTGAAGACTTCATCTATCATCGCTCCTGGAGCCACTCGCTGTTCCTGCTGACGGCCATCAGCCCGTTGATCGGGGAGGGGATTAGGCGCCTGCATAAGCTCTCCATTTCATCGCGCCTGACCATCATGTTTATGACATGGCTGGTACTGATCACTCATCCATTGCTCGATAGTCTCACCTCATATGGTACTCAGTTGCTTTGGCCGCTGACCAACTATCCATTTGCGGTCTCTTCTGTTTCGATCATCGATCCGATCTATACACTGCCCTTGTTGATGGCAACCATATGGGGGGTGATTAAAGGCAGGCCAAAGATTGAAGGAGCACTGGAAAGTGCAGACAAAGCCAGCATAGTCGCACTGTTTCTCTCAACTCTATATCTTGGTTGGGGCATATTGGCCCAAAACCAGATGCAGACCCGGATAGAGCAGCAGCTTGCCGAGGCAAATCAGAAGGGCGAGGTCGCCCCGCAAATACTTGTCACCCCTTCCATGGGGAACTCAGTCTTGTGGTATGTTCTGGCCGTTGACGACGAAAAGGCCCGATATGGTTGGGTGTCTCTATTGGATGCTGATGATCAAAAGATAAAATGGATCGATATGGACAGGAATCTGGATCTGTTGGAGGAAGGATCAGAACGACCAGAATTGGTTCAGTCCTTGATGAATTTTACTCATGGCTTCTATGCGCTCGAGCAGCATGCGGGAAACCAGATTCTTTTGAAGGACCTGCGCATGGGAATTGCACCGGATTTTGTCTTCCGCTTTCTCATTGCAAAAAGGGAAGCGGAGCAATTGAGGTGGAACCAGCCTACAGTGCAATTGCAGCGACAGATAAATCCTGAAGCGGCGTCCTTCCTCTGGAGCCGTATGCAAGGTCGATAGAAAAGACTGGGATGCGAAGCATCAAACATTATGGGATATTTGAAGCATGTTTTTTGCAGAAAAGTGTTTGCGGCTTTTGGGTGGGAATATGCTCTAACGCAGTTTGGGAGCAGGCATCAGGCTTTGTTGAAGCAGATTGATCATCGGTGTTTTCTCCCCCACACGGGTGCTGAGCAATCCAACAGGTCGAGCATAGCGAACATTGCGAATGATCGTTACATGGAAATCTGACGTGTCTAGCATGACGCCCGGCCATAATGGCAACAGGGATGTCCCCATGCCTTCACGCACCATATGAAGAATGGAATCAGGACCATCCAGGTCGCATAGAATATCCGGCATCAATCCGAAGTCGTCCAGATATTGTGCGGCAATTCTTCCTCCCCAACTCTGCCGATCATAGCAAATATAGGAAGAAGACATTATGGACCGGGCTATCGTCTTCTCACTGGCATCTTTCAATGGCTCAGGAGATATATGGCAAAGAGGTTCGAGCGCGATTGGAAAGAATTGCAGAGCTTTGGACAGCGCAAAAGGTGGTTCAACCAAAAGCGCAACATCGATATCGCGTGTCTGCACATCCTCGTACAAGGCTCTGGAAGTGCCAGGTGAGATGGTCAGATGAATATCTGGAGCCTGCTGGCGTAGATCCCTCATCACCTTTGGCAGATAGCCACTCATGGCTGTCGAGATGACGCCGAAGTTCAACTGGCCGCTCAAACCCTGATCATCCAGATCGCTGGCGAGCAGGGAAACATCTTCCAGAATTTGTCGAGCTCTGGGCAACAGGTTGAGGCAAGCTTGCGTCGGTTTGGCGCGATGACCCATGCGATCAAGAAGGACACATCCCATCTGACGCTCAAGTGCAGCAATGCGCTGACCGACAGCAGCGGGGGTCATATGATCTATCCGTGCGGCTTCCGCGATGGACCCTTTCTCTGCAACCAGCACCAAAGAGCGGAGAAAATCCGTATCCAAAAGAGTTCCTTTCGATTGATGAAAGAAATATATTGTATTTCTTTTTGATCTGCAATGGTAAAACCGGGCACAAATGATGAGCCAAACCATCACTCTGACTTGTGGAACATAAGATGAAATGATCCTGGAGCCGGAATGTTCGTCCAATTGCCGCTTGCTGGTGGTCGAACATGGATTGCTGTGAAATTGGGCTGACCAGCAAGCGGCATCTTCAGAACCCATAGTATGGTGCTTGGCTCCGAAGTGCCTTGCTGACAAGGGGGCTGGGATGGCAATTTATGGAATATTGTTTCGGCGCTTTGTTCAGTGTCATTGAAAGATGTTAGCCAAGAGGGAATAAATGAAAGTCATCAAGCCTCAGGTAGGACCGAAAAAAGTTCCAGACCAAGATCACCTGATAATCGGGGTTTGCCAAATGGCACCGATCTTTCTGAACCGTCAGGCGACGTTGGATAAGGCGATTGATCAGATCGAGCTGGCAGCAAAAGAAGGTTGTGAACTGATTACTTTTGGTGAGGCATTGGTGCCGGGCTATCCGTTCTGGCTCGCTCTGACAGATGCGGCCCGCTTCAATGATGACAAACAAAAAGCCATTCATTCTCTATATCTTGAACAGGGTGTAACCATTGAGCGAGGCGATCTTGCCGATGTGCAAGCCGCTGCCAAGCGAAACAAAATTGCTATATATCTGGGCATCATGGAACGCGCGTTGGATCGTGGTGGCCATACGCTTTATTGTAGCCTGGTCTATATTGACAACCAGGGACAGATCGCCTCCGTCCATCGCAAGCTTCATCCAACCTATGAAGAGCGCTTGGCTTGGGGCAGCGGGGATGGACATGGTCTTCGCACCCATTCATTGGGTGCCTTCACACTTGGGGGCTTGAACTGTTTCGAAAACTGGATGCCACTCTCACGCGCTGCGCTTTACGCACAAGGTGAAGATCTTCATATCGGCGTCTGGCCGGGTGGATTGCACAACACCTATGATCTGACGCAAGTGCTCGCCAAGGAAGGCCGTTCTTATGTTGTGGCTTGTTCTGGCCTGATGCGCAAAAGTGACTGCCCTGCGGATATGCCTTCATTGGAAGAAATCCTCGATAATTCCGGGGAATTCATGGCCAATGGTGGCTCTTGCATTGCCAATCCAGACGGAACTTGGCTGATTGAACCTGTGATTGAGGAAGAAGCTCTGCTTGTCGCCGAAATCGACCATGCCAAGGTGCGTCAGGAACGTCAGAACTTTGATCTGGCTGGCCATTACTCACGTCCTGACGTTACACGTCTTGTTGTCAATCGCCAGCGCCAAGGCTTGGCCACATTTGAGGATGAATGAGGAACAACGCCATGCAAAGCTATTTTCATCTTGCCTTCAATGTGAAGGATCTGGACGAAGCACGAACTTTCTATTGCGATATGCTTGGCTGTACGGCTGGTCGTTCAACGGATAGCTGGATTGATATCAATTTCTTTGGCCATCAGCTCTCACTGCATTTGGGGGAGCCTTTTCCGACTGCCAAGACAGGCAAGGTGGGAGGTCATCTTGTGCCTATGCCGCATCTCGGTGCTATCCTGCCACTGGCCGACTGGAAAAAACTGGCGGTCAGGCTTGAGGAAAATGGGTTGGAATTTGTCTTCCCACCTTTCGCCCGTTTTGTGGGTGAGCCGGGTGAGCAGCATACGATGTTTTTCCGTGATCCATCAGGCAATCCGATCGAGATCAAAGGATTTGCTGATATGTCCGGAATTTTTGCGAGCTGATTTGAAGCTTTACTGTGGGGACGCCTCCTTTTTTGCCTCTAAGCAACCGGGCGAATAGGAGGAACTCTGGCCGGGACGAGAGTCCCGGCCTTTTTTTGCCTCAGCCGATTTCAGTCACATATTGATCTTGGTTGTATGTTTGACAGCTCGTAGGGTGAGGGTGGAATTGACTCTTACCACGCCGGGAAGATTGGTCAGAATGTCATGATGGATGCGTTCCAGATCGGCGGCATCCTGATAGACTACACGCAGCAGATAATCATATTCGCCCGCCAGCAAATAGCAGTCCTGAATTTCGTTGATCTCTTTCACCGCGCGCTCAAATCGAGCCAGAATATCGCGACCCTGTCCTTCCAGTGTCACAAAGACAAAGGCAGCGCCAGTAAGGCCACAGGCCTTGGCATCCAGCATCATATGATAGCCACTGACTAGCCCGCTTTCTTCCAATTGCTTGACACGGCGGAGACAAGCGGAAGGAGACAGGCTGACTTTCTCGGCCAGCTCGGCATTTGTCAGTCGGCCGTCTTCCTGAAGGAAATTCAGAATCTGACGGTCACGCTTATCTAAATCCTTCAATTGCATTTAATTTCACCTATCTTATATTTTCTCGAATTTTATTCGAAAAAATATAAGATAGGCAAGCATCTTTCGTGACAAATTGCGCATAAATTCGAGCAAAATAGTGTGATCAAATTCTCAAGGATGCTCCGCATACGAAAAGAAGAGCATCAAGTGCAACAGCAGCAATCCAAGCCAGAAGGAATTTGCATCATGCTTATCGGATGCCCAAAAGAAATCAAAGACAGCGAAGACCGCGTTGGTCTGGTGCCATCTTCCGTTCAGGAACTGGTTGCCAGCGGCCACGAAGTCATGATGGAAACCAATGCCGGTCAAGGCATCGGTTGTTCCGACAATGACTATCTTGCAGCCGGCGCGACCATCGTGGAGACCGCTGACGAGATCTTTGCCAAGGCCGATATGGTCGTCAAAGTGAAAGAGCCTCAGGCCGTAGAGCGTGCGAAACTGCGTAAAGGTCAGGTTCTCTTCACTTACCTGCATTTGGCACCAGATGCTCCTCAGACCGAAGATCTGGTAAAGTCCGAAGCAACCTGCATCGCTTATGAAACCGTGACTTCCGATTCCGGTGCTCTGCCATTGCTCTTCCCAATGTCAGAAGTTGCTGGCCGTCTGGCTCCACAGGTTGGCGCACAGGCTCTGGAAAACAATGGCGGCGGCATGGGCATTCTGCTCGGTGGCGTTCCTGGTGTGGATCCTGCTGAAGTCGTCATCATCGGCGCTGGCGTGTCCGGCACCAACGCAGCTCGCATCGCGCTGGGCATGGGTGCATCCGTGACCATGGTTGATCGCAATGTTGACGCTCTGCGTGCAGCAGTTGACCGCTTCGGTACCGCAGTGAAGACCGTTTACTCCAATAAGGGCAACATTGCTCGCTTGGTTGAAAAAGCAGACATGGTCATCGGTACCGTTCTGATCCCCGGTGCAGCAGCTCCAAAACTCGTCACCAAGGAAATGATCGCTTCCATGCGTGATGGTTCCGTCATCGTTGACGTAGCAATCGATCAGGGCGGCTGCTTCGAGACCTCCAAAGCGACCACTCACTCCAACCCAACCTATGTAGTTGACGGCGTGGTTCACTATTGCGTGGCCAACATGCCTGGCTGTGTGGCTCGCACCTCTGCATTCGCGCTGAACAATGCGACCCTGCCATTCACTCTGGCTCTGGCCAACAAAGGCTGGCAGCAGGCACTGAAAGACGATGCACATCTGCGCAACGGCCTGAACGTGCATGAAGGCAAAGTCACCTACAAGGCCGTCGCCGACGATCTTGGCTACGACTATGTCTCTTCTGAGAGCATTTTGGGTCTCTAAAAACTAGCACCCTAGGTGCAGTGGTGAGCATTAAATAAAAAGCCGGGCTTTGCATCTGCAGGGCCCGGCTTTTTAAATTTGAGATCATTATGCCATCTGACTTTGTATGTTGGATGGCTTTGAGGAAGATTTCAGCTTGCGCGTCAAACCTTTGACCAGAGCCTTGTTCAAAGGTTCTTCCCAATAGCGATAAATGATCATTGAAAGGCCTATGCAGCCAGCAATGGCGCCCAAAGCCACGCCAACGGCAGCCCAGCCGGTCAGAGACAGGGCATCGGCAATCACATAACTGATGGTCAGGCCTGCATATTGATGCACCAGATACAGCGAGTAGGACGCCAATCCGACTTTGGCGAGTGGTGCAATGGAAAGCGCCCGGTTCAATCCATCCCACCATTGCGGCAGGATCAGAAGCGCAGCAAAGACCGGTGCGAAGGCAAGGAAATGGGCATCGCCAAACAAATGTGATGCCCAGCCAAGGCAGACAAAGCCATTGAATAGGGTAAAGCCAGCCATGCTTAGTTGCTGTTGATTGACCAGATAGGCAGCTATCCCCAGTAGGAACCAACCGGAGAAATTGGAAATACTGACCACTGCCAATCCATTATAGATCGACTGAATGCCCAGCATCTGTGCGCCTGACATGGCGACCAGACTTCCGAGGAAAAACAGATTGATCAGTAGAATGAAATGTTTGCGTGAGAGGAAGTATAAAAGTCCGGCGATGGCATAGAAGCGAACTTCTACAAACAAAGACCAATAGGCCTTATCCATCCAATTTACCTCGACGCCAGGCAGTGCGGCATTCCAGAGCTTTGGAGAAATCAGACTGAGGGACGGCAGGAAATTGCCCCACTGGGCCGCCCAGAAATTTGGCCAAAGCGACAAAACCCCAAATGTCAGGCTGGCACAGAGCAGCATAGTCGGCCAAAGCCGTGCAAAGCGACGGATGGCAAACTGCAGCAAGGATGCAGATCGACTAAGCGTCATGACAATAACAAAGCCAGACACACCGAAAAACAGATAGACCCCGAAAATGCCAAGTGAGAGCAGCGGTACGCCTTCGAACATATCGCCATAAAGATAGGGCGAGACCTCTTCGCCAATGAAGCGAGCAAAGAAGTGATAGGCTATCACATAAAAAATGGAGAGGGCACGAAGTCCGTCAATATAACCAATGCGCGACATATAGGGGCCTTGGGCTGATCACATGAATGAAGTGATCCAGCCTTAGGCTACATTCACAAAGATTGGCTTACTCATTGGGTCTGGCTGCCCAAAACCGCTTTCCATGGTTAAGCAAGCCTTGAAAGATGATATATCTAATTCTTGCCGAGGCAGGCCTGAACATACCCCTCATCAAAGATCTCACCCCAGGCGACCTCATAGCCATCGCGCATCATCTGCGCCAGCTCACCATAGCTCTCCCAGCCAGAATGATGCAGCTTGACGCGGCATTCTTCATCGCCAAGAGGCAGGAAGCTGACCACAAGTTGACTGGCCCCTTCTGCCGGTTGCCCCATATGAAAGGCTATCTCGACGGAATGAGGCGCATCACAATCCTTGAAGCTGCCCCAGATATAGCGTGTACCGTCAGCGGTAATCTCGGTGATCTTGCCATCATTGACGGCGTTGACTTCCAGACCCAAGGCTCGTGCGCCATCGCGATGGGCGCTGACAGAGCGTGAATGCAACGGCCACCATAACCCCATCTTGCCAACAAACAATTCATAAGCAGCCTCTTGAGAGAGGGGAACCTGTGCAGCTTTCACAATGGGTTTGGTCATGGATACTCTCAAAGCTTCATCAGTGGAATGACACTAATAGCGCCGCATATTGCGTTTGAAAAGCCTGTAACGATGCAGAGTAACAAGGAAGCCAAAAATCGTGGCGCAAAGACCCAAGGTTGCCCATTTCAGTAGCTTTGCATCGAATTGGAAATCGGAAAGCCAAGATGTTGGGTGAGCAATTTCGGGGCGCCAAGGAAAATATTGAATTGTAATCTCCGAGTTAGCCGTAATCGGATGTTTCTCTATCTCAAACAGGACTTCCAGACTGTGGCATGTACCCTCGATGGTCGAATAGTCAAAGACAGCAAGATAATTATCATAATAATAGGACGAATTTTTGCGGACCTGATCCAATAATTCCGAATTATCTCTATTCGAATGAAAATCGGCTGTTTTCTCTATTAGCGCGACTGTCCCTTCAACCGATTGCCCCCAGTTGCTGAGCAACCAATAGACCAGACCGGTATCGTAATGCGTTCCGACAATGTAGGCGCATATTAGCCCGACAATGATACAAATGGCCATGAAGAGGGAATAACCATCTTCTTGGTCTTGATGGGCGTTGAATGTCATTGGAGTAATTGAAATCCGGAGATAGAAGTAAATATGCACTATCTGATGGCAATTATCTAGAATTGCAACTCATGAATTGGTTCATGGTTTCCATATTCTATTTCTTCCGGCGCAAGAAGGGGCGGGTGGTTTTCAGAACGCGGCCGATACTTTTGCCCGCGCGATCTTCGATCCATGCCATCTTATTGTCCAGAAAGGGCCAAGTTTTTCGGGTACGGCGGATCCAGTTGCGACCAGAGGAGCTATAGGCGACCAACAGGAAGATCCCCAATGCAAGCAAAGGAACGCCAGTGGGGATCGGAAGCCAGATGGTGGCAATGCCTGCAATCAGACAAACAATTGCAAGTCCAAGCATAAACCATTGTTTGAAAGTCGCTATCACCGCGAGTCGGTCCATCTGCCATTCTTTGAGATATCACTGCCTTAAGCAGGACATATGACAGCGAGACGACGGTGTTTCTGTTTTGCCAAGAGCAGATAACGGACCAATGGAAAAGAAAATTGGGCGATATTCAGAGCTGATTGTCAACGTCGCCAGACAGGCGGCTTAGCAATGGACGTGTGGTGCGCAAGACGCGCGTGACCTTGTTCTCTGATCTGTCTTCCAACCAGATCATCTGACGATCAATCAGCGAGAAACGCTTGCGTACGCGACGCACAAGATTGCGGCCAGAGCGGCTATTGGCAATGAGCAGGAAGGTAGCGAAGGCCATGAGAATGGCCCCGGCTGGAACCGGCGTCCAGACAGAAGCAAGGCCTATGACGAACAAAATGATCGCCACACCCACAATAATCCCTTGCTTGAGCCGTGTTACCAAATGTCTTGTCCTGTTCCAAAATGTAAAAGCGCTAAAATATGAAGCACCCTTACAGCTTAGATAAGGGCATTTGTGTCAAGATCAAGGTGCAACTGAACCGCTCCACAGCCCTGAGCACCATGCATCATTTTTTTCTCAAGACAGTGACACATTCCACATGTGCGGAGAAGAGAAATTGATCTACCGGGGTGACACTTTCAATCTCGTAGCCACCGTCAACCAAAATGCGCAAATCTCGGGCCAAGGTGCCAGGGTTGCAGGAAACAGCCACCACACAGGGGATGTTGGATTTGGCAATTTCTTCAGCCTGCGCTTTGGCACCTGCGCGTGGGGGATCAAAGACCACGGTATCGAATTTCTTCATCTCCATCGCCAAGACGGGGCGACGGAACAGATCACGGCGCTCAATCTTGATGCCTTTCAGATTGGAGCCAAAGCGCCAACCTTTCTCCAAGGCCTTGAGAGCCGCTTCATCGCCTTCCAAAGCCCAAACAGGAGAATTCTCGGCCAGGCGAAGGGCAAAGGTGCCCGACCCGCAAAAGAGATCAATCACACGCTTGGCTTTGTCTCCAACGGCATCAAGCACCAGATTCACCATGGCGTGTTCCGCCGTTGCGTCAGCTTGTGTGAACGCTCCGGGGGGAGGAGAGACATGAGCCCGTCCCATGGTCAGTTGTGGTGGGCGGCGTTCCAGTAATATCTCACCATTGGCGCTGAGACGGGCAAGGTCCAGATCTTCGGCGACTTGAACAGCTTTCAGATAAGTCTGACCGCCATTCAAATCCCTGACATTGGCAAGGCTCACATCAATACCGGAATTCGTGGACAGCAATGTGACTTTTGCCTCGCCCTTCTTGGTCATGAAAAGCGGAAGCACTTCGGCGAGTTTTGGCAGCAATGCAGAAAGCTCTGGGACGAGCACCGGACAATGGTTCACATCCACAATGCGATTGCTCTTTGCCTCATGATAGCCAAACAAAAGCCGACGACCAATCAAGCGGGCAGTCAGAACCGCGCGGCGACGTCCACCTGCCTTGGTTGTGATCATGGGCTGCAAAGGAACGTCGAAACCGCGTGACGCAAGAGCCTCTTTCACAAGATTGGATTTCCATGCTTGATAAGGCTCACTCGCCAGATGTTGCATGGAACACCCACCACAGCGTTCAAACAAGGGACAGATGGCATCGACACGGTCCGCTGATGAGGCGACAACTTCTTCCAGCTCAGCACGCTCGCCACGTGGTGTGACACGCACCCGCTCGCCTTCAAGAGCATAGGGCACAAACATCGCTTTGCCATCATGATGGGCAATGCCATCGCCTTTGGCCCCAAGGCTTTCTATCATCACTTCAACGGGATCGGTCACAATCGGTCCTCTTCAATCCATCTGGTCTGCGCCACTCTTAAGCGAAGAGGCCCAAGAATGAAAGGGGAGGCAAGATTAAGACTTTGAAAACCATAAGTTCAAATATTCAAAAATAATAGAAAATTTTATCTACCCCATTAGCCCCGCTTTAAGCAGCGTTACTTTAATAATTGGACCTTCTGTTCCAAAACGGAGAGAAAGTATGTTGCTACGACTTTTCTATGGGGTAATTATCTCAGCTTTTCTTCTGATGCCAAGTCATGCTGCAACCAAACATTCCTGGAAAGTTTCCAAGATTTTTGGTCAGGCATGGATCGCATCGACGGGTGTGAAGCCCCGTAAAGTTTCCAAAGGCAGCATGCTCAATCCCGGAGAGACATTGTCTACGCGAGGGCGAACCAAGCTGATGTTGAGCCGAGGCAAAGAGCGTATTCAGGTTGGCTCCAATGCGGTTATGGCAATTCCGCGAGAACAATATCTACGGACTGGTAAGACGCTGATTTTGCAACAGGCGGGACGACTGGATCTCGCAGTAAACAAAAAGGACGTCAAGCATTTTGCAGTGAAAACGCCCTATGTGGCTGCAATTGTGAAGGGAACACAATTCTCTGTCTCTGTGACAGAGAAGAAAACGATCGTTTCTGTTCGTTCCGGTAAAGTCGGGGTATCAAGTTCTTTGTCTGGAGAAGAAGTGGATATCACCGCAGGCCAAACGGCTAGTCTTGATCGCGCCAAATCCAAATTTTCCGTCTCGGGCCTGGGTAAGGCAGCAAGCGTGCGGAAAGTGAAAAAAGTTAAGGTAGTTCCGCCTGCTTTTGTGGCTACTAAAACAATAAAAGGCAGTCGCAAGGAGCTCTCTCCGGGTTCTGCCAGAAAGACTTCGCCTCAATCCTGGCATAGTCAGGTAAATCCAGGCATGGAATTCAGAGGTGGTGCCCGTTCTGCTGATGTCTCGAGCAATGCTGGAAACAGAGGAAATAGCGGCGCCAATGAGAACAGCAATGGCGGTGGAAATGGCAATGGCGGTGGAAACGGCAACGGCGGTGGAAACGGCAATGGCGGTGGAAACGGCAACGGTGGCGGAAACTCATAGAGTTCCATTTTATTGGCGTTTGTATGAGAAGAGATCTTCTGTGAGAAGGCGGAGAATGAGTATGTTTCAAAGACTATTAATTTGTTTGACCCTAACCTTCCTGTTGGCAACACCAAGTCAGGCAGTGAGTGAGCATTCTTGGAAAATTACCAAAATTTTTGGCAATGCCTGGATTGCTTCAAAAGGGGTGAAGCCGCGCAAAGCTTCCAAAGGCGGCATGCTCAATCCCGGTGAGACTTTGTCAACCCGAGGTCGTACCAAGCTCATGCTGAAACGCGGTAAAGAGCGTATGCAGGTTGGGGCCAACGCAGTTCTTGCCATTCCGCAAGAACAGCATTTGCGTCCTGGCAAAACACTCATCCTGCAGCAAGCTGGTCGATTGGATCTCGCTGTCAATAAAAAGGACGTCAAGCATTTTGCAGTGAAAACGCCTTATCTGGCTGCTGTGGTAAAGGGTACCCAATTTTCTGTATCCGTGAATGAGAAGAAAACAACGGTTTCTGTTCGCTCAGGCAAGGTGGGTGTCTCCAGTTCTTTGTCAGGTGAAACGACTGATATCACAGCAGGCCAATCCGCAAGTCTGGATCGCTCGAAAGCAGGGCCTGCCAAATTGTCGGTGGCAGCCGCTGGAAAACGGGTGAGCATACGCAAGACCCGAAAGGTCAAGGCAGCATTGCCAGCATTTGTGACGACTAAAAAAGTCAAAGGCGTGCGCAAGGAATTGGTGCCTGGTTCACCTAAAAAGGCCATGTCCAAACGACAGCAGGCAAAAGCCCAAAAAGCTCGTGAAACTCGTAAAGCCAATCGATCAAACCGTGGTTTCAAGGGATCAATCAGAAGTGCTTTCAACAGAAGCAATGCCGGTCCCGGCAATAATGCCAGTAATGCGGCAAATGGTAAAAGCAGTTCCAATAGCAATGCCAGCAGCAACAGCAATAGTGGCGGTAACGGAAACGGCAATGGCGGCGGAAACGGCAATGGCGGTGGAAACGGCAATGGCGGTGGAAACGGCAACGGCGGTGGAAACGGCAATGGCGGTGGAAACG
>ERZ794982.89-NODE-89-length-46069-cov-4.708024_pt1 | contig 46069 bp, 39 predicted proteins | sample MGYA00433071_ERZ794982 | MGnify/ENA primary metagenome ERZ794982 (study PRJEB30140, sample SAMN00862574) | bioreactor metagenome | study: EMG produced TPA metagenomics assembly of the Bioreactor inoculated with sediment Metagenome (bioreactor metagenome)...
AGTTCTAAATCATCTAGGCTGTCGAGACCAATATCCATATCTCGTAGTTCTTTTTCTAATCGACGGCGGTCATTAATAGCTTCAATTTCGCGCCATTTACGTTTTACAGGTTTTGTTCTAGCTGAGCGTCCTTTGGAGAAATTCATCTCCATCATATCGTCAAAGTTCAAGCCATCCATATGCTACCTCTGTTCTACGTTGTTATCTTCTGTTTAATACCATCGAGGTCAAAGCCTATCTATGATTGATTTCTCATTTGTTGCGATCCAATGAATTTTTTATTTTTTTTGTGCTCCAGTTAGCTTTTTATGGGTGACAAAAGAATAAAAAATGACCATTCAGTAATGTTAATTTCGCCATTGTTGTCTATTTTTGATGTTAACTGGCTGTTTTAAATTGCTTCCAATCTCAAGCGTAACGCTTTGATCTGAGCATATTATCGAATGTACGCGACAGATAGGCTTAAGTTAGCCGCAATGTGACCATAATTGCTAGACCCTACAAGGGATTGCAGTATGTTTAAAAGTTGAAGCTGCCAATATGATAGCAAGGGAGCGGTTGTTGTTAATGGTTAATAACTGTGAGATAAAATTGTTAAGTCACTGTCTTGAGTTGTGTTAATCGATGGTGAGTTTATGGTAAAAAATAACATATAAATGAAACCTTGTGCATATTGATTTTTGCTATGCTTCACTGCATTATCCGCTCCGTCAAAAAATACGTCGATACGTAAAGGGAAGCAAAAAGCGAGTTTTACATGTCTCAGTTGCTAATAAATAAAACATAACTGCTAAGAATATTATTGACACTTAGTACGCAGCTAGATGGATGGCAGGGACGCAAGGATTGGCGAAACTCACTTTGAGGATGTTATGACAGATTTAATTAATTTAATGAATGACCTGCTCTGGGGGTCTATTCTTGTTTATCTTTTAGTCGGTGTGGGCGTGTACTTTACAGTCCGACTTGGTTTCATTCAGTTCCGTCATTTTGGTCATATGTTTTCTGTTCTAAAGAACAGCCGTAAAGCAGACAAAGCTGGTATATCTTCTTTCCAAGCACTTTGTACTAGTCTTGCTGCACGTGTGGGTACCGGTAACATGGCCGGTGTTGCAGTAGCGCTGACTGCGGGTGGTCCTGGCGCGATTTTCTGGATGTGGTTGATTGCTATGTTGGGTATGGCAACCGCATTTGCTGAAAGTACATTAGCGCAGCTTTATAAAACAAAAGATGACGATGGTAATTACCGCGGTGGTCCAGCCTATTACATGGAGAAAGGTCTGGGTATGCGCTGGATGGGCGTGCTTTTCTCGATCTTCTTGATTATCGCATTTGGTCTTGTATTTAACGCAGTACAGGCTAATTCGATTGCTAACGCAATGCATACAGCATTTGGTTGGGAAGATAAATACGTCGGTGCTGCTGTTGTTGTGCTTTCAGCGATCATTATCTTTGGTGGTATCAAGCGTATTGCCCGAGTAGCCGAGCTAATTGTGCCTGTTATGGCGCTAGCTTACTTAGCCCTCGCTCTATTTGTGATGTTCTCAAATATAGAGAAACTGCCAGCAATTCTTACACTGATTGTTAAGAGTGCATTTGGCCTCCAAGAGGCAGCTGCAGGTGGTTTAGGTTACGCAATCGCACAAGCGATGATCAATGGTATCAAGCGTGGTCTGTTCTCGAACGAGGCCGGTATGGGTTCTGCGCCAAACGCCGCGGCATCCGCGACGCCTTATCCGCCACACCCTGCATCGCAAGGTTACGTTCAAATGCTGGGTGTCTTTATGGATACAATCGTTATCTGTTCAGCAACCGTGGCGATTATTTTGATGTCGGGTGAATTTGTACCTGGTGGTGAGCTTACTGGTATCGAGCTAACGCAAGCGGCATTGAGTTCTCAAGTTGGTGAGTGGGGCAGTATCTTTGTTGCGGTGGCAATTTTCTTCTTTGCATTTACCTCAATCATTGCGAACTACTCATATGCTGAAACTAACTTACTGTTCCTTGAACACAACCATAAAGCAGGTTTAGGTCTTTTCCGCATCGTGGTTTTGGGTATGGTTATGTTTGGTGCGCTAGCATCATTACCTGTGGTTTGGTCATTAGCTGACGTATCCATGGGTATGATGGCGATTGTAAACTTAGTAGCGATTATCTTGCTGTCTGGTACGGTGATTAAGTTAGCAAAGGATTACAACCGTCAGTTGAAAGAAGGCAAGCTACCAACGTTTGATGCTAACGATTACCCTGAACTGAAATCTCAGTTAGAAGATGGTATTTGGTACAACAGTAAGAAGACTGATGATTAGAGCCATAGCTTAAAGCTATCGTATTAATCAATGAAGCCATGCAGACAATGCATGGCTTTTTTTGTACTCTATGTTCAAAACATATAAGGATAGAGTAAAGTCATGCTGATAGTTGTTTCTCCTGCTAAGACTCTAGATTACGAGTCGCCTCTTGCCACTGAAAAGTACACTCAACCTGAACTGATTGAGCATTCAAAACAATTGATCGACATTTGCCGTAAGCTGACTCCCGCTGATATTGCAAGCTTGATGAAGGTGAGTGATAAAATCGCTGATTTGAACGTAGGGCGATTTCAAGAGTGGAGTGAGACCTTTACTCAAGACAATGCGCGCCAAGCTATCCTAGCCTTTAAGGGGGACGTCTACACGGGTTTAGAGGCACAGACGCTAACAGATGAAGACTTTGCTTATGCTCAGCTACATTTGCGTATGTTGTCTGGTTTGTATGGTTTGCTAAAACCACTCGATTTGATGCAGCCTTATCGTTTAGAAATGGGGACGAAACTTGCTAACGAAAAAGGCAGTAATCTTTACCAATTCTGGGGCAATGTGATCACCGATAAGTTGAACCACGCCATTGCAGAGCAGGGCGATAATGTACTGATCAACTTAGCCTCCAATGAATACTTCAAAGCGGTCAAACCCAAAGCACTTGATGCACAGGTGATTACTCCAGTCTTTAAAGATTGTAAGAACGGTCAATATAAAGTGATCAGTTTTTATGCGAAAAAGGCACGAGGCATGATGGCGCGTTACATTATTGAAAATCGCATTGGTAGCGTGGCTGATTTGACGCAGTTTGATATGGCAGGTTACTACTTTGTTGAAGAGGAATCATCACCAACAGAGCTGGTGTTTAAACGCGAAGAGCAGTAAACCCCAAACAATAAGCGGGTTGTTGCTATGGTTTTGATAATTTGAGCAACCAGCCATCGGAGATGGAAAATGTGGAAATGGATTAAAGCGTGGGTAGCTAAGTACGATGCATGGTGTCAATCAATGGGTCTTACGCCGGAGCAAAAACGCAGTTGCGTGCCTTATCGCTCTGATCCAGTTAACAAAGATAAACCGGTGAAAGAAGAAAGGGAGTGAATCATCACTCCCTTTTAGTTTTTACTCGCGTTCCTTACTATAAGGTACGCCGATAGCTTTAGGTGCTATCGCTTTACCGATAAAGCCAGCCAGTAGGAAGACTGTCAGGATGTAAGGGACCGCTTCAATCGCTTGAACTGGGATTGGGAAGTCACCAATCGTCACCCCTTGCATACGAATCGCGAGTGCATCAAGGAAGCCAAACAGTAAACATGCCCACATCGCGGTGAATGGACGCCACTTACCAAAGATAAGTGCAGCCAATGCCATGTAGCCTTTACCTGCACTCATGTTCGGAATGAATTGCGCGGTTTGAGCGACAGACAAATAAACACCACCAATACCGACGAGCACACCACAAATGATCACGGCTGAGTAACGCACTTTAGCGACAGAAATGCCTGCCGTATCGACTGCTGAAGGCGATTCTCCCACAGCTCGTAGGCGCAAGCCAAAGCGAGTCTTAAACAGCAAATACCAAGTTGCTGGCACAATCACAATCAGCATGTAAATCAGTATTGAGTGACCGCTGATCAGTTCCGAGTAAAGCAGACCGATCACAGGTACATCGCTTAGCGCTTCTGCTCCTGGTAGGTTGATTGGGGCAAAACGAGCATCGCCGGATAGCGCCGGTGTTTGTCCGCCTTGATGGAACCAGTGGCGACCTAAAGTAACGGTTAATCCCGCGGCAAGAATATTGATCGCCATACCACTGACCACTTGATCACCGCGGTGAGTGATAGCAGCAAAACCATGCAGTAATGAAAGCAGTACCGAAATACCGATACCAGCAAACAAACCAAGCCAAGCCGAACCAGTCACATGAGCCATTGCCGCGCCTGTGAATGCCGAGGCAAGTAATTTGCCCTCTAGCGCGATGTTTACGATACCTGCGCGCTCACAGAACATACCAGCTAATGCTGCAAGGATTAGTGGGGTCGCAACACGTAGCGTAGCGTCCAGCATTAATATTATGATTTCAAACATGCTTAGACTCCTTGCTCAGTGGGTTGTTGTTGCTTTTTAGCCGCAAGTTTGAGGTATGCGCGTTCTAGATGAGGTCGGAACATATGTTCTAGTGCACCAGAGAAAAGAATAACAAGTCCTTGAAGAACAACAACGATATTGCGGTCAACACCATATTCAAAACTCAGCTCAGCACCGCCTTGATATAAGAAGCCAAAAAGCAGACTTGCCAGTAGTACACCAATAGGGTGGTTACGCCCCATGAGTGCTACAGCGATACCAGTAAAGCCGAAGCCTTCAACAAAGTTAAGTTTGATTTGGTGTAGCTCACCTTGCAGTACGTTTAAGCCAAAGAAGCCCGCTAGCATGCCCGAAATCACCATGGTAAGGACGATAACTTTGACATACTTGATACCGGCATAGCCGGCAGCTGTTGGGTTTGCACCAACAGAACGGATCTCATAACCCCAGCGTGAATGCCACATTAATAGCCAGACAAACACACAGCAAAGCAGGGCGAAAATAAAGCTTAGGTTAAGAGGGCTAGGTGCCGTTTCGATACCGAAGACAGCCAGAATCTCATGCATTTTTGGCAACCAGCTACTCACAGCAAACACACGGCTTTCTGTCGCCATGGTATTGTCTGGCTTGAGAATGTCGACCAGAAGGTAAGCCATCAGCGAAGAGGCAATGAAGTTAAACATAATCGTAGTGATTACGATGTGTGAACCACGTTTTGCTTGCAGGTAAGCAGGAATAAATGCCCACGCCGCACCAAATGCACCACCAATGATGATCGCGACAGGGAAGACGATCCACCATGGGGCGTACTCGCCCAGTGTTAAACAAACAAGTCCGACACCCAGACCACCGATATATGCTTGACCTTCACCACCGATATTAAATAGACCAGCGTGGAAGGCCACTGCAACGGCAAGCCCGGTAAATACAAATCCTGTCGCGTAATACAAGGTGTAACCAAAACCTTCGGCATAGCCGAACGCCCCAGTCCACATCACTTTTGCCGCATCAACCGGGTTGATGTCAATGTAGATAAACAGCAGTGCTGAGACAAGAAACGCAACCAATACGTTGATTGCAGGCAGCAGCGCCATGGTTACCCAAGCGGGTACTTTGGCTTGACTCATTATTGCGCTCCTTGCGTTTCAGGTTGCTTAAGGTGATCGGGTAGGATGTTTGCCATCATCAAGCCTAAAGTTTTCTCATCCGCTTGTGCTGCAGGAACTTCACCCACAATGATGCCGTCAAACATCACCAAAATACGGTCAGCAAGCGCTAAGATTTCATCCAGTTCAACAGAAACAAGCAGTACCGCTTTATCTGCATCTCGGGCACGGATGATTTGCTGGTGGATATATTCAATGGCACCAATATCTACACCTCGGGTCGGTTGACCAACGAGCAATACATCAGGGTCTTGTTCCATTTCGCGAGCAATCACCAGTTTTTGCTGGTTACCACCGGAGAAGTTCGCGGTTTTTAGTGATGGATCGTTCGGGCGTACATCCCACTTATCCATACTAGATTGGCAAGCTTCTTCAATTGCTTTTTTGTTCTGCAAGAAACCTTGGTTGTATTGGCTAAGGTGTTGATGACCTAGAATGAAGGCTTCTTTGGCAGAGAATTTATTCACCAAACCTTGCTTGTGGCGATCTTCAGGAATATGGCTTACACCGATGGCTCGTACTTGCTGCGGATCGAGTGGTGACTGTGGCGAGATTTCGCTCCCATTGAGTTCAATAGAACCAGAGCTTGGTGCGATAATGCCAGACAGCAGGCTGAGAATTTCAGATTGACCATTGCCAGATACGCCAGCAATGCCGACAACTTCGCCTTGGCGAACTGAGAAGCTCACTTTCTTAACGCGTTCTACACCAGATTGGTCAAAGTATTGCAGCTCTTTAACTGTGATCAGTTCTTTTTTCGGTTGCGCAGGTTCTTTGTCGACTTTGAGTCGAACTTTGCGTCCAACCATTAATTCAGCAAGTTGTTCTTTATTGGTTTTTGCAGTTACCACATGAGAAACCATGGCGCCTTGTCGCATTACAGAAATATTGTCAGTAATCGCCAGTACTTCACGTAACTTGTGGGTGATGATCATCACCGTAGTGCCTTGCTCTCTCAATTTATCGAGAATTCGGAATAAGTGGTCGGCTTCCTGTGGGGTAAGTACGCCAGTCGGTTCATCTAAAATCAAGATCTTAGCACCGCGGTAAAGTGCCTTTAGTATTTCAACGCGTTGCTGTAGACCAACAGGTAAGCGTCCAACGGGGGTATCTAAGGGAACGTCAAGCCCATAATCTTTAGCGAGCTCCTCGAGCTTTTGACGCGCTTTTGACAGCGTATCATCAAGCTTCCACCCTTCTTCTGCGCCAAGAATGATGTTTTCAAGGACAGTAAAAGTCTCAACCAACATAAAGTGTTGGTGAACCATACCGATTCCAGAGTGAATCGCATCTTGAGAGTTATTGGGTTTATACGGGGAACCGTTGACCGTCATCGTGCCTGAGTCTGCATGATAGAAGCCGTAAATAATACTCATCAGAGTCGATTTACCTGCCCCATTTTCACCGATAATGCCGTGAATTGTGCCTGCCGGGACTTTCAAATCGATGTCGCGGTTGGCATGAACCGCGCCAAATCGTTTATCGATATTGTTTAGTTCTATCGCAATAGTTTGTGTCACAGGATAAAGCCTTTTTAGATAACAGTACGCCGCTACTACAGCAGCAGCGGCGTTTATCGTGTTGCAATGTCACCAGCACTTAAGCCGTGCTGGTTTTGTGCGTCACAGATAGGTTTAGATGTCACATGAGTTGTTAGACATGTAATCATGTACAGCAATTTTACCGCTTACGATATCTGCTTGGATTTTTTCCAAGTAAGCACGGTCTTCAGCAGAAACGAGATCCTTGTTGTACTCATCGTATGCCCATTCAACAGCACCTTCTTTTAGACCTAGAACTTTAACACCAGCACTCCAAGAGCCTTTTTCAGCTTGATCCCATGAGTTGTATGCTGCAACGCCTACTTTTTTCACCATTGAAGTTAGCATTGTGCCTGGTTGTAAGTGGTTTTGGTTTGCATCTACACCAATGGCAAACTTGCCCGCATCTTTCGCTGCTTGGTATACACCCATACCAGTACCGCCTGCAGCGGCATAGATTACGTCAACACCTTTTGAGAATTGAGATTTTGCTAGCTCAGAACCTTTTGCAGGGTCAGCAAACGCAGCAGGCGTTGAGCCTGTCATGTTTAAGAAAGTTTCAACATTTGGGTTTGCGTATTTAGCACCTTGACGGTAACCACATTCGAACTTACGGATTAGAGGAATATCCATACCGCCAACAAAACCTACCTTGCCGTTTGCAGAAGCTTTCGCTGCTAACGCACCAACAAGGAAAGAGCCTTCATGCTCTTTGAATACGATTGATTGTACGTTTGGCTTGTCTACGACAGAGTCGATGATAGTAAATTGAATATCAGGGTATTCAGTCGCCACTTTTTCTACTGCAGAAGACATATTGAAGCCAACTGCTACGATAGGAGAGAAGCCACGGCTTGCTAGGCGACGTAGACCTTGCTCACGCTGCGCTTCGTTTTGAGGTTCAAATTCGCGTACAGTAACACCTTTGTCCGCATTGAATTTCTTCACGCCATTTTGGTAAACCGCTTCATTGAATGATTTATCAAACTTGCCCGCGGTGTCGTAAACTACAGCAGGTTTCGCGGCGAAAACACTGAATGACGACATGGCAAGAGCCAGAGTAGAGAGTTTCAAAATTTGGTTTTTCACTATCAAATCCTTAGTAGTGCAAAATGCGACATGAAAGTAGCTGCTCTCTGTTTTCACTTTTTATTAACATTTGTGAAAATCAATGTTTCGCTACATAGAGTAAATTGGGTCAGACTTTTGTCTGCAGGATTGGCGGTAGCTATATTTACATCGCCTATCAATCAAGCATTTTATCGTTTGCTTGATTTTTTTAACACCACTCTCTTGTATGAAAATGTGAGCTAGATCAAGGGAAAACGTTACCGTGGGTAATGCCATGATCATAATTGTGATGTACGCATTTGTTATGAACGAGTGGTGGCTTTGTTAAAGAGGTAAATGTGCTTATGTGCTTGTTTGATACGCATTGTCATTTGGACTTGATGGTGCAAAAAGGCATTGATATTGATACGGCTTTGCAGCAAGCACGTGAAGTTGGTGTTGAGCGAATTATAGTGCCTGGATTGAGTGCAAATAACTGGAATGTTATTCAGCAATATTCCTATAAATACTCGATGGTGGAGTGGGCAATGGGAATTCATCCGCTGTTTATTTCTGTTGAAAGTGGTGAGCAGCTTGAGCAGATGCGTCAGCGACTAAAACAGGGTGAAGATTGCATTGCGATTGGTGAGTGTGGACTCGATTTTTATCATGGACGTGATGATCAACAGCAACAGATAGCGATATTGGTTGAGCAGTTGAAATTAGCCCAACATTACGACTTGCCTGTTTTGCTTCATGTGCGCAAAGCACATCAGGAGCTATTGCAGTTATTAAAGCAATATCCATTACCGAGAGGCGGAATACTGCACGGTTTTACGGGCAGCTATGAGCAGGGGATGCAATATATCAAACAAGGATTATATCTCGGCATAGGTGGTCCTATTACTTATGAAAGAGCAAGAAAGACGCGAGATGCAGTAACCCGATTGCCACTTGAGCGCTTAGTTTTAGAAACGGACGCGCCAGATATGCCACTTTTTGGGCATCAAGGGGAAGTGAATCAACCCAAATTCGTCAAAAATGTTCTATCTTCTTTTATATTGCTGCGAAAAGAATCGGAGCAAACGATTACCCTAATGATAGAAAAATCATCAAAATTATTGTTTAAATAATGAGGTTTAAAGGTATTGTTTTTGTTAACTTCGCCATTTAATCGGTTGCGTTTTGTGATTGATATCTCATTAGTGAATGTACAAGATGTGTTGCTTGGTAAAAAGTGCGAGTTGAGTACTATTTTTAATTAATTCGATAAGTATAATCCACAGCGCTTTTGAGCTCCATTTTGTAACACGCCAACAAATAATATAAGGAAGTCATAAACTATGAGCCTGTTTATGAGCCTAGTCGGTATGGTAGTGCTTCTTGCTATTGCATTTGCATTCTCAAATAACCGTAAAGCTATCAACTTTAGAACTGTGGGTGGTGCATTTGCTATCCAATTTGCACTTGGTGCATTTGTTCTTTACGTGCCTTGGGGTCGTGACCTTTTAAACGGTTTCTCTCAAGGTGTATCTAACGTTATCAACTACGGTAACGATGGTATCTCTTTCCTATTCGGTGGTCTTGTTTCTGACAAGATGTTCGAAGTATTTGGCGGCGGCGGTTTTATCTTCGCATTCCGTGTACTTCCAACACTGATTTTCTTCTCTGCGCTAATTTCAGTTCTTTACTACATCGGCGCCATGCAATGGGTTATTAAAATCCTTGGTGGTGGTCTACAAAAAGCACTGGGTACCTCTCGCGCCGAGTCTATGTCTGCAGCAGCTAACATTTTCGTTGGTCAAACTGAAGCACCTCTAGTGGTTCGTCCGTTTGTTCCAAAGATGACACAGTCTGAGCTATTTGCAGTAATGTGTGGTGGTTTGGCATCAGTAGCTGGTGGTGTACTAGCGGGTTACGCTTCTATGGGTGTACCTCTAGAGTACCTAGTCGCAGCGTCATTCATGGCAGCACCAGGTGGTCTACTGTTCGCAAAAATTCTTCACCCTGAAACTGACACGCCTCACGAAGATTTCGAAGAAGCAATGGATGGTGGTGATGACAAACCTGCAAACGTTATTGACGCAGCAGCAGGTGGTGCGGCATCAGGTCTACAACTTGCGCTAAACGTAGGTGCAATGCTAATCGCATTCGTAGGTCTAATCGCTCTAGTGAACGGTATGCTAGGTGGCATTGGTGATTGGTTCGGTATGCCTGAACTAACGCTTCAGCTAATTCTTGGTTACCTATTCTCACCACTAGCATTCCTAATTGGTGTGCCTTGGGATGAAGCTATCGTTGCTGGTTCATTTATCGGTCAAAAACTGGTAATTAACGAATTCGTAGCATACCTAAACTTCACGCCATACATTGGTGAGAATGCACAAATCATTGAAGCGACTGGTCAAGTGATGTCTGAGAAGACAACTGCGATCATCTCATTCGCTCTATGTGGTTTTGCGAACCTATCTTCTATCGCAATTCTACTAGGTGGTCTAGGTAGCTTGGCTCCAAACCGCCGTCATGATATCGCTCGCATGGGTATCAAAGCAGTTCTTGCTGGTACGTTGTCTAACCTTATGGCAGCGACAATTGCAGGCTTCTGTTTAAGCCTTGCGGCATTTTAAATAGAATCGGCTTTTAATTTATAGACGCCGTTTAAAATCATGCCCTACAGCACTTATCTGCTGTGGGGCATTTTTTGTTTTTGCAGGACCTTAAGCTATTAACGTATTACGTACCGCAGCTATCAAAAAGGTTCGGTAAAAAGTTTTTTGAGATACAAACCGTTTGCGCTCTATTTGATGCTACAGTTTTGAGGGGTTTCTTTATAAGGTAATAGTCATTGATAGAATCTGGATTAAATTGCATTCAATTAAGCGATTAATTCTCACTATCAGGTAAATGATTTACCTGACTCAGCATATTGAACATGCCTCGCGCTGTTTTCTATGCTATTAAAGACACCGCAATCATAGATTGTTGTGCCATAGGCCAAACTGGTACTGTGCGGTGACAAGGAAAGCAATTGGGGCAAATTCGCTGTTTGCCACCGAGTCTTCAAGGAACCAAGTCCGTTCATTAATAACTGTCTTCTTTGCCTATAATTAGAGAGCAACAGAAGCAGTCACATTTTTGAATATTGATCGGAGATAGAAATGAGCGATTTAAAAGCAGCAGCGTTACGTGCACTTCAACTGATGGACCTAACGACGTTAAATGACGACGATACAGATGCGAAAGTTATTTCGCTTTGTCATGATGCGAAAACAGCAGTAGGCAACACGGCTGCAATCTGTATTTACCCTCGCTTTATTCCTATTGCTAAGAAGACACTTCGCGAGCAAGGTACACCTGAAGTACGTATTGCAACGGTAACAAACTTCCCTCACGGTAACGATGATATCGATATCGCAGTAGCGGAAACAAAAGCAGCTGTTGCATACGGCGCAGACGAAGTCGACGTAGTATTCCCATATCGTGCGCTAATCGCGGGCGATGAGAAGGTTGGTTTTGAGCTAGTTAAGCAATGTAAAGCGGCATGTAGCGAAGGCGTACTACTAAAAGTAATCATCGAAACAGGTGAACTTAAAGAAGAAGCGCTAATTAAGAAAGCATCGCAAATCTGTATTGAAGCGGGTGCAGACTTTATTAAAACTTCTACGGGTAAAGTGCCAGTAAACGCAACACCTGAATACGCACGCATGATGCTTGAAGTTATTCGTGATATGGGCGTTGCAGAAACGGTTGGTTTCAAACCTGCAGGTGGTGTGCGTACAGCTGAAGATGCAGCAGCATACTTAGCAATGGCTGATTACATTCTTGGTGATAACTGGGTTGACGCTCGCCATTACCGTTTTGGTGCATCAAGCCTATTAACCAGTCTTCTGAATACATTAGAAGTAACAGACGAGAAAGCTGATCCAACAGCTTACTAATCTCTTCGTCATAATTGAAGCTGCAGCGTTGTTTGCTGCATAAATTCGCCCTAATCACATAGTTATCTATGCTCATAGAGTGAATTTACTGGCTGCCTAGCTGCCGCTCCAACTATTTAGAAGAGGGTGTGAAAATTCTGTCTGTTTGATGAAGTGGTGCTAGCCGCCACTTCAATCTCTACCTCTTTACCCTACAACCTTACTCTTAAGAGTATGGGAGGACCTAATGTATTTACCTCAAGAGATCATTCGTAAAAAGCGTGATGGCGAAGAGCTTACCGCTGACGAGATTAACTTCTTTATTCAAGGCGTTGCCAATAACACGGTATCGGAAGGTCAGATCGCGGCATTCGCGATGACTATTTTCTTCAATGAAATGTCGATGCCAGAGCGTATTGCCTTAACGTGTGCAATGCGTGATTCAGGCATGGTGATTGATTGGAGCCACATGAATTTTGCCGGTCCAATCGTTGATAAGCATTCGACTGGTGGCGTGGGTGATGTGACATCACTAATGCTGGGTCCTATGGTGGCGGCGTGCGGTGGCTTTGTACCAATGATTTCTGGGCGAGGTCTTGGTCATACTGGTGGGACGCTAGACAAACTGGAATCGATTCCAGGCTACAACATTACCCCAACCAATGACGTGTTTGGTCAAGTGACTAAAGATGCCGGTGTGGCCATTATTGGTCAAACGGGTGATTTAGCTCCTGCTGATAAACGTGTTTATGCAACGCGTGATATCACGGCAACAGTCGACAACATCTCGTTGATCACGGCTTCTATTTTATCTAAGAAATTAGCGGCGGGCCTTGAGTCGCTAGTGATGGATGTGAAAGTAGGTTCTGGTGCATTTATGCCAACTTATGAAGCGTCTGAAGAGCTAGCAAAATCTATTGTAGCCGTTGCTAATGGTGCGGGTACTAAGACCACTGCAATTCTAACCGACATGAACCAAGTATTGGCTTCATCGGCAGGTAACGCAGTTGAAGTGCGCGAAGCGGTTCGCTTCCTGACAGGTGAATACCGTAACCCTCGTTTACTTGAAGTGACGCTAGCGTCGTGCGCAGAAATGCTGGTACTCGGTAAGTTAGCCAAGGACACTGACGAAGCAAACGCTAAGTTAATGGAAGTGCTTGATAATGGCAAAGCGGCGGAGTGTTTCGGTAAAATGGTGGCTGGTCTTGGCGGTCCTGCGGACTTCATTGCAAACTACGACAACTACTTAGAAACAGCGCCAATCGTTAAACCAGTTTTTGCTGAGCAAAGTGGTTTGGTTTCAGCGATGGACACTCGTGCCATTGGTATGGCTGTGGTCTCTATGGGTGGCGGTCGCCGAGTTGCGACTGACGCAATTGATTACGCCGTAGGTTTTGATGGCTTTATTCGCTTAGGCGAAGTGGCGGATGAGAACAAACCGCTAGCTATTATCCATGCTCGTAGTGAAGAGCAATGGCAAGATGCTGCAATGGCGCTACGCAATGCAATTACAATTGGCGGCGAATACACGCCAACGCCAAACGTATACTGCCAAATTCGCGCCGAAGACGTTTAATTTTAACACGACCTGCTTAACGTAATAATAACAGCCAAGTGGGTCTGAGGTATGAGTAATGAAAAGAGCATTTATTTTAGTCCTAGACTCATTTGGTATTGGTGAAACTGCGGATGCTGATAAATTTGGTGATGTGGGTTCTGACACATTAGGTCATATTGCTGACCAGTGTAACCAAGGCTTAGCGGATAACGATAAGCGCAGTGGTCCACTCACGCTACCAAACCTATCAAAACTGGGTTTGGCAATGGCACACAAAGAGTCAACAGGTCGCTTTGCTCCGGGTTTGGATGTTGATGCTGAAATCATTGGTGCTTACGGTCACGCCGCTGAGCTATCTTCTGGTAAAGACACTCCGTCTGGTCACTGGGAAATCGCAGGTGTGCCAGTATTGTTTGATTGGGGTTACTTCACCGATAAAACCAACAGTTTCCCTAAAGAGCTGACAGACCGCATTTTAGCGCGTGCTGGCTTAGAAGATTACCTAGGTAACTGTCACGCTTCGGGTACGCAAGTGCTGGATGATTTGGGCGAAGAGCATATGAAGACGGGCTTACCTATCTTTTATACTTCTGCAGACTCAGTATTCCAAATCGCATGTCATGAAGAGACCTTCGGCTTAGAGCGTTTACTAGAGCTTTGCCAAATCGCACGTGAAGAATTGGCTGATTACAACATCGGTCGAGTGATTGCGCGTCCATTTATTGGACCGGGTAAAGGTCAGTTTGAACGTACGGGTAACCGCCGTGATCTTTCGGTTGAGCCACCTGCTACGACTGTGTTGCAAAAGCTTGCTGAAGAGAAGCAAGGTGAAGTGGTCTCTATTGGTAAGATTGCCGATATTTATGCCAACTGCGGTATCACAAAGAAAGTGAAAGCGACCGGGATTCCTGCGCTGTTTGAAGCAACGTTAGAGCAAATTCAAGCTGCTGGTGATAACACTATCGTCTTCACTAACTTCGTTGATTTTGACTCTGCTTACGGGCACCGTCGTGATGTCGCTGGCTACGCTGCAGCTTTAGAATACTTCGATGGTCGCATCAACGAAGTACTAGAATTAATGCAAGAAGATGACATTTTGATCTTAACGGCAGACCATGGTTGTGACCCAACATGGCCAGGTACGGATCATACTCGTGAACATATCCCTGTGTTGGTGTATGGGCAAAAGATCCCTGCTGGTTCATTAGGCTTGCGTGAATCATTTGCTGATATTGGTCAGACGTTAGCAGGATATTTTGCTACATCTCCAATGGATTACGGTAAGAGCTTCTTGTAAATTACTAAATGGCGTTGCGGATAGCCGTAACGCCTTTCTACTATTTTGAAAAGGAAAACACGATGGCAACTCCACATATTAACGCTGAAATGGGCGCTTTTGCAGATGTAGTACTAATGCCGGGTGACCCGCTACGTGCTAAATACATTGCTGAAACCTTCCTAGAAGACGTAGTTCAAGTATGTGATGTTCGTAATATGTTTGGTTACACAGGCACTTACAAAGGTCGTAAAATCTCTGTAATGGGTCACGGTATGGGCATTCCGTCATGCTCTATCTACGTAACTGAGCTAATCAAAGACTTCGGTGTGAAGAAAGTGATCCGCGTAGGTAGCTGTGGTGCTGTAAACGAAGACATCAAAGTGCGTGACGTAGTGATCGGCATGGGTGCTTGTACTGACTCTAAAGTAAACCGCATCCGCTTCAAAGGTCATGACTTTGCTGCAATCGCTGACTACAAAATGGTACGTGCCGCTGAAGAAGCAGCAAAAGCTCGTGGCGTTGATGTAAAAGTAGGCAACCTATTTTCTGCTGAATTGTTCTACACGCCAGATCCAGACATGTTCGACGTAATGGACAAATACGGCATCGTTGGTGTTGAAATGGAAGCGGCTGGTATCTACGGTGTTGCTGCTGAGTACGGTGCAAAAGCACTGACGATCTGTACTGTTTCTGACCACATCAAAACTGGTGAGCAAACGACTTCAGAAGAGCGTCAAAACACGTTTAACGACATGATGTTAATCGCATTAGACTCTGTTCTATTAGGTGATGAAGATTAATCTCTTCCCCTGAAATGAAAAAACCTCAGTTTTAAACTGAGGTTTTTTTTGCTTATACGTTTTTAAGCAGTAGGTTTTCACCTTTCTTTTGCGGCTTGCGGCGAATAATAAACGCCAGCAAGAAACCGGCAATAAAACTCACCCCAACCATTGAATACATATAGCGATCGCTTTTACGGTAGTAATGGTCAGAAAACGCTGTCAGCTTACCGGTTTCAAAGGTAACGCGGATAAAACCGACAATTACATTGTCATGCACAATCGGTTCAACCAACTGCTGACGTCCAATACGAGCGGTCTCTAATGGCGTATCTAAGCCAAGGATCTCTCGAACTGATTTTGCTTTGTCGCTTGAAGCTAAGCGTATTCCTTCAGCATCATAGATGGTGGCATCAAATACCAGATTATCCTTCGCCAATTGGTTGGTTAGATTGAGCAAACGTTCTTGATCCGCTTCTGCGATCATTGAACCGGCAGATAGTGATGTTTGTGAGATCAGTACTTTGGTTAACGTTTCAAGCTGGTTGGCTTGGATTTGCTCATTACCCTTGGTAATTTTGACACTGTTAACCGCAATCATGGCACCGCCAGCAAGCAAAGAAAGGATTGCCAGCACACGCATTGCCATTCGAAATGAAAACAAAGAAGAGTCCATAATTACCTTCTAATACCTAACGACTACACCCTTTTATGGTAGTGATAAATGGGTATAAATCTAAATTTATCGCGTACAGTGCGCATATTGAGACTTGCGCTACCAAATTGCAATAGGGTAACTTGGAAGCAACTTTAATAGGAATACTTTACATGGATATGTTGAAAAAATTAGCGATAAGACGTCATACGACGCTACTTAACCGTCTACCTGAGACGCAAGCTTCTACTAATTTTGATAGAACCAAAGCTGGGTGGATCGTATTTGGTCATTACCTCAGTGCTAAGCAATTTGAAGATATTGATTTCTTTACTGGTGAGTACAATGCCATTGTTGATGTGTGGAAAGTTGGCTCGTATGAAGTCGCGTTAATGGCTGGGGAGCTGACTGAACAGCGAGAAGAGATTCTACAAGCGCTTGAGCTAGACTACGCACCTCTACGCGAATTTCCTGATTTAACCAAGCCAGGTTTGATCGTGATGGATATGGATTCCACTGCGATTCAAATTGAGTGTATTGATGAGATTGCCAAACTGGCTGGGGTTGGTGAAGAGGTCTCTGAAGTTACCGAGCGAGCGATGCAAGGCGAGTTAGATTTTGAGCAGAGTTTACGCCAGCGAGTGGCTAAATTGACGGGTGCTGATCAATCGATTTTAGAACAAGTTCGCCAATCTCTACCATTAATGCCTGATTTGCCCGAGTTAGTGGCAACGCTGCATCAATTTGGCTGGAAAACGGCGATAGCTTCCGGTGGTTTCACTTATTTCTCTGATCACTTAAAACAGATGCTTGATCTTGACCATGCTCAATCAAACCAACTGGAGATAGTTGACGGTAAGCTAACGGGCAAAGTGGTTGGTGACGTCGTTGGCGCACAAACTAAAGCGGATATTCTGTTGCAATTGGCAGAGCATTATCAAATAGAGCCACACAATACCGTTGCGGTTGGTGATGGTGCCAACGACTTAGTGATGATGGGCGCTGCTGGCTTAGGGATTGCTTATCATGCGAAACCAAAAGTAGAAAAGCTGGCGCAAACCTCGGTGCGTTATATTGGTTTAGGTGGGGTGTTATGTATTCTATCTGCGCAACTGATTAAGCAACAAAAGATCAGTTTTAAACCACTGCCATAATCGTGAATGGTGCGCTGAAAAAAACGAGCTAAGCTCGTTTTTTTATTGTCTACGTTTTATTGAGTAAGCTCTAAGCGGATCAATACTTCTTCAGTAACATCAATCAATTCACTGTAGCCAACCACGGTACAAATCTCTTTCTCTAAGCTGCGAGCTTGGTGCATGCTAATGCTACTTAACTCTTCAAGATCTTTGCGTAGTAAAGAGGTTATAGGGTCAAAAACAGGGGTGGAGCAGATCCGCAGTGAATGGAATTCCCCCATATTCTGGCTCTTTTTAATAAATTCGATTCGTTCTTTAGTGGATTCGAATTCTGAACACAATTTAACGTCTAAAGTTTGTAAACGAGTACCAAACTTTATCGCCGATATATACAGTTCTTGAGCTTGAGGTCGAGCGCCTTCAATACGCTTCATCGGTGCGGCGAGTAGTGTGGTTGTGCGACCTTTATAGATGGTTTCAAGTGAGAATCGATTATTATGCCCCATCTTGGCAAATAGGGTGAGATACGCCGGTAATGGGTAATTCACCCCAATTACTTTAGGTTTGAGACTAGCGCCCTTCTTCTCAATAAACAGCGGCGTGCTGATCATTTTGTCGAGTAAGATGTTGTGCAAATTCTCTAACATCTCGTGACTTGGCAATGTTTCTTGTTTGGCGATCAGCTTGTTTTGGTTATGCTCAATTAAACGACCAAAAAATGCCATGGTCTTGAGTGTGTGAACATTATCGTCCATCACTAATTGAACCCGCTTACCCCCTGGACTAATACGAACCACCTTATAAGGGACTTTGTTTAATGGCAGAGATTTGTCATACAGTTGCAATTCACTAAAGTTAATGCTGCACAGATCACCCGCTTTAAGCTCAATAGGTGAACTTAATGCCACATAAAGCCCGTGTTTAGAAATGTCTAACGTCACTCCTGATGCTTGCTGGTTGCCAGAGGAGAGGAAAAGAGGTGAGCGAAATTGATAGCGAGGCTCTTTGCGGCGATTCTGCGCATCAAAATACAAACTGACAGGCACATGAGTACAGTTTCGTTTGTGGCGAAATTGATTAAGCTCGGAGCTATTGAGCCTTGGTTTTTCACTGAGTAAATAATCTTTACCTGAACAGATATCTGAGATTTCTTGTAGCATCGCAAAGTGTGTTAAGCCTTTAGTGAGTTCGAGCGACTCTTCTAGTTCGTCACTAAAGACCTCACGCTCCTCGGCGGTTAACTCAAATACCGAAATGCGGAACACTTTCCAACTCTCTTTACGTGCACCTACATGCCAAAACAACTGGCGTAGCTCTCGATTGGCTTCAGGGATCATCATCGAAAAGAAGAGATCTTTGTCGTTATGCTGATGCTTGAAAGAATAAAGCACACTGTTACTGCCACGAATGCCAGGTTGAGTGAGTTGTGCCATTCGCTCAGGATTGAATAGGTTGGCTAACGTTAGCTGATTACGTTCATCGTTCCAATATTGCCAAATACTCTGGTTGTTTTCTGTCATTAAAACGAGTTTTAACTCGTTACCACTAAAGAAGATAGGTAAATTACAGGTATGTTTTAGGTGGTTGTGTTCGTAACCGCGTGAGCGAGCTCGTATCACCTTATCTTGGTTGTCGTGACGTGCTTTTTGCGCATCATTTTGTAAGCAATGTGCCATGATATTATCGATCAGCACGGCATCATCAATTTTGATCACTCGGAGAAAATTGACCGCATCATTTTCAAAAGACTCATCAATGCCGACAATACGATAGTTAATTGGATGCTCTATACCGGGAATACTGCTTGAGCGCGCTAACTCGGAAAACTGAACGGTAATAATTTCGCCAAGTTTATAATCAAACGCAGAAGGAACTTTGAATTTTCCTCCCGACGGAGAAATGTCGACGGTAATACCGTGAACCTGTTGATCGTTGGCAAGGAGAATGGCGATTTGAGTCGAAAGCTTGAGGCGATTTTCTTTACGTTTTAAGTCATAACCCATCACGATTGGTTCAGCAAAAAAGTTGATGGAGGTATTTGTCAGGTCAGCGCCTTGCGGCTTACCTTTTTGGTTCATCACCTTAAAGCTATTTCGAGTATTGCTTAAAGCATCAAATACACCTTCGGTATAGCCATTAAACTTGCGCACATTTTTGTGGTAAGTGTTGAATGCGACGTCGTCGAGCCAATGAATGATGCCGTCTAATTCGTATTCTCGGCATTCACCTTTAACACGACCACGTAAATCAATCGAGCGGTAACAAGGTGACATCAAACGTTTTAACTCCATCTTGACCAAGATTTTCAGCGATGGAGGCTCGCCATCAGTTAACTTAGTTAGCAGGTGCTTGAAATCGCCCGTGTTATAAACGGGAATGAGTCTTTCGGCGATGGAGAGGATTTCAGTTTGCTGCATGCTTTCTTGGTGTGTCGTTCCTTGTCATAATGATATCGGCCTTGATTAATAGATCTTTAGTGATATGTTACGGCGAATCAAGCCCATAAGTCGGCTTATTAAGCTGCCACCATCACAAAATTCAATTGAGGTTACATGGCAAAAGCAAAACGCGCATATGTTTGCAATGATTGCGGTGCAGACTTTCCCCGCTGGCAGGGACAATGTAGTGCCTGTGGCGCATGGAATACGATTAGTGAAGTTCGACTCGCAGCGTCACCTGCCGCCGCCAGAAATGAACGCCTTGCTGGTTATGCAGGAGCAGGATCTGAAAGCCAAGTTCAGACACTTGCCGACATCGACTTACAAGAAGTACCTCGCTTTAGTAGTGGTTTTAAAGAACTCGATCGCGTACTAGGTGGTGGTGTTGTGCCTGGGGCTGCTATTTTGATTGGTGGTAGCCCTGGTGCGGGTAAATCGACATTGCTGTTGCAGACCATGTGCTTATTGTCCTCTCAAATGCCAACCTTGTATGTCACGGGTGAAGAATCCTTGCAGCAAGTGGCAATGCGCGCATCTCGATTAGGTCTACCAAAAGACAATCTAAAAATGTTGTCTGAAACGAACGTCGACCGTATTTGTCAGATTGCGGAAAAAGAACAGCCGAAGATCATGGTGATTGACTCGATTCAGGTTATGCATGTTTCGGATGTGCAATCATCTCCTGGTACGGTTGCGCAAGTGCGTGAATCCGCGACAGCGTTAACGCGCTATGCCAAACAAAATAATGTCTCGGTATTTATGGTTGGTCACGTCACCAAAGATGGCACCTTAGCTGGTCCCAAAGTACTTGAGCACATTATCGACTGTTCAGTGCTGCTTGATGGTGGAACAGATAGCCGATTCCGCACTTTACGTAGCCATAAAAACCGTTTTGGCGCAGTCAATGAGCTCGGTGTGTTTGCTATGACAGGGCAGGGATTGCGTGAAGTAAGTAATCCTTCTGCTATTTTCCTTTCCCGTGGTGAAGAAGAAACCTCCGGCAGTTCGGTAATGGTGGTATGGGAAGGGACTCGTCCTTTATTGGTTGAGATACAAGCGTTGGTTGATTACTCACAATTGGCAAACCCAAGGCGAGTGGCCGTAGGCTTGGAGCAAAACCGACTATCACTATTACTTGCGGTACTGCATAAGCACGGTGGCTTGCAGATGGCTGACCAAGACGTATTTGTTAATGTCGTCGGTGGTGTGAAAGTGACAGAAACCAGTGCCGATTTAGCTTTGGTGATGGCCCTACTGTCGAGCTTTAGAGACCGCCCATTACCGAAAGATGTCGTTGTATTTGGTGAAGTGGGCTTAGCAGGGGAAATTCGTCCGGTACCAAGTGGACAAGAGCGTTTGAACGAAGCGTTTAAGCATGGCTTTAAAAAAGCAATTGTACCTGCTGCGAATATGCCTAAAGGTGGAATTGAAGGCATGCAAATTCACGGAGTGAAGAAGCTTTCAGAAGCGATTGAAGCTTTTGATGAATTATAAATGAGAATTTGATACAAATATTTAACAAATATTGATGCGGAATAATACAGTGCTCATGAGCTGTTGCATAATAGTGGGACAATTCACCATAGCGTAATACAAAGGATATGTTGTTACGATACTGGGTGGCACTGGTTGTATTGGTTTCACTCGCATTTTCTATTTCGGTTAGTGGGCATGAACTTGAAGGGCATGCGACTGACCAGAAAATCGCTTGGTATACAGGCGAACATTGGTCTTCAGGTATGTCATTATCGATGTACTTACAAACACTCACACCTCAAACAAAATTCATCCTAACGGGTGGTGAGCAAATTAGTGTACTCAAATTTACCACCCAAGTGACCGATGATTACGTAATAGATTTTCGCAATTCTGCGCTAGTGGGTAGGTATAAACATCGACTGTATGATCGTAATGACCAGCTAATAACCGTGCGACAAGGCGGATTGTTACATGACGATCCCAGTGAGTATTTTCTTCGTAATGGACAAAATATACGTCTAGCACAAGGACACTACACGTTAGTTACCTACCAAGATTCACAGTTTAATATCGCCCCTCCTACGCCATTTATTATGGAAAAATCGCAATATATTAGTCAGTTGAAAGTGGGTAATGCGATAACTTTAATAGGCATTGGGATCTTAACCGCCCTTTTCTTTTACTACCTAGTCTTATCGATAGTAAGAGTGAGCGTCATTGATGCAACTTACGCATTATTTATCCTGGGGAATTTATTATTTAACAGTACTTCTCTGTTAGTTGCTGCAGATCTATTTGATTTGTGTTGGTTTGGTGGTGCTAGTTGGCCAATTCTATTTTCTAATATTGCCTACATTGTTTTTGTTATGTCTTTGCTGAAAATCTCTCGGACCAAAAATGCCATCTTTTGGTATTTAGGTGTCGCTATTATCTCGATTTTTACCTCCTTTCTAGTGGCATCGATTTGGTTTCCTCATTATCAAAATGAGTTCAACCGACTCTCTGTTGGGGTATTTCTGCTTTATGGCGTTGCTGCTGGAGTGCGCTTCAGTTTGCAAGGCAGCGCTATTGCTCGGCTTTATTTGTTGGCAAATTTGGGTTTTGTTGTATTAGGCGGTATTGCTATTTCCCAGGAACAAATACAAGGTTTGCAAACCATCTACATGTCCCACATTGGTTTATTGGCAGTCGTATGTGAGGTGTTATTACTCTCATTCGTGGTTGCTTATCAAATGGCAATACTTGAAGCTGATAAGTCTCGTGCACTTAAGCAAGCAAAAGAGATGTTGAGTATTGCTCAAACCGATCCGTTGACGCGCTTACCTAATCGATATGCGATGGAAAAGCATTTATTGGAAGTAGGAAAGCAAAACAGTTTTATCTATATCGATCTTGATGGCTTAAAGCTTTGTAATGATTGCTATGGTCATGAGATGGGCGATAAGTTGCTTAGAATTTTTAGCCAGAAAATGCTATCTGCTTTACCACGTGATAGTCAGCTATATCGAATTTCTGGCGATGAATTCGGCATCATTTTCAATAGTGACTCGGAGTCGCAAGTCGTCGAAGCTATTTATCATGTGGAGTCGAAATTAAGGCAAGAATTTGATGCTTATGTCGGCGTGAGCTTTGGCAGTGCCAACTTTGGTGAATACCTGCAGTACCGCCAAGCAATACAAGCGGCAGATGAAAAGATGTACAGTAATAAAAAGCGTAAGAAAGCAGCGACCGTCTAATATAAACTAAAAGCTATTCTAATCATCAATTTGCTTGAGACGGTTGTAAAGCTCAATAAGTGACCTACCCACCCAACAAAAATAGACCATCACAACATCAATTGATGCAAAAAGAGCGCATTGTTGTCATTTAAGCTAGCTGTTAAAGATTGAACTAAAAACAGTGTTAGCTCATACTCTCGCCATCTCGATAAAAAATGAATGGCGGCAGCTATTCTCGTATTAATCCATTGCTGGAAGGTGGGAAATATAGGAAGGAAAGCGGGCATCTCACATTGAGCGGCTTTCTATTGGCGAGTTTTATTGCTCTCTGAATAGTGAATGACGTTCTTCGCGTTGTAACAGCGGTACATTTGCGATGGCCATGCCTTACCACTAGTCCTTTTTCTGCCCAGGATTGAGCTTGAAACTCCGCATTACTTGAGAAGCAGTAGGGCTTAAATACTGAGTGTTTTTAAGTCAAATTGGGTAAAATTAGCTATTCTTTGACTGGGTCAAAGAGGGCAAAACATTTTTTTTCACACAACAGCACGCAAGGGTATCAGTCTTGACAGAATATGATATACTCTGCGCGCACTTTATACCTTATTAACAGAGTAAGACAATGACTGATTTATCAAAATACAGAAACATTGGTATTTTTGCTCACGTAGACGCGGGTAAAACTACCTCTACAGAGCGTATCCTTAAGCTAACTGGTAAAATCCACAAGATCGGTGATACACACGACGGTTCAACTACTACTGACTTCATGGAGCAGGAAGCTGAACGTGGTATCACAATCCAGTCTGCAGCTACTACTTGTTTCTGGAACGATCACCGCCTAAACATCATCGATACTCCAGGACACGTTGACTTCACAATCGAAGTTTACCGTTCTCTAAAAGTACTAGACGGTGGTATCGGTGTATTCTGTGGTTCTGGCGGTGTTGAACCTCAGTCAGAAACTAACTGGCGTTACGCTGACGAGTCTCACGTATCTCGTCTAATCTTCGTTAACAAACTAGACCGTATGGGTGCTGACTTCTTCAAAGTTGTTGACCAAGTACAAAACGTTCTAGGTGCTACTCCACTAGTTATGACTCTACCAATCGGTATCGAAGATGACTTCTGTGGTGTTGTTGACGTACTAAGCCAAAAAGCTTACATCTGGGATGACTCTGGTCTTCCAGAGAACTACTCAGTAGAAGATATTCCTGCTGACCTAGTAGACCAAGCGGCTGAATACCGTGAAATGCTAATCGAAACTGCAGTTGAGCAAGACGACGAGCTAATGATGGCTTACATGGAAGGTGAAGAGCCTTCTCTAGAAGACATCAAGCGTTGTATCCGTAAAGGTACTCGTGATCTAGCATTCTTCCCAACTTACTGTGGTTCAGCGTACAAGAACAAAGGCATCCAGCTTATTCTTGACGCAGTAGTTGATTACCTACCTTCTCCAACAGAAGTAGACCCTCAACCACTAACTAACCCAGACACTGGTGAAGCAACTGGCGAATTCGCAGTTGTATCAGTTGATGAGCCACTAAAAGCGCTAGCGTTCAAAATCATGGACGACCGTTTCGGTGCACTAACGTTCATCCGTATCTACTCTGGTAAACTGAAGAAAGGTGACACGATCCTTAACTCAGCAACTGGTAAAACTGAGCGTATCGGCCGTATGGTTGAGATGCACGCGAATGACCGTAACGAGATCGATTCAGCACAAGCTGGTGACATCATCGCTGTTGTTGGTATGAAGAACGTGAAGACTGGTCACACTCTATGTGATCCTAAGCACGAAGTTACTCTTGAGCCAATGATCTTCCCAGAACCAGTAATCTCTATCGCTGTTAAGCCTAAAGATAAAAACGGTTCTGAGAAAATGGGTATCGCGATCGGTAAAATGGTTGCAGAAGATCCATCTTTCCAAGTTGAAACTGACGAAGATTCAGGCGAAACCATCCTTAAAGGTATGGGCGAACTTCACCTAGACATCAAAGTTGATATCCTTAAGCGTACTTACGGCGTTGAGCTAGAAGTAGGTGCTCCTCAAGTTGCTTACCGTGAAACTATCACGCAAGCAGTTGAAGATAGCTACACGCATAAGAAACAGTCTGGTGGTTCAGGTCAGTTCGGTAAGATCGACTACCGTATCAAACCAGGTGAGCCAAACTCAGGCTTCACGTTCCGCTCTGTAGTAGTTGGTGGTAACGTACCTAAAGAATTCTGGCCTGCAGTAGAGAAAGGCTTCGCTAGCATGATGGACAACGGTGTTCTAGCTGGCTTCCCAACTCTAGACGTAGAAGTTGAACTATTCGACGGTGGCTTCCACGCAGTTGACTCTTCAGCTATCGCTTACGAAATCGCTGCTAAAGGCGCATTCCGTCAGTCTATGCCTAAAGCTGGCGCGCAACTTCTTGAGCCAATCATGAAAGTTGACGTGTTCACTCCAGATGACCACGTTGGTGATGTAATCGGTGACCTTAACCGTCGTCGTGGTATGATCAAAGACCAACAAGCTGGTACTACTGGCGTACGTATCAAGGGTGATGTACCACTTTCAGAAATGTTTGGTTACATCGGTACTCTACGTACTATGACTTCTGGCCGTGGTCAGTTCTCTATGGAATTCTCTCACTACTCAGCATGTCCAAACAACGTGGCAGAGCAAGTGATTGCAGAAGTTAAAGAGCGTAACGCTAAGAAGTAATTCTTAAGTTAACTCGATAATTGATAAACCCTTAAGTGAATACTTAAGGGTTTTTTTTCGTTCATCGGCGAGGTAAATTGGCACGTTATTCGAGATTTAAAATAACACCATCGAATTTGGTCGCTGTTCCAAATTCTTTTACTTGGTTGAAAATCCACTGGCGAAACTTCTCGATCTTTTCACGTCTGAAATAGCCACTAGGTGCGCAGAGGTAATAACTGTAATTCGCCTTTTGCGCTATCTGACCAATTCTTACCAACTTCCCTTCTTGTATATAGCGCAGTGCGAGAGAGTGCTTGGCTAACGCGACTCCTTGAACCGAGAGAGCGCCCTCTAATACAAAGTGAGAACCATCGTACTGTAAAGTTGGTTTAGACGCGGTCAGTTCGACATTTTCTAACCATTTGCTCCAGTCCAAATCGGGCCAAGTATCTTCAATTAAATCCGCTTTTGGCAAGTCACTAAGTTGGTAAATACCATGTTGCTGTTGGTACAAAGGGTGGCAAACCGGGTATATAAGCTCATCCATTAAGTGAATCGACGTAATATTGGGATAATTCCCTTGTCCATAGCGGATACATAGATCGATGTTAGAGCTTTGAAAATCAACTAACTGATTGGTTGGTTCAATAGTCAGTTCTTGATTTTGGTTTTGAATGCGGAAGTCGCCAATGCGTGGAACAAGCCAGTGCTGTGCAAAAGAGGGGAGGGTAGAAATAGAAAGCTGATTGGGACGAGGATCTTGATTTATTTGCCTAACACCCTGTTGAAGCTGACTAAATCCGTTTTCTGTGTGTTGATAGAGTAACTGACCTTCTAATGTCAATGTGACTTTTCGATGTTGGCGAACAAACAGCTCAACCCCTAAAGAATTTTCAAGTTGGCGGATCTGTTGGCTAACCGCTGCTGCCGTTACAAATAGACTTTTTGCGGCTAATTTGAAGCTACCAAGTTTGGCGGCTAGGTGGAAGTAATACAGGCTTTGTAACGGAGGTAAACGTTCGCTCACTTTAGTTTTCCTTAACTGAAAGTCAATCTTAATCGTTTGAGGAAGTCATGACCATATCCCATCATTCTCTTACTGTAGCAAATAAATAAAGGGGATTCGGATGGATATTGCAAATAAACAGACTCAGAAGCAATCGCTAGATATTGTTACTTTGGTAAAGAGTGCCTTATCTCAATTTCACTTATGGCAACAAAATTATCAAACAAGAAGGCAACTGGCTAGGTTACCTGAGCATCTGTTTCAAGATGTTGGTCTAAGCAAAAATCAAGTTGATGCAGAGTGCCGCCGGCCGTTCTGGCGATAACAACGATTTAAGCGTTGCGTACTTGTGAGACTTCTTGATGGAGCCAATGCGAAAACGCTTGAATTCGTGCTCGGCGCGGCGATTCCTGTGCGGTAAATAAGTGAAAGGCGATACCTGGGGTAAGTGCTATATTAAATGGTTTAGTTAACAAACCTCGTTCTACAAAATCTTCCGCGATACAGTCACTGGCTAAGCATGCACCATGACCAGCGATGACCGCACTCATTGCCATATCAAAAGTGCCGACTTCCATCCATTGAATCGCTTCTTTATCCATTATTATGTTTGCTTGCTCAAACCACTTATTCCATTGAATGTTTGAATTTTCAAAGTGAATCAGCCAACAATCAAGCAGTTGTGATGGCTCAGATAGAGCCATCGATTCTGCTAATGCTGGTGAGCAGAAGGGATAAATAGGCTCTTCTAAGAGCAGTTCTTTATCCAATGATTGATCGCACTCAAGCTGTTCCCCCTGCCAAATTGCAATGTCCACTTCACCGTGTTGAACATCGAGAGACTCGCAGGTAGTGATGATGCGAATGGGAATGCCTGGGTAATCTAAGGAGAATTTCCATAGTCGTGGAAGCAGCCAACGAGAAGCAAATGATGGTGGCGCGCTGACTATTAATAAACCATCTCTTGGTTCATTTTGAATCTTGTTTAATCCCAGAATGATGTGCTCAAATCCTGTTGATACATGACTGAGTAGAGTTTCCCCTTTCGCCGTTAGTATCATGTTGCGACCCTTACGTAAAAACAGTTTGCAAGCTAGGTCGTCTTCAAGACGTCGAATCGTTTGGCTAACAGCAGCTTGGCTGACGCACAGTTCATCTGCTGCTTTACTGTAACTTTGAAACCGAGCGGCAGCTTCAAAGTAACGTAATCCTGCTAAGTGACGTAATCGCTTATCCATAAGTCTCAATTATATTTGATGTAATGATCTGTGGCTGGTAACTCAACCTTGCTGTTATACATAATACAAATCAAGGTAGTAGAGGCAATAGAAGTGACTCGTGTTACTGGTGTTACATTGGAATTTGCATGTTGAGCTTAAATTATGGAAATGGGATAAAAAACAATTGGTGCAATCGTTGTGGCAACAGAAGGCTGTGAAAATTTCTAGGTGCACTTCTTATCTGCAATATGATGATTTCGAAGGAAGAGTGAGAGCTTTGAAGCTAGATAGCAGAAGTATCTATAATATTGAGTTATAACAATGATGCGAAAAAAGGGGCGAAATGCCCCTTGATAGCTACTCTTCCCATACGACGAGTTGGTTTTTAGGCCAGTTCGCCCCGACATCATGGTATTTTTTTTCTAACACATGACGCTTAATTTTTAAGGTAGGGGTGAGAATACCATTCTCGATACTCCAAGGATCTTTGATCATTAAGACCCCTTTGATCTGCTCATGAGATTCGAGGTCTTTGTTCATTCTGGTTACGACTTTATGAGTGGTACGCTCATAACGCTTTCGGTCAAAATGGGGGAAGTCGTGCGGTACGACTAGAAGTATTGGTGCCGGAAGACCAGAGCCAATCAAACACATCATTTCGACTCGGCTATATTCAAAGAGTTTTTTCTCAATCGGCACAGGGGCAACAAATTTACCTTTTGCGGACTTAAAGGTGTCTTTTTTGCGCCCTTGAATGGTGAGATAGCCTTCATCATCCAAGAAGCCAATGTCGCCAGTATGCAGCCACCCGTCTTGGTCAAATGATTCTTGTGTTGCCTCATCATTTTTGTAATAGCCAGAAAATAATCCTTTGCCTCGAACCATGATCTCTTCATCGGCGGCTATTTTTAGCTCGATTCCAGGACCAGCATTACCCACGGTACCAATCTTATCGGCACGGAAAGGGTAGTTGAGGGTGCTGTAAGCAAAAGATTCAGTCATTCCCCAAGCTTCGGTAATGTTTAGCCCTACACTGTGGTACCAATCTAATAGTGCTGGTGAAACGGGAGCGGAACCACAACCTAGTACGCGAGCTTGATCAAGCCCCAAGTTTTGGGCAAGTTTCTTTTTAATTAACGAGTTAACAAAAGGAATCTTGAGTAGAAGATTGAGCTTTTTCGGCGGTAATTTATCTTGAATGCGCTGTTGGAATAGCGTCCATAAGCGAGGTACCGAAATAAACAACGTTGGTCGCTGCATTTTTACATCTTCAATAAAGGTATCTAATGATTCAGGGAATGCTGTTTGTATCCCCCCCATGATAGAAGAACCAAAGATATAGACTCGCTCGGTAATGTGCGCTAATGGTAAATAAGAGAAAAGCCGGTCACCATATTCAATGCCAATATGGTTTATCAGTTGTTGCGCCGACCAAGAGAAAGCACCATAAGTGAGCATTGCTCCCTTCGGTAAGCCAGAAGTACCCGAGGTATAAACAATCGACATTAGCTTATCGTCATAATGGATTGGTCGTTCTTGGCTAGGCTCTGATTTTGCAACTAATTGATTAAATTGATATTGGCAATTTTTAGGAGCACTATCATATTCCAAAGCAATAGTGATTAAGTCACTGTATTTATCAATGACTTGTTCAGTTGCAGTGGCATTGTCAAGCTTACCAGCAATCAATACTTTACTACCGCTATGAGTTACACAGTGTTCTATTGTGTCGGCGCCAGCGGTAGGGAAGACGGGCACACTAATGTAATCGCCCAGCGTCATCGCAATATCGCAAATAAACCATTCGGCACAGTTTTTTGAAACAAGTGCTACTTTATCGCCAGGTTGAATCCCCAGATCGCGTAGCGCAGTGACGAGACGAAGCGCCTTATCAGCGACTTCCGCATAGGTGTATTCAATAAATTGACGGTTGATGATTTGCTTTAAATAGATTTCATCGGGGCGTTCTGCTGCCCATTTTAAAATCATTTCGTTTGGTGGTGGTAAGGTGCATCCCTTTATTTTCAACTCGTAAGGCTGATTCATTGGTTAACTCCCTGTTATTAATGAAATTCCCTTAATTTTCAATACACATCACAAGGTGGAGAGCTAACCATGTGTACTACAGCATCAAAATAAAAAGAGAAATTATTTGTTAACACATTGTTAACTTTAGCATGGCGATAATAATTAAGGGAGCTTTATCGCAAAGAAGTGTGACTTAGTAATTCTGTCGATATTCACCTGGGGTTGACCCCGTTTTCTTTTTGAATAATCGGGAGAAATAAGAGACATCTTGATAACCACATAGATAAGCAATATAAGCAATTTTAGTATGCTCATTGAGCGTTAACATACGTTTAGCCATGCCGATTCTTTGTTGAATGATGTAATCCCTAAAGCACATGCCGACTTTCTTTCGGAAAACTTTTGAAAAATAGGTCACAGAGTAATGGCATAGAGCTGCCGCCTCTTCCTCACGGATCTCTTTGTGGAGATTGTCTGATACGTAAAGCAGAGCAGGGCTTATATCTAGGTCAATATTGCCTTGAAAGGAACGCAAGCTTGGGTGCGAAGAGAGATCTAAAAAGAAGCGGATTTCGATTTTGTTCAGCCACTCTTGTGCACTACGTGGGTTGAGTTGATAGCGCTCAACAATTACTGGATCAGACAGCTGCTCGCTATTGGTGTCATTGGCATGTATGACAATCAATTGTTTATCAAGGTTCTGGCACATTAAAATAGCACTATTCAAGCACTGTGCGTATTGAGGGCGGTAAAAGAAGAAGCAATAGCGTACCGTTTTTTCACTTAGTATTGCCGTATCTTGTTGGCAATCAACCACATTAAAATGTTTTTCTATCATGTTGGCAAAATAAGGGGAGCAATGCCTAAGTGGTGCTCCAAGCCAATATACCGTGGCTAGCTGTTCTATCATCCCCAGTCTCCTAACTTCTTATGATTTCCTCCTAACCTTTACTGACAATTGTGGGTCGTTTGTTCTAGTTATTATGTTAGGCGCCTAATTGAATAGTTTAAGCAGCGCTATTTATAACAAGTCTAGTAAACATCCTGGAAAGTGTGATCTTATTTGCTTGACAAGAGTGTTTATGGTGATGACAAAAGAGTGCAATCAATTGGCAAGAAAGTCCTAACTGTAGAATTTCTTGGTGTCCTACAGTTAATTAGCATCACCGTGTTTATAAACGGAATGTGATGAATAGGTTATTTAAGTTGAGGACAGGGATATGAAAGCAATACGTAATGAAATCCAAAAGTTTATTGAAGATGAAGAAGGTCTCACTCTTTTAGAGTACATCTTAGGTGCAGCGCTCATCGTTGCAGCACTACTTTCTATCGACTTCTGGGGCACGCTTGCTGATAAATTTGAAAGTGTCGCTGATGAAATTGATGGTATTGAGGCTGACAGCGGTACGGGTACTGGTGGAACTACAACTCCATAATGTTTTCAATAAATGTCACATCCCTCCTATTTTGGGGCGCTCTATTAGCGATCGGTGTCTCGGACGCACAGAGACATCGAATCCCTAATAAGATGGTTTTGCTGTTAATGCTGATTACGGTTTGTCATCTCTTTGTGTACGGCATTACTCAGTGGAGCGATCACTTGTTGGGGGGACTGCTTGCCTTTTTTGTTTCGCTTCTCTTTTACTGGAAGCGAGCAATGGCAGCAGGTGATGTGAAGTTGTTGTTCGTTGTTGGGCTTTGGCTTGGCTTGGATCAGCTTGCTGGAGCTTCGGCTTACATCATTTTGGCTGGTGGTGTCATTGGCTGTTTTTACTTGGTTCAGTTTCTTGCACTGTCAGGTATATCTTGGCAGCACAATGTAAAAAGCTACTACTACCAAAGGGTGAGTTACAAGTTTCAGTATCACACGAAATTAGTTATTCCTTTTGCCCCAGCAGTGGTGATAGGTCTCGCTAGTTACTACTATCTTCATTAGTTTACTCAGGAGGATGTGATGGGGTCATCACTAAAAAATGAACTGGTACCGCAGATATCACCTCCTAAAGTACCTGCTAACAGTAAAGCTTTGGGTATACCTACTGCCGTGGTTGAGAACCTACTGCTCAAACATTTAGCCGCTTACCCAAAAAGTGACTTGATTGAGCTCACTCAACGGTTAGGTGTGGTGTCGCATATTGTCGAAGATACGTTAGTACAATTGAGAAATCGTAATATCGTAACTGTCTATCAACCGACCACAGATTTTTCCAGCAGTGTTTATTCAGATGTGCGTTATGGACTTACCGAGTTAGGTATAGCGGAAGCTGATATCGCTTACCGTAAAGATGCCTATCTTGGTCCCGTACCGATTTCTCTTAATGAATATATTGAGGTTGTACAAGCCCAAGATATTCGAGTTAATCCCATCACTCGTAATGATGTAAATAGAGCGCTAGCGGATGTCTATGGTTCGCAGCATCTTGTTCCAATACTAGGTCCGGCAATTAATTCTGGTCGAGCATTACTTCTTTATGGGCATGCAGGTACAGGTAAGAGTTTTGTTGCTTCCAAAGTTCTTAATGCACTCAGTAGTTCGGTGTTTATTCCTTATGCCGTGTATGCCGATGGCAATGTCATTCGAGTTTTTTCTGCTCAGCATCATCGTCGTTTAGATGATAATCACACTCAACATTTTGCTAGTCTTGATAGTCATTACGACAAACGTTGGGTGCTTTGCGAACGCCCAAATATCCAAGTTGGCGGTGAGTTGACCATGGAAATGTTGGAGGTGAATCACAATGAACACAACCGTGTTTGGAATGCACCGCTGCAGATGATGGCCAATAACGGCATCTTGGTGATTGATGATTTAGGTAGGCAAAGCATGCCTGTAGAGGCACTTCTTAATCGCTGGATAGTGCCTATGGAATATATGGTTGATCACTTGGGTTTACCTAATGGTCAGCAAATTAGTGTGCCTTTTTACTTAACGCTCGCCTTCTCATCAAACTTGCCACCAAGCTCCATCGCAGACCCTGCATTTTTACGACGTATTGGCTACAAAATTGAGTTCAACCCCCTTGATGACGCGGATTACATCGAGTTGTGGAACGCTGTCGCTCAAGAAAAGCAGTTAGAGCTTTGTGAAGGTTTTTTTGATGTGTTATTTGAGCTCCACCGAGATCGTCAAGTTGAGTTCTATCCGTGCTTGCCAAAAGATTTACTCGGAATTAGCCGCGATATTTTAGTATTTGATGAAAAAGAAAAATTAGTCTCTCCAATGATATTGCGTAGTGCTTGGAGATTGTATTTCACCATTGATTGACAGGGAGATTTCGCCTTATGAGCCGAAGTCAAATTTTAATGCTATTGCTGCTATCAGTGGTTTTTGGGCTAGGTGCAGTTTATGTAGCAAAGCGTTGGATGGATACTCAATCGCAGCCAACAGTTGAACTAGAACAGGTTGAGCGACACCCCGTATTGATTGCTGCCAATGAATTGGAACCGGGTACTATTCTCGAAGAGAAACACTTCACTACTAAGCAAATGGAAGTGGATTGGATCGACGAGAAGACGCTCAAAAAACCTCAAGAAGCGATAGGGAAAATTGTTGCTAATACGATTTATGCTGGTGAGTTGATTAACCCAAATCGCTTAACGCTAAAAGGGGAAGGCGCCACGTTAGCAGCACTCATTCCTGAGAATAAACGTGCTGTGACTATTCGTGTAAATGATGTTGTTGGTGTTGCTGGTTTCCTACTACCTGGTAATAAAGTGGATGTGCTCAATACGGTCAGTTCGAGAGGCGGTTACGCAAATACCAAGACAGTGTTGAAAAATATCAAAGTACTCGCTGTCGACCAAACGGCAAAAACTAACGACAACAAACCTGTCATTGTTCGCGCTGTTACATTGGAAGTAACACCGAAAGAAGCTGAAAAATTGCTTACTGAAAATAGTAAAGGTGATATCCAACTTGCTCTACGTAATCCACATGAAGTGGATAAACCGGTTGTTGCAAAACGTCGAGCGCCTGCGCCAAGTGTGACCGTAATTAAAGGATCTCAGACATCTAAAGTCCGAGTTAGCAATTAGGTGACTTATGAAAACAATAATATTTCTGTTATTTCCGCTGCTTTTGCTTAGCTTTTCTGCCCAGGCAGCGACGGCGCAATCTGGCAAGGTAGTGAGTGTTCCGCATCATCAATCAACACAACTGATGATATCGGGTAAAGCAAAGAAAGTGACCTTAGGTGACCCAGCCGTTGTCGACATGGTTATTTTGCGATCCAATGAGCTGTTTCTAATTGGCAAGCGACTAGGCACAACCAACATAACCGTTTGGGATTCTCGGGGTCGAATTATTGAGTCATTTAGTGTGGAAGTGACTCATGACATCAACACCTTGAAAGCCAAACTTCATCAATTTATGCCCAATGAGCGGATAGAAGTGCATAGCTCACAAGATAAAATTGTGCTCAAAGGGTTAGTCAGTAGCCAACAGAATATGGATACCGCAGTTAAATTGGCAGAAACCTTTTCATTAGGTGAGTCGGCAGATGAAAACGATGACGGAAAAGATGAGCAAATTGAACAAAGTTCAGTGATTAATTTACTCAGTATCGGCGGAGCACAACAAGTGACGCTTGAAGTCACCGTCGCCGAGGTTCAGCGTTCTTTGGTTCGTCGTTTCGATTCCAATTTCCATTTCTTCCAGCAAAGCGGAAATTTCACTTGGGGAGCGACAACCACGGGCGCGGGCATTACTGATATCGGTCCAATACTCAATGTGCCGTCAGTGGATAACTTTGGTTTCTTAGGTTCATTTGTTGATAGCAATACGCTATTCACCTTTGCGTTAGATATTGCCAAGCAAAACGGTGTAGCCAAAATACTAGCGGAGCCAAGCCTAACTGCTTTGAGTGGCACTAAAGCCGAGTTTTTAGCTGGGGGAGAATTCCCCATTCCAGTGCCGAATGAAGATGGTATTACAATCGACTATAAAGAATTTGGTGTATCGCTCGATTTTATTCCCTACGTGTTAAGTGACCAGAAAATCAATTTACAAATGATGGTTGATGTTAGTGAAGTCGCTAATTCAGGCGTGCTGACTTATAACCCGAGTGACGTTAATGCGACTTTCTTTGTTCCACCAATTACCAAGCGTAGTGCAGGAAGTACTTTAGAACTCGCTGATGGTCAAACTATTGGTATAGCTGGCTTGCTGAGTGAAAACGCCCGCAACGTATCGGATGGTATCCCTGGTTTATCGGATGTCCCCGTGCTTGGGCAGTTGTTCAAGTCGGAAGAGTACACGTCTGGAGAAACAGAGTTGGTGATTTTAGTCACGCCAAGATTGGCAAAGCCAATCGATCGTCGCAATGTGAGGCTTCCAACCGATGGTTTTGTTAGCCCTAATGACGTTGAGTTCTATCTGCTTGGTCAGGGGGCTCGTTTGGATTTTGATAAATATAGTTTACCTACAAATACACCCAATAATAACAACGACACAATGGAGTTCGGTTCGGCTGATGGTGGGTCAGAGGGTAAATTTGGGCACAGTCTATAGGAGACGAAAATGAAAGGCACAATCACATTGACCATGGTTTTCATCTCGTTAAGCCTTGTTGGCTGCGCGAATGACCCAGAGCTTGGTATCACCGTAAGCCAGTTAAGAGCAGAACAGACCTACAACCCCAATGCATGGCAAGAGAACTTGGGATATGTTCCTGAGGGGAATGGGCAGCGCTCTCAAACTAGCCTTGAAGGATACCCTAGCGCAGGTGTAGCAAAAAAACGCAAGTGATAGATTCACTTGGGAGGGGCTATGTTAGTTCTCAACCGAAAAGCACCAAGAAGAAAGCAGCACGGAATTACCTTGGTGCTCATAACGTTAGTCATGCTGTTTCTATTAGGGATGGCAGGGTTCAGTATCGATCTTAATCACCAGGTATTGAACAAAACGCGGCTGCAAAATGCAGTGGATTCTGCGGCTTTATCTGCGGCAGTGGTTGCCGATGAAACTGGTGATGTTGAACTTGCGGAAGCTGCTGCTCGCTCAACGTTGGCTAGCTTTTCTGGAGAGTCTGGTAACGATCAGTTAGCTATTGATGGTGATCTTACCACTGTTACGTTCTCTTTTAACTTAGAAACATTTTCCTTGGCTGGGGCTTTTTCACCACCTGCTGGAAATGAAGATATTTACGTCCGTGTATCAGTGCAAGATATCGAGCTGAGTCAATTTTTAAGCTATCTGTTTGGGCTGGATAAAAATGTATCTGCCAGTGCGGTTGCAGGAAGAAGCGCCGCGATCACTGAGGTTTGTAATATTACACCGATAGCTATGTGTGGTGACCCATCTGGGGATGTTGATGATGCATGGGGTTATCAGCAAGAAGGCGTAGATATTCTGAATACCGCTCATAATTCGCCGGATCAAATTCATGAGGTGAAAATTGGCTCGAAAAGTGGCACAGAGATGGGACCAGGGAATTTTCATCTGCTCGACTTTGGTCAAGATGGCGGCGGTGGTAGCGGTGGTTCAGCTTTAGTTCGCCAAGCTCTAGCTGGAGCCTATAACGGCTGCACTGCTGTTGGCGACACAGTACTGACCAAACCGGGCAATAGTATTGGTCCTGTCGCTCAAGGTTTGAATACTCGCCTCAATAAATTCCAAGGACCAATGAAAGATGATGGCACCATTCCACCGGATAAGTATGTTAAAGAGCCAAATTCGAGTGATCGAGCGAAAGAGGGTGAAAGTTATACCGGTGATTTTTATTACAGCAATTACGTGCAACAACTAGCAAGTTGCCAAAGCCCTGAAGGAGGCGGTAGTTGCGACCAAGGTAGCTATTTACCTGAGGCTGGTTCAAGCGGCAGAAGAATATTACGTATACCGATAGTGAATTGCACTGATGCCGGCGGGAAAACGACCTTTGACGTACTTGGTTTTGGTTGTTTCTTCTTACTGCAAAGTGTTGGGCAGTCGGGGAGTAGTTCGGTTTTTGGTCAATTTTTATTTGACTGCTTAATTAATAATGGGTCAACAGGTTTAGAGCCAGAAGATGCTGGTTTGTACCGCATTCAATTGTATAAAGATCCATTTAGTGGGGCATCGTGATATGAAAATGAGAACAGCAATCACAGCCGTTTCGCTAGCGAAGAGTTGCCGCAGACAGCAGGGGCTTGCAGCGCTTGAATTTGTTATCGCTCTGCCCGTCTTATTAATGCTTGCGGTGTTAGTTATTGATGTTGGGCGCGCTTTAATTCAGTACACCCAAGTCAATAAAGCTTTGCAGAATGGGGTTCGTTACGCCGTGGTCGACACCTACGGCACCTTGGATTTTGGCTCGATTGCTGATGAAGCCAATATCAAAAATGTGGTGGTATATGGGGTACCCACACCTTCCGCTAGCCCAGTACAACTGCTGAATTATCTTTCATTAGATAATATCTCAATCTCAATTCCTACTGCGGCATCAAAAGAGGTGACTCTTAGCGCTTCGTATACTTATACGCCTTTCTTTTCTAGGCTGCCATTTAGAGATACTCCACTTGCATTTACCTTTGATGCAGCGGCAAAAATGAGGACAGCCCCATGAACATAATAATCAATGCCAAGCGGCAAAAAGGGGTAACACAGGTAGAGTTTATTCTTATTGCTACTACAGTATTGCTGCTGCTATTCGCAATACTTGAATTCGCCGCTTATTTTTACTCAATTCAAATGGTCAATGAAGTGACACGACGAGCTGCGCGCTTAGCGACGGTCTGCCACATCAGTGACCGTGATGACATCCCTCAACTGGAATCATTAACTGCTCTGTATCCAGCAGGCTTTAGCGAAGAGAACCTTGAAATTAGCTATTTAGATGAGAATGGGGCGGATGTTGATGTGTCTGGTTTCCTTTCTACCCCACCGGCGGATAGCGCCACACTGCAAGCTCAATTTGGTCAGGTTCGTTATGTGAAAGCCCGCGCAATTAACTACAACTATAACTTTGTTGTGCTTTCGACATTATTGAATATAACGGGCAATACGCCATCGTTTGAAACTATTTTGCCTGCAGAAAGCCTTGGTATTTTAAGACAGGCAACCTCTACCGGTGATGTAAAGACCGATTGCTAAGGAGCAGCGTGATGCTAAAGCCAGTGAACATTGAAGAGAAGAAGAGCTATCAAACGCTAAAAACCAACTTAACACTGTGGGTTGTTTATGCCAGTTCGCCCTTTAAACAACATATTGATAAAGAGTTGTCTGATTGCATTAATCTCAATATCGAATGGATTGAGCTTAGTCATTTCGCATCGGATATGTTGGAAAACAAACCCGCCCCTGATTTAGTTTATATCGAAGTAGGGGATGGGTGGGCACAAAAAGTTGCTCATGTTTTTTCTTCCAATAAGCATCTTACCAATCAAAACAGTACCTTAATTGTGTTTGGTGAAGAGAGTGACACAGCTTCGCTGAAAATGGCATTGCGATTAGGGGCATCGGACTATTTTTCGCAAACGGCGGAATTTGGTGAGCTGTATCCAATGCTTAAAGTTACTGCTGAAGACAAAGTAGCGGCAAGAAAAATGGGGTCATTAACTTTGTTTGTTAATACCAAGGGAGGGGCTGGTGCGACAACTTTGGCAACTAATACCGCAATTAACTTAGCGTCATACTCGCAAGGCAACGTGTTGCTTATCGACCTTGATCGACAGTTTAGTGATGTTGCGGATTATCTAAATAGTCGCCCTAAGTACAGCATCAATGATGTGATCAACGCTATTGGTGACCTGGATGAATTGTCGTTAGAAGGCTTGGTATATAAACACACTTCTGGGCTGAGTTGCTTGAGTTTTAGCCCTGATTCTCGACAAGAAAACTACAAGCTTGCCAATCAAGTGAGTAAGTTGCTTCCCGTTCTTCGCCAATATTACAGCCATATTGTTATCGACATGTCGCGTGGCATTGAGCATACATTTCAACAGATTGTTTCACCGGCTACCCAAGTTTATTTAGTACTTCAGCAAAATATCACCTCTGTTAAGCATGCAACTGAGTTAGTAAGAAGTTTGGAGTTCGACTATGGTTTAAAAAGTGAGCAACTTGATTTAATCGTTAACCGTTACGAGAAAAAAGCGCCGATTTCACTAAAAGATATCGAAGAAACGTTAGAGGGGCAGTCGATATTGCTTGTTCCAAATAACTTCCAGTTAGCCATGGAGTGCGCGAACTTAGGTAGCCCAATAGTACAAGCAAAGAAAAATAGCGCGATTAAAATGGCATTAGCGGATTTATCGCACAAGATTGAACAACCTAAGCAAGAGACAAAAGGTTGGTTGGGCAAACTTTTTAGTTAATGAGGGATAGCTATGTTTTTTAAGCGTAAAAACGTCAGTCAGAACCTACAGGATGTTCAGCCAAATCAAGAGCCTGAAGTGCTTAGCCCGGTCGCTAATAAAAACTCTGATCAGTTGTCGCCAATGGATGCCAGATTAAAAGTAATGGCGGAACAGACTCGGCAACTTGAACAAGAACAAGAAATTAAACATTACTACCACAAGAAGTTATTGGATACCCTCGATCTCGGCGTACTTTCGCAGTTGCAAGAAGACCGAGGTCGAGAAGAGTTACGCGAAGCGATAATTCGTTTGATTAGTGATGATAAAACTCACCCATTGAGTTCAGAGGCTCGGGTGAGAATCATCAAACAAATTGAAGATGAAGTGTTTGGTTTGGGCCCTTTAGAGCCATTGCTTGATGATGGTACGATTTCGGATATTTTGGTTAATGGCCCGAAAAATATTTATGTTGAGCGTTTTGGTAAGTTAGAGCGTACTCCACATACTTTTCTTGATAATCGTCATCTACGTAACATTATCGATCGCATTGTTAGCCAAGTTGGACGACGTATCGATGAATCGTCGCCAATGGTCGATGCGCGTTTGAAAGATGGTTCTCGTTTTAACGCGATTATTCCTCCGCTGGCGATTGATGGACCTTCAGTGTCGATTCGTCGCTTTGCAGTCGAGCGACTAGCGATGGATAACTTACTGGAACTTGGCTCATTAACCGAACCGATGGCTCGCTTTTTAAATGCAGCCGTGGTTGGCGAGATGAATATTCTTATTTCCGGCGGTACTGGCTCAGGTAAAACCACCACTTTGAATATACTATCGAGCTTTATTCCGAGTGACCAACGTATTGTTACTATCGAAGACTCGGCAGAATTACAACTGCAGCAACCGCATGTTATCCGTTTAGAAACTCGCCCTGCCAATATTGAAGGCAAAGGTGAAATAACTCAGCGGGAACTGGTGAAAAACTCGCTACGTATGCGCCCCGATCGCATCGTAGTTGGTGAGGTTCGTGGTAGCGAAGCTGTTGACATGCTATCGGCAATGAACACAGGTCACGATGGGTCTCTCGCCACTATTCACGCTAATACTCCTAGGGATGCTCTGAGTCGAATTGAGAATATGTTTTCAATGGCGGGCTGGAATATTTCGACTAAAAATTTACGTTCGCAAATTGCGTCAGCAATTCATCTCGTGGTGCAAATGGATCGCCAAGAAGATGGTAAGCGTCGCATGGTAAGCATTCAAGAGATCAATGGCATGGAAGGTGAAATTATCACCATGTCAGAGATATTTACTTTCAAACGTCAAGGTGTTGATGAGCATGGCAATGTGATTGGTCGTTATGTCGCCACAGGTATTGTGCCGAGTTGTCATGATCAATTAATAAAACGTGGCTTAGATGTGCCGTTTGAATTGTTCAATGAAAAACCTTAAAGGAGTCGATTATGCAAAGTCAGATGCCGCTGTTTTTCATATTGCTTTTCCTCTCGGTTTTTTTGATAAGCCAAGCGTTAATTCTGCCATCAGTTGGTAAAAAAGTTCGCCACAAGCAGTTGATGAAACGACTGCGTGAAAGTCATAAAAATATTGATGCAGAGAGTATCAGCTTACTGCGAGAAAATGCACTAAAAGACCTTAGCCCATTAGAGAAATGGTTAATGCGTTTTCCATTTTTTGAAAGTGTTAAAAAGAAGCTAGATTTAGCTGGTATTACGGTTGGCTTTAGTAAGTTTTTGTTTTTATCCTTTTTAGCAGGTCTGGTTTTTTTATTAATATTGCTACTGCTAAACCAAATCTGGTATCTCAGCATTGGGGTGATGTTTGTCGTTTGGGTGGTTGAGTATTTTGTTATTCAGAAGATGATTAATGATCGTTTACAGGCTTTCGAAGAGCAACTACCAGAAGCTTTAGATATCATCAAACGAGTACTGCAAGCCGGACAACCACTTAATCATGCCTTTTATGAAGTGGGTAAAGAAATGCCAGCGCCTTTAGGTCCTGAGTTTCTCAATACCTACAACCTGCTTAACTATGGTTATGACTTACGTTTAGCGATTATGCAAATGTCTGAGCGTACTCCCACCATATCAATGTTGGCGTTTTCAAGCGCGGTGCTATTGCAAAAAGAGACGGGGGGTAACTTAACCGAGAACTTAGATAAGTTGTCTCACTTACTGCGAGCGCGTTTTAAATTGTCGCGAAAAATACGCACTATTTCTGCTGAATCTCGTATGTCAGCATGGGTTCTAGTCCTTGCACCTTTTGGTTTATACGGTCTCATTTATCTTATTAACCCGGAGTATATTCAAATCCTTCACTCAGATCCTCGAGGGCTAAAAATGATAGGTGTCGGGATGATCGCTCTAGCTATTGGTACGCTCTGGATTCGTAAAATAGTGAACATCGAGGTATAGCATATGGAAGAACTACTCGATTGGGTCAACAACATTAGCATCAATCAAGAGACGCTAATCATGGCTTTGGTTTTGGTGACCACCATTTTGATTGTGTTAACTGTCGGTTCCATCATCATGGGTATTAACTCGCCACTACGACGTCGTTTGATGCAAATCTCTGGTGACAGCAAAGAAGGCGCGACCAACTCAAGTAAGATGGTGGATACGTTAGAGTCATTTGCAGCGCCGATTATGTCGCCTAAAAATGAGAAGGAACGCCAAACAACACGTCACCATTTAATGCATGCAGGCTATCACCAAAACAACTCATTGACGCTTTTCTACTCGGTTAAGTTTGTCACCACCATCATTGGCTTAATTGTCGCCACGCTAGTTTATGTGAGTGTTCCAGACTCTAAGTATGTGTATGTCTATCTGTGCTTGGCGGTAGGGATTGGACTATTTATACCTGACTATCTATTGAGCCGGATGGTGAAAAAACGCCAAGCTCAAATTCGAGCGGGTGTGGCAGATATGCTCGACTTGCTGGTGGTGTGTACTGAATCAGGACTGGGTTTCAATGCGGCACTTCGCCGCGTAGCCGATGAAATGGTGATATCTCATCCCGAGCTTGCCGATGAGTTGGACACAGTCTGTATGAAAATTCAAGCCGGTAAGACAATGCCCGAAGCGTTACGTGAGTTGGTGGTACGTACTGGTATTGTGGAGATAAGTGGCTTAGTTAGTATGCTTAGTCATGCATCAAAAATAGGCGGAAGCTTAGTGCAATCTTTACGTGAGTACACGGAAGATTATCGAGATAAGCGACACCAAGCGGCAGAGGAGAAAGCCGCTAAGATACCTGTGAAAATGATGTTTCCGATGGTGTTGTTTATTTGGCCGTGCTTTTTCATCGTGGCGATCGGTCCCGCGTTAGTTTCATTGATGGATGCATTTGCCCAATAGGGCAGAGCAAGGCAGAAAGGTAGGGAAGATTATGTGGATTAAAATACAAACGATAGCGCTAACCATCGCCTTACTATCAGGCTGTGCGTCATCGGATAACTCCGATGAGTTTAATAACTCTTTGTATGCAGGCAAACCAATTGAAAGCTTAACCAATGCAGAACCACCAAAAAGCGAAAAGGAAGCGCTTGCTCGCGGAGACATGGCACTGGCGAATAAAGATATCGACTTAGCCTTGTATGAGTACCTACGCTCATTGAGTTTTGCGAATGCGCAATACAAAGATAAAACCCTTTATACCGTGGGGAAAATTCATCTGTCAAAACCAGATTTTGAGTTGGCAGAGCGAGCTTTTAAAGCGTCGCTGAATGAGAACCCAGATAATGTAGGCGCTTTGGAGGAGCTTGGCTCGTTGTATAGCCGTAGTGGTCGAACCGATGAGGGGATGAGTTACTTTATTAAAGCGATTAATGCGGATTTAATTCGTATGGGGGCGACGCCAAATCTAACCAAAGAAACGCTGAGCTTAGAGCAAGTTTCACAACTCAAATATGACGAGACGTCACCAGACGGCGCCTACAATGGATTGGGTGTACTTTATGATGTGCAAGGGCAACATGAAATAGCTCAATCACTGTTTGTCGATGCAATTGAAATTAACAACGGCAATATGGATGCGCTGATTAATCTGGGTTATTCGTACTATATGTCACAAGATTACCCTAAGGCATCGGTCTACACCAAAGCGGCGCTTAAACGTGATAATAATAGTGAAAAGGCATTGAATAACCTTGCGCTGATTTATTTAGCACAGAATCAAGTACGCCAAGCGCTCAATGTTTTTAGTCGCCATCTTTCGATGCCGGAAGCATTAAATAATGTCGGCTATTTCCTGATTTTACAGGGGAAAGCTGAACAGGCTATCCCATATCTACAGCAAGCGATTGATAAGAATCCGTCTTACTATGAAGTAGCGAATAAAAACTTAGAGCGTGCGCTATCGATGGTGAGGCAAGGAGCGGTAAGCTCATCCATAACTGTTCAATAGTGGTAAACCAAAGAGACGCGTTAAGCGTCTCTTTGGTTTTTACCCGTCATACTTGAAGGTGCAGCGGTGTTGGTTGTGTTCGTGTGCCCCAATCACATAGTTCACCTATGCTCAGGGGACTGCCTACCTGCATCTTCAAGTTTCTTGGGTATAGAGAGCTTTAAATAAAGCCCATCACCAAACCGGCAGCAATAAAGCTAATTACCATCCAAATTATCGGTAGCTTGAGTTGTTTCATTAGGTAGAAGCCAACCAATACTAGCGCTACGTCTAACGGGTTCATGACCGCACTGGTAAATACCGGTTGGTAAAGCGCTGAAACCAGTAAGCCTACCACTGCTGCATTTACACCACTGACCGCACCGGCTACCTGTGGTTTTTGTGCCAATGATTGCCAGTTTCTTAAAACTCCAAGTAGCAATAAAAAGCCGGGTAAAAAGACCGCAATAGTGGCGACTAGTGCACCGATGATTGGTGCATCAGGTTGTAGTTCGTAGCCGATGTAAGTTGCAAAGGTAAACATCGGCCCCGGAACCGCTTGCGCAGCAGCGTACCCAGTTAAGAATGCATCTTGGCTAAGTTGGTCCCCCACAATATTTTGTAATAACGGTAGAACCACATGACCACCACCAAATACGAGACTACCCGCTTGGAAAAAGTCATTAAATAACCCCAGCGTTGGCGCAAGGTGAGCAATTAGAGGTAAACCTGCGAGAATAGTTACAAACAGTGCCAGTGGTAAAACAGTCGGTTGAAATGGTTTGGGATTACTTGGCGTTTCTCCTTTGAGGTATTTGGCACCAATTAGCGCGGCAATAACCAGAACGATCATTTGTGTAGCAATGCTTGGTAACGTTAGTAAAGCAATCGCAGTGGCTAAACATAAGCTAACCGAAAGGGTATTTTTACAGAAGTTTTTGTACATTCCCCAAGTCGCATCCGCAACCACTACAACTGCTAAGAGTTTTAGCCCATGAACAATGCTTTGGAACGTCATAGTTTCGGTGAGTTGGCTTGAAACGACCGCCAGCAACACCATGATCATTACCGAGGGCAGCGTAAAGCCGATAAAAGCTGCGCAAGCTCCCATCAAGCCACCACGTTTGTAACCAAGCGCGAATCCCACTTGGCTTGAGCCCGGTCCTGGTAAGAACTGGCTGAGTGCGACAATTTGCGCATACTCACTGTCATCGAGCCAATTGAGCTTTTCTACAAATGTTTGGCGAAAATAACCAATGTGCGCAGCGGGTCCACCAAAGCTTATCCAGCCGAGCCAGAAAAAGGTTTTAAAAATTGAGAGCATCAGACTTCCTTCTAATTTCATTACTGCTCGTTACTGCCTTTAGAGTAAAAAAAATAGTAAGATGATTCAAATTGATAGTTTTAATTTTATCTATGAATGAAATAGGACGGGATAGTGACAAACTCCGAAGAGCTTCAATGGCGAAATATAGATTTAAATTTGTTGGTGACTTTTTCTTATCTTTATCGTTATCGCAGTGTGAGTACTGCCGCTGAAAAGAGTTTTGTTAGCCAATCAGCCATGAGTCATAGCCTAGCGCGTTTGCGTCAGCTGTTTGATGACCCGCTATTTGTGCGCAAAGGGCATAAAATGGACCCAACTGAACATGCCCATCATATTGCGCCTACCATTAGCCAACTACTCGATTCAATTACACATAATCTACTGACTAAAGCGCAGTTTGATCCGGCAAACTATTCGGGAGTGTGCCGTATTGGTCTTACTGATTATGCCGAGTTTATTTTTGCTCCGGCGATTTACGATTGTATCCGTGCTCAAGCGCCGAACGCTCAAATCAGTTTTATCAATGTTAATCGCAGCAATTATGTCGCTCTAACAGAGCAAGAAAAACTGGATCTGGTTATTGGCAGTATGCCGGCATTAGATGATGAATTTGAAAGTCACTATCTTTATACCGAGAAGCATGTTTGTCTTGCCGACCCAAATACACTTGCTTTGAAATCCGAGCTGACCAAAGAAGTGTTCGCGGGAATCGAGCAAGCGTTAGTGAGCCCTGATGGTAGCTTAACCACCCAAGTGGATAAGAAATTAGCCGAGCATGGTTTATCTCGCCGAGTAACGGTGGCATCACGCAATTTCCTGACCATTCGCAGCTTGCTTAAGCAGCGTCGTTTGATTGCTATTGTGCCGGAGAAAATGGCACTTGCTGAAGGCTTTGATGACCACTTAACAACGTTTAAACCGCCGGTGCCAGTTGCCGATTTTGATATAGCGATGTTTTGGCATACTAGCCGCAATAGTGAAGATAAGAATGTTTGGTTGCGTGCGTTGG
>ERZ794982.90-NODE-90-length-45956-cov-4.261868_pt1 | contig 45956 bp, 42 predicted proteins | sample MGYA00433071_ERZ794982 | MGnify/ENA primary metagenome ERZ794982 (study PRJEB30140, sample SAMN00862574) | bioreactor metagenome | study: EMG produced TPA metagenomics assembly of the Bioreactor inoculated with sediment Metagenome (bioreactor metagenome)...
TACCAAACCTTCTGGCTCAAGCATCCATAAGGAAGATGTCGAGCGCCACATCAGTAATGCACTCGCAGGGCTGTTCTCCCTTGGGGGCAAAAACGATGTCGCGGTTGTTGAAAACCTAATTAAGTTTGATAACTGCTTTGATGGTTTTAGTTATGAAGGCGTGCCTGATGTACGCATTATCGTTTTTAAAGGCTACCCTGTCATGGCGATGATGCGTTGCTCTACTGCTGCGTCAGACGGTAAAGCAAACCTTCACCAAGGCGCTGTCGGCGTAGGTCTTGATGTCGCAACGGGTAGAGCTATCCGTGCCGTTCAATTCGACCGCCCTATCAATCACCACCCAGATACTGGTAAAGACTTAATGACTTTACAGGTACCACATTGGGAAAAACTGTTGGTGCTTGCGTCTAGTGCATGGGAAATGACTGGGCTTGGTTATATGGGTACAGACATGGTGCTGGATAGAGAAGAAGGACCAATGGTATTAGAGCTGAATGCGCGACCAGGTCTAGCGATTCAAATTGCAAACGGCGCGGGCTTACTGCCTCGCCTACGCCATATTGAAAGCTTAGGAATCCCAGCTCGCTACCCAACGCCAGAAGAACGCGTTGCCTATGCGGTAAGGCAATTTGCTACGCATTTCTAATACCTAATCCAACTATTTAAAACGCCTTTATTGGCGTTTTTTTATATCTACACCATGTCATAGTGCATATAAAATTTTAATTTATTATCGTTTTACGATAATTATTTATTGATTTTCACCGTTAGAATCCATACTATCCTCGTATCTAATCAATACGGGGAATAATAAATGGATAACCTATCTGGTATTCGCAAAATCAGCCAACGCTTACTTATCTGTCTTTGGGCGGTGTTGATCATCAATCCTGTTTTTAATGCTGTTATGTGGTTTGGTGTCGCCTTTGATGTAAACAACGAATTCTTCATGGCAGAATTCCCTTACTACGTCGAGTTTCCACTCGATACGGGTCCTGCTCTACTTGGCTTTTTAGTCTCCAATATCACTGTGGTCGTAGCCAGTATGATCATTTGGCAATTGATCGCTCTTTTCCGCTTGTACCGAGATGGCAAAATTTTCAACATGGATAACGTGAACTGTTACCACAAAATCGCTAACTACATCATTTTGTACGTATTTGCTGGCTTTGCAGATGGATTATTAATGGGACCAGCGTTAACCTATAACCTTGAAGAAACAACAGTCAGCTTTGGACTAACGGACAGCGATGTCACGCTGCTTATCATCGGTATAATAATCCGACTCATCGCTAAAGTAATGCGTGAAGCAAAAGGTTTATACGACGAACAAACTCTGACTATTTAAAGTGAATTTCTATGCCTATCATCATTAACTTAGACGTTATGCTCGCCAAACGTAAAATGCGCTCTAATGAGCTAGCCGCGTTAATCGGTATTACAGAGCAAAACTTATCAGTATTAAAAAACGGGCGGGCAAAAGCCGTAAAATTGGCGACTTTAGAAAGTATTTGTAAACACTTAGATTGCCAACCCGGCGACATCTTAGAGTACGTTGCAGATTCAGTAGACTCAGAATAAAACGGATATAAAAAAGGCTACCCGCAGGTAGCCTTTCTATTTTGCTAAAGCAAAAAGATTACAACTCTTCAATCAACTCTTGAACGTCACTTTTCACTTTGTCTGTTTGACCAAAGCCACGCAAACCAACCACGTGTACATGTTCATGGTCTTTAAACACCTTACGTACCAGCTTGTAGGTAGTGCCTTTCTCTGGGCTGATGTTTTCAGGTGCGGCGATAAGCAACTGCATATCAAGACGATCACAAAGCTCAAACAGGGTTGAGATTGAGGTTGAGTCCAGACGCGCGGCTTCATCAAGGAACAATAGGCGACATGGCACAATGTCCTTGCTACGCAAGCGGCGAGACTCTTCTTCCCAGCTTTGCACAACCATCAATAGAATTGACTGACCAGTACCGATCGCTTCACCTGTTGAAAGTGCACCAGACTCAGCTTGTAACCAACCATCTGAACCACGGTTTACTTCCACACTCAGCTCTAGGTAGTTACGGTAATCTAGCAGCTCTTCACCCAATACTTGTGGTGAACGCTGACCCATATCAATATGCGGGTTAACTCGCTGGAACAGTTTCGCCATCGCTTCTGAGAAGGTGAAGCGGGTGCTTTCAAACAGATCTTTATGTTGATCTTGTTGCGCCGCCAAACCATTTAGTAAAACTTCGTGGCTTTCACGGATCTTCACATTTAAGCGCACACCTTTAACCTGACCAAAGCCAATGTTAGACAAGCCTTGGTTTAGCATGCGGATACGGTTTTGCTCGCGCTGAATGGTTTTCTTAATAATGCTCGCAACCGATTCAGAGCTAATTGCAAGGCGGTTTTCACGTTGAGTCAGCTCTTCCGTTAGACGAGCCAGCTCAACTTCCATCTCTTCAATCGCTTCAACCGGATCGTCTGTGCGAATAATATCTTGGCGAATACGCTCACGAAGGTGCTGGTAAACTGCAATATAGAACAGTACTTTACGCTCTGGATGTGCGGTATCTTCCGATAGACGCAGCGAGTCGCGTAAGTCGTCGTTATCTGCAACCGCTAGACGCAATGCACCTAACGATTTATCTGACATGGAGCGCAACTCAGATGCAGACATATAAGCGAGTTCACGCTTATGCAAACGACGCTCAACGTCATTTTCACGAGCTAAACGAAGTACTGAGCACCAACCGGCTTTGGCTGCTACCACAAAGGTACGCAATTCTGTGTACTCTTTTTGCACTTTCTTCATTCGCTTCGCCAGCGCTTTCATCTCGAGCTCTGTTGAGGTGATCGTACGTTCGTAGCCACTCTTACGTCCACGAGAAGTGTGTAGACGCTCTTGCAACTCATCACGACGACGCTGTGCACGCTCTGCTGAGCCTCCATCAGCGGTCACTCCAAACTCTTGCAGCTCTTGTTTAAACTCTTGAACTGTTTCTTGTTTTGCTTGGTGCGAACTCTTCAACGACGCCAATACTTGGTTGTATTGGTTCATTTGATCTTGTGACTGCTTTAGCTCATCACGATTCCGCGCGCGTAGTCGCTCTGCTTGCACAAGTTTCGCTTTTAGCTGCTCACTGAGCTCACTACTTTTATTGAGCAGATCTACCGAATCTGAGTAAGCAAAATAATGACGGCGCTCGACTAAGTCAGACAAGGCAAAGATTTGCGTTTTCAACGTTTGTAGCTGTTGATCTGCGCTTTGGTACTCAGCTTCTAATGCCTCAAATTGCTCAGGGTCAGCCTCTAGTGCACCTGCGACTTTCTCAAGTGCTTCAACCGATTTACCGTGCTGAGCTAAAAAGGCTTTCGCTTGAGAAACTTGCGCCAATTTTTCTTCGATTTCAGCAAAGCGCGCGGCTAGCGTGTCATCTTCAATAAATCGCATCGTTGGTGCGAGCTTATCAAGTAATGCAATCGCCTGTTTGCTAGTCAGCAGTTGAGCTCGCTGTTGCTGCTCTTTACCTTCCAGTTCCGCAAGAACACGTACAACTTGGTTACGCTTGTCACGAACCTGCTGTAGCATTTGTTCAGGATCAGCCTCAAACGCCACTTGAATGTGTTTCGCCACGAAATTATTGAACGCTTGGTACAGGCGTTGAAGTTTCTGCGAGTCAAACGCCGCTTTAGCGTGTTTCTCAACCACTTCTTCACGCTCATTGCGCAATAACTCTAAACGCTGTTCACGCGCCGCTCGACCAAATAATGGGATCTCAGGAAGACGAGAATAACGCATTTGACGGTCATTCAAACGAACACAAACTGCGCCTTCTAACTCTTCAGCATCAAATGTGCTGTCATCAAAGGCATCAATGTCGCCTTCAATGATGTACAAGTCTTCTGGGCAGTCGTCCAGTTCAACCAGTTTCTCTTCGATACCAGATAAATCAGAAACGACTATCGCATGACGCGCTGGACCGTACATCGCGCTGAAATATGGCGCATCATCAATAGTGATGTCGTCATAAATTTCAGACAGTAATACACCACCTAACGTATCCGCCAAGCCTTTTAGACGCGGATCGTTTGAGCCACCTGGAGAGGCTAAACGTTCAATCTCACCATCAAGGAAGCTGCGACGCTCAGCCAGCTTATCTTTAGTGATAGATTGCTGTTTCTCTTGCTCTAGCACTTGCTGCATTTGCGACATTACCGCTTGGCTGTCGTACAAATCAGCACCACTTTGCTCTTTCAGGCTTTCAAGTGCATCACTTGCCGCGATCCACGTGGGTGCTATCGCTTCAAGTTTATTGATTTGTGCATTGGCATCTTGCTCTAGGCGACGCTGATCACTGCGTTGCTCGCGAACTTCTTCTTGAGAAAACTCAAGTGATTCAATTTGCGCACTATGACGCTCACGCTCTTGTTCAAAGCTCAGCTCATCACTCAGCTCAATGTTGTGCTGCTTTTGGTACTCTTGCGCTAACTCACGCGCTTGACGCTGCTGAGTTAAGCTGCGCTCTAAGTCACGATGCTGCGCACGCCACTGTGATTCATTCTCGTTGAGCTGTTTCGCTTCGCGTGCCTGAACAATGGCAGACTTAGCTTCAACCGAAGCTTGGCTACGCTCAACAGAACCAACAATGCTCGTCACCAGTTTTAAAGCGGTTTCAAATTGCTGCGCCGCTGCTGAAGACATATCCAACTTATGCTTAAGCGCTAGCAAAGTCGTAGTATTACCGGCTTCGCGGTTTTTCAGTTCAACAACCAAAGCTTGCGCAGATTCTGCCGTTAACGAGTCATTGCTCAGCAATTGCTTGGCTTTATCCAACGCTTGAACCGCTTGTTGGTATTGCAGCGCACGAGTTTGCTGCATATCCAATGCTTGTTGATAGTCAGCCAATTGGGTTTTCAGGCTATCAACTTCATTTTCAGCAACCGTCGATTGCTCTTCGGCCATCAGAACGCGCTCTTGCGCTTCTTCCACGACCATCAATTGCTCTTCTAGTCGCTCGCTTAGTTGCTCTAAATCTTCTTGATAGCGTTCAATTTTTTCTTGTTGGCGCAGTGCATTTTGTACCAATTGTAAATGGTCAGATGCCGCTTGATAATCTTGCTCTAGCGCCGCTTCACTCTCGACCAACATTTCAAGTTCTTCGTGAACGCGGTTGAGTAGTGAGTTTTGCTCAATCAGGCTTTGGCGAGAACCAAATAGCTCACCACGCAACTTCATGGTTTGGTCTAACTTATTGCGGCGATCATTGGCATGACGCATGTAATCTGCAGCAACGTAATTGGTCGATTCCGTGATTAAGTGTTTGAACAAATCACGGTCAGTTTGCGTAGTTTTAATCGCTTCCAACGTCATGCGGTTTTCACGCAGCGCTGATTCCATATCTTGGAATGCTTTCTTTACGCCGCCATTTTGTGGCAGTAAGTAGTCACGCAGTGAGCGAGTAATTGCACTAGAAATACCACCATAAAGCGAAGCTTCGATTAAACGGTAGAATTTAGAACGGTCAGATGAGTTGCGTAGCTTCTTAGGGATCACACCAAATTCAAACATTTGTGCGTGGTAATCCACAATTGAAGGAAATGCTTTAAATTGCACGCCTTCGTATTGAGCAACGCTCTCTTTTACTTCATTAATTTGACGCACACGAGCTTGCGTGTCAGAAACGCTTTCAATCAGCACATCTGTTGGTTTTACATCACTTGGTAAGCCTTGAATAACGAAAGGTTTGATATCTACTTTCTTATCACGCCCCGCCACTTGTTGTAGTTTTACCGCAAACAATAAACGCTGGTTACGTGAGTTGACCACATCTAATGCCGCATAACAGGCGCCCGGTTGTAATTTACCGTACAAGCCTTTATCGCGAGATGATTGGCTGCTACCTGCTTCGGTTGTATTACGGAAATGCAGTAGTGTTTGGTCTGGAATAAGAGCGGTAATAAACGCCGCCATGGTGGTTGACTTACCCGCACCATTACCGCCAGAAAGCGTTGTGACTAGACCATCAATATCAAAAGTACGTGCGAAGAAGCCGTTCCAGTTGATCATGGTTAGAGATTGGTATTTACCACGTTCAATCATGCTTCACCCTCAACTTCATCGTGCTCTTGTTCTTGCTGATCGTCATCATTTAATAAGCTGCCTTGGCTAGGCTCTTTGGTGTGCACTACTGCTTCACCATCTCGGATCAGACGCAGTTGAGCCTCACGCACATCGTCACCAACGCGTACATCAGCGCCAAAGCGGAATACCGCTTCACTAATACGGAATTTACCGGTCTCACCGATATTGATGATCATGCCTAAACGACGCAAACGGCGTAGTGAAGTACGAACTTTCTCAAACAGTTTTTCTTTGTCGAGATCGGAACCTGTTGCGCGGTGAGTCACCAACTTCATCAACTTGGCTTCATCAGTTAATTGAATCAGCTCTTCGTAGAGTTCTTGATTGGTAAAAATACCTTCATGCGCCAAACGCTCTGGGCTTAGATAAAGGAAACACAATACCTTACCCACCAGCATATCGAGTTCAGAAAGAACACTGCGGCTAATTAACGAGGTAGAGCGAGGACGAAGGTAGAAAAAACCTTCAGGCGCTTTGACTAGCTCGGTATTGTAACGCTGGTAAAACAGCGCTAAGTCAGTTTCAAAATCCATCAGCAATGCATGGTTGTCTAAGTCTTCACTGGAGACATGACGACCAGCACGCAACATGCTATCTAGCGCTGGAAAGAGAGGGTTAGAAATTGCTTTTGCCAGATTCTCTGACATGTATTCATTAGTATCTGTCGATGACATTTGCTTGTACCTTTGCACCAAATTCGTTAATCGCTTGCCAGTCTGGCTGCACTGCGTGGTAATCCGATTCGGAATAGCCTAATTTCACAGCTTGATCGACCACTATTCGGGCTAAATCAAAGTGATGAGTACGTGGGTGTTGCGCTAGGTAATCACGTAGCACCACGCCGAGATCGATTGGAGTGCCGTGTTGCTTATGAATCCTAAGCATCTCTCCAATGCGCTCTGACAGCTCATCATTGACTTGTTGAAATTCTTCGTATTCTACTTCCATTGGCACATGACCTGTCACCTCATCATCACGCAGCACTAACGCTTCGTCACGAAGGTCGATCAAACGCTCTGCATCGGCAAAGGTGAGATACCAAGGCATTTCGAAATAGTCTTTCATTGATTGGCGCAGACGAGTACTAAAGGCACGGTTCTTATCCATATCAATCGCGGTACGGATAAACTTATGCACGTGGCGGTCATAGCCAATCCATAGATCGATGGCTTGTTGTCCCCAGCGAGTGATGCGGTCGAGTTTCATCTGTAAACCAAATAAAGTCTCATCGATGAAATCCAGTTCATCATCGCCATACACCAACTCTTGAATATCGAGGATCTGCGTTTGCAACTCATCTCCCGCGGCCTGCAATGTATCTTGCAGCTCACGCAATGTGGTCGACGTTTCAGAAAGTAACGCCTCACAGTTATTAATCGCTTCACGCCAATCTTTATTCAACAATTCGGCTATCTGTATTTTGACCGACTGCTGTTGTTCGTCCATCACCCGCTGGTTAAGATCGATCTGATCAAAAATCTCGCCTACTGAGTACTTCAATACCCCGTATACGTTCTTTTTCCAGTGTCCTGGAGTTCCGCCCTTTTGCGCCGCTTCAATCGCTTTCGCCATTTCATCGGCAACCATCGATAGCTGGATCGACAGTTTGAGTTTAGAGAACTCACGGTGACGCACGTAGTAATCTGTAATACCAATCGCTAAAGGAGAGAGACGGTAAATACTCACACCGTCATTAATTTCACTGGTAAAACGGCTAATCAAACGCTGTTTTACCATCTCATTTATCGCATTGTTGGCACGAAATGCCGACGCTTCGCCGGTATCTTCAAATAATCGAGTGACGATTGTAAACGCATCATGGAGTTCACCTTCACCCAATTCTTCATCAAATCTTTCATTGCTTAATACCGCAATCGCGATAAGAAAAGCCAACCTTTCGCTGGTCAGATTCAATGAGAAATCATGCTGCTTAACCCAGCCTACCAATTCATCGATAGGCTGCTCTGCAACATTGAGAGTCATCTCACTCATTGTTATTCCTGTTTCTCTTTCTTTTTTGCCCATACATGAATGTATCGACCTAATGAGAGGTATGGCTCTTGACGACAAAGTTTTTCTTCAAGTGCCAACACATCTTCAAACTGATATTCGCCCATGTTCATTCGGTTACCAATGTAATCGCTGAAACAACGAATGCCAGATTTACCGCAGATCTCATAGCCTGCGTTCTCAATCCACTGATACACGTCTTCAGGCACTAAGCCTTTCTGTGGTTGTAACTTAAAACGTTTGCGATGCGGCATTCCCTCTAATACATGAGGAAGGTTGCCACAAACGACATTTTTATAAACCAAACCATGGTGGTTATAAAACATTACCGAAGCAATACCGCCAGGTTTCACTTGCTCAAGTACGGTTTCCAATGCGGATTTAGGATCAACCAACCACTCCATCACCGCATGGAACATCACCATATCAACGGGCGCATCCATATAGTCTGCGATCGCTTGTACTGGAGAATGGATAAAACGGTAGTTGTCGAGCAAACCATTGGACTCAATGTCCTGTTTGGCCAGTTGGAGCATCTCAGAAGATAGATCACATAGCGCGACTTGATGTCCGAGTTCGGCTATTTTTTGTGACATTTGAGCCAGACCACCGCCGGCATCAAGTATTTCTAGCCTGCGTTGGTCACTCTGTAGCATGGTGAGTGCTTGTTCAAGATCTTGCCAAACAATTACTTGGCGGATCTCACCTTTGTCAGAACCATAAATGTTTTTTACAAATTTGTGGGCAATATCGTCGAAATTACGGTCTTCAGTCACAGCGGCTTGGGTTATCATGTTAAGGGTCTGCTGACCTTTTGTGGTAAAATTTTGTTCGAGCAAAAAGCGTTTTAGTCACGGCGAGAGGTTTGTAGCCTAGTTATACTAAGCAAAACACCTCTCAACAAAGAATAAAACGCTCTTTAGCCGAACCCTTCGGGCAGTGTTTGTGGCTTTTTTCTACTGCGTTATCGGCTTATCAGGTAGAGAAACTACATTTCAAAGCCTCTGCCTTGTATGAAAAAGCCACAAACGACTGCAAAAATCATCTCAAAAGGTCAACAGACCCTTCGTCCTGCTATTCTGTCACAAGAAAGGCAGATATAAAGAGGGTTTCTCTCAATTTATAATCAACTGGTGTTTTTTCGGACTATTTAAGTATGTTTGAGCTGAAAAAAGTCTTTTCTTCTTTGCTCATGCCTTTACCAGCGCTGCTGATCATAGGTTTTTTGGGTTTAATGTTAATTATGTTTACGCGAAAACAGAAGACAGGCTGTTTCGTCGTACTCTTTTCTTTTATTGGAATCTTCCTAATTTCTTTCCAACCGGTCGCTTCTCGCCTATTGATGCCTCTTGAACGCCAGTACACCGCCTTTTTGCCAGTCGACAAGTCGATTGATTACATTATGGTGCTGGGCAGTGGGCATGTGGTCGACGACCAAATTCCGCCAACGTCAGAGCTAAGCCGTACCGCATTAATGCGTTTAGCTGAAGGGATTCGGATTATGCGCATCTACCCGGGTTCAAAACTGATTTTATCTGGCTATTCGGGTGGCACGGAAGTAAGTAATGCAAGGATGATGGCAAAAGTCGCGTTGGCACTAGGCGTTTCAAAATCTGACATCATTTTATTAGAGACCGCCAAAGATACTTGGGAAGAGGCGCGCCAAGCGGCGGCCTTCGTTAAGCGCAAAGAAGTGGTACTCGTCACTTCTGCTAGCCATATGAAGCGCGCTTTGAACGAGTTTCACTCGGCAGGGCTAGACCCATACCCAGCGCCAACTAACTACCTAGCGCAAGACAAAATCAATCAGTTCTGGAGCAAATACACGCCAAAGGCGATTTACTTGGAACAAACTGAACGTTACTGGCATGAAACACTTGGGCGAATTTGGCAGAACTTACGCAATTGGGCATCTGATTACGAAGAGAAAAGTATCGAAGCGTCACAAAGCAAAGTGTAGCGCTCCCGTTGGATTGGCGAATAATCATTGCCAATCCATGAGCAATAAAAAAACCGAAGTCTAAGCTTCGGTTTTTTTATTTAATACGGTCTAAACCTAAAAGGGCTAGTCACCTGCAAACATGTAGCCTTCACCGTGAACCGTCACAAAAATCTGCGGGTTCTTTGGATCAAACTCCATTTTGGCACGCATACGACGAATAAGAACGTCGATAGTGCGATCGTTTGGCGCATCTACGCGGTGGCTAATCATGTTTAAAATGCGTTCACGGCTAAGCACTTGGTTCGGGTACGAAGACAGAGCAACCAATAGTTCATACTCGGCTTTGGTAAGTTTCACCGGTTCACCATTGCGGCTGAGTGCTCGGCGCTGAATATCAAACATCCATTCACCAAAACGCACCACATTGGTGTCATTTTTTTGATCAGCAACCGTGCCTGCATTGCGAGCTGAAGAAATACGCCACAGCAAGTTTTTCACACGCACCAATAGTTCGCGAAGTTCGAACGGTTTTGTCACATAATCGTCTGCGCCCATCTCTAGACCAACGATTTTATCAATGCTATCCGTGCGTCCTGTTACCAGGATAATTCCAATGTCCGATTGACTACGTAGTTCTCGCGTTAACATCAAACCGTCCTCACCAGGAAGGTTAATGTCTAACATCACTAAGTCGATCGAATGATTTTGTAGCATGCTGCGCATCTGCTCGCCGCTTTCAGCTTCGCTGACTGTGTAACCTTCATTTTGAAAGTAACCAACTAGCTTACTGCGAGTGACCGCATCATCTTCTACAACTAATACGTGATAGCTCATCTAAACCACTTAATTTACATTGGGAATTAATTTCAAGTATATTCTATTCATAAGTCGTAACATTTCTAGTATTTGTTATATTAAAATCAAGAAAGATGATTTTTTATTGATTCAAGACAAACCTAGCCCACTCATTAACAATTTGCCATTTTTTGACCCATTTAATCACAATATGCGTTATCGCTATTCATTTTTCTTCGCTAAAATACTAACAGTACAAAAACTTGGAGCATTGTCGGATGCAAGAACTAAAAGCATTTAATGAAAAACGTGCTGAGATTTACTGGTGGTTTTCTAGTTTGTTTGCCAAAGAACTGACACAGGCAGAACTAGAGCAATATCAAAGCCCTGAAATCCGCAGCTTTCTATCTGGTCTTGGTGAAAATCCTACGCTAAAACCAGCGGTTGAAAGATTGGTTGACGCGCTAAACCGTCAAATCGATCGTGAAGATGGTCAACTTGAACTTGCCGCTGATTTTTGCGATTTGTTCTTAAAGTCAGACAAAGAATCAGCGCTGCCTTACGCATCTATGTATGTGGGTAAAACAGGTCTGCTGCATGATCAACCTGCACACGAAATGGAAGCGCTGCTTATTAAGCACGGTGTTGCTGTAAATAAAGAAATGAATGAACCCGCAGACCACATTGCTATTGAGCTCGATCTGCTTGGCAATATGATCATTCGTTCAAACGAGCTTGAGCAAGAGCGCCATTTAAATGATGCGTTAATCGAGCAAGAAGCGTTTATTCGTCAACATATTCTTAACTGGGTTCCAAAATTTGCAGCTAAGAGTCAAACATTAGATTCATTTGGCTTTTACTCAGCGGTTGCCTCACTTCTTGTGGCGTTCCTTGAACTAGATTGTGACTATCTGGTTGGTGAAGAGAGCTAAATTCTTCTCTCTACTCAGAATGAGAGGGGGTTTTCGTTTGCTACTGGCGACAATGCGGTCTAAAATCGTAGCCGCAAACGATAAAAAAACAACACTCATGTATAAACCGCTGTAAAAAAGCGGTTTTTGTATTTCTAATACTTCCTGCCAATTTATTCAAGAATGTGAATAGCTACGTGGCAGCTATAAATAGGATCATACCTTATGGCCACTATAAAAGATGTTGCACGCCTTGCTGGTGTTTCAACCACAACCGTCTCACACGTGATTAACAAAACCCGCTTTGTTGCAGAAACAACACAAGAGCGTGTTATGGAAGCAGTACAAGAGCTGAACTACGCGCCTAGTGCTGTCGCTCGTAGCCTAAAATGCAATACCACACGAACTATTGGTATGTTGGTAACACAATCAACCAACCTATTTTTCTCTGAAGTGATCGATGGTGTAGAAAGCTACTGCTACCGTCAAGGTTACACTCTGATCCTATGTAACACTGGTGGTATCTACGAGAAACAGCGTGACTATATTCGCATGCTGGCTGAAAAGCGTGTTGATGGTATTTTGGTTATGTGTTCTGACCTAACCGAAGAGCTGAGCGAAATGCTTGACCGCCACAAAGACATTCCTAAAGTAGTTATGGATTGGGGTCCTGAAAGTTCGCAAGCGGACAAGATCATTGATAACTCAGAAGAAGGGGGTTATCTAGCAACCAAATACCTCATTAAACACGGTCATACTGATATTGCGTGTCTAAGTGGTCACTTTGAGAAAGCGGCATGCCAAGAGCGTATTCAAGGCTTTAAACGTGCAATGGCTGAAGCCAACCTAACGGTTGACGAAGATTGGATTCTAGAAGGCAACTTCGAATGTGATACAGCAGTACTTGCGGCAGATAAAATTGTCGCTATGGATAAGCGCCCAACTGCTATCTTCTGCTTTAACGACACCATGGCACTTGGTTTGATGAGCCGCTTACAGCAAAAAGGCGTTCGCGTTCCTGAAGATATGTCTGTCATTGGTTACGATAACATTGAGTTGGCTGAGTACTTCTCACCACCATTGACAACTGTTCACCAACCAAAACGCCGTGTTGGTAAAAATGCGTTTGAAATCTTGCTTGAGCGCATTAAAGATAAAGAGCATGACAAACGCGTTTTTGAAATGCATCCAGAAATCGTTGAACGCTCTACGGTAGCTAAAATTAACTAACTCAATGATTCCTATACCAATAGCTGATGGTCAATCCATCAGCTATTGTGCTTCATAACCAAGTTTATTCTTGCATTAAGATCACAATTATCTCATAGTACGTTAATACTTCGGTAGCGAAGTAATTTAATCTTTAGCAAAGCAAATTAAGTCACGCACAGGGCAAACCATTCTGAAAAGATGGGACGCAAAGCCACCGGCCTAAACATTATTGTATGGCAGCGGGGTTACCGATGGTAGAAATGCACACGTTAACGGATTACTCTCCAGATTTCTGCATTAGCTGCTATTCTCTCGGACCTGATTTGGTGGCGTATTTATATACACATACACCGAGAAAGTACTGAATGGATAAACCAATACTTAAAGACTCAATGAGGCTATTTAAGCCACTAGGTCGTATTAAATCTCGCTCGATGTTTGGTGGGTTTGGGATTTTCGCAGACGAAACTATGTTTGCCCTAGTCGTGCAAGATAAGCTTCATATTCGTGCCGATCGCACTCTCGCAAAACAGTTTAAACAACAAGGATTAGAGCCGTACGTGTATCATAAACGTGGCTTTCCAGTTGTGACCAAGTACTTCGCTTTAAGCGATGCATGGTATAACGATGGTGATAAAACACTGCAAGTTGCCCGCGAAGCGCTAACTCAAGCACAATGCGAAAAATCAACTCAAGCAGAAACAAAACCAACTCGTATTAAAGACTTACCGAACTTACGCTTGGCGACTGAACGTATGCTAAAAAAAGCGGGTATCGACAATGTCGCACAACTCGAAGAGGCTGGCTCTCTAAATGCCTACAAAGCGATTCGAGACACACACGCTAGTGAGGTAAGCCTCGAACTGTTGTGGTCCCTTGAGGGCGCAATTAAAGGTACCCATTGGTCTGTAGTTCCACAATCTCGACGAGATGAACTGATGGCGAGATTACATCATTAAACTCTAAGCCAGCGATAATCGCTGGCTTTTTTTATGAAATTTTTTCTTTGCTTTAAGGTTCTTATTCAACAAGATATAAAATGAATTCAAATGCCCGACCGACTTAAGGAAGTCAATTCTGATAAGTGTAGGGGCTAGAGGGAAACAAAGATGAATAAGAAGCTTGTTATCGGGGTAGCTTTAGTCGCATTAATTGCACTACTAATTACTCAATTTGGTGACCAACTCACTTTAGAGAATGCAAAAGCACAACAAGCCGCTTTGGCTGAGTTTATCGAACAAAACTTTGTTCTCGCTGCGGTGAGTTACTTTTTTGCTTACGTCGCCATCACTGCGTTTTCCATACCAGGAGCGGCAGTTGTCACCCTACTCGGTGCAGCCTTGTTTGGTTTTTGGACCAGTTTAGTTCTGGTTTCATTTGCCAGCACGTTAGGCGCGACTCTTGCTTTTCTCAGCAGTCGTTTCCTACTTCGCGATTGGGTACAGAGTAAATTTGGTGACAAGCTTAAAGCCATCAACCAAGGCGTTGCTAAAGATGGCGCGTTTTACCTATTTTCATTACGCCTCATTCCAGTTTTTCCATTTTTCCTCATCAACCTTTTGATGGGTTTAACGCCGATCACCACTGCACGCTTTTATTTGATCAGTCAAATCGGGATGCTACCTGGCACCGCGGTTTACCTAAATGCCGGTACGCAGTTGGCACAGATCGACAGTTTGTCTGGCATTGTTTCACCTTCGGTATTGGTTTCGTTTGCACTACTTGGTCTGTTCCCTATCATTGCAAAATGGTTGATGGCAAAATTTAAACGCACACCTCAATCGCAAAATGAAACGTAGCGTAATAGATAAAAAAGGTCACCAAATGGAGAAGCTTAGTGAAGATATATAGCGCAGCTAACCCACCTCAAGCTCACATTGTCTGTGAGCTTTTACGCTCTCAGAATATTGAATGCGAAGTTCGGGGCGAAGGTATCTTTGGTTTACAAGGTGAAGTGCCCTTCGGTGAAGCCAGCGAACCTCACGTATGGCTATTGGATCTAGAGGAAGAGCAACAAGCCAGACAGTTAGTCGCGCAATTTGAACAGCCACACCCTGAACCACCTTGGCGGTGCTCAGAATGTGGGGAAATCAATGAAGGTCAATTTGCGTTGTGCTGGCAGTGTGGTACTAGCGAATCTGTTGCTGAATAAATTGAATAGAATGCTGGTTGAATTCATCTGGACGCTCAATATTACAAACGTGACCACAATTAGCGATTTCAAGTAATCGGCTTTGTCTATGCACGGCCACCATTTCTTTCACTGGCTTGATAAACATATAGTCCCTATCCCCCATTAAATACAACGTCGGGATAGGCAACTCTCTGTCTTTGAAATAACCCATCAGGGGGTTCACTTCAGAGGCCAAGCGGAACCATCGCTTAAACTCCTTCTGGCATAACTTTTTTGCTTCTCGGATAAACAGGTGGCGCGATTGCTTCTGCGCACTCTGTGGCATGACGATATAAGCAAATAAGCTATAAAGCCACATATAAGGCACTATGTGTTTAAAGGCGTTGCCTACTGTAACCAAAAACTGCGAGCGAGTGTTCAAGCGCGTCACTGCCCCACCAAGTACCATCGATTTAACTCGTTCAGAGGCGAGCTCCGCTAAATTCCGGACTATGATGGTCCCAAGCGACATACCAACAAAATGTGCCGACTGAATTTTCAGGTGATCAAGCACTTGCAAAATATCGAGGGTAACGGCTTTAAATGTATAGCGGCTAGCCATCAACTCTTTTAGTAGTTGATTCGATTTCCCATGACCACGTAAGTCAATCAACACCAAGTTAAAGTGTTCTTTGTACGCTTTTATCTGTTTGAACCAGATGGATGAACTACCACCAGCCCCATGAACGAATACGACCCATTCACTGCTGGTTGGATGAAGATAGGTTTTATGAAACAGCAAAGCATTACTCATTTATGCAATTGAAATTGATTGTGCTAGAAGGAAAGAAGCCTACCATAAAGTTGCTTCAGCTTAACTGAGCTTATATCAGTTTATGAGTGTTTGAGACGAGAAAAGTGTAAAAAAAGGCATCAACTGATGCCTTTCTGTTAACCTTTCTTTTAATTGAGAGCACTTCGATACAGAGCTAAATATTCCTCTGCCGCCTGTTTCCAGCAAAATCGTTGCTGCATGGCATAAAGTTGCACTCTTTCCATCTCATCTTTTTGCTGTAAATAGAACAGCAAAGAGCGCTGCATAACACTGAGTAGCTCAATCGGTTCAGGGTTGATGAAAGCAAACCCTGTTGCAGTCTCAGGCTTGATGTCGTAATCGACCACGCTGTCTTTTAATCCCCCGACGGCACGCACGATAGGTAAAGTTCCATATGCCATGCTATAGATTTGATTAAGACCACAAGGTTCAAACTCTGACGGCATTAAAAAGAAATCCGCCCCCGCTTCAACCAAGTGCGCGAACTCATTACTGTACGCCTCGACAAAGGCAAACTTGTCACTGTGGCACGCGGCAATCTCAGCAAGTTGAGTCGCGAGTATTGGGTCTCCCGTTCCGACGATAACCAATTGTGCATCCAACTTAAGGAAACGCTCCAGTATTGGCAGTAGGTAGTGCACACCTTTTTGATTAGTTAAGCGACAAACCATGCCATACACTGCCACCTCTCTTTCTGGTAAGCCCACTCGTTGTTGTAAGTAATGTTTACACGCAGCCTTACCCGCGAGCATGCTTTCCATCTCAGCATGGTATTTTTCCGGCAAGAAGTCATCACTAGACGGGTTCCAATCGCTGTAGTCACAACCATTAAGAATACCGACTAAATCATGGGCGCGTGCGCGAAATTCTTTTGCCATACCATGGCTACCTAACTCAGTTTTCAATTCCTCAGCGTAAGTTGGACTAACCGCATTCACTTTGTCAGCTGTCATCACACCCGCTTTTAACATGGTTACATGGGTCGCACTCACCGCCGCATCAGGTGCGTAACGTCCTTGCATTTCAGGTAGAGTTGGCAATTCATCAAAGCTAAACACACCTTTAAACACCGCATTGTGTATCGATATTATGCTCTTGGTATGAGCAAAGAACGGCAATTCGGCGTAACGATGTTTCAGTAGGTATGGGACAAAGCCAGTGTGCCAATCATTAGCGTGAATAATATCTGGCTGGAATGATATTTTAGGCAGCATGTCTAAACAAGCTGCACTAAAGAACGAGAAACGCTCACCGTTATCGGCATAAGCTTGATTGTACTCTGAGTACATTTCATCACGTGCGAAGTAGTGATCGCACTCAATCGCATACACTGTCACGTCGCCAATCGCAAGCTGACGCACTTTATATGGCGTATGAGGCCAATGGTCCAGTTGCGTCTCTAAAGCGATAGGAGCCTCTTGTAGCGCCTTGATTTTACGATAACCAGGCAAGGTTACTCTTACATCTTGCCCCAAAGCATGAAGCGCTTGAGGCAATGCTTTAGCGACATCGGCCAAGCCACCACTTTTAATCAACCCTTCCACTTCGGAAGCGACAAATAAAATCGATAACGGATTAGTAGCCAACACGTGCTCCTTTCGGGATCACGACAATGCCTTCATCAGATACATGGAAGTACTTACGATCTTCTTTCAGGTTTACCCCTATTTGAACACCTGGTGCAATATCGACATCTTTATCGATAATCACTCGACGCAGTACACAACCTTCACCAATTTTCACATCACCAAGCAAGATACTTTCGGTAATATCACACGCTGAAGCGATGTTGCTACGGAAACCCAATACCGACTTCTCGATTCGAGAGCCACGCACTAAGCTACCATTACACACTAAGCTATCAATGATTTGTACACGTCCGTTATCACAGTCAGTAAAGGTTGCTGGTGGGAGCGGTGGATAATAAGTGTGCAGCGGCCATTTGCGGTTATACAACGAAAAAGGTGCATCTTTTTTCAACAAATCCATATGCGCATCCCAATACGCATGAATGGTACCAACGTCACGCCAATAAACTTCTTCACGTTCACCAGTAATGTGGTTAGTGCTGAAGTCATAGACGAATACGTCACCACGAGGATACATCTTAGGAATGATGTCTTTACCAAAATCATGTGAAGAATCTGGATTATCAGCGTCTTCAATGAGTTCAGCAAACAGAGTTGGCGCTTCAAATACATAGTTGCCCATTGAAACTAGAGCATGTTCAGGATCGCCAGGAATGGCTTTGGGGTGGGTTGGCTTTTCTTCAAAACCAATCATTCGACCTTCAGTATCAACTTCAATAACCCCAAATTGAGAGGCTTGCGACAATGGCATACGAAGCGCAGACACAGTTAACGATGCTTCTTTTTGTTTATGGAAATCAAGCATCTGTTTGATATCCATTTTATAGATATGGTCCGAACCAAAAATACATACTTGATCAGGCTCTGCCAATTCCATGAAGCGTATATTTTGATAAATTGCGTCGGCTGTCCCCTCGTACCAACGTTTACCTGTGCGCATTTGAGCAGGGATAGGATCGATAAACCTATCGGTGATCCCATTGATATTCCATCCTTTTTTCATATGATGGAAAAGAGATTGTGATTTAAATTGGGTAAGCACATAAATGCGCATTAGATCAGCATTAACGAAATTATTAAGCGCGAAATCAATCAGGCGATAACTCCCTCCAAACGGAACCGAAGGTTTACTACGAGACTCAGTAAGTGGACGCAGTCTTGAGCCCTCTCCACCAGCAAGGATCATACCTAAAACACCAGCCATTGGTTATTACTCCATATTATTTTTTTATCAATCAGTGCCAATTGCTGGCACTGTTATCCCTCGATAGGCATAGCCTGAACGGACGACATTCTTATTTGGTTCTATACCATCATTATTTGCATGCCGTTTGTTATAAATTATCGCATCTAATAAAGATTACAATTTTTAATACTGAATGATGTCGAATGCTCACTGATTGCTTCGCAATCACCTGATCCAGCTCACACTACCGCCCTACTTTAATACAATCCGATAACACTTACAGAACAGAGTCATGACTTAACTAAACAATAATAATGACGACTCTAACCTTTATTAGTGTCATTTTTGTTACTTTGTCGCACATTTCGAAGGAAAAGGGCAAAAAGTAAACTATTGGAGAAATCGCAGACACAAAAAAAGCAGCGATAGTCGCTGCTTTTCGTTTTAAAGTTTGAAGTTACTTCTTCTTACGCTTATCGGTAATTTCCCACTTACCATCAACATAAAGTGCGGTGTAGCCTGATGGCTTACCATCAATCTCAGAGCGAACATAGTTCTCTTTCGATTTACGGCTAAAGCGAACCACCATCGGCAGACCGTCTGGATCTTTCTCTGGAGCATCGGCTAAGTAGTAGAACTTCGCTGAAATACGATCTTTAAATCGCTTTAGCTCTTCCACTAACGGTGCGCGAGTTTCACGTGATTTAGGGAAAGTACTTGCCGCCAAAAATAGACCTGAAGCGCCATCACGCAATACAAAGTAAGCATCTGAGTTTTCACATGGCAACTCTGGAAGGTGCACCGGATCTTCTTTTGGTGGCGCAACCTCGCCATTTTTTAAGATCTTACGGGTGTTTTTACATGTTTCACTAGTGCAATCCATGTATTTACCAAAACGACCATTTTTCAGCACCATGTCACTGCCACACTTGTCACACTCAACAAGCGGACCGTCATAGCCTTTCACTTTGTACTCACCAAACTCAACCACATAACCTTCACAGTTCGGGTTGTTACCACACACGTGAAGTTTACGCGTATCGTCAATAAGGTAAGCGTCCATTGCTGTTTCACAGATTGGACAACGCTTCTTCGCGCGCAGAGCTGCTGTTTCTACGTCTTCTTCAAGAACGTTGATGATACCTTCTTCATCACCAAGGTTGATGGTTGTCTTACAACGCTCTTTTGGTGGCAAGGCATAACCAGAACACCCAAGGAATACGCCAGTAGAAGCAGTACGAATACCCATAGGACGAGAACATGTTGGACACTCAATATCGGTATACACGATATGATTTGGCTTCATGCCGCCTTGATCTTCGTCTTGCTCTGCTTTAACTAGGTCACCAGAAAAATCAGTGAAGAAGTTATCTAGGACAGATTTCCAATCTGCATCGCCTGTAGCGATTTGGTCAAGCTTCTCTTCCATGCGAGATGTGAACGTGTAGTTCATTAACTCAAGGAAACTGCCATCCAGTCGGTCAGTAACGATTTCGCCCATTTTCTCTGCGTAGAAACGGCGTTGTTCCACTTTTACATAACCACGGTCTTGGATGGTTGAGATGATTGATGCGTAAGTCGATGGACGACCGATACCACGCTTCTCAAGCTCTTTAACCAATGCCGCTTCGGTGTAACGTGCCGGTGGCTTAGTAAAGTGCTGCTTTGGATCAAGCGCAATCATGTCAAGCTTATCGCCAACTTGTACTGCTGGCAGGATCTGGTCTTCATTCTTACCAAGAGGACGTTGAACACGTGTCCAACCGTCAAACTTAAGAATGCGACCTTTGGCTTTCAATGTGTACTCTGCCGCTTTTACGCTCACTGTGGTTGAGTCGTACTGCGCAGGTGTCATTTGACACGACACAAATTGATTCCAGATCAATGAGTAAATTTTGTGCGCATCAGCTTCCATACCTTGTAGGTCTTCAGCTTTCACGTTTACATCAGAAGGACGAATGGCTTCGTGCGCCTCTTGCGCGCCCTCTTTACTGCCGTACACAATAGCTTTAGCAGGTAGGTAGGCATCACCGAATTCACTACCAATATAGCCACGTAACGTTTCTACAGCCTCAGAACTTAGGTTAGTCGAGTCTGTACGCATATAAGTAATATAACCCGCCTCATAGAGACGCTGGGCTAATATCATGGTTTTCTTAACGCCGTAGCCTAAACGCGTGCTTGCCGCTTGCTGCAGTGTTGAGGTGATGAATGGTGCCGACGGCTTGCTTGATGTCGGGCGATCTTCACGTTTACACACTTCATAGGCTGCGTTTTCAAGAACCGAGACTGCCGCTAGCGTTTCAGCTTGGTTAACAGGCTTAAATGCCGAGCCATCTTTCTGCGACACTTGCAAACGGAAGTCTGTTTTGTCTTGCGTTTTCGTGTCTGCATGGATATCCCAAAACTCTTCTGGGATAAACGCTTTGATATCACGCTCACGCTCAACCAGTAGTTTCACGGCTACAGACTGCACTCGACCTGCAGATAATCCACGTGCCACTTTTTTCCATAGCAGTGGTGAAACCATAAAGCCCACCACGCGGTCCATGAATCGACGCGCTTGCTGTGCGTTAACGCCATCCATACTCAGCTCACCAGGGCTTTCGAAAGCTTGCTGAATCGCGTTTTTAGTAATTTCGTTAAATACTACACGTTTGTATCGCTCTTCATCGCCACCGATGATCTCACGAAGGTGCCATGCGATAGCTTCTCCTTCGCGGTCCAAATCGGTTGCGAGATAAACGCAATCAGCGTCTTTGGCGAGTTTTTGCAGTTCGGCAACTACTTTCTCTTTACCCGGAAGCACTTGGTAATTTGCTTCCCAGCCATTGTATGGGTCAATGCCCATCTTTTTGATCAGCGACTTGCGATCTTTTTCTTGTTTAACGAGCGCTTTATCTTCGGCACTTAAGCCTTTTGTCGATACTGCTGCCGCTTTCTGGCCGGTACTTTGACCTGCTGTCGGTAGATCACGCACGTGACCCACACTAGACTTTACGATGAAGTCCTTGCCGAGATATTTATTGATGGTCTTCGCCTTAGCTGGCGATTCCACAATAACGAGTGACTTACCCATAACTGACTCTAGTGTCCTTTAAATGACTGATGCGAATTTAACGCACAACATACTTAAAACATTGCTTCTTTTTTTACTATTGAGCGAGATTGCTAGAAGATCAATATCTTTTTTGAAATTCAACTTTGACTGCTCGACAAATCATCGATCTTACGCGCTTCACTAGTCAGATCGTTTCACTACAATGCTTAGACCGTATCGGTGATAGTGAACTGCCCCATCTAAAAAAGGGTACACCCACCTTTGAAGTGCCACATACTAAACGTCTGAATAATATCTCCGCCAATGGATTAAACAGATTTATGTAGCCCGTCACAAAACATTTTCTCTCTTTAATTACAGGACAATAGCCAAAATTGCCAAAATTGCTAACTCGAATGACAAAAAACTTATTTGCCACAAGTCATTGGCAATCGGTCTATCTAGGCGATAAAATCCCTGCAGATCTCGCCCAATAACTACAGCGTAAGGTACACATAATGAGCGGTAAAAAAACAATTTCTCAATTTGACCTACTACTGATTGCTAACCAAGTAATTCAAGCACACGATGATTATATTGACGGAATGCGTGCCGATAGCGTCGAAGAAAAAGACGGTGTATTGGTTTTCAAAGGTCACTATTTTCTCGATGACAATGGGCTGCCAACCAGCAATACCACTGCTGTATTTAACATGTTCAAATACCTAGCGCACCATCTCTCTAAAGAGTTCACCCTAGAGAACTAATTGCTATAAAAAAGAGCCAGATATTCTGGCTCTTTTTATATTCTAACGATTTGTTATTTATCGAATTGATTAACAGCTCAGACTAGCGAGTTTTTCGAAATAATCCGGGAATGTTTTTGAAGTACATTTCGGATCATTTATCGTCACTGGCGTATCACTTAATGCCACCAGCGAGAAGCACATAGCCATACGGTGATCATCATAAGTATCAATCGCAGCATGCTTCAATTGAGCTGGAGGAGTCACGACAATATAGTCTTCTCCTTCTTCAACTTCAGCCCCCACTTTACGCAGTTCAGTTGCCATCGCCGTTAAGCGGTCGGTCTCTTTCACACGCCAATTGTATACGTTACGAATGACTGTTGTACCTTCAGCAAACAACGCGGTTGTGGCAATCGTCATGGCGGCATCAGGAATATGGTTAAAATCCAAATCCACCGCTTTTAGCTGACCAACACGAGCAATAACATAATCATCACCCCATTCGATCTGCGCACCCATTTTTTCGAGCGCATCGGCAAATTGAATATCACCTTGGATACTGTTTTTACCAATACCCGTTACCTTGATTGCACCACCTTTTATCGCGGCAGCCGCAAGGAAGTAAGACGCTGAAGACGCATCGCCCTCAACAAGGAAATCACCCGCCGCAACGTAGTGTTGCCCAGCTTTGATCACAAACTCTTGGTAATTGCGGTTTTCCACCTCAACACCAAATTGAGCCATGATATGTAAGGTAATATCGATGTATGGCTTTGAAACTAAATCCCCAACGATTTTAATCGTCACATCGTCTTTAGCTAACGGTGCAGACATCAAAAAGGCGGTTAAAAACTGACTAGAAATTGAACCATCAATCTCTACTGTGCCACCATTGAGACCACTACCAGTAATCTTCAGTGGTGGGTAATTGTCGTTTTCAAGATACTCAATTTGTGCACCCGCTTGACGAAGAGCATCAACAAGATGTCCGATTGGACGTTCTTTCATTCGAGGCTCGCCAGTCAGAACAAATTCTCCTTCCCCAAGACACAGTGCTGCTGCAAGTGGGCGCATTGCCGTACCTGCATTGCCTAAAAATAGCTCTAGTGCTTGTGAAGATGAAAATGCACCGCCAAGCCCTGTGACTTCACAAACGGTTTTTTCTTCTGAAAGGGTATAGCTCACACCTAATTGGCTTAAAGCATTGAGCATGTGACGAATATCGTCACTATCAAGAAGGTTAGTTAGACGAGTTGTCCCTTTTGCCAATGCCGCAAGAAGCAAAGCACGGTTTGAGACACTTTTTGAACCCGGTAAGTTGACCTCACCATCGACTTTTTTGATTGGTTGTAATGTAAGGCTTTCCATTAAAAACTACTATTCCTTGCTCATCCAGTATCCTTACTAGATGACTAAAAATTCTTCGTAGTTTCAGACTATCGAAAAAATTCGCTTAAAACCAGAATTAATCTGGCTTTAAGCAAAAGGTATATAAAAGTGCACCGATTAGTATTCTCTGTCGACTCTAACACCATCATTAAAGTAGAGAATTCTCACTCGGTCACCACTTTGAAAAATCATATTGCTATCAACATCTTGAATCACGTTTATCAAGCGTTTATCTTCAGTCTGTATCAATAATTCAACTAAGCGGTATTCCACACTGTAGCTTTGATTAGCTTGGTTTCGCGCGACACTTGCCCCCGCGACAGCACCAACGGCAGTGGCTACTTCTCTACCCGTACCACCACCAAATTGATTACCAATAACACCGCCAACAACCGCGCCCAACAAAGTTTCCCAACCATTGCTCTCAGCTTTTACGATATCTTGTTGCGTCATATAGCGCACTGAATCTACTTGACCAAAAACCACCTCATTCACTTGGCGTGCAACATTACGTTGATATGCTGCATTGGCAAACAGAGGAAAAATCAATAATATCCATACCCACTTCTTCATCATACTTCGACTCCTCTAATGGCTATATATCTGACAGAGTTAGACTGCGAAACATTGCGCTTCCCTTCCCCGTTTGAAGCACTTGACGACCCTAATGGGTTACTCGCTTTCGGTGGGGATCTGTCAGTGGCACGTTTAATGACAGCTTACCACAATGGCATCTTCCCTTGGTACGGACCCGATGAACCTATTTTATGGTGGAGCCCATCACCACGCGCAGTATTTGATCCTAAGACATTCAAACCAGCAAGAAGTGTCAAAAAATATCAACGTAAGCATCAATACCAACTAAGCATTAACCTCGCCACTGAGCAAGTGATTGACCATTGTGCTGCAATGAGAACAGCAGAGGAAACTTGGTTAAGTGAAGAGATGCGCAGTGCCTACAAACAGTTAGCTGCCCAAGGGCATTGCCACTCTGTAGAAGTATGGCAAGAAAACCAGCTTATTGGTGGGCTATACGGCATTTCGGTTGGTCAGCTCTTTTGTGGTGAGTCGATGTTCAGCCTTAAAAGTAATGCCTCTAAGATTGCCTTGTGGTACTTCTGCCACCACTTTCGTCAATATGGCGGGCAGCTTATTGATTGCCAAGTACTTAATGATCACACACAATCTCTGGGTGCGTTTGAACTACCACGAGAGGAATTTATCAAAAGCCTGCTATCCTTAAGACAAGAATCCGTTGGCAAGTCGTGTTTTCAACCACAATGGCTACTATCACCCGTTGAGGAGCAACAATGAGCTCTGATTTACAACATATCAGAATTGGGTTAACCGACAACCACCCTTGTAGTTACCTTCCCGGTCGCCAAGAGCGCGTAGCTGTCGCCCTTGATCCAACGCTACACAGCTCATCAAACTACGAGGTTTTGCTCGCCAATGGATTTCGTAGAAGTGGCGATACCATATACAAACCGCTTTGCGAACAGTGCAATGCTTGCGAACCCATTCGTGTATTCGCCCATCAATTTATCCCTTCACGTAACCAAAAGCGCCTGTTAGGCAAAGCAAGTTCAATTACGTGGCAATTGAAAGAGTGCATGGATGAAAATTGGTACGATTTATACGCTCGCTACATTGAAGCTCGCCATCATTCAGGCACAATGTACCCGCCTAATCGACAAAATTTTGAACAGTTTTCACACTGTAACTGGCTCAATACTCAATATCTTCACCTCTATGACGATAAGAAATTGATCGCGATAGCGGTGACCGATCTCATGTCTAACAGTGCCAGCTCATTCTATACATTTTACGACCCGGATCACCCGCTATCACTGGGTACATTGGGCGTATTGATACAAATAGAGTACTGCCGAGAGCAAGGGAAACAGTGGTTGTATCTGGGTTATCAGATTGATGAATGCCCAGCAATGAATTACAAAGTCCGCTTTCATCCGCATCAAAGGCTAGTAAATCAAACGTGGCAAGGGTAGAATACGCCCCAACTTTGCTAAATCATTTTCAGCAGCATAGAACAGCTGGTGAAAACGCCCATTTATTTAAAGAGGATTAGATGGCTAAAGAAGACGTTATTGAGATGCAAGGCACTGTCCTTGATACTCTTCCAAACACAATGTTCCGTGTTGAGCTTGAAAACGGTCACGTAGTTACTGCTCACATCTCTGGTAAAATGCGTAAGAACTACATCCGTATTCTTACTGGTGACAAAGTAACTGTAGAGATGACTCCATACGACCTTTCTAAAGGCCGCATCGTCTTCCGTGCTCGTTAATCTCAGATTACCGAATACAACAAAAAACGGAGCCAAGCGGCTCCGTTTTTTGTGTCTGGTGTCCACACATCCTGTCTATTATTTACCTAATGCTTCTTTGTAGTGCTGACGACAAGCCGACAGGTAACGGTCATTACCGCCAATTGCTACTTGGTCACCCTCTTTGATTGCATTGCCATGCTCATCCGTGCGGATAACCATGTTGGCTTTACGACCACAATGACAGATCGTTTTCAGCTCTACCAGTTTATCAGCCCAAGATAGCAAATACTTACTGCCTTCAAATAACTCACCTAAGAAGTCTGTACGCAGACCATAACAAAGCACTGGAATATGCAGTTTATCGACCACTTCTGTTAGTTGATAAACCTGTTGTTTCGACAAAAACTGACACTCATCAATCAAAATACAGTGGCGCTTATCTTGCGCATTCAACTCTGCAATCGCTTGATATAAGTCTGTTTCAGGCTGAAATAGATGCGCATCTGACTGCAAACCAATTCGTGAACTAACCTTGCCCACACCGTAGCGGTTATCAAGCCCAGCCGTGAAAATCAACGGATTCATGCCACGTTCTTGATAGTTGAAAGATGATTGAAGAAGTGTTGTAGATTTACCCGCGTTCATTGCCGAGTAATAGAAGTACATCTGAGCCACAGAAATAATCCTGTAAAAATAATAAATTTGGTAAAAAAAAGGGCTGACAAATCAACCCCTCTAAAAACGATAATCCATCAACTAACTTATTGATGTGGATGTTATTTACGACGCCAAGTGGTGCCTTCTGCGCCATCTTCCAGCTCGATACCCATTTCGTTCAGCTTGTCGCGTGCCATATCGGCATTTGCCCAATCTTTTGCTGCACGTGAGTCATTACGTAGCTTGATCAATGCTTCAATTTCAGCGACTTCATCATCACTGCCTGCGTCACCTTTCAAGAACGCTTCTGGATCTTGGTGAAGAATACCAATCACGTCAGCCAATTCACGCATCAATGCGCCTAACGCACTCGCTTGCTCTAAGTTTTCTGTTTTTAGACGGTTAATCTCACGCGCCATATCAAACAGCACTGAGTAAGCTTCAGGTGTGTTGAAATCATCATTCATTGCTTCAGCAAAGCGAGATACGTACTCTTCACCACCGGCTGCTGCTACAGACAAATCTAAACCGCGTAGTGAGGTATATAGACGCTCTAGAGAAGCACGCGCTTGATTGAGGTTCTCTTCACTGTAGTTTAGCTGGCTACGGTAGTGACCAGACATCAGGAAGTAACGAACAGATTCAGCATCATAGTGACCAAGTACATCACGAATAGTGAAGAAGTTACCTAGCGATTTTGACATCTTCTCTCTATCAACCATCACCATGCCGCTGTGCATCCAAGTATTTACATACTGAGTGTCATGAGCGCAGCACGATTGTGCAATTTCATTTTCATGGTGAGGGAATTGAAGGTCTGAACCGCCGCCGTGAATATCAAAATGGTTGCCAAGAATAGAAGAGTTCATTGCTGAACACTCAATGTGCCAACCCGGGCGACCAGGTCCCCATGGAGATTCCCATGTAGGTTCGCCAGGTTTAGACATCTTCCACAATACGAAATCTAGAGGGCTGCGTTTTGCTGTTTCAATATCAACGCGCGCACCCGCTTGTAGCTGCTCTAAGTCTTGCTTAGAAAGCTTGCCATATTCATTAAACTTACCTACTTCAAACATCACGTCGCCATTATCAGCCACGTAAGCAAAACCACGCTCAATCAGTTTTTCAACCAATTCGATGATTTCAGCAATAAATTGTGTTGCACGAGGTTCAACATCTGGGCGCTTAATATTCAGCGCGTCGAAATCCGTGTACATTTCGCCAATGAGACGCTCGGTAAGCGAGTCACAGCTTTCACCATTTTCGTTAGCACGTTTGATGATTTTGTCGTCAATGTCTGTGATGTTACGTACGAAGGTTAAATCGTAACCCAAGTAACGCAGGTAACGAGACACAACGTCAAATGAAACGAAGGTGCGACCGTGACCAATATGACAGAGATCGTATATGGTTACCCCACAGACATACATGCCAATCTTGCCAGCATTAATTGGTTTGAATTCCTCTTTCTGTCTTGTGAGTGTGTTATATATTTTCAACATGATCTCTATGCTTCATTGGGTCAAATAAAATAGTGTTCCAGTATATCAACTCATCGCTGTTTAGGTAATCCCTCAAACGCTCAAAAAGCCATCATTAGCGCCTATACTGAAGTCTGATTCACAGCTTTTCGCATATTAATGTCTGAAAAGTTAAGTTAGAATCTTACGCTCAAATCAAAAACATAGGTTAAGGACATAATCATGATCACCCTTCACACAAATTTTGGTGACATTAAAGTTCAGCTAAATACAGAACAAGCTCCAGAGACAAGTGCAAACTTCCTACAATACTGCCGTGACGGTTTTTACGACAACACACTATTCCACCGTGTTATCGATGGTTTCATGGTTCAAGGTGGTGGTATGGAAGCTGGTCTACGTGAAAAGGCTTCTCGTCCATCTATCAAAAACGAAGCAAACAACGGTCTAAGCAACAAAGTAGGCACGCTTGCAATGGCGCGTACTATGGAGCCGCATTCAGCTAGCTCTCAGTTCTTCATCAACGTAAACAACAACACATTCCTAGACTTCCGTAGCGAAAGCCTAGATGGTTGGGGTTACTGCGTATTCGCTGAAGTTGTAGAAGGCATGGACGTTGTTAACCAAATTAAAGGTGTTAGCACTGGTTCTTACGGCATGCACCAAGACGTACCGCTAGAAGATGTTGTTATCACTGGTACAACTATCGAAGAATAATCTTCATTAAAGGGCGCGTTGCGCCCTTTTTTATTCAGCTAATATTATGACCACACTATTTATTTCAGATCTGCATTTATCACCCAACACACCAGACATTAACCAATGTTTTCAAAATTTCATGCGCACAGAAGCCATCAATGCCGATGCGTTGTACGTGCTCGGGGACCTGTTTGATTTTTGGATAGGTGATGATGACAAAAGCGAGTTCGCCAATCAAATTCGCGCCGAGTTTAAGCGCCTAACGGATAGCGGCGTGCCTTGTTTCTTCACTAAAGGCAATCGTGACTTCTTAGTCGGCAAACGCTTCGCTAAACAAACCGGTGTTGAACTGCTGGGTGACGAAACCGTGATTGACCTTTATGGTCGAAAAGCTGTTGTTCTGCATGGCGATACACTCTGTACCGAAGATACTCAATATCTCGCATTTCGAGCAAAAGTGAACCAACCTTGGTTGCAATGGGTCTTCAACCGACTGCCAATGTCGGTAAAAACGCCTATCGTACGTAAGGTGCAAACTGACGCTCGTGATAACAAAAAGTCCAAATCATTAATGATTATGGATGTGACACAAAGCGAAGTTGAAAGAGTAATGCTTGATCATCAGGTAGATTTAATGATCCATGGTCATACTCATCGCCCTGATATGCATACATTTTCTTTAAACGACCAACCAATGACTCGCATCGTACTCGGTGACTGGTATGAGCAAGGTTCAATTTTGTGCTTTGACGCAAATAATTACAGTTTGCAAGCGCGTCCATTCAGTTCGGAACCGTGTTAGTTTGAACTACTTCATGGTAAATAGTTAAACGCGCCTTATCATTAGCCCTGAACAAAAGGAGTTGATGTAAATTTGAAGTATTCCTATTTCGCACGCCAACCGATCATGGACGTGGATAAACAAACCATCGGTTACGAACTATTATTTCGCGACGGTCCTAAAAACAGTTTCCCTGATATAGATGCCGATCTGGCGACAAGTCGCTTGTTGTCGGATCACTTACTCGCCACTCGGCAAGATACTATTGGCGACCTTATTGGCTTTATAAACTTCCCATACCAGAGCTTAATTAACGACCTTCCCAGTCTATTCCCAACCAAAAACTTAGTGATCGAGATTCTTGAAGACTGTGCCCCAACCGCGGAATTACTCACTGCGATTAAAAGCCTAGCCCAGCGCGGTTATACGTTAGCGCTTGACGATTTTGTACCAAGTAAAGAATGGCTCGCCTTCTTACCTTACATTTCAATTATTAAGTTTGATATTCGAACCGTATCAATTCAAACAGCAGAAGAGTTCATGACTCGTTCTAGCAACACGAATATTCGTTTTTTGGCAGAAAAAGTCGAAACCTATGAAGAGTTTGAACAAGCTAAACGGGCAGGATTTGATTACTTCCAAGGCTATTTTTTTAGTAAACCTGAATTAGTCCAAAAAAAATCACTCGACCCTTCAATGTTCACTGTAGTTCAATTACTGACCGAAGTTTCCAAAAACGATATCGATTTTGATGCATTGGAAGCCCTTATTTCTCGCGATGTCTCGTTGTCTTATAAACTACTCAGCTGTGTCAACTCTTCCCCCCTTGTCACCAATAAGATTTTGTCTTTCAAACAAGCATTGGTGTACCTTGGCGAAGATCGATTACGAAAATTTGTCTCTTTGGTTGCGCTTGCTTCTACTGATGAAAGTAAACCGGATTACCTTTACACCTTGTCGATTCAAAGGGCTAAGTTCTGTGATTTACTTTCACAAAAACTGCGCACTCAACCAGAGCAAGGGCACGCTTTTCTTACCGGTATGTTTTCCTTGCTCGATTGCTTGCTTGATCTACCTTTAGAACAATTAATCAAAGAGATACCCATTGATGAAGCGATTCAACAGGCGTTGCTTAATAAGCGAGGAACACTCGGTGGTTTGCTTGTACTGTCTAAAGCGATAGAACGCGCGCGATGGGATAAAGTAGAAGCGATTGGACGAAAACTAAACCTCACCGAATTGGAGATTTTCGTTTGCTATGACATGGCCATTCAATGGACCGCTGAGTTGATGGATATACACGACTAATGACTTTACGGATGACGTTGGGCTACATACACTTAGCATTCCTTTTTTAAGCCCAATGAAACCAAATTCCATGAGCCATTGTCCATGCGGAAACGCAACTCAATATGAAGTATGCTGCCAACCTATTCATCACAACCATTCAGAGGCACATACGCCAGAACAACTCATGCGCGCCCGCTATAGTGCACATGTATTAGGTTTGGTTGATTTTGTCGTTAATACTTACCACTCAAGTTGCCATGCAGCAGAGCAGCGAGATGCCATTGCCGAATCGGTCGACAGTGATTGGGTTGAACTTGAAGTACTTGAGAGTAGCTTCGGCGCTGATGAAAATGAAGGCTATGTCACTTTTAAAGCTTTCTTTAACCAAGACGACACACAATATTGTTTAGAAGAACGCTCTCGCTTTGTTCGTGAAGATGGTCTGTGGTTCTACATTGATGGTGAATACCCGATAGAAGAGCAACAAGATCAACGACTGTCTCAATCGGTTGAAAGTCTCAAAATTGGACGCAACGATCCATGTATTTGTGGCAGCGGTAAAAAATTTAAGAAGTGTTGCGGATAATTAGACAAAAAAGGTAGATGTTAAGGCATCTACCTTTTTATTATCGGAGTATAGATGTTACTCGTTATGGTTAGGATTCACGCGCAAAATATCAGACTGCGCGGGTTGAAATTGTTTCTTTAACTCCGCTTTGGATTTAAAACTCACTTCACCACCTTGAGCGACTGTCATATGCTGAGCTTCAGCATTATGCTTTGACTGATAAAGCATAACGGCTTGCATGCAAGAGTCACGTTGTTGTTGAGTCAAAGTGGTGCCCTCGGGCCATTTACCAGTCTCTACCGCATAAAGTAGGCGTTCATAGGCTTCTGGGGTAATTGCATTGACGAGTTGCTCAGCATCCATGATTTATCCTTATAATCATTTTTAACAGAGAAAATAACTGGCTCCTATTCTGAGTCAAGAAATGGTCTCCGAATAAGTGTAATTGATCACAAGCATCGAGAATTATGAATAAACTCAAGTTGGCGACCATCATTGGTCTTAGTTTTACCCTTATCGGGTGTTTTGAAAGCAGAAAAAATACCGAACAGTTATGTAAAGCCAATCCCGCATTACGTTGTGAATTGCTCAATGTCGATGATGGACAATGTCGCTTACCACGAACCGACCTCATCTGGCACCGCTTCGATCTTATTAAGACCCCTTCCGATGAGAACAAAATCAAGGAGTACCACATCCTTGCTGACTATGAAAAATGTTTGACTCTTGCTGCCCAAATTCAACCGTTAACGCAAACCGAGCGCAAATCCAAACGCTTCACCACTGTCGTACATGTTAACGAAGAGCAAGAACGTATTGTTGCCGAACTAAAACAATCAACCACACCTCAGGCTCTTTATTTCCTATGGAGCCAAGAAGGTGATGAGACAGCACGACGCTCTTTCTTACAGTTGGAGGGGACTCCAGCCCTGGAAACGGCCGAAATGCAATATGCTCTGGCTACGTTTTATACCAGTCGAGATGCGATTAAAACCATACAACTACTGCATCGTTCACTAGAGCTCAGTAATGGTAAGAATACCAATGTTGAAGTGATCAAATCTCTCGCCAGTCTGAATTTACAACAAAACCGTAAAGAGCTGGCTTACATCTGGACGCAAGTCGCGCAAGCGTTTGACGTAAAGACAGCAGCAAAGAAAAACAATGTCTTGCTCTATGGCTTTACCGAAGATAAATACCAACAGCTTGATGATATTGCAGAGCAAGTACATGACGCGATTAAAGACGGAAAATACCAAGCGAGCATAATACGTAAAACGTGGTAATTTCTAACAACCACTAAAATCAGTCGGTTAGCTTTGTTGGCTCAAACAGAGCAATTGAAAGGATAAAACAAATTGCGGTGATTTAATCACCGCTTTTTTGTAGATTGTTGAAAATTAACGACACGGAATTCACACAAAACCTTTCACCTGTTGTTTTTGGTCCATCAGGAAAAACGTGACCTAGATGGCTATCGCAAACCGCACAACGGATCTCCGTACGTGCCATTCCGTGACTTAGATCTTCTAAAAAGCGTATAGCTTGGCTGTTTATAGGGGCGTCGAAGCTAGGCCAGCCTCACCCCGAATCATATTTGTTTTCAGCTTGAAATAAGGGCGCTTCACAGCAAGTACAAAGGTAAATGCCTAACTCTCTATTGTGTAACAACTTACCACTAAATGGTGCCTCAGTACCCTGCATTCTACACACTCTAAATTCTTCTTCCGATAAGCGTTCGCGCCAGTAATCATCAGGCTTTATTGCTTTCTTCTCTTCTTTAGTCATCAGCAACTCCGTTCTTTTTATTGGTTATATTTGGCTAAAATTTCGTTAAAAACTTGCGTCAAACAGACTTTGTAGCACATACTTTCTCTCCATGATAGAGTGGCAAAACTGAGCTGGCTTGGTTTTGCCCTCGCCCCTATTTTACGACAATAATTGGGAATAAGATTTCAATATCCGCACAAAAGGTCATCATTTGAGACTAATTGTGACAAAAAGCGTCGCTTTTTTTTGACATTAAACAAGTTAAGTCGGATTATCACTTGCAGATTGTTACTGGATTATGTAATTTTACTACCAGTTATCTTTAATCAGAAATTAAGTTGTGGAGCAGCTATAATGACTATCAAAGTAGGTATTAACGGTTTTGGCCGTATTGGTCGATTCGTATTCCGTGCAGCGCAAGAGCGCAATGACATCGAAGTTGTAGGTATTAACGACCTTATCGACGTAGAATACATGGCATACATGCTGAAGTACGACTCAACTCACGGCCGTTTCAACGGTACTGTTGAAGTTGAAGGCGGTAACCTAATCGTTAACGGTAAAACTGTACGTGTAACTGCAGAGCGTAACCCTGAAGATCTTAAATGGGATGCAATCGGCGTTGACGTAGTAGCAGAAGCTACAGGTCTTTTCCTAGATGACGCAACTGCACGTAAGCACATCACTGCTGGCGCGAAAAAAGTTGTTCTAACAGGTCCTTCTAAAGACGCAACTCCAATGTTCGTAATGGGTGTTAACGACTCAACTTACGCAGGTCAAGACATCGTTTCTAACGCTTCTTGTACTACTAACTGTCTAGCTCCTATCGCTAAAGTACTAAACGACAACTTCGGTATCGTTTCTGGCCTTATGACTACAGTTCACGCTACTACAGCAACTCAAAAAACTGTAGATGGTCCTTCAGCTAAAGACTGGCGCGGTGGTCGTGGTGCTTCTCAGAACATCATCCCATCATCAACTGGTGCAGCTAAAGCAGTAGGCGTTGTTCTTCCTGAACTAAACGGCAAACTAACTGGTATGGCTTTCCGCGTACCAACTGCTAACGTTTCTGTAGTTGACCTAACAGTTAACCTAGAGAAAGGCGCATCTTACGAAGCTATCTGTGCAGCTATGAAAGCAGCATCTGAAGGCGAACTAAAAGGCGTTCTAGGCTACACTGAAGATGCAGTAGTATCTCAAGACTTCATCGGTGAAGTTCAAACTTCTGTATTCGATGCTAAAGCTGGTATCGCACTAACTGATAACTTCGTTAAAGTTGTATCTTGGTACGACAACGAAATCGGTTACTCAAACAAAGTTCTAGACCTAATCGCACACATCTCTAAGTAATTTCTTAGATAGCGTTTAGCGAACTTTTCGTTGAGAAAAATCGTGATGAAAGGCGGCTCTTGAGTCGCCTTTTTTGTATCTGCAATTCCCTCGCTTTTCAATATTGATTAAACTTTTACCATTAAGTGAACATAGCTCAATGGTTCTAGTGCATTTATACATAAGGACTTGATTGATGGATTTAGTCTCTCTCCCAGCGGTAACCGTTTTATCTGACAACGTCACTATCGTTCAAAAAGACCAAGTTAAAATTGTTCGTATCATCCATGACAAAGCCGTCGCGGGTATTTCTCTTCACGGCGGACATGTCGTTTCTTACCAACCAAGCGACCAACAAGATCTGATTTGGATGAGCGAGAAAGCCATCTTTGATGGCAAAGCTGCGCTACGTGGTGGTATTCCTGTTTGTTGGCCTTGGTTTGGACGTATTGCCGCTCCTGCACATGGTTTTGCCCGCACATCTGAATGGGAACTGGTTGAACACCGTGAAAACGACCAAGGTGTCATTGTTGAGTTGGCGCTATTCCCTAGCGAAGAAACTCACCAGATTTGGCCACACATGTTTGATGCTCGACTATTAGTGGAAGTAGGCTCTGAACTGAAAGTCACTCTGAAAGTTATCAACATTGATGACGAAGAGTGGGTCTTCTCTGGGGCGCTACACACTTACCTTAATGTCGGGGATATCCTTCAAGCTCAAACTACAGGTATGGGCGCTGAATACATTGACAGCCTTCAAGCAGATAAGGTCTGCCAAGGTGGTGAAGCGCTGGTACTGACTGACACCATTGACCGCGTTTACACTCAACCTGAAGCGGTAATTGAAGTGGCAGACAAAGTGCTTGAGCGTACTCTTTGCATTGAAAACCATGGACACAACTCCGCTGTATTATGGAACCCGTGGGCTGAAGGCGCGCAAAGCATGGGCGACATGCAAGATAATGGCTACAAAACCATGTTTTGTGTGGAATCAACCGTGCATGCACCGACCATCAAGCAAGGCATCACCTTACAACCAGGTGAAAGTTACGACTTAGTGACTGTAATTTCAGCCAAATAAAGTCAAAGAGTCAGCTTATCAGCGAGTCACCTTTAGATACTTGCTGATAAATAGGCTGGCTCTTTGTTCTCCCCCTTTTGCCTAAAGCGCTTTCTTGTTAGACTCTGCCGCCTAAATTCATCTGTTGAGCTTGTTATGTCTTATCAATGCCCTCTTTGCCATTCGCCACTTTCTTTTGCTGAGCGTACTTACCGCTGTAGCAACAATCACAGCTTCGATCTTGCCAAAGAAGGCTACGTCAACTTGATGCCGGTACAGCACAAGCGTTCAAAAGATCCAGGTGACAACAAAGAGATGATGCAAGCTCGCCGCCGTTTCTTGGAAAAAGATTACTACCAACCGATGAAACAAGCGGTCGCTAAGTTGTGTGCAGAACACCTACAAGATACAACGCATCAGCTACTTGATATTGGTTGCGGTGAAGGTTATTACACTGATGAAGTGGCAACCCAACTGTCTCAGCAATCATCAGATGCGCAAGTGTTTGGTTTAGATATTTCTAAAATCGCGATTCGCTACGCGGCAAAACGTTATTTAAATTGTCAGTTTAGCGTAGCTTCAAGCCACCGCCTGCCATTCTCAGAAGAGAGTTTAGACGCCATTTTACGCATCTATGCTCCTTGTAAAGCCGAAGAGCTGGCGCGCTGTCTAAAGCCAAGCGGAATCGTGGTTACCGTGACACCCGCAGGGCGTCACCTGTATCAATTGCGCGAACATATCTATCAAGATGTGCGCTTGCACAGTGAAGAGGCGGAAGATTTAGAAGGCTTCACCCTAGAGCACCAGCAAAGGCTCAACTATGTGATGAACCTTGCGCAAGGTGACGGCTTTGACCTTCTGCAAATGACGCCATTTGCATGGAAGGCAAGTGACGAACTTCGTGAGCTATTGAAAACAGCCGAGAGCTTTGATTGTGAAGCCGACTTTATGATCCGAATCTATCGCAAGGCATAAAATCTTCACTGAAAAATTGCAAGTTACCTAAGCCCTATTTAAGCTTTGAAAAAAGAATAGGGCTTTTTTATGTTTAAGTACTGGCTTTTGATCCTGACTACACTACCTTTACTAGGTTGTGCTTCTTTGGCGTCAAAGACCTCAAATGATCATCTCATTAGCTATTACGACTACCAACTCTATACGCCAGATGCACAGGCAACCTCTTTAGAGCAATTTTCAACATCAGTCGCAACAGCCGATGTCATTCTCATTGGTGAGTGGCACACCCACCCAGCAATTCATCGCTTCCAAAGTGATTTACTTACTCAGCTTTACCACAGTAGCCCGCAATTGGCTTTATCAATGGAACAATTTTCTCGTGACAAACAAGATATCGTTGACCAATACCTTGCTGGAGAGATTGGCGAACAGTCTCTGATCACCCAAGGTAATGCGTGGGAAAATTACCAAAGTGATTATCGAGCCCTAGTCGAATTTTCAAAAAGTAACCATATCGACGTTATCGCCGCCAATGCCCCGCGCAATATTGTGCGCTGTATTGGGCGCAAAGGAGAAGGTTATTTAAATACCCTTACCTCACATCAGCGCTCATGGGTCGCTGAGCAGATCAATACCGAAGACTCAGCGTATAAAAGCAAATTTATGGCATCAATGCATCACGGTGAACCCGCTCAAACAACAAAACAATATGCCGCGCAAGTGACATGGGATGAAACCATGGCGGAAAGTATCGTTAGCTATTTGGCGACTCATCCACAAAATAAGGTCATGCACATTGCCGGTAAATTTCATGTTGAAGACGGACTAGGGATTAAAGCTTCTATTTTACGTCGAGCACCAAGCCTAAAGATCATCGTTATAACACCAAAAACGGAATTGACATCAACTGGTAATGGCGACTACCAAATACACGTCCTTGCACCGCCCGTGCGCTACGTGAAGCAAGAGAATCGAATCAAAGCCTATCATTCCATAATTAATCAGGTGAATCAGCTGGAGTGTGAATAGCCCCCCAATCACTGAGATGGTATCCCCATACCGACAATATAATTAGCTAAATTCCTCCACTAGCAAAAGTTGGCTCACTTTTTGCTCTATAAACATTCATTAATCGCCCGAATATTTCACACAAGTTTTTCACTCTTTGGTCGATATAAAGACTGAGGAATGTTAGAGGAGACTTTTATGACACCAGTAGGCATGGAGCCAGCGAAGCTGACACCAACCCAGCAGGTCAAACCTCAAGCTAAGCCAACCGATGTAGCGACAAGCCCTGCGCCACTTAAGGTTGAGCAAAACAAGGTGACACTTTCAGAAGAAGGCAAGGCGCTACTTGCCGCACTACAAGAAATAGAAAAAGAAAGCGCACTAGAAACGAAAGCTGATAAGTCAGTAAGCGAGAAAGTGGAGTCTTTTGCTCACGGTGCTCTTGGTATGGATCACCCCGATACAGTGAAAGAAGAAGAGGATGACTCCTATTCTGCTGGGCAATTTGTTTCCGCAGCGGCAACAGTTGGCGGTCTATTATTGATGCTTGCCTGATCCTTGTGGTCGGGCAAATTATCTCATCAAAAAACTTTAATCTTAACGGTAAAATCTGCTGTTTGTCACACAGGTACAGCTGCACACATAATGGCGTTTAATGGTCTTTATGGATGAAATGTACCGTGAAAAACTCTTTCGCACTGATAGATAAACCAACCTTTTTTGGCGCTATCGCGCTACTCCTTTCAATTGTAATCCCTTTAATACTTTTCCCTGTCGAAGGGGCTGAATGGATTGCTATCGCAAAAACCTTCATGACCGACAAACTCGGTTTCCTTTACCTTGCGCTCGGCATTAGTGCTTTGTTCTTTATGATTTATGTCATCTTTAGTGACATGGGACAAATTAAGCTAGGCGAAGCCGATGAGAAACCTGAGTTCTCGACAATGTCTTGGGCTGCCATGCTTTTCTGTGGCGGCATCGGCGCCAGTATTCTTTACTGGGGTTGTATTGAATGGGCATATTACTACCAATCGCCTCCATTCCAATTGGAGCCTGGTAGTGAAGAAGCGGTTCGCTGGGCAGCAACTTATGGCCTGTTCCACTGGGGACCGATTGCTTGGTCAATTTACCTGATTCCAGCGCTACCAATTGCCTACTTCTTCTATGTTCGTAAGCAGCCTGTTCTAAAAGTGTCTAGTGCACTAATGCCAGTTCTAGGTGAAGCACGCAGTAAAGGTGCTGTTGGTAAAGTTGTTGATGTGCTATTTATTTTTGGTCTACTTGGCGGCGCAGCAACCAGCTTAGGTTTAGCGGCTCCATTGATCGGTGAAGGTCTACACTACTTATTTGGCATGCCAAAAAACACCTTTAGCCAAGTGATAGTATTGCTGGTATGTACGGCAATTTTTGCCTACTCCTCTTATGCTGGTCTTGAAAAGGGCATTAAAATCCTCAGCAACATCAACTTTTGGGGTGCGATGGGTTTGTTAGCATTCGTGCTGATTGCTGGACCAACGATTTTCATGCTGGAAACCGGCTTAGACTCTATAGGTCGCATGCTGTCGAACTTCTTCGTCATGGCGACTTGGGCGGAACCTTTTGGTGGTTACGGTTCATTTGAGAATACACACTTCCCACAAGACTGGACTATTTTCTACTGGGCGTGGTGGCTTGTATTTGCACCAAGCATGGGCTTGTTTGTTGCGCGTATTTCTCGCGGTCGTACGATTAAACAAATGGTGGCAGGATCGATTTTCTTTGGATCGTTAGGCTGTTTCCTATTCTTTATGATCCTTGGTAACTATGGTCTTTCTCTACAGCTTTCTGGCGAGCTTGATGTGGTAGGGATCTTAAACACCGAAGGTGCTACCAAAGCGATTTTCTCAATGCTTGAAGCACTGCCAATGGGCACAGTGGTCATTGCTGTCTTTACCCTTCTTTGTATTATTTTTACCGCGACAACCTTCGACTCCATTTCATACATTTTGGCGTCAGTGGTACAAAACAATGTCACTGAGGAACCAATGCGCTGGAACCGTATGTTCTGGGCATTCACACTGTCATTCCTACCAACGGTATTGATGTTCATGGGCGGTCTAAGCACTCTGCAAACTGCTGCGATTGTTGGCGGCTTACCCTTGCTGGTTATTGCTGTGATGCTGATGATTTCGGCTGTACGTGCAACCTCACTCGACCTGCGCCATCAAGATACCTACGTTGAGCCAACCATTAATATTGAAGAGTTACCAGATGTTGATCCTTGGTCATCAGAAGGTATGGCTCTCGCCCGCTTTGAAAAAGCTCGTGATACTGCGCAAGAAGCGGCTGAAGCAGAGCGACTTTCAATGACAGAACTGATGCTGGTCCGTAAACGTATTCGCGCATTTGCGCTTGAACACAGCCTTGATGAGCATTACTCCGACCACCATTTGCCACAAGACCTTCAAGATGCATTGCAGCAAGCGATGGATAACGTTGCCAAAGCTAAAGATTACAAACAGCAAGCCTCTGAGCTTTCCCAACAAGCAAGGATCGATTTCAATAGTCTCGTTCCAAGCTAATAAGCAGATTGAAGCTTGGTGGTTTGCCAAACCACTAAGTTTCGATGTGAAAGAACGGCTTTTAAGCCGTCCTTCTCTTCTCCTTCCCTAATTCAAAGCTCACTCTGTGAGCTTTTTTTATAATCCAACGCATAGAAATAATAATCACAACCAATGGATTGTGAAATATTTGTTACTGTCACTTATCTGTCATGGAGGACTGATGTACTAAGCCCGCTTTCCAAATAAAGGACAATACAATGAAGCGCTTACTTACCTCTGTCGCCATTACGGCGGCTACTTCTTTTTCTTTCAGTGCTGCGTCTGCTGAAATCAAAAACGTTATTTTAATGATTGGTGATGGCATGGGACCACAGCAAGTCGGTCTATTAGAAACCTACGCCAATCAAGCTCCGAATTCAATTTACAAAGGTCAAACAACGGCACTCTTTAAACTTGCCGATGAAGGCGTAGTCGGTGCATCACTCACCCACCCTGACGATGCAATTGTGGTTGACTCAGCCTGCTCGGCAACCATGCTGGCTACGGGTAAATACAGTGCTTCAGAAGTGATTGGTGTTGATGCACAAGGTAACCATGTTGAAACCGTATTAGAAAAAGCCAAAAAACTGGGTAAAGCAACAGGGTTAGTTTCAGATACTCGTTTAACTCACGCAACGCCTGCATCATTTGCGGCACACCAACCTCATCGTTCATTAGAAAATGACATTGCCTCTGACATGCTAGCCAACAGTGTTGATGTGATGCTCTCTGGTGGCATTCGCCACTGGATCCCTAAATCAACTAATGACAAAGGCGACACTTATAACGAACTTAAAACGCTCACTCAAGGTGATGTCTACTTAAAATCAAAACGCAAAGATGAGCGTAATTTGCTCCTTGAAGCCAAAGACGCTGGTTATAGCCTCGCCTTCAATCGTCATATGTTAGAAAACACCAAAGGCGAAAAACTGCTGGGACTGTTTGCGTATTCAGGTATGGACGATGGTATTGCCTATAGTGCTAATAAAAATAATCCCGAACGCACTCAACCGTCGCTTGAAGAGATGACTGTGAAAGCGCTAGAGATCCTTTCCAAAGATAAAGATGGCTTCTTCTTAATGGTCGAGGGCGGTCAAATTGATTGGGCAGGTCATAGTAATGATGCGGGTACGATGCTGCATGAGATGATTAAGTTTGACCAAGCCGTCGATTCTGTTTACCAGTGGGCAAAAGACCGTGACGACACACTGATAATTGTCACCGCAGACCACGAGACAGGATCATTTGGGTTTAGTTATTCTTCTGCAGATCTACCAAAACCACAAAAACGTTCTGGCGAAGCGTTTAACAATCGCGAATATGCACCAAACTTTAACTTTGGTCAGTTCGCCATTCTTGATGGACTCTACAATCAGAAAAAAAGCTACTACGGCATGATTAGCGAGTTTGAAAAATTAGACCAAGCAGAGCAGACTCCGCAAAAGTTAGCTGAAATCGTCAATGCAAATAGCGACTTCCCAATTACAGTTGAACAAGCGGCTAACGTGCTAAAAAGTAAGCCAAACCCTTATCGTGTCGCCAACCACAAATACCTAGATGCCAAGGAAGTTCCTGTCATCAACGATTTCGATGCTTTCTTCCCATACAACGACCGCGGCAACCTCCTTGCTCGTGAGCAAGCCACCTTGCAAAACACAGTTTGGGGCACGGGTACTCACACGCATACACCAGTCAACGTCTTTGCATGGGGACCTGCAGAGAAAATTCTGCCCGTTTCAAAAATCATGCACCATTCAGAATTAGGTGATTACCTAATGACGCAAGTGAAGTAATAGGTTACTCAAAAAGCAAAGCGCCTCTGATGCCTGATCAAGGCGCTTTTTTTGTCTCACGATTTACCGACGTTAAGCTTCTTTATTATCCACCATATGCAAATGCACATCTTGTTGTGGGAAAGGAATAGAGATACCTTCACGGTCAAAACGAAGCTTCACTTCTTTGGTCACATCCCAATAAACATCCCAATAGTCATCGGTTTTTACCCAAGGACGAACAATAAAGTCAATAGAAGAGGTATTCAATGTATGCACTTTTATCATCGGTTCAGGCGCACGTAGTACCGCGGGATGTGAAGTAATTATGTCTAATAACACCGACTCCGCATGCAGTAAATCGTCGCTATAGCCAATACCAAACACCATATCAACACGACGAATACGCTCATGAGTCACGTTCTTAATCACGTCTCCCCAAATCTTACTGTTTGGCACGATAATGATCTGATTATCAAAGGTGCGAATCGTGGTGTTCACCAAGCTCATGTGGCTCACTTTACCGTCTACCCCACCAGCGTAAACAAAGTCCCCCACATCAAACGGACGATAAATCAGTAGCATCATCCCGGCAGCAAAGTTAGATAATGTATCTTGCAAAGCAAAACCGATGATCACACCAGCAATACCGAAACCAGTGAGGATTGGCGCAAGATTCAAACCTATTTGCGACAACCCCACCATGATACCAACCACCCAAACCGCTTTGCCCGACATAGAGACAAAGAAGTCTTGCATCAACTGAGACATCTTAAGATTTTTTGACGACACGGTTTTCGTTACAATCTTACGCGCAACACTCGCTAGCCCTTTGGCTATGAGTAGAATAATCACGAAAATCATCAGTTCAAAAAGGTGTTGCGGTGCGTTATCCACCAGCCAATCCAGCGCATTCGTCGACCAACTAGTGATAATGGCTAAGATAACCTGTGTATTGAGTAAGTCATGGGTGATGTTGCCAGTCACCTCAAAGGCCAAGCGTTTATATTCTGAGGTTTCCAAACCAAGATGATCACCAATAGTAATCAAATCCCGCATACTTTCTGTCGCGCTATTTAAACGCTGTTTAATGATCAGTTGATTGAGCTGTATGGTCGCTTTTTCTGATTCAGGGCTAGTTGCAAGTTGAGTCGCGGTTAATTCACTTTGTTGACTAAGGTATTCGACCGATGCCGATAGTAAGCGCAAACGTGTATTAGTAGCATCACGTAATGATTCTTCCAGCTTTGGATTGGGCTTATCTAGTTGTTTTAGCCAAGTCAGGTTTTGCCAACTCGCTTGATAGGTAGAGTCGAGATAATGCTGAAGCTCTCGATATTGATTGAGCAGTGCTAGCTTATCTTCGGTTTTCGCCTCATTAATTTGTACATTAAGCTGCTGTATCTTCTCATCAAGATATTTCCTTGCACCTTGAGAATGCGCTATCTGCTGCTTAATTTGTTTGAGTAAAACTGGCGGACTTAAGCCATTATGGTTAACAGCAATGGCTAATTGGCTACGTAGATCTTCATTTTTTTGGAATAACTGCAGTTGAATCGCATCACGATCATCGCCTGTAGCAGAGGCCAAGCTTTTTGAAAGGTCGACAATATCTTGATTAATGGATTCTATCGCGAGTTCCGTTTTCGAAGGCTGAGGAACTGCGTTTTCCGGTTGAGCCGAAGCGGTAAAAGAAAACAAGCTAATGACAAGAGCAAGATAGAAATTCTTGCTAAACATGAAAGACATACAAACCTCACTTACAAAGCTATCAATGCGAGCCTAGCAGCAAAATAGAGGTGCTGCATCAGAAAATAGTTAAATATAAGTGTAGTTCTGATATGAAATGTGAACAGCGACCCAATAGAGAAAGTGGGCAATTAACACCTTATATCGACAGCATAAAAAAGCTTACCAAAGTAAGCTTTTTTATGTATAACCAAAACAATAACCATCTAATACTTAGTGGCTAACTCGCGTAATAATGCAAATGCTTGGCTAGCCATTTGATCAGTTGCAATAAAGCCAATCGGTTGATTGTCACTATTATAAGCTTTTGCCACCATTCCGTGCGACTGAGCATCAATCTGCCAACGTTCAATCTCTGAGCCAGAGGTGACTCCAGCCAGTTGAATGGGGTAACTTGGCGTTTTTACTTTCACCATCATGGTTGGTAAAACTACCTCCGTTGGCGTGCCCAATAGGGTTTTCGCTAACGCATTCGCACTCAACAAAATAGGTTGTAGATATGCACGTACTTCACCCATAAACTCAGCACAATCGCCAAGTGCATAAATATCAACCAAGGTTGTTTGCATGGTTTGGTCTACAACAATACCTTTATTGACCAGCGCCCCAGTAGACAGAGCCAGCTCAGTGTTCGCTCGTAAGCCAGCACAAACGACAACCTCATCCACTTCTAAGACCAGGTCGTTATTTAACCTCGCGGATTGTTTATTACCTAACTGGTTAAGCTGTTCTACTTTCGCATTGGTATGAATATCGATACCTTGACTTCGCAGGTGCTGCTGCAATTTTAACCCAACTAATTCTGGCAACTGATTAACCATTAGCGTCGGAGCCGGCTCTACTAACACTACGTTTTTGCCCGCATTCGCTAAATCTAACGCAATTTCTACACCTATCAGACCACCACCCAATACCATGACATTTTGTGCATCATTCAGCGCATCATGGTGCTCTGCAAATTCATCCAAACTATTAAGTGTACGCACTCGCTCAACACCATTGCCCTCAATAAGCGGAATATATGGACTTGCACCGGTAGCCAACACTAACTTCGAATAATGAATTCGCTCGCCATTAACCCTCACACAATGCGATTGCGCATCGATACTGTCTACCTTCGAACCACTCAGTAGTGTCAACTGATGCTGCTGGGCAAACTCTTCCCCAGTTGCCAATACCAGATCATCCTTATTCTGAGCTTTGCTGAAAACATGGCTTAGATCCGGTTTATTATAATCATGCCCATCATCGGCAGTAATCACACACAAATGTGCATTAGCATCTTGGCGGCGAATCGCTTTGACCAATTGGTAAGCGGCAAAGCCGCTACCAATGATAACAATCGGATCAGACATTACGCCACATCCTCTTTGTTATGGGGAACAAACACGTCTTTACCTAAATTACATTCAGGGCATAGGAAATAGTCCGGAACTTCAGACCAAGGTGTACCCACTTCGACACCTTGGTTTGGCTCACCTATTTGCGGATCATAAACCCAGTTACAAACGGTGCAAATCATGCATTGGCAATCCGGTCCATGCTCTTGCTTTACTTTTACCGTTGCCGCTACTTCAACCTCTAGCGCCTTAGGCTCTATTGTTGGTTGAGTATTTGATGCCAGCATTGGCTCAACATTCAACTCACCTAGCGCCCACAATTTGGCAATGCGCTGACCATGTTCACGACAAAGCTTAAGTGCATTGCCGTCCGGCTTCCATTTCGCTTTTAGCCCTTCCACCATTTGGAAACCCGCATCAGTTAAACGCGAGTGGATACGGTCAACAGCCCCACCATTCCAACCGTAACTACCGAAAGCACCGGCTTTTTTCTCTTTAAAACGTAAACCGGTGATTTCTTCAAGCATGCCAGCAATTTTTGGCATCATCACGTTGTTCATGGTGGATGAGCCCACCAACACACCTTTCGAGCGGAATACATTGGCTAGAATCTCATTCTTATCATGACGAGAAACATTGAATACCTTCACCGCCACGCGAGGATCGACATCATGAATACCTTGAGCAATCGCATCCGCCATCATGCGGGTGTT
>ERZ794982.91-NODE-91-length-45549-cov-15.958874_pt1 | contig 45549 bp, 35 predicted proteins | sample MGYA00433071_ERZ794982 | MGnify/ENA primary metagenome ERZ794982 (study PRJEB30140, sample SAMN00862574) | bioreactor metagenome | study: EMG produced TPA metagenomics assembly of the Bioreactor inoculated with sediment Metagenome (bioreactor metagenome)...
TACTGTTGCATTTCCAACTGTTACTGTTGTTGTATCTATTGAGTCTTCTACTGTTAATTCACCTGCATTTACTACTGGGTTCTCAATCTCTCCTGCACTACTTGATACTTCTGCTGTAATAGATGTTGTTGAATCTGCTTCTTTTATTGAATCTGAATCTGCTGTTACTGTTATTGTCGCATCTTTTGTTCCATTTTCAGTAAACGTAACTTCTGTTCCATCTGATAATTTAACTGTTACAGTCTCTCCATCTTTAAAGTTATGACCTTCTAATTTAACTTCTACTGTTGCAGAAGTTGCATCTTCATTTACTGTTGCATTTCCAACTGTTACTGTTGTTGTATCTATTGAGTCTTCTACTGTTTCATCTTTTGAGTTATTTACTAATTGTAAATTCTCATAGTTACTTGCTCCATCTTCATCTATTGCTTCTAAATCTGTTGCTTTTGGAATTATAGTTGTATCTTTAATTGAATCTGGATCTATAAAATCAACTGTTACTGTTCCTGTTGTTTCACCTGCTTTTACAGTGATTGTTTGTTCAACTCCATCTACTTTAAATGTAAATGTCTCATCTTTTGTGGGAGCAGTATCAAAAGTAATTTTATATGTAACAGTTGCTCCATCTTCATCTCCACTAATTGATGATGTTAATGTTGCGTTTGTTGTATCTATTGTATCAATTACTGTTGTACTAGCTGTTGTATCACTATTTACAATGTCAAAGCCTCCGCCATCTGTTCCAGAAACTGTTGCTTCAATTGTGATATCTTCTTCTTTATACACATCAGGATCTGGAGTAATACTTGCAACTACACTTCCTGTAGTTGATCCAGCAGGAATATTAATTATTGCACCATTACTTAATGTAATAGTCATATCTGTTAATGCAGGAGTAGAAAGATTGGCTGTATATGTTATTGAGTTATCATCTTCTGTAATTTGTGCTGTTGCACTTAATGTTATAGTTACTTCTGTATCCCCTGCACCATCTCCAGGAGTACCGTCTCTATCAGGAATATTTGAGTCTAATCCATCTAATTGAGTATCAAGTCTACTTCTTCCACCTAATATATTTACATCATCTGCATCATTAAAGTTAATAGGTCTAAAAGTTGAAGTATCACCTTCAGCCCCACCAGCAGCTGCAGCATCAAGCATACTTGTTAAAGAACCAAAGTCATCTATTATAACTCCATTTGTTTCTTCTGGATTTATAGATGATTGAGCCAATAAGTCTTTTAAAGATTTAATTACATCATCACCTTTAAAATCATCATTTAATACTGTTTGATTTAATTCTTCAAGGCCTTCTTCATCTTTAATAATACCTAAAATATTTTTATCTTCTACATTTTCTTCAAGGATTAAATCTACTATGTTTTTAAATACAATTTTTACTTTTGTTGTTCCTAAATCCATATTTAGAACAACCGATTTTTCAGAATCTTGAAGATTCATTGTGTATTTATGCCCATCAAGATTATTAAAGTAAAACTGTTGACCAGCTTTTGGAGTAATTACTAAATTCTCAGTAACATCTAAACTTTTAACTTCACCATTTAACTCTTTAATCATTAACTTTAACATAATAGACTCCTATAATTTTCTACTATAATCATAATAGTAAAAAAAAGTCTCTATAAAGTTTCTTTTTATAAAAAAAATTAAGAAATTATTTATTTTATGATATTTTGTGGAGTTTGTATTGTAAAAAGTGCTCCATTATTTGTATTATCAGCACTTAGCATTCCTGCCATGTTTTTTTCTATAATAAGTTTCGACATAAAAAGTCCTATTCCTGAACCATCTTTTTTTTCATTTGTATAAAAAGGTTTAAACACATCATCAATATTTTTAAGTTTTATTCCGCCTGCATTATCTTCTATTTTAATAATTGCAATATCTTCTTTTTTATCAATTGTTATTTTTATTAGTGGATTTTTTATTTTTCTATAGATTAACATCTCTTTGGCATTGTTAATTATATTAATTAATACTTGTGAATATTCACTTTTTACTCCAAAAACTTCTGGATTTTTTTTCACAATAATCTCAAGATTAATATTATTGTCTTTTAAACTTGTACTTAAAATATTAATTGCAGAGTTTATTTGTGTTGAAAGACTAAATTTCACAGACTGTTTATTTGTGGAAAAAAAATTCTTAAAATCATTTATTGTATTTGACATATATTTAGTAATTTCATTTAATTTAGAAATCGCTTCTAAAACCTCATCATTATCAATACTCTTATTACTTCTTAATTTAATTTCAATTGGTAAAAATAAAGAGTTTATTTCCATAAGTGGTTGTCTCCATTGATGAGAGATTGAAGATAGCATCTCTCCCATTGAAGCTAATTTACTTTGATGAAAAAGTATTTGTTCCTTTTGTCTATTTTTTTCTATTTCTTTTTGAATTTTTTCTTCTAACTCTCTATTTTGTTCTTCAAGTTCTATGAACTCATCAAGCTTTGTTTGTCTCATTTTATGCCTACTTTAAATTATCTTGTTTTAAAAAATATATTTTTTCACCATCAATAACTTTAGCTACCCCATCAATAAAATCATACACAAAATCATATTTTGCTAAAACAACTTCTTCACATTTTCTATTTAAAAAACCTCATTTATTACCTTTTTTAAATCTTACAAAACCATTACTAAAAGAGTATATTTCATCATATGAAAAACCTGTTATTAAATTCATATTTTTATCTATACAAGCATATTTATTATTTGAAAAAGACTGAACAAAACTAACATCAAATAAAAAGTCTCTTGCATCCTTAAAAATAGGTTTTTGAACTAAATTTAACTTTTCATCAATATAACCAAATTTTTCATTTTCTTGAACAACAGCAAATTTATTATAAAACTTCGAAACTTTTTTAAAAACAGGTTTAAAAATCACTTTATCTAAAGAAATAATCCCAAAATAGTTATTATACTCATATAATAAATATTCATTTACATTATTAGTATTTATACCATCAATAAAAGATAGTTGATTAAAAATTGGTTTTATTATAAACTTGTTTTCTTTACTACTAAAAACTCCATATTTTTCATTTTTACTTGTTATTATCAAATTATCTTTTGAGCTACAAGCAAGAAAAAATATAGAAATAAAAATAGATATAATTAGACTTCTTTTCATATAAAGTTTCCTTATTATTTTGGTACAGTTTGTATTTTGAACTCTACTCTTCTTGATAATTCTGAGTTTTCTAAGCCATCTTTATTTTTAATAGTTTCTAAAGAAGATTTTCCTTCTGGAAAAAAGTTCTTTTCTATCCAAATCATATTATCCTTAACTCTTTTATCATCAATACTTTTTATAAAACTATAAACATTTTGTGCTCTTTTTTGGGATAATTGCATATTTTTTTCAAACTTTTCTTCTTCACTTTTTGCACTACTATATTCTGATGATGTGTGCCCTTGAATTAAAACATTTACTATTTGATCTTTGTATTTATATAAAGTTTCAATATATCTTGGTATAAAAGATTCTAAGATTGCTTTATACTTTTCATTTAAGTCTAAACTTCCATATGAAAACATTGCTTGTGGATTTAAAAATCTAAATGTTAAAGTTTGTTTATCAAGTTGTGCATTCCAATTTTCTAAATCATCTTCAAACTCTTCATAAAGTGCTTCATAAAGTGAATTTAAAACATGAATAGAAAAAGTACTACTTTTTTCATCTATAAAATTTTCATTTTTTGCTACTACTTTTATTTTATAATCACCATTTTTTAAATATTTATCAATGTTTACACACCATGTATCATTTTTAACTTTGCCTTTAAACTCCATATCATTTAGATATAAATTAACTTCATCAATTTGATTTCCCAATATTTTCCCACAAATTTTTGGAGTACTGTCATTAATAATATAATACTCATTTATTTTAATTAAACTTTTTGGAAGCAATAAGTTTTCAACAAGACTTACAGTATCAATATCATTTATATTTTTATCTACATCATTAGCTTTAGCTTTATTTTCACAAAAGCTATTTATATTTTCACTCTCTAACATTTTTATTATTAATTGGTCATTTGTTTTAACAGCATAATCAAAAGCTTTAAAGCCATACTTATCTTTAATATCACTTTTTGCTTTATTGCATAGTAATAATTTTGACATTTTTGTATAAGCATTTCTAGTAGAATCTAACAATGGAGTATCACCAAATTTATCAATACTATTAACTAAAGCTCCATTTTCAATTAATATGTTTGCAATTTTTAAATGATTAAATCTAGATGCCAAGTGAAGTGGGGTATATCCATATCTATCTTTTTTGTTTATGTCTAACTTATCTTGTAACAATAAAAAGTTCAATAATTCTATATCATTGATTCTTGCTGCATCATATATACTCATTTCTTTTAAAACACCCAGTTCATCAGTTTTTAAAAGATTATCTTTAAGTGTCAATTGTTTGTTTTTTTCAACATTCATACAACCATTAAAAAATATCCCTATAATAAAAATTGCCACAAATATTTTCATAAACTCTACCTCTCTGTTAATGCATTTTGTTTAACTTTTAATATTGGTTTTAAAATAAAATCCAAAATAGTTTTTTTACCAGTTACAATATCTACAGTTGCTACCATCCCAGGAATAATTGGAAGTTTTTCTCCATTTCTTTCTAAAAAGTTTTTATCCGTTCTTACAACAACCCTATAATAACTTTTTTCATCTTTTGATTCTTTATCCATTATACTGTCAGCTGAAATATCTACAATTTTTCCATCTAAACCACCATATATAGAAAAATCATAAGCTGTAATTTTTACAATAACTTTTAATTTTGGATGAATAAAAGCAATATCTTTTGGATCTATTTTTGCTTCCACAAGTAATGCTTCACTACTTGGAACAATCTCAATTAAATCCATCCCTGATTGTACAACTCCACCTATTGTATTAAGATATATTTGTTTTACAGTTCCATCTACAGGTGATGTTAAAACTGTTTTTGCAACTTTATCTCTATCTGAAACTAGCTTTGCTTTAAATTTATTTAATTCACCTAAAGTTTTTTGTAATAAATCAGAAGCTTCACTTTTAAAAATATTTATTTTTTCATCAATTTTAAAATTAATCTCTTCAATTGCTGATTTTGAACGAGGAATTGATAATAATGCAGCTTCTAAATCACCACTTACTTTATTGTACTCTTTCTCAATATCCAATACATCATAAGTAGACTTTGCACCTCTTTGTGCAAGTCTTTGTATTGTCTTTCTTTGCTCTTTTATAATTCTATAACTTTTCTTTAAATTTGTAACTGTATTTTCAATCTCTTTTAATTCTTGTTTTTTTTGTTCTAATTGATTTTGCAATACTTTAACAGATGATTTTAGTTCTCTTACTCTACTTTTAAAAAGTTGCCTTTCAGAAGCTGCGTATTCAGGTGCAATTTCTAAAATTTCTTCTGGAAAATTTAATTTTGGAATTTTCTTTGTTATATCTAATTTAGATTCAATTTCAAGTCTAACCCTAACTGCTAAAAGACCTAAATATGCTTGTTTATTCTCTTCAAAAGAAGCTTGAAATCTAGTTGTATCAATTTTTATTAAAGGATCGCCTTTTTGAACCATTTGACCTTGTTTAATTAAAATATCAGAAATAACACCACCGTCAAATGATTGTACTTGTTGAATCTTGTCTGAGGGGATAACTTTACCCTCACCTCTTGCTAATTCATCAATTTGTGAAAAGGAAGCCCAAATAACAAAAGCTGTAAAAATCAATGTAATCATTATAAATACTATTTTTGAGATATTTGTAGGTTCTTCATTTGCATAACTATAGCTTGTATATACAAAATTCATATCATCATTAGATGAATCTTCTAATCCAAATATAGATTTGAATCTATTTTTTAAACTATCATTTTTTTTATTTTCAAAATTCTCTTTTTTAGATTGAGGGATTGAACTATTTTGCCCCTCATTAATAATCTTTTTAATATCTTCTTGTTCTTCCATGATTATTTACCTAACTTATTAAATACTTCTTCTTTTGGTCCATCAAGTATTATTTTACCATCTTCTACAATTATCACCCTATCAACTAATTGCAACAATGAAGTTTTATGAGTAACCACAATTAAAGTTTTATCTTCAATAATATTTTTTATTCTATCTATAAACATTTTTTCTGTTTGTCTATCCATAGAGTTAGTAGGTTCATCTAGCATCAAAATATTTGGATTAGAAATAAGTGCCCTTGCAAGTGTAACAGCTTGTCTTTCACCACCACTTAAGCCCTCACCTCTTTCCCCTACAATTAAATCATATCCCGCCTCATGTTTACCTAAGAAGTCATTTAACCCAGCAACTTTAGAAGCTCTTAACAACTCTTCATCAGAAACATATTGCTCTCCAATTGTAATATTATCTTTAATTGTACCCATAAATAAAAATGGTTCTTGAGGAACAGCACCTATTGCTTGTCTTAAATCAACTGGATCTATTTGTCTAATATCTACACTATCAATTAAAACTGAACCTTTATTTGGTTCATATAAACTCATAATTAATTTTAACAGTGTTGATTTACCTGAACCGATTTTTCCTAAAACAGCTACTCTTTCACCTTGTTTTATTTTTAGATTTATATCTTTTAAGGTTTGATGATTTTGATCTTTATAGGCAAATTGAACATCTTTAAACTCAATAGTTCCTGATAAATTTGGTCTGCTTATATAAGTTTTATTCTCTTTTTCAACTGGCATTTTCATAACTTCATCAAGATTTTCTAAAGAAAGCATTGTTTTGTCATATTTTATTATCATTCCAACAAGTTGTGAAACAGGTGAGATAACTCTACCATTTAATATCATTGCTGCAATAATAGCACCCATTGTCATCTCTCCCTCACTTGCAAGATAAACACCAGCTGCTACAATTAATATATTTGAAAACTGTGAAATAAAAGCAGTGAAAAAAGTAATCGTTTGAGATAAAAATTGTCCCTTGTCTGCATAATGAATTGTTTTATTAACTGATTGATCCCAATGTGTTCTCATTCTATTTTGGGCTCTAATACTTTTTATAATCTCTAAACCTGTTACAGTTTCAATTAAAGTTGTATGTTTTATTTGTTCTTCTTTTACTGACTTTTCAATTATCTCTTTTAAAGGTCTTTGCATATACCAAGAAACCAACATAGAAATTACAACTGTAGCAATTGTAATATAACCTAAGGGTCCACCAATATAAAAAATCACTATGATAAAAATAATAACAAAAGGAAAATCAACAGCAGCAGCAATAGTAGCGCTTGTAAAAAACTCTCTTACACTTTCAAATGATTGTAATCTACTTACAAATTGTCCTGTAGAAGCTGGTTTTGCATTGATTTTGATATTTAGTAGTTGATTAAATATTCTATTTGAAATAACAGTATCTGCTCTTTTACTTGCAACTCCTAAAAAGTATGACCTTAACATTTTTAAAATAAAATCAAAAAGCATTACTAAAGATATTCCAATAAATAAAACCCAAAGTGTTTCTAATGCATTATTTGGCAAAACTCTATCATAAACATTCATAGTAAATAAAGGTGTTGCAAGAATAAAAAGATTTATAAAAAGAGATACAATAATTACTTGCTTATAAATTCCCCTATTACGCTTTAATGTTCCCCAAAACCAATCTTTGGGTTGATCAATAACAACCTCTTTTTCAACTTTATTATTAAAAGAGAATTCAGGTTTAATAATAATCAAACTTCCAGTATATTCAGACTGTAACTTCTCCATACTCATAGTTGTTACACCCTTACTAAGACCTGGTAAGATAACTTGTGCTTCACCATTGTTTATATCATAATCAAGTAAAACACAAGATCTATCTTTTTCAAGTAATAAAACAGAAGGTAATGCTAATTTTGTAATATTTGGAATATCCCTTTTTACAACTTTTGTTGTAAAGCCTATTCTTTGGGAAGCTTGTAAAAACATATCAACATTCATTGAAGATTTATGAATAGGTAGTCCAAAAGTTAAAGATTCAGCTGATGTTTCTCTTTTATGATATTTTGATAAGAAAATCAAACACTCAAGTAAACTATCAACTTCTCTTCTATCTTTTAAATTTTTTAAGCTTTGCTCATCTTGATTTGTATTAATATCTTGTGTACTCAAAAGCCTACCTTTTTAAATTTAAATTAAATTTATTATACAATTAAATTTCTAAAGGTATAATTTCATGTCTTTTTTTGGTCACTATATTATGATTCAAGAAGTTCCTTTAACTCATCAGAAAACTCTTCTTTTTTCCTATCAGGTGAAATTTCATAGACTTTTGCTTTTATATTTTTACAGTTTTGATTTTTTGATTTTAAAACTGTATCTCCTAATATTGACAAATTATAAAGTAATTCATAATAGTTATCATATAAAGCATATTCTCTTTGAATTAAACTTTGAATTGATTGATAAAGTTCTGTTTGAGCATTTAAAATATCAACAAATGTTCTAGTTCCTGCTTCAAACTCATTTTTATATACTTCAACTATATTTGCATTTGCATCAATATATTTTTTAAGTGTATCAACTCTTTTTTTATTATTTTGATATTTTAAATACTGGTTCTTTATCTCTTCTACAATTTTATCTGTTATTACATCTAAACTCTTTTTTTGCTCTTGTAAAAAAACTCTTTCTTGCTTATCTTTTATATTATTTACACCACCATTGTATAAATTCCAATCAAAATTAAGTCTTGCATAGCTTTCATCTTCTCTACCATTTCCATCTAATTCTAAATCATCATCAATACTTGTTCGAAGTTCAAAACTAATTGTTGGTAAAAAAGAGGCTTTATTTTGTGCTATTTTTTCCCTTTGAACTTTTATTTTTTCAATTTGCTCTTTAATTTGATAATTACTAAGAATAGCTTTTTTTAGTAATGTTTCCATATTTGAAGGAAGTACACTTTCATCAATAGCTGGTCTACAAACTTTTTGAGTTATATCAACCCCTACATACTTTTTCAAAGCATTTAATTGATCTTGTCTGTTGCTTTGCTCTTCATAAAACTTATCTGTTGCGAAATGCAATTTTGATGAAACTTGATATGTTTCAAGAACCTCTCCACTTATTTGCTCTTTCTCTTTTGCAATAGTTAAATTATTTTGATTTGTTTTAATCATACCATCTGATAATGCAATTAATTCATCATATTTTACTAAAGTAGTATAGGCTTTTGTAGTTTCTAAAACTATATTTTCTATTGCATTTAAACTTCTATATTTATTTGCCAAATCTTGATGTTTCATCTCACTTATTTCACTAGGAGTTAAGCCACCATCATAAATAAGTTGTCTTAAAACAAGTGCTGCATTATATCCATCTTTCCTATTATCAGTGTGTTCTCTATCATCATATTTATCTTTGACTCTTGACTTTTCTAAATATGCATTAAAATCTAAAGTTGGTAAATATTTGCTTTGTTTTTCATCAACATAATATCTATAAGCTTCTTGGTTTTTTCTCTCAGCTATCACATCAGGATTAGAAACCAAAGTTTTTTGAACTGAATCTTTTAAACTAAAGCCATAAGATGGTGTACCTAGTAAGATAAAAATACAGTAAGTTAATAATAATTTTTTCATGTCTTACCTTTATATTTTTTGAATAATATTCAAAATTATTTCAGATTTTGTATTTAAACTAACTTAAATCATTATATTATATAATAAAAAACGTTATTCAATGAAGATAAAGGATGAACTTGAAAAATCAAGAAATTAAAGAAATTCTCACTAGCCTTACTATTGCATACGTAGAAGATGAAAAAAAGATTAGAGAAAATATGAGCAAAACACTAAATCTTCTTTGTAATAACTGTATAGATTTCCAATCTGCTGAGGAATTACTTAATTATTATGAAAAAAATTCTGTGCATATAATAATCACAGATATCAATCTTCCCAACATGAATGGAATTGAATTAATAAAAAAAATAAGAGAAAAAGATGAAAAAATACCTATCATTTTGCTTACAGCTTATATTGAAACACAATATTTATTTGATGCAATAAAATATAAAGTTGTTGAATATTTACCAAAACCTATTGATTATGAAACATTGATTCAAGCACTTTTAAAAGCTACAAAAGATTTGATAAATAACGGTAATTATATGATAAAAATAAATGAAAAATTATTTTTTAATGTATTAAATAAAGAGTTACTAACTATTGATAAGGAAAAAATACCATTAACACCAAAAGAGTTAAAATTACTAAATCTTTTTATAAAGAATAAAAATAAAATAGTTACTTATGAAGAGATAAAAAATCAAATTTGGGAAAACTCTTATGAAGTAACAGAGTCTGCTTTTAAAAACTTAATAAATAAATTAAGAAATAAAATAAGCAAAGACTCTATTGTAAATATTTCTAAAATAGGATATAGATTAAATATCAAAGATTAAATTCTAGAATTTCTTCTACTTAAATCTGAGAGTAATACTCCAATCCATCTTGTATTATTAGCTGATTCAAAGGCAATTTTTAAAGTCATAGTAATTGGAACAGCTAAAAACATTCCTACAATTCCCAGTATCCATCCCCAAAAAATAAGAGAAAAGAAGATTATCATAGGAGAAAGACCAAGTTCTTTACCCATAAATTTAGGCTCTAAAACATTACTAATTGTTATATTTACAATCATATAAATAACAATTAACCAAATAGTAACTTCAAAATCTCCTGCAACAAGTGATAATAAAACAGCTGGAATTGCTGCAACTATTGAACCTACAACAGGAATAAAGTTAAACAAAAAGGCAACAACTGCCCAAAGTATTGGATAATCAATGTTAAAGAAAAATAATGTGATAAAAATAAAACTACCCGTCAAAAAACTAGTAAAAGTTTTAACAGTAAAATATTTTTGAAGATTTTGAGAGAATAATCTAAAATTTAATAATCTTGTTTTATCTTTATTAAATATAACTTTTAACTTTTTTTCAAAAACTTTTGTTTCTGATAAAATAAAAGCAACTCCAATGAAAACCAATAAAGCTTTTGAAAAAATAGAGCCTATGTTTCCAATTATATCTGTAGTAAAATTAAAAAAATAACTAAAATTTATAGCTTTTAAAATTTCATCTTTATTTACTGTAAAGCCAAACTCTTGAGCATAGTTTATCAATAAAATAATTGAATCTTTTATTTTTTGTTCATAATCGGGTAGATTTGTTGCAAAATTTGTTAAAGAAGAATTCAACATATAAGTTAAAAGTAATATTAATACTGCTAATACAGAGATCAAAATCATATATGCTAAAAGTTTTGGAATTTTTTTTGCAGTTAAAAAATTTAAAAAAGCTGATAAAATTGAAGCAATAAATATTGCTAATAAAAGTATAATAATAACTTCTGATGCAGCTTTAAATCCAGCTACTATAATAACCGAAGTTGCTATATAAAAAAAATAATATTTCAAATTTGTTTTTTCTAACATTTTTGTCCTAAATTAATAAATTGGTATTTGTATTGTAAACTTTGCACCTTTATACAGTTCATCTTTATACTCATACTTAGTATTTTCTGCTGTTAATGTACCATGTAAATGCTTAGAAATTATTTCATGACTCATATAAAGACCTATTCCTGTTCCAATACTTTTATCTTTTGTTGAAAAATATGGTTCAAATACTTTTGAAATAAACTTTTTATTAATTCCACCAGCATTATCGTAAATTTCTATATTAAGATTTTCTTCTATTTTTTTTGCATTTATAAATATATATCTTTCATGCTCATATTTTATAAGTTCATCTCTTGCATTATTTAAAATATTTATCAATACTTGTAAAAATTCGTTTTCTAAAGTTTTAAAATTTATATCTTCAATATCTTGTATTATATAAATACTTTTTGTTTTAAACTGTGCTTCTAAAAGTTTAAAAGTTTTATTAAATAACTCTTTTATATTTGAATCTACTTCTGTTTTTGTAGGACTAAAAAAGTTTTTAAAATCATCAATTGTTTTAGATAGATATTGTGCTGAATCATTTATCTTTGCTGTTGCTTCATAAAACTCTTTATCCGTTAAATTATCTAATTCTTTTTGAAAACTAATTCCTGTTGCTGCTGTTGAAATAATAGATAAAGGTTGTCTCCATTGATGTGCTATATTAGCAATCATCTCTCCCATACTTGCCATTTTTGATTGTTGAGCTAAAACATTTTGTTGATTTTCAATCTCTTTTTTATATGATTTAAATTTATCTTCTAAAAGTTTAGATATATATATTGAAATTACTAAAAACAATAAAGACAATGCACTTGAAACAATGATTACATTAGTAATATATGAAAAAAACTTCTCATTTAATTCTTCTTCTTTTTTCATTAAACTTTGTTCTATATCATCTTGATAAAAACCTGTTCCAATCATCCAATCCCAATTATTCAAACCTTTAACAAAGCTAATTTTTCTAGTTGGTAGATTTGTTTTTGGCTTTTTATATTGAATATAAGAGTAATATCCCTCACCATTTTGAGCAATAATCTTCATATCTTTGAGTACTCTATGGATATTTTTTCCATCTTCAATATTTAATACATTTTCTCCTATGTTATCTTTTCTAATATGGCTCAAATAATTAAAATCATAATCAATTATAAATATATATCCAAAATCTGAATATCTTACTAAATTAACATACTCTAAAACTCTTTTTTTTACTTCTTTCTCAAAATCTTTTATATACTCACCTGTACCAATAACAACATCATAAGGTTCAAAATATTTATAAAAGCTTATTTTTTTGTATGGTTTTTTATCATTGGGTTTATACCAATAATATGTATCAAATCTTTCACTTTTTTCTTTTATTGTTTTTATTATTGTTTTTACAAACTTATAACCTTTTGCATCCTCAAAATTTGATAAGTTTTTTCCTTCATACTTCTTATTTAAAGATTGAAGCTTTTTTGTTCCTGTTTTATCATCTATAAAGTAATAACCTCTTCCATTATTAAAAACCATTGAGCCTAAAGTCTCTTTTATTATTTCAAAGATTTCATCTTTTGATTTTTTATCTTTGTATTTATTGTATAAATTAGTTGCAACAGCATGAGCTTCATAAACCCTTGATTTAATTGACTTTTTTAAATCTTTTTCTGTAGATCTTTGCATATGCGTAATATAATCATAAATTCTATGTACTTCTTCTTGAATTAATTTTTTATTCTTTTTTATATATGTTCTATTTAATATATTTTTTTCTTTTTCATATGTTCTTTTATTTTCTAAGTATAAAAGCAATGTAATTACTAATGACAAAACTATTGTCAATAAAGGTAAACTATATCTAATAATTTTTGTTAATATTTTTTCATTTTTATAATTCACATACAACTCTTTTTATTTTATTTTTATTTTATCAAATTTTCACAAATTATCTATTAATTTAAAAAAATACAAACTTCAAATTATAGCTTAATAAAAATATTTTAATTTAATTTAACTTTTATTTTTATAAGATGTTAGTAGTTTGGAATATAAAAGGCTAACCATGTTAAAAAACAATTATTTTAAACATGTACTTACTTCAATGGCTGGCATCTTAATTATTGGTGCTATAATTTCATATTTTTTATATTTATTTTTAATTTCTTATCAAAAAGAAGAAATTTATAAAAAAAATTTACAATTTGCTAATTATGAGATAAAAGAAAATAAATCAACTATTCAAAAAACTATTCAAAGATATAAAAATACTCTAAGTGCACTAGTTGAGTCTATACAAGAACAAAATCAAAATAAGGATATCAAATCTTTAAAAAAACAAATGGATATTCTTATAAAAGCAAACCATTCAATTTTTCAAATAAGATACATAAATAGAACAGGTCAAGAGATTATTAGAATAGATAGAAATATTAATAATAAAATCATTGAACCTAAGAGATTACAAAATAAAAGTAATAGATATTATTTTCAAAAAACAAAAAATTTAAATCATAATGAGTTTTATATTTCAAATTTAGACTTAAATATCGAAAATAAGAAAATAGAAAAACCTTTTAGACCAACAATAAGAGTTTCAACTCCTATAATATTGAAAAAAAGATTTGAAGGTATATTTATTATAAATTTTAATGCACAAGTTTTAATTGATAAAATCACAAAAAGTAAACTTTTCGATATTTATTATATGGATAAAGAAAAAAGATTTCTCATTCATCCAAATAGTCATAAATCATGGAGTACCCAATTAAGTACTAACTATAAAGTAGAAGATGAAATTAAAAATATTGACTCATTGATTAAAAAAAATACACTTGATTTAGAAAATAACTATTATGTAGAAAAAATCAACTTAACAGATCATAATTTTTTTATTATATTATCAATAAAGAAAAAATTTTATAATGCATCAATAAAAGAAACAAAAAAAGATATACTATCACTGTTTTTCTTAGTAGCATTAATAGGTTTTCCTTTTACTCTTATACTTGCATATATCCAATCAAGACATGTTATTTTACTTGATTATATAGTAAATTCTATTCCCCATCCATTCTTTATAAAAGATAATAATGGAAAGTTTATAATAGTAAATCAAGAGATGCTTAAACTTTATAATCTTAAAAGAAAAGAACAACTAATAGGAAAAGATTCATATAATATATTAAATCCTATCTCTTTAAACTCAAAAGACAAAGATGAACTTGCCTTAGAAAAAGGTAAATTAAAAACCATAGAGAAATTTTATATTGATACTGAAAAAAAGTACTATTTTGAAATGATAAGAGTTAAAATACCATTTTACAATATTTTTAAACGAACTTATCTTTTATGTATAGCAATAGATATAACAGAAATTCAAGAATTAAATACTCAATTAAATAAAAAAGTTGAAGAAGAAGTAAATTCAAGAATTAAAACAGAACAAATTTTAGCACAGCAATCAAAAATGGCTTTAATGGGAGAAATGATAGGAAATATTGCACACCAATGGAGACAACCATTATCAAATATTACAACAGCCTCAACAGGTATGAAAATTCAAAAAGAGATGCATATCCTAAAAGATGACGAGTTAGTTAATGGATTAACTCAAATTAATAATTCAGCACAATATTTATCTAAAACAATTGATGATTTTAGAAATTTTTTCAAACCATATAAAGTAAAAACAAATTTTACACTTGAATTTATAATAAATAAAGCTTTAAAATTAGTAAGTGCACAATTTACAAATAAAAGTATTCAAATTGTAAAAGAGATAGAAGATACAACAATATTGAACTTGGAAAATGAATTTACACAAGTTATTTTGAATATTTTAAATAATGCAAGAGATGAATTATTAAAACTAGAATCTAATGAGAAGTTTATATTTATTAATAGCAAAAAAGATAAAGATAGTGTTATTATTCAAATTAAAGATAATGCTGGAGGAATAAGTAAAGAAATTGAAGAAAAGCTTTATGATGCTTATTTTACAACAAAAGATGAAGATAAAGGAACTGGGATAGGTCTTTATATGTCTAAACAAATTATTGAAAAACATATGGGTGGTACATTAAGTCATAAAAATGAAACCTTTATATATAAAGATAAAGAGTACAAAGGTGCAGTTTTTACAATTAAATTAAATTTAAATGAAGAATTAGAAAATACAAAACAATAACTCTTTAATATTTTATAACCTTGAAGAGTTTAACTACTCTTTATAATTGTCATTACTATTTTTCAATTTTATTGTAAAACAAGCTCCTTTTTTATTATTTCTTACTTTTAAAATTCCATCCATATTTCCTTCAATAATTTGTTTAGACATATAAAGACCAATACCCGTTCCTTGTTTAGCATGTTTTGTAGTAAAATAAGGTTCAAAAATTCTATCTAAATATTTTTCTTCTATTCCTCTTCCATTATCTTTTATATGAATCAAAGTATATTTTTTCCCAATAGTTACATCAATATGAATGTATGGGTTTTCAACATTTCTTTGAATTAATACATCTTTTGCATTTGATAAAATATTTAAAATTGCTTGAGAAAATTCATTTGGATATCCATAAACTAATATATCTTGTTCACAACTACCTTTATATTTAATATTATGATGTTTTAATGATGATTGTAAAATACCAATTGCTTTATTGCATGCTTTTGTAATATTGAAGTTTACTTTTGTTTTTGAAGGTTTAAAGAAATTTTGGAAATCACTTATGGTATTTGACATATAACTTGTAATCTCATTACACTCAAAAACACTATTTTCAATAAATTTATCATCAAAATCACCAAATTTATATCTTGTTTCAACATTCATTAATATAGCATTTAATTCACTTAAAGGTTGTCTCCACTGATGTGCAATATTTCCTATCATTTCTCCCATTGAAGCAAGCTTTGATTGTTGGGTCAATAATTTTTCTTGTTGCATTCTTTGGTTAATTTCTTGTTGTATTTTATTTTCTAAATTATCAACCATTTCATTTATTACTCTTTTTAATAAATTCAATTCTTTTGACTTTGCATTTGCAAAAATTCTTCTATTCAAATTACCTTGTTTTAACTCTTCTAACATTTTTGTTGCAGACTCGATTAATTCTAAATCTTTATGTAAAGCATCTTTTGCTTCTTCCATCTCTTTATTGATAATTCTAGCCATATCACCTAATTCATCATCACTATCTAAGATAATTCCGATATTATCTTCGCTATTTTTATCTTTTAAGAACTTGAAAAACTTAATATGACCTTTTTTTAATTGTTCTATTGATTTTGCAATTTTTACAATAACAAACCATCCCCAAAAAAGAATAAAGATACCTAAAATTAAAGATACCAAAATAATGACAAACCTACTTGTTGTTATATTTTCTTTTGCTTGTTCAAAAGTACGAGATGACTTTTGTAACTCTTTTGATTGTTTATTTAAAAGCTTTCTTATTAAAATAAAAAACTGTTTTCTTTCATCATCATTTACATTTATATAAGCTCCCTCTTCAAAACCTTTTTTTATATATCCTCTTGTAACTTCAAGTCTTTTTTTATAAGAAAACCACTCATTTTTTATTTGCTTATTTTCTAATTTAAATTTTTCATCTAATTTATTTAATACTTTTTCTAATTTTATATTGATATTATCTCGAATATTATCATTTGGAGCAATTACTAAAGATAAAGATAGTTCTCTTAAATAATACATTGGAGCAATTAATTCTTGCTGTATTTTTTGAACTTCAGTTGAATCTTTAAATACATCATTAACACTTTTTAATCCTAACTTACTAATATCAATTGCCATAAAAACATTGATAATCAAAGCTATCGTACCAACAATTCCTAAAAAAATGAATTTTGTTCTAATCTTTAGTTGTTTTTTCATTTATAACCTTTGGTAAAATTGGTAGCATCCTATCTTTACTATATTTAGTTTTTCTTATTGAATGATGAAAAGGTGTAATTTTAGTATTCCACAAAGGCATAATTAATACTTTAGGAGGAACATAATCAACTTCTTTATTCACTGCCAAAACTATATTTGGAGAAGGTACAGCTAAGGTATATGCTTTTTCATAAACTCTATGTATTATATTATCAACAACATCTAAAAACTCTTCACTGTTAAACTTAACTTCTGAGTATTTATTGATCAACTCTGATAAATATTCATCTTTATCAATTGCTGACCAAATATTGTTTATTCTATAATGAAAAAAAACTGTCCAAGGATTATTACTTGACCAAGATTCTGTACCTAAAGTTATCATATCCCATTTTTTAGGATTTTTAATATTTGAAAAAAGTTGAGAAAATAACTCTTTTTCACTTTTTGTAATTATATAGTTTAATTTTACACCATATTGTAGTAGTTGAAACTCTATTCCTTTCCATAAGAACATATATCTATCCATAGTATAAACATTTAATTCTAAACCATTTAGTATTGATTTTAAATATTTTTTTGTTTCATTTTTTTCATTTATCATCTTTTCATGATGTGTAAGTAAATCTTTAGTAGCTAAATTAACAGAATAGTAATTTGTGTTTGCAGCAGTAGGAGATTTTTGTCCTTCTCCTTTGTAAACAAATTTCAATAACTTTTCTTGATCAATTGCTTCATTTAAAGCTATTCTAACTCTTTTATCTTTTAAAGATGTGTCTTTTTTTAGTAAGTTAAATAATATAGATATATTGTGTTTTGATTTTGAGGTAACTAGTTTTGAATATGAAGAAAGAATTGTTTCAACTTTTTTATTAAAAGGTATTGGGGAAATATCTAATCCACCCTCTTCTTTTAATGCCATATTTAATACTTCTTCATTTGATAATTCCGTATATATAGTTATTTTTTCAATATAAGGTTTGTTTTTTTCATAATAATAAGGATTGGCTCTAATTTTAATAATAGCAGTTTGCTCTCTTCCTGTAGCATATCCTTCTTCAAGGATGTATGGACCAAGACCATATTTCCCAGGTTCTAAAGTATTTACAGCAGTGTCAATATTTCCAATACCCCATCCAAATTTCTTTAAATATACAGAAGAAAAAAAATTAAACCTAGTTAATCTATCTAAAAACAATTCGTAAGGCTTATTTAGAGTAAATTTTATTTTATTAGATGCTAATTTTTCAATTTTTTCCAATCTACTACGAAGAGGTTTATAAAGCATTGAACCTTTCATAAACTCTTCAAAATTATCAATTACTGACTTTGCATCAAATTTTGTACCATCTTGAAACTTCACATCATCTCTTAAAGTAAATATATACTCTAAATCGCCAACTCTTTTTAAATTCGTTGCTAACATAAACTCCCATCCATTTTCATTATCAGCAGAACGGATTAGTGTTCCATTTATAAGTTTTGACAAATATAAATATGGCATAGTAGGTATAAAAACTTTTATATGTGAACCTTTAATTTGTTTTGCTAGAGAGATTTTATGTGCATCATCTTCCCTATACCTTGTATCACTTAATAAAGCTATATTAATAAAAAATAGATAAAATAAAATTTTATATATCATAATCTAGCCTATATCCAATACCAGAAAGATTTATAATAAGATTTTTAGGTAATTTTTTTCGTAAACTACTAACAACTGAACGAATAGCATTGTCAGTCATAACACTATCACCCCACACATTTTCTTGAAGTTCTTCATAATATACAACCCTATGTCTATTTTTATATAAAAGCTCTAAAAACATATACTCTTTTTTATTTAGTTTTATAGACTCATCTTTATATGTTAATACTTTGTGGTCTAAGTCAAATCTATAGCCATTTAACAAAGAGTATATTTCTGAATTCATTTGATGAATTTTATTTACACATAAAGATAAAGCATTTAACAAATCTTTTAGAGTGACTGGTTTTACAATATAATTTTCCAAATGGAGTTTAACAGCATCAAGAAGATACTTTTTATCTGTATGTGCAGTTATCATAACAACGGGAGTTTTAGAATCAATTTCTCTAATTCTTTTTATCATTTCAATACCATTTGTAATAGGCATCATAATATCACAAAGAATTACATCAGGAGATTTTTCTTGATAAGTTTTATAGCCTTCTTGCCCATCTTTTGATACATATATATTTTTTACATAATACTTAAGAGTATCTGCTACTTTCTCTCTAATATATTTTTCATCCTCGACATAAAGAACGGATATTTTTTTTATTTTTTCTAATGCTATTGTTTCTATAATCTCTCCTTTTTCAATCAACTATTATAGACTATTGCATCAAAATATTAAATGAAAGACTCTAGTTAGACTAGAGTCTTTTAAATTTTAAATAATCTCTGGTTTTGAAAATACTGTTACTGGAGGGATTTTTCCTGTATATTTTTCAAAAGTAACCAAAGTCGTATGTGCAATATTACCTTGCGCTAATCTTGAAGTACCTTTATCTAAAGTTAATACATTTACATCACCATGAACACAAATAGTACCTAAACCTTCTATATACTTTGGATCATACCAAGCACCCTCAAAAACTAATACTGTTTTTTCTCGAATATCTTTTGTAATTATTGCTCCTGCTAATATTTTACCTCTTTTACTAGAAACTAAAACAATATCACCATCTTTTATGCCTTTTTTCTTAGCATCTTTTGGATGAATATAAATAGGTTCTCTACCTTTAATTTCATAAACATTTCTCAATATTGTATTATTAAGTTGAGAATGAAGTCTGAATTTTGGGTGAGGTGATACTAAATGATAAGGATAATCTTTAGTACTATTTCCTAAATATTCTGCTGGTTCATACCAAGCAGGATGTCCTAAACAATCATCATATTTGAATGATGCAATTTTTCTAGAGAATATTTCTATTCTTCCTGAAGGTGTACCTAAAGGGTTTTCTAAAGGATCTTCAATAAAATCTTCCATATAATTAAAAGTATCTGCTTGAGATGTTTTTTCTTTAAATTCTACATAACCTTTTTCCCAGAATTCTTCAAATGATGGAAGTTTGATATTTCTTGCTTTTGCTTGTCTTATAGAACTTTCATAAAAATGTTTTACCCAACCTAATTGATCTCTTCCTTCAGTAAACTCTTTTTCTCTACCAAATTTTTTACAAATATCTCTAAAGATATCATAATCACTTTTAGATTCTTCAATTGGTTCTATTCCTTTTTTAATTGCAACAATTCCAGCCCCACTTTTACTTCCAATTGCTACAATATCATCTCTTTCAATTTCTGTTGTAGCAGGAAGAATTATATCAGCCATTCTAGAACTTGCTGTCCAATATGGGTCTTGATTAATTATTACTTCAGGTTTTTGCCAAGCTTTTACCATTTTATTTCTATCTTGTTGATGATGCATTGGATTTCCACCTGCCCAATAAACTAATTTGATATCAGCAAATTCAACTTCCTCTCCATTAAACTCAATCTTTTTCCCTGGATTTAATAACATATCTGAAACTTTTGCAACAGGTATAGCTTTAGTAGAAAATGAAGTATTATAAGAACCAGTACCTAATGACTTAGCTTTTCCAGCTGTAATACCTGGAACACCTGGTGAGTTATATAAAGTTGCTCCATTATTAGAATATTGATATGATGAACCAAACCCTCCTCCATCTTTACCAAGTTGTCCTAACATTGCAGCTAAAGTATAAACAATCCAATGTGTTTGTTCCCCATGATCACCTCTTTGAAGTGCCCAACCAATCATTAACATTGTTCTTCCATTAACCATTGTTTCTGCAAGATTTATTATCTCATCTTCTTTTATACCAGTTATTTTAGATGCCCATTTAGGAGTTTTATCTATATTATCTTTTTTCCCTACTATATATTCACTAAACTGATCAAAACCTACAGTATATCTTTTTAGAAAGGTTTTATCATGTAAATTATTTTTATATAAGTAGTTTGCAATACCAATAAATAAAGCAACATCAGTATTTGGAATAATTTGAATATTTTGTGCATTAAAATATTTTGAAGTATCTGTAATTTGTGGATCGATTGAAATAATATTCATTTTTCTTTTTTTAGAAGCTTCTTTAATTTTTTCATATTTTAAATAAGCTTTATGTGCAGGAGCATTCCAATCAATTGCATTTGTATTAACCATATCATTACCAATTAAGATAATATTATCAGTATGTTTTGCAACTAAATCTAAAGAAGTATGTCTGTGGTGGTGATTTGTTCCAATAACATAAGGTGCAATTACATTAACAGCCCCAGTTGAATATGTTCCTTTTGAATCAACAAAGTTTACTCCACAAGTATTTAGCATTCTTTTAAGAAGTGTTTGAGGGTTATTTAATTTCCCAACTCCAAACCAACCATAACTTCCTGCATAAATTGAATCTTTTCCATAATCTTTTTGAACTCGTAATAACTCTTCGTAAACAATTTGATTTGCTTCTTCCCATGAAACTCTTACAAATCTTTCTTTACCTCTTTTTGTCGTATCACTTTTATGTCTATTTTTTAAAAAACCTTCTCTTATATATGGATACTCAACTCTTGTTTGATTATATGTTCTACTTTTTAATGCTTTTTCCATAATTGAAGGTTGTGCGTCTACATCTAAAGGTTTACTATCTGTAATTACACCATTTCTTATAGTAACTAAACTAGTTCCCCAATGTGTAGCAGTTACAACTTTTTTACTTTTCTCAAGTAAAGACATGTTTGCTCCCATTAGTGGAGCTGAAAGTCCTAAAATACCAGTAGTTTTAATAAAATTTCTTCTTGAAGTTTTCATCTTATTTCCCCTTTAATGATTCGTATTGAAGATAAACACTAACAGCTTTTGTTTCTTTTTTCGAAAAGCCTGCATTAGTTTTCATTGTTTTCATGATTGATGGCCATTGATTTGGTGTGTATTCGTAAGCTTCAAATGTCTTATGGCAAGAACCACATCTTTGGTATAATTCTTCCTCTTTATTCCATAGTTCATTTTCATTAGTAACTAATGCTTTTGAGTTTTTTAGCTTAAAATCAATATCAATTTTTTTCCATTTTACACCATAAACATCTTCTTTTGTTTCACTAACTTTCATGTTTTTTGTAAACTCATCTTCAAGACGTGCCAATTTAATTCTATCTTTGCTTGAATAAAAAATAATATATTCATTTCCATCCATTACCCAGCCAGATAAAGTAAAATCACCTTTATTCTCATTAACTTTAGCACCTTTATAAAGTACTCCTACAGGTTCATTCTTCATAGAAAGTATTTCTAAATTTTTAGAAGCATACTCCTTTGAAAAAAGCATAGTAGGTATGGCAAATAGTATTAATACAATACCTTTCTTAAACATTTCTCACTCCTTTTTTGTGATAAAAAATGTTAACAAAAAAAGCTAGGATAAAAATTGGAAAACTTGTAAATTTAAATTTTTACTTAAATTTAATATATAAAATTGATAATTATAGTAAAATTTAAAATTATGTAGGATTAGGGAAGATATGTATATAAAATAATAATTTATTTTTTGATTTAATTGTAAAAAGTATTTTGAGATTTTTATTGAAATTAGTGGAGGAGGTAGCCGGACTCGAACCGACGCATACAGGATTTGCAATCCCGGGCATTACCAACTTTGCTATACCTCCAAAAAAGTGGAATAGAATTATAGCAAAGATTTCTTAATTTTGATTTAAATTTTGGGCTTTATTTGCCTTTCTTTCGTGTCTTACTAAATATATTCCAGCAAAAATTACAATCATTGCTCCTAGAACTGTAAACCTATCAGGAATTTCATTAAACATCAGCCATCCTAAAATAGTAGCACTTATTATTTCTAAGTATTGAAATGATGCAAGTGTTGAAGCTTTTGCATGAAAAAATGCACTTGAAACAAGAAGTTGTACTATTGTTGTTCCTATACCTAAAATTAGTAAAATCCACCAAATTGAACTATCAATTTTATGAAAACTAAAAACTTCAATATTAAAGCTTTCACCAAATAATATTACAATTGATAAGAAAAAAGTAGCTATAACACCTACCCAAAACTGTAAACTAATACTATTTCCTAAATTTGAAGCCATTCTAATAGACATTAAATACAAAGCATAACATATAGCAGAAGCAATAGGTAAAAATGAAGCTATCCCATATAAAGCAAAGTTTGGTCTTATAATTATAAAAGTTCCAACTAGACCTATTAATACAGCAATTATATGATTATAAAAGATTTTCTCTTTTAAAAATATTACTGATAAAATTGTAAGTACCATTGGTTCAATAAAAAATAAAGCTATATTATTTGCTAAGGGCAAATATCTAAGCCCCCAAAAAAGAAGTATTATAGTTAGTGAAACAAAAAGCCCTAAGAAAATATAAGAAAGTCTAAATTTTTCAATTTTTTGTTTTATAAAAAGGCTAATTAAAAAAATAAATACTACTTGCATAAAAAATCTAATCCATGCAATTTGAGTTGGGCTAAGTGATGTTGATAAGTATTTTGCGATTGCATCCGTAAAAGGAAGAAGCAAAACAGCTAATAGCATAAATAACATACCTTTATTTACACTTTTTGATTGTTGTAATATATCTGTTTTCATGAGGTGTATTATAATTAAAGTAGCTTATTTTAAAATCAAAGTATAAATAATATTTTATAAAGTAAAAAAAGGGGAGATCTTAAGTAATAAAAGTGGCAGAGAGTGGGGGATTCGAACCCCCGGAGGCGTTAACCTCGCCGGTTTTCAAAACCGGTACATTCGACCAACTCTGTCAACTCTCTACACTATTATAATGGTGCGAATGGTGAGAATCGAACTCACACTCCGAAACCGGAATGGGATTTTAAGTCCCACGCGTCTACCTATTCCGCCACACTCGCACATTTTAAACTTAAGTTTTAACATCTTTAAAAGTTGTTATTCTTAAATTGGACTGGAATTATAATAGAAAATTTTTTATTTGTCAAGAGTTTTTTTAAAAAAATTAAAAAATTTCTTTTTTTTTATATTTTATCTAAATAAAACACCAAAATTAGTATAATCTCAATTATAATAATTATAGTTACACTAAAGGATAAATATGAGAAGTGATGAAGTAAAAAAAGGATTTGAGAGAACTCCCCACAGATCACTATTAAGAGCTACAGGATTAAAAGATGAAGATTTTGATAAACCATTTATTGGAGTTGCAAACTCATTTATTGAGATAATTCCAGGACATTTCTTTTTAAATAAAGTAGCAGAAATTATAAAAAAAGAGATTAGAGCAAATGGCTGCATACCATTTGAATTTAATACAATTGGTGTTGATGATGGTATAGCAATGGGACATGATGGTATGCTATTTTCACTTCCATCAAGAGAATTAATTGCAAACTCAATTGAAACAGTTATGAATGCACACAAACTTGATGCAATGATTGCAATTCCAAACTGTGATAAGATTGTACCAGGTATGATTATGGGTGCATTAAGAGTTGATGTTCCTACTGTATTTGTTTCTGGTGGTCCTATGGCAAAAGGTTACACAAAAGATGGAAACCCTATTGATTTAGCAACAGCATTTGAAGCAGTTGGTAAATACGAAAAAGGGGATATGAACGAGGAAGAGTTAAAAGATATTGAGTGCAATGCATGTCCAAGTGGTGGTTCATGTTCAGGTATGTTTACAGCTAACTCTATGAATACACTTATGGAAGCTATGGGTATTGCCTTACCTGGAAATGGAACTATTTTAGCTTTAACACCTCAAAGAGAAGAGCTGTATAAAAAAGCAGCAAGAAGAATTTGTGAAATAGCAAAAGATAAACAAAAAACAGAAAAGTTTAAATTAAAAAATATTTTAAATGAAAATGCTGTTAAAAATGCCTTTGCAGTTGATATGGCAATGGGTGGAAGTTCAAATACAGTTTTACACATGCTAGCAATTGCAAAAGAAGCAGATGTTAATTTCAATCTTGAAAATATCAATGAAATTTCAAAAAGAGTTTCTCATATTGCAAAAATTTCTCCATCTTTAAGTACTGTTCATATGGAAGATATAAACAAAGCTGGTGGAGTAAATGCTGTTATGAAAGAGATGAGTAAAAGAGGTGACAATATCTTACTTGATAATCTTACAATCACAGGAGAGTCAATACTAGAAAGAATCTCTGATGCAGATATTAAAGATACAAATATCATTCACACAATTGATAACCCTTATAGCAAAGTTGGTGGACTTGCAATTTTATATGGTAACCTTGCAAAAGAAGGAGCTGTTATTAAAACTGCTGGAATTACAGGAGATAGAGCATTAACAGGAAAGGCTGTATGTTTTGATGGACAACCTGAAGCTATAAAAGGTATTGTTGAGGGAAAAGTAAAAGCTGGAGATGTAGTTGTTATTAGATATGAAGGGCCAAAAGGTGGTCCAGGTATGCAAGAGATGCTTGCCCCTACTTCATTAATAATGGGAATGGGACTTGGAGATAAAGTTGCACTTATTACTGATGGTAGATTTAGTGGTGCTACAAGAGGTGCTTCAATTGGTCACGTAAGTCCAGAAGCTGCTGAGGGTGGCATGATTGGATTATTAAAAGATGGTGATGAAATTCATATTGATGTTGATAAATATATCTTAGAAGTAAACTTATCAGATGAAGAGATAGCAAAAAGAAAAGCTGAGTTTACTCCACTTAAAAAACCTCTTAACTCAAGATGGTTAGGACAATATAGAAGTTTAGTTACAAACGCAAGTTCTGGAGCAATTTTAAAATCTGACTTATAATTAAAAAAGAAAGGAAGTTTTCCTTTCTTTACTTTTATTAACTCTTTGTTAACCTTTGATTGTAAATTAGTTTACACTAAAAGCTTATACTTTTACAATAAAATAAAAAAAGGAACAAATATGAAATCAAAACTATTTATAATTTCAACACTAATAGCTACTAATATATTTGCAAACTCTATTGATTTTAATATGGCTCAAAAAGATACTAAAAGAGTATCTCCTACTTCATCAACAGAGTTGTTATCTTTTAATTCAAGCGTTAAAGATGCAATGAAATCAGTAGTTAATATCTCTGCAAAAAGACATGTAAATGCAATGGAAAACTTTCCATTACAAATGTTTAATGATCCTATTTTTAAAAGATTTTTTGGTGATCAATTTGGAAATCAATTCCAACAAAGTAGAATTCAAAGATCTCTTGGTTCTGGAGTAATATTATCAAAAGATGGTTATGTTGTTACAAATAATCATGTAATAGAAAACGCAGAAGAGATTATAGTAACAATAGGTGATGATCCTACAGAATACAATGCAAAGGTAATTGGGAAAGATGCTGATAGCGATGTTGCTGTTATTAAAATAGAGGGTAATAACTTTCAACCAATAAAAATAGGCTACTCAAATAATTTAAAAATTGGTGATATAATTTTTGCTTTGGGTAATCCTTTTGGAATTGGAAGTACTGTAACTCAAGGTATAATCTCAGCATTAAATAAAAATAAAGTTGGAATAAATAGATATGAAAACTTTATTCAAACAGATGCTTCTATAAATCCTGGAAACTCAGGTGGTGCATTAATTGATAGCAGAGGTGCATTGATTGGTATAAATAGTGCTATTATTTCTAAAGGTGGAGGAAATGATGGTATTGGTTTTGCAATTCCTGTTGCAATGGTAAAAGATGTAGTTGAAAAACTAATAAAAGATGGAAAAGTCACAAGAGGTTACCTAGGTGTAGTTATTGGTGATTTAGATAAAAAACTAACAAGAATATATAATCACAAAAAAGGTGCATTAATTTTAGATATTTCACCTGATACACCAGCTGAAAAGTACGGATTAAAAAGAGGTGACTTAATTTATTCAATAGATAAAAAATCTGTAAAAGACAGAGCTGATTTACAAAATATAATTGCATCTTTTAAACCAAATCAAAAAATAACTTTACAAATAGAAAGAGACAAGAAAAACTATACATTTAATATTGTTTTAGGAAATAGAGATGGGCTTATAGTATCAACTGCAAACAATGGTAAGTTCTTAGGTGGATTAAGATTAGCAGAACTTGATACAAATATGATGGCAAAATTTAGAATCAACAGAAATATAAAAGGTGTACTAATCACAGAAGTTGAACCAAAATCAAGAGCTGAAAAAGTTGGTTTTCAACCAGGTGATGTAATTGTTCAAATAGAAGATATGGAAATTGAATCTTTTGTAAACATGCAACAAGCAATCAGAAAGTATAATAATAAACATAAAAGAGTTTACGTAAATAGATACGGGCAAACTATTTTATTAGTTATAAAATAAAGGATATGTCATAATAAAAGTACTAATGATTGAAGATGATTTAGAATTAGCTCAAATCATCAGTGATTACTTAAAATCATTTGATATTGAAGTAACAAATTTTGATAGCCCTTACCTTGGGCTATCAACACTAGAAATACAAAAAGATTTTGAACTATTAATTTTAGATTTAACACTTCCTGAAATAGATGGTCTTGAATTAATACCAAAAATCAGAAAAGTTTCTGATATTCCTATTATTATCTCAAGTGCAAGAGATGATATACTAGATAAAGTTATGGGGCTTGAAAGAGGTGCCGATGATTATTTGCCAAAACCATATAATCCAAGAGAGCTTCAAGCAAGAATAAAAGCTATTTTGAAAAGAATCTCTACACAAAAAGAACCTGTTGAACAAACTACAAATAATACTGCATTTACGATAAAAAGTGATGATATGCAAATTAGTTTAAAACAGCAAACACTTAGTTTAACACTAGCAGAGTTTGATATTTTAAAATTACTTATTCAAAGAAATGGTGCAGTTGTTGCAAGAGAAGATTTCATTTATGCAAGTGAACATATTGAAGATGATAGTAGTTTAAAAAATATTGATGTAATAATTTCAAGAATTAGAAATAAAATCTCTAAAATAGATGATTCTAAAACTTATATTAAAGCTGTTAGAGGAATTGGATATCAACTTATATGATTAAAAACATATCTATTTCTAGTTTTATTAATGCTATTTTTACAATTGCAGTTGTTGCTATTTTAATTACTTTTGCACTATTTATAAATCTTGATATGCAAAAACATCAAATAATGCAAAAAAATAGATATGAAATTATAGCAGAAAACTTTCTTTCCGTTTTCAATAAAAAACCCTCTAAAAGTCAATTAGATAAACTTTATGAACAATTTAAAGTAAAACAAGTAAAAAGTAGAGAAGAGAAGTTAAATATACTAAATTATGGATATGCACTCTCAATAAAAAAAACTTATTTGGGAACTTACAGAATATATTTATATGATTCTGAATACTATTTATATGCACAACAACTTGGATATAATTTAATGTTAAAAGATTTACATTCAAATAAATATAATATTGCAGTAATTATTTTGATATTAGTTTTATCTTTATCAACTATTTTATTTTTATATATCATTCTAAAAAGAAAACTAAAACCACTTAAAGAGTTAAATTGTGAGATAACAAAATTTTCAAAAGGTAATTTAGATATAAAAATTAAACCAAAATCAAATGATGAGATTGGTGAAATTGCAAAAAACTTTGATGCCGCAATAACACTTATAAATAATCAAACAGAATCAAAAAATCTTTTTATGAGAAATATGATGCATGAACTAAAAACGCCTATTACAAAGGCTATGTTTATTGCTGAGACTTTAGAAGATGAAAGAAGTAAAATGATGCTTCAAAAAGCTTTTAAAAGAATGGATGATATTATTAAAGAGCTTGCTACTGTTGAAAGAATCACATCTAAAACATCTGTACTATACAAAGAGATTACCTCTTTTTTTAATATTTATAAAAAAACTCTTGAAATTATGATGATAGAATCATCAAATATCTCTTCAAAGATAAATGATTTTACTTTTGAAGTAGATGTAAGTCTTTTTAGTGTAGCTCTTAAAAATTTGATTGATAATGGGATTAAATTTTCAACAGATAAAAAAGTAAGTGTAATAGTAGATAAGAAAAGAATTGATGTAATCTCTAAAGGTTGCAAACTAAAATATAAGCTTGATTATTATACTGAACCTTTTTCACAAGAAGAAAAAAGAGCAGATGGCTTTGGACTTGGACTTTACATAGTAAAAACTATTGTAAATATGCATAAGTATAAACTAAACTACTCATATAAAGACGGTTATAATTACTTTTCAATCATAACAGCCTAAATTTCACAAAAGAATAAAGAGAATAAGATTTCTCTTTAAACTTTTTAAGACTTTATTAAATTAATCCATATATTTTTGCTAAAATAAATCCTACAGTTGATGCAGTACCTACTCCAAGTATCCCTGGAACAATAAAACTATGGTTTATTACATATTTACCAATTCTTGTAGTTCCTGATCTATCGAAACTAATTGCAGCTAAATCACTTGGGTATGTTGGTAAGATATAATATCCATAACAAGCAGCAGCAAATGCAGCAATTACACCAGGATCAACACCTACAGATAGTGCAATTGGAACAATTGCAGCTAATGCAGCACCTTGTGAATTAACAAGTTTAGATACTAATATTAATACTATTGCATATGCCCATGGATATTGAGCAACAATTCCACCAAGTACTTCTTTGATATCACCAATATGTGCACCAAACATTGTTTTAGTCATCCAAGCAACACCATAAACCGCAATAAGTGCAACCATACCTGATTTAAACACTTCATTACTAGAAATATCAGAAGGTTTAACTTTTGCTACAACAAATATTATAGCACCTGCTGATAACATGAACATTTGAATAACATAAACCATTGATAATGCTTTTCCATTTATTATAGGTCTAAGCTCAGGGAAAGCACCTAAAATTGCCACAACTGCAATTGCACCTAAGAAAATCCACATTGCATTCCATTGAGTTTGAGGCAATTTATTATTTAATAATGTTTTGTCCTCACCATAAATGTATTTTTTCATTTCTGGATCTTTCAATTTTTCTTGGAACTCAGTATCATCTTCTAGATTTTTACCTCTAAACATACTCCAAAAACCAACAACTAAAACACCACAAATTGCACCAGGAATAGTTATTGATAATAATTGAACTAAATCTAACTCTTTTCCATTGATCATAGCATGACCTGATAACATTGCTACTAATGAAACAACAGCAACTGATACAGGAGAAGTTACAATACCCATTTGTGCGGCAATTGTACTTGCTGCCATTGGTCTTTCAGGTCTAACACCTTTTCTAACTGCAATGTCATAAATAATAGGTAACATTGTATATACAACATGTCCAGTACCACATAAAAATGTTAATGTTAATGTAGTCAATGGAGCTAAAAATGTAATGTGTTTAGGATGTTTTCTTAACAACTTTTCTGCTAATTGAAGCATAACATCTAAACCTCCAGAAGCTTGAAGTGTTGCACCAGCAGTAATTACTGCTAACATAACAAGCATTACTTTAATTGGAGGATTCCCAGGTTCCATTCCAAATCCAAAGATTAGTATAACAACACCAATACCACCGAATAATCCTAGTGCTAATCCACCTTTTCTAGCACCTAGAAATAATACAGCCAAAACAATGATTAATTGAATTGTAAATTCCATAATTTGTCCTTTTTTTCCATATATGAATGGTTATTCATACTGGAATTGTAATAACTCAATATGTCATTAATATGACAAAGTAAAGAATTTATAAAAATATATACTTAATTTATTTTTTAAATATATTTTAAGATTTGTGGTTGTTAATATATAATTTAGTATAATAAATATATGAAAAAGGTATTTTTATTTTTAATATTTATCAATTTAGAAGTTTTTGCATATTCTGTTTTAATTATCAACTCTTATCATAAAGGTTACCAATGGAGTGATCAAGTTATAAAAGGCTTAGAAGATGTTTTAATTAAAAAAGATAATGTTGATTTCAATATTTTATATATGGATTCAAAAAGAGTATCTTCAAAAGAGTACTTTGATAGTTTAAAAAAGCTTTATAAAATACAATTAAAAAATAGAAAATATGATTTAATTATTCCTATTGATAGATTCGCTTATGATTTTGTAATAAATAACTACTCTGAACTATTTACAAAAAAACGAGTTTTAGCTGTAGGTATTGAAAAATTTTCCCATGAAAAACTAAAAAAACTTTCCCTTGAAAATAGAGTCTCCGCAATTTTAGAAAAAAGAGACTTAAAGGGAAATGTAGAAATAATTGAAAAAAATTTCTATAAAATTAAAAAACTTTACATAATAAATGACAAAAGTTTAAATGGACTTCACACAGAACCATTAATCTTCAATTTAATTCATAATTATAAAAGTCGTCTGGAATTAATTTATCTAAAAGAAGATGATTTATCCTCTTTGCAAGTTTATCCTTTTGAAGATCATAGTGCTGCTTTATTTATTAGATTTTATAAAAATAAAAATGGTGATTTAAATAAAAATAGTGAAATTTCACATTTTATAAAAAATGCAAAAATACCAATATTTGTTACAGACTCTTTATTTATGGATAAAGGAGCAACTGGTGGTAAAATAGTTAACCTATACAAACTAGGTAAAAATTCAGGAGAGATGGCATTAGATATATTAAATCAAGCAAAAGCAAAAGTTATTTTATATAAAGAGTTTGAATACTTTTTTGATTATCAAAAATTAAATGAGTTTTTACTTACAATTGTTAATTTAGATGAACCCTATAAAGTAATTCACAAGAAAAAAACTTTTTTTGATAATTATAGAAATTTTATTGATTTTGTATTTACAATTTCACCTTTATTCATTTTTTTAATTTTGGGATTAATACATAATATTTATAAAAGAAAAATTTTAGAAAAAGATTTAAGAAAAAGAATTGAATTTGATGCAACTATGCTAAATGCCATTGATAGTCCAATTTTTTGGCAAGATGCAAATGGAAAGATTGTTGATTCAAATAATAGATTTTGTAATCTACTAAAGTTACCATTTGATTCTTTATATGGTCAAAAACTAAGTGATTTAAATAAAAACAATAATGCAAAACAAATTATAGAAATTATGAATAACTATAATCTTGACAAAGATAATAATGAATTTACATTTATAACTAGTAATTCAATAGAAAGAACATATTTAATAAAACAAGCAAAATTCAAAGAAGAAAAAATAAAATATGAAGGATATGTTACTATATTTACAGATATAACAAAAGAGCGTGAAATTATTTTAGAAAAACAAAAAAATAGACAATTTGTTATTCAACAAAGTAAACTAGCAGAAATTGGGGAAATATTTTCATCTATTGCACATCAATGGAAAACTCCTTTAATAGAAATTACAGCAATTGCACAAGAACTTTTTTATACAAGAAGATCAAAAAATGTCAATGAAGACAGTAGTTTTGTAAAAGATATTATGCAACAAGTAACATATATGACAGATACCATAAATGAATTTCAAAAGTTCATTATGCCATCTAATGCAAAAGTTGATTTTGATATACAAGATGCAATAAAATCAATGCTTGAAATAGTTAATCATAATTTAAAATATAATAATATAAATATACATTTAAATATAAAAAAACAGACAAATTTAACGGTAAATGGCTATAAAAATGAAGTAATGCAATCAATTTTAAATATAATTAATAATGCAAGAGATGCTTTATTAAATAATCATTACAAAAATAGGAATATAGAAATATCTATTTTTAATGAAAATTCAGATTTAATAATAAAAATAAAAGATAATGCACAAGGAATTAAAAATATAGATAAAATTTTTGAACCTTATTATACAACAAAAGAGAAAGGTCATGGAATAGGTTTATATATGACAAAAGTTATAATAGAAGATAAAATGAAGGGGAAAATTTTGGTTGAAAATGTAGAATGGGGAGCTATGTTTACTATAAGGTTGGTACAAAATAGATGAAAATACTATTGCTAGAAGATAATGAGAGATTATCAAATGTTATGAAATATGCATTACTAGATGAAGGGTATAGAGTCGATTGTTTCTCTGATGGTGATGATGCATTAGAGTTTATAGGAAATGGATATTCTTGTTTTATTTTAGATATTAATGTTCCAAATACCGATGGAATATCAATTTTAGAATATGTAAGATTAAATCATGCAAAAACACCTGTTTTAATAATAAGTTCAAATCATGAATTAGATAAAGTAAAAGAGTCTTATGAAAAGGGCTGTGACGATTATTTAAAAAAACCTTTTTATATTATTGAACTTTTACAAAAAGTAAAAAAATTGTGCGGAGATAAGGGAGAATATTTAATATTTGATGAGTCTTATCGTTATAGTTTTATTGATCATAGACTCTATAAAGATGAAGAAGAGATAGAATTAACAAAAAAAGAGATTTTATTTTTAGAGTTTTTTTCTAGAAATATTCATTTTGTAGCTACTTATGAAAATATAGAAGAGTATGTATGGGAAGGTGAATATACAACTTTGGCAAATATTCGTTCTATGATAAAAAGACTAAGGAAAAAGCTTCCTAAAGATAGTATTACAATAATTAAAGGAATTGGTTACTCTTTAAATAAAAATGTTAAGTTTCTCTAAATTTTAGGCTTAACTTTATTCATTATTTCAAACCAATTTCTTGAAAAGTTCTTTTTAATATATTTTTCTTTGTGAGGCACTATACAGCCTGCACAATTTTGATGAATATAAGTATCTCCAATAAATTGACTTCCATCTTTTGAATCAATCCCACAATATGAGTATAAAGTTTTATCTTCTTGTTTTTCAAAGCCATCATCATTAAATCTAAAATTAGGACAAGCACATAAATAACAGTTTAGTTTTTCATAATCATGGCACTTTTTATTATCTTTATACAAAGGACAAAAATCTGGCTCATTTTTTACCATATTTTCAAATCTAAAATACTCTATAACCTCATCATCACTTTTATGCTTTAATTTTTCCATAATCTTTGCATGTTTTTCTCCATGGGCTTCAAACCAATCAATATAAGACATATAATACTCCCAATACTATAATTATAAACATATCAAGTGATGTTTTTATACTAAGTGCTTTATGTACATCACTATCTTCAATTATCTCTTTTTCTCCACCAAAATATGGCTTTTGCTTAACTTTGCCAAAATATGAAGTATCTCCACCTAGTTTTAAATTAGTTGCTAAAGCCATTGAGGCTATTGGAAGACCTGCATTTAGACTTTCGTGTTTACTTCCATATTTGTTAAATTCTTTAAATGCTTTTTTACTTTTAAATAATAAAGCTATTAAAATTGCTGTAATTCTACTTGGTATAAAATTAGCAATATCATCTAATCTAGCACTTACTTTACCAAACTTTTCATACTTTTTATTTCTATATCCAACCATAGAATCAAGTGTATTAATAGCTTTATATAAATATGCTCCAATAAGCCCAAAACATACCAAATAAAAAAGTGGGGCTATTACTCCATCACTTAAGTTCTCAGCATAAGTTTCAATACTTGCTTTATTTATATCACTACTTGTCATATCTTTTGTATCTCTACTTACAAGCATTGATATCTTTTCTCTTTTATCTTCAATATTTTTACTTTCAACTACATCTTTTACACAATCATATAACATCTTTGAAGAAAGAGTAAATGAAGCTAAAAAGCCTTGAAAAAAAATATTTTCAATAAAACTTATACAATAAAGAACAATAAAAACTACACTTAAGGTAAAGATAACTAATAAAAATCCTCGTAAAATTGTATCTTTATAAAATTTATTTTCAAAAAATTTTATCACATCACCAATATAAATAATAGGATGTTTAATTTTTAGTTTAGCAAACTCTCCAAAAAATCTATCAATAATAAATGCAATTAATGCAAGACTATAAAACACTTTTAAGTATCCTTTTTACATCAAGTTTACTTTTCATCTTATTTACAAATTCATCAACTTTACTTTTCTTATACTCTTTAAAGCTAAAACCTTCATAATCATGACAAATAGATTTAAAATAGCTTGTTCTAAACTCATCATTGTCAAAAATACCATGAATAAATGTCCCTTTTAGATCTTTATTTTCATACTCTAAAGGATATTTTTTTGAGACTCCATGGTGTATTTCAAATCCACTTACATCAAAGCCAAATAGTTTATAACTACTCTTTTTTAGTATTTTCTCTTTTTCAAAGATAATATTATCATCGATAAAAGCAAGTCCTTTTTCTATAGTTGCACTTTCATTTTCTAAGGCGTATTTATCATTTAAGCTTTCAAACATCATCTCATAGCCACCACAAATTGTAAAAATATTTTTTTTGAACCCTTTAATATTTTCAAAAAGTCCTGTATCTCTTAGCCATTTTAAATCTTTTATTACAAGCTTAGAACCAGGAAGTATTATCAAATCAAACTTATCTAAAGAAATATTTGAACTTATAAACTCTACAAAAATCTCTTCATCAGCAATTAGTGGTTCTATATCATTGTAGTTACTCATAGTAGGATATGAAATCACACCTACATTTACTTTATAGTTTTTCTTTTTTTGAATAAAATTTTGTAAACTTTCGCTATCTTCAAATCCTAAATTAAATGCACTATAAGGCAATACACCCAATACTGGGATTTTAAACTCTTCTTCTATGATTCTTATACCCTCATCAAATAAAGAGATATCTCCTCTAAATTTGTTTACAATTACTCCAATTACATTTTGCCTTAACTTCTTAGGTAACAAGTGATAGCACCCATAAATTGAAGCAAAAACACCACCTTTTTCAATATTAGCTACTAATATAATTTTTGTATTATAATAATCTGCAATAAAAATATTTGATAAATCTTTATCCATCAAGTTAAGTTCAACAGGACTTCCAGCACCCTCACTTACGATACAATCATACTTTTCATCTAAATACTCATAACATCTTTTTACAGCTGGTTTTAAAAGGTCTAAATCCCTATAGTATTCTCTCACATTTTTGTTTGTAACTACTTTTCCCTCAACTATAAGTGAAGCACTACTTCCACGCCCTGATTTTAAAAGCACAGGATTTAGGTGATATGAAGTAGGAACACCTAAAACGTCACTTTGAAAATATTGAGCAATTGCAATCTCACTTCCATCATCACAAACTTTTGAATTATTTGATACATTTTGTGCTTTAAATGCTGCAACACTAAAGCCCTCTTCTTGTAAAATTTTTCCTATTACAAAAGTTAAAGTAGATTTTCCAGCATCACTACTTGTACCAAAGATTGATATATTTTCCATCTAAATAATTCCTGTTTTAATAAAATTATTTATCAAATCTACTGCATCTTTATCTATATAAAAATTCAACTTATTAATTGTGCTATTTACAAAATACTTACTTTCATAGAATTTTTTATTATCTTGTAAATATTTTTTATCATAATCATTTATATTCTTCTCTATATTATAATAATATTGTTCAAACTCATTATAAAATTTAAATTCATGAGATTGATCTCCAAAAAAACTTTCATTAGAAGCTTTTATACTATTAAAGTTATCACTATTTCTTTTTAATTTATCTGTAAATCCAATTATCTGCCATTTAGATTTATCATCTTTAAAAAAAGATGTATGAAATAAAATAAAATTTATATTTAAAATAATTAAACACTCTAAAACACTATTATCGTTATTTGTATTTTTGCATTTAGTCCATTCCCATAAATTATCTAAAACTTGTATATATATTCTTGCATTTAATATTTCTACTTCTTTTAGTGTCTTTAATATTAATTCTTTGTATTCTTTTAAATCAGAATATTTTTTATCATCAAAAATAACATTAAAAAGATCTTCTATTTCGGGATTAAAATATAAATATTTTGAAACAGTTTTTTCTTTTAGATTTTGAAAAAGTTCTTTTTCTTTAAAAACATTATCATTTAAAATTATCATAACTTTACATCTGAAAGTTAAACTTAGTTGTGTCATAAAACCAAATAAATCATTTAAATCTATATCCTTTGATTTTCTTTCAAAATCATCAAAACACATAATAGCTCCACGATTTAGATACTCTTCTGCCTTTTTTATTTTTTTATTTTCTAATATCTTATCTATTCTGTTAAAAGATTCATCTGCAATATTTGATAAATCAATATTTATACCAAAAACACTAACACTTTTAGATAGACTTGAGAATATATTTACACTATTTTTTACTAATATTTTAGTTTTTTCTTTATTCTCATCAGATTCCATACTTTCAAGAATATTTATAAATACTTCTTGTTTTATTTGTTCAATTGATGTTTTACCATATAAACTAATATAATGATTAGGTATTTTATTTTTCCCATCATTTAATTTAGGAATAATTTTATTTTGCCAAAAATTTGTTTTTCCACTTCCCCATTTTCCAGAAAGCATAATAACTTTATTATCAGAAATGTCTGAATTTAGATATCCATTTTTATCATCATCCCCAAGTAAATATTCTTCTAATATTTCTAAATTTTTCACATTATTCCTTTACTCAATATTTATACTCCAAACTTTTATACTTTATTTTTTTGTTCTTAAAAGGATCTATTATTGCTTCTATTTGCTCAAAGCTATACTTTAAAGGAAAGCCTATTTTTGAATTAGTTGCAGTTGTTTCAAGTTTATAAAAAGCTTTACCATTTACATATAATGCTTTTTTATTCAAACTTTGATTTACATCTAAATGCACTATTACAAAAATATGCTTAGGCACAAGGACAAAATATGCTTCATAGCCTTTTACATGCAGTAATGAAATAAGAAGGTTTGATTTATCATCACAATCCCCAAAGTTTTGGCTTACTACTTTTCTTGCACTTCTTGCAATACTTTCATTTACTTTATAAGGAATATTTGTAGTAAAATCAAGCATACTTTGAACTTCACAAATTTTATCATTTTTACAATGTAGTGTTAATTTTTTTGCTAAAGAATGAGTAAACTCATCAATTTTTACTTGATTTACATATGTTTTATCATCTATATCTAAAAACTGTCTATCAACAATCTTAAAAGATGTAAATACCATATAAAATACAACTATTATAAATACTATTGATATAATCAAAGAGATATAGTAAATAAACTTATTTTGAAATAGCATCTAAAGCCTTTTTAAAAGCATCTAAATCATTTTGAGACTTTACAGCAACTCGTATAAATTTCTCATCTAAAAAATCAAAATTACTACAATCTCGTATCATTATTTTATACTCTTTTAACTTTTCTTGTAACTGTTTTGCTGTATAATTTTTAAGTCTTGCTAAAACAAAATTTGCACTACTATTAAATATAAACTCAACTAAATTACTATTTTGTAAAATTTTTTCTAAGTAGATTTTATTTTTTACATTTATTGCTTTTGCTACTTTTTTAAATTTTTCATCTTCTAAGGCTTTTTGTAAATATTCACTATCAAAAGCAGAAAGCTTCCACATAGGTTCAAATTTCTTTAACTCATCAATATTTAATTTATTAGAAATAATAGAACCTACTCTAACTCCTGCACTGCTATAAAACTTTGTCATTGATTTTAATACATATAGTTTTTCATATCTATGTATATATTTTACAGCAGAGTTTTTATCCGTAAAATCTAAAAAACTCTCATCAATTAAAACTGTTGCATTTTGTTTTTGCCAATAGTTTAAAAACTTTTCAAGTTCATAATATGTCCCATCAGGGGTCGAGGGATTTACAAAGACTACAAGAGTGTTTTTTTCAATTGGCACATCAACTCTTTCAAGTCTATTTATAAGATTATAATCATACTTATAAATATGACAAGCTTTTTTATACTCTAAATAAGCAGGCGAATAAATAGTACAGTGATTTAAATCTAAGTGCCTAAAAAGTGTAAAAATAGCACTACTTCCACCATTATATAGTTCTAATTCAAACTCTTTTACTTTATAGTTTTTTGCTATTTTACTATATAATTTTTCATATTTTGGATATGCAGATATTTCTAGACTATTGAAATCACAAGCTATTTCTGGCTTTACAAAGTTTATATTTGAAGATAAATCTATAACTTCTTCAAGCTTACAATTTATACTTTTTGCAAAACTTTGCACATCACCTCCATGCTCAAAAGTTTTCAAAGAAAAAATCCTATATTTAAAAGAAGTAACTCTGTTATTTCAATAGAACATCCTAAGCAATCTCCATTTACAAAACCAAATCTTTTATTTAAAATCTTTAAATTTAAATATAAAAACAGTAATGCCAAAATAAAAAGTAAAAATGCACTTATTTTTAAATATATTGCAAAAACTAAAAAAATTAAAACAGCAAATCTAACTTTATTAACTCCATTTGCTTCAAAAGCTTGACTCATAAAGCTGTCTTTATTGAATTTAAAAAATGGTAAAATATATGTTAAACTAAGTCTTGAAAACATAAAAACTATTAAGATAATTTCATACTTTTTTTCATAAAGTAAATAAGCAATAATTGATACTTTTAAAAGTACAAAACTAAAAGTAGCAATTGCACCAATTGCACCAATAGTTGACTCTTTCATAATCTTATAAGCATCTTTTCCAGAATAACTTGCAAACCAAGCATCAACAACATCAGTAATTGCTTCTGTATGTAAATAACCATATAAAACAAAAGATATTACAGCACTTACAACACTTGCATACAAAGGATGAAAAAAACTACTTAAAAACACAAATACCAAGATAGTAACAATTGCTATTAAACTTCCAATTAATGGTAAAAAAAACAAACTATATTTAAAAGTATTTTTATCAATTATCATCTCTTTTACAAATACGGGAAAAACTGTAAAATATGATAGACTAAAAGCAAAAGCATTAAAAATCTCTCTCATTTTAATCTTCTTTCTAATGAATATTTTACTTCTATAACTTCATCACAATTTTTTGCTAAAAACTGCCCAATTAAACCTGAAATATCTACGAACTCTCTACTATATTTATCAATAGGAATTACTCCATTGTTTATGTCATTTAAAATAAAAATAATATTACAATCAATTTTAAAAAGCTTTTCAAGCTGTTTTTCCATAAACTCATAACCATTTTCAAGATTATTTAGTATATACATAGTCATACAATCTATTAAATAAGTCTGCTTTTCTTTTATTACTTTAGTTAAATCTTTTGGCTCTTCAATAGTAATAAACTCTTCAGCTCTTTGTTTTATATGCCTATTAACTCTATCTTGCATAGCTTTATCTTCATATGAATTATCATAAGTTGCAATATAGTATGGTTTTGAACTAGCAAGCATAAGTGCTTTTTTGCTAGCGCATGAACTCTTTCCTGATTTTTGTCCACCAAAGTAAAATGATTTCATTCTTATCCTAAATTTAAAAAGCTTTTAATTCCACTAAAAATAATTTGTGCAGATAAAGCAGCAAGAAAAAGTCCTGTAATTTTAGAAATGACCATAAGTCCTTGTTTTCCAACAATTTTTTCAATATGGCTTGATAAATATAACATCACACCAATTGTAAAAATAGCCATAACTAAAGCTAAACTTCCAATCATTAATTTTGCAAAAGTATTAAACTCAGCACCCATTACAAGTAAAACCCCTATTGTTCCAGGCCCCATAGTCACAGGAATCGCCAAAGGAACAACTGCTAAATCTAAAACCGACTTATTGTTTATTTCTTGCCTATCTTTGTTTCCATTTATAAGTTCAACAGCTGTTAAAAAAAGTAAGGCACCTGCTCCTATTTTAAAAGCATCTAAAGTAATTCCAAATACTGCAAAAATATGTTGACCAAAAAATAGTAAAACTAAAGACATAATAATAACCGAAATTGTAATTTTAATAGCAAGTGCATGTCTTTGTTTTATTGTACTTTCATTTGTAACTGTTAAAAAAACAGACAAAACAAAAAATGGTGTCATAATAAAAAACATTTTTAAATATATTGATATAAAATACGAACTAAACTCCAATTTATTCTCCTAAAAACTCTTCTACTTTATTAATAATATCTTCTTTTTTTATACCATTTATACTTGCATAGACAAGTGCTGCTCCTGCCCCTACACCCTCTTTTGCTTCACCTTTATCATAAAGTTTTAAGACTTTACTTTTACTAGTTGAGAAATCAAATTGCGAATTATATGCATTTATTTTAAAATCCAATAACTCTAAAAGTGCTTTTATATTAGAGTTTTCATCTTCAAAAAGCCATTTTGTTGTACAAAGTGCAAGTTTTGAACTATCAATTTCTCCACCCATTGTTTTAAGTATTGAATTAGTAGTTAATAAAACTGCTGCCATTTGAGTTCCACCTGCAAGTATTAACTTATGTTTTGTTGCTTGAAGTCCTAAAATAAACCCAGCATTAAAAACAATCATATTATCACTTACATATGATAACCTTTCAAAAATATCCATGTGAGGTTTTATATTTTCAAGTGCTTTTTTTAATACCTCATCTTTTATACTATTTGGACTATTTTTAAAAGAGCTTGAGAATAACTCTTTACAATCATAGCCCAATGCAAGCGCTGTTGCCATTGCTGTTGTAGTTCCAGCAGGAATAGTTTCAGCTAAGATTGTATACTCACTAGAAGTCTTATAATTTTGTCCAAACTCAACTCCTTTTTCAAAAACTTCCATTGCATCAATATTTGCACCTGTTTTTATATTTTCACTTGCAGTTATATCAAAATCATGAATTTTAAAGTACTCAAATTTAGGCAAAATTTCAAAACCTAAATTTAAAAACTCTAAGTTTGAGAAAGCTTTTAATTCGTGAACTGCTCTTGTAATAAGTGCAGGTGTTGGAATACCTTTAGTAGTTGTAGCAATATTATCTAAAGAACGTACTTCTTTTGTAGCTAGAAACTCTGCATCTAAAGTAGGAGTTAAATACATTTTTCCTGGAATACCAGCTTGTGAAATACCCTTGATTTGAGCTGTATTTGTAACAGAACATGCTAGTAAAAAAGAGGCTTGTTTACCTCTTAAATACTCTAAAAAATCTTTTGTACCTAAAATAGTATTAAAGTTCATATAGAACCTTTCTTATAAAGTTTGCAAAAGTATAACAAATATTTAATTGATATTTAGTTTATAACCCATGCCACCTTGAGAAACAATTGTATTTTTAGGAAGTTTTTTTCTAAGTCTTTTTACTAAAGCTCTTATATTTTCATTTGTAGTTAAATCACCTTGCCAAACATACTGTTCTATATGATCAAAGGTAACTACTTTATCTAAATTTTTAACAAATAAAGTCATAAGAAGAATCTCTTTTTTTGCTAATTTTATAAATTGATTTTTATCATCATATAAAGTTTCATTTATTATATTATAAGTATAATTTTCAGGTAAAGAGATATCTGATTTATCCTGCACACATAATTTCTTTAATTTTGTTTCTAATTCATATATGTAAAAAGGTTTTTTAATATACTCATCACAACCTTTAGAGTATGCATTTTTAATAGTGTCCAATTCAACATTTGCACTAATAATAATAGCAGGTGTATTTTCATCCATACTTCTAATATCTTTTAATAAAGTAAGTCCATCAATTCCTGGAACATTTATATCTAAAATAAAACAATCATACCCATCATAGATTGCATTTATTGCATCTTTACCATTTTCGAACCAATCTACCTTATAATTTTTTTGCTCTAATGCTTCAATAATAAGTTCTGATAACCTCTTGTTATCTTCTAGTAGTAATATTTTCAAATAATCTCCCTTTACAAATTTTACTTGTTTATACTAATTTTTATTTTTGCTCCCTCTTGAGATTTCAATGCTTCTATTTTTCCATCCATTTTATCCTCTATTATTAATTTAACCATATAAAGTCCAAAACCATCACCTTCTTTTTTGCTTGTAAAAAAAGGTTCAAAAATCCTTTCTAAATTCTTTTCTTTTATTCCAATGCCATTATCTTTTATATAAATACAAGTATAATTATCTTCATCAACAACATCAATATTTATCACTGCTTCTAAATCTTCTTCTACTTTTTTTCTTTTTAATATACTATCTCTTGAATTGTTTATCACACTTAAGATACACTGCTTAAACTCATTTGGATAACCATAAACTTTAAATGATTTATTATTAAAATTTAAATTAACATCTATGTAGTTATATTTTATATTATGCTCTACAACTTTTAAAAGTTCAAAAATTGCTGCATTTATTTCAAATTTACTTTTTTTTGCAGATGGTTTTACAAAGTCTCTAAAATCATCAATTGTTTCTGTCATATATCTAACTTGTGTCATTATATCATCAACTGTTTGCTTAGTATCTTCAATTGTTGAAATTTTTTTTCTTTTATATAAAAGTTCTTGAGCTATTGTTGAAATTTCTATTAAAGGAGTTTTCCATTGGTGAGCTATTGAAGTTATCATTTCTCCCATTTCAGATAGTTTTGAACGATGAATTAAGAACTGTTCATTCTTTTTTCTTTGATTTTCCAATTTTTTAATTTTTGTAACATCACTTATAATTGTTACAACCCCTGCTTCTATATTATCTTTATTAAAATACTTCTTTCTTCTTATTAAAGCATCAAACTCTTTTGTTCCTAATTTTATTTGAGTTTCAAGTTCTTCTATAAAATCTTCATTTTTATAAAACAAATCATTTACCTCAGGAAGAATATATCCTATTTCTTTTTCAATTATTTCATTTTTTTTGAAATCTAAAAAAGTACATAAAGCATCATTACAACCTAAAAGCTTGCTATCTGTACTCTCCCAATACACAATACTTTGGATATTATTTAATAATACTTTATCTAGCTTACTTTGTTCTAATAATCTATTTTCTAATTTTATCTTTTTTATTATATTTACAATAAGTCCCATAATCAAAAATACAAATATTGGCATAAGTAAAAAAGTATTATCAATAATTTTTCTATGCTTTTCAAAAAAAGTTTTTGGTATATTTATAATATTTGAATTTTCAGGCAAAGAAGAAGAATCAATATTAAATTTTTCTAATATATTGTAATCAAAATAGTACTTTGATGAAGGTATATCTATTGGAATGTTTTGAATCTCTTTTCCTTTTACTAGTTCAAAGGCTTTTTGTGCTGCTAATCTACCTTGTTCTTCTGGATCAACAACAACACCTCCGATTATTCCCTCACCTAAATGAATTTTATTTATTGCAAAAACTGGATATTTTGATTTGTTAAATAACTCTCTTAATCTGTTATAAGTTACATATTCTCCTTTTATATCTCTATATAAACTTGTAAATAAAACTGCACTATTATCTGGTAGTTTGTTGACTTTATTAACTATTGTTTTTATATCTATTTTATTATCGTATATTATATTAAATCTATCTGCAAACTTTTTTGACTCTTGAATAATTTGATTCTTTATTGCCAAAGAGGATAAGGTATCATCACTTATAATATATAGTGTATCTAGGTTTGGTATTATTTTTGAGACAACTTGTATATTTTTTGTTATTTGTTTATATTCAATTATTCCTGTCATTTTCTCTTTTATTTTTTTAGGAATTTTTATATCTTCAAAGTTTTCAACTCCACAAAATACAATTGGAGAATTATTAAATATTTTTTCATGATTATTTATTACGAAGTTTAATGCATAATTATCTGCTACAAGTATTACTTCATAGTGTCTTGATGAGAATTTTTCTTCATATAATTTTGTGAGCGTTTCAAAATATTTTTTTGAGGTTGTTTTTTTACTATCCATACACTCAATAGTAAGTTCATACTTAGGATGGTTTTCAAAAACACCTTTTACACCTTTTGTTATATTATCAGTCCATTTTAAACCAATATTATAAGAGTGTAAAAGCAAAATATCTTTTTGTGAATTTGCAAATATAAAAACAGGAAATAGTAATAATAAAATCAATTTATATAACATATATTATCTTTTTTCTTTTTTTTATTTTATCCTCTTTTAGATTTAAAAGCATATAAACTTAATTCTTGAAGACTTTTTTATAAAAAAAGTCTTCAAGAAAAACTAAATACTATTCCATTTTTGTGGTCCAGTTGTATGAATAGATACACCCTCAGTGTCAACAGCGAC
>ERZ794982.92-NODE-92-length-45245-cov-4.746603_pt1 | contig 45245 bp, 35 predicted proteins | sample MGYA00433071_ERZ794982 | MGnify/ENA primary metagenome ERZ794982 (study PRJEB30140, sample SAMN00862574) | bioreactor metagenome | study: EMG produced TPA metagenomics assembly of the Bioreactor inoculated with sediment Metagenome (bioreactor metagenome)...
GCCGATACCTAATACCGTGACCACCATTTGCGCGATCGCCGTGGCAATAGCCGCTCCTTCGAGTTCCCATCCCCACAAAGCGATAAAGATGTAATCAAGCACAATATTTACTACCGCACCAATCACCATCAACAATGTCGCCAAATTAGGGCTGTCATCATTACGCAGTAAAAACGGCGCAGCGATCGAACCCAATGAGAAAATACATGCGAAGATCAAAATGTGCAGGTATTGCGAACCAAGTTCCAGTACTCGACCTTCAGCACCTTGCCACAATAGGAAACTATCAGCGCACATATAAAGCACAAATGAGACGATTGGAGCCAACAATGCCAGTAGCAATAAGCCTGTTGCTAATGTGACGCGGGCGCCTGAAGGGTTTCCCTCACCTTGTTTAATTGACGCGAGTGCACCAGTACCAACGCCCACAAGCATACCAATACCAAGAATAGAACCAATCACAGGCCAAGCGACGTTGATCCCCGCCAGACCATCGGCTCCGACATAACGTCCAATAAAGATCCCATCAACGACCTGATAAAGCCCATTGACCAACATTGCCGCTACCGTAGGAACCGCATAACGCCAAAACTGTTTATAAATAGATACTTGCATCTTCTCACCAAGCAAAAACGCCCAAAGGCACTAGTTAGCTATGCTAACTAAAATGATAAATGTTTATTTCTTAAGTGCTTTATTAAGTAATTGCACCAACTGCTGTGCTTCTTGTTCATTAAGCTGAGCGTTAAGATCACTTGCTATCTGCTGATAGACCACACGCTCAAAAGACATATTCTGCATAACCCAATCGGTTAAAACGACTCGCTTAGCACGCGCATCTTCCATGCAAGAAACTCGACGCACCAAGTTCTTCTTTTCCAAACGAACCACCATGTTTGATGCTGATGGTTTCGTCACATGTAGCTCATGAGCAAGGTCGGTAATACGCACACCTTGAGGATATTGCTGAATCACTTTTAAATAGTCGAATTCGTTAAAGCTAAGCTGACACATAGGATCTTCATTGCCGTATTGGCGCCATGCTTTAGAGCAAAAGCGTTCCAAATCCATCAAACTCTCTTCTAGTTGCACAGAATAACCCCATTAGTTAGCCAGGCTAACTATTTTAGTGATTTTTAATTGTTGTGCAATAAAAAACCACCCGAAGGTGGTTTTCTTACATCTAACTCTGCAAAACTAACGAGTCTACTATTGTTGAGCTTGCTCCAACTTGGCTTTTGCCAATTGCTCGGCTTTCACTTGTTTGAAAATCCGTGATAGCTCAAGAAAAGAGTAGCGATGTTCCACATACTCAAACACGTTAAATGAAATAGCTAACTTATACATTGAAATAGCGCTAGCAAAATCACCTTCATATTGGTAACGCTTACCTAAATAGAAATAGGCTTCTGTTAAGCGCTGCGCTAGAACCGTATTGTCGCGCGTACCGGCAAAAATGGCTTTGAAGGTTTGTTCTTCTGAAACTTCACCCAATGTGAGTGCAACCAACACCCAACCCCACTCATTGTCTCGCTGTTGATAAAGATTCAGTAAATCTTGGCGAGCTACTTGAGGATCCTTTTCCAACTTAATCAAATAAAGCCACAATGCTCGAAATGGATCACTTGGATCTTCAGCAAAATGCGCTTCCATATCTTCTAAAGCAAGGTCAATACGATCACCATAATAAAGCGCAATCGCACGGTTACGTACCGCATAAGAGTTTTCTGGGTTGAGATCTAACGTCGAATCAAATGCTTCGTATGCTGCATCAAATTCACCTACTTGAGTGTAATAGACTCCGAGCAGGTTAAACAACTCTGATTGAGCTGGATTCAACTTCAGCGATTGACCGTAATCAAGACGCGCTAAATCACGCAGACCAACACTGTCATAATAGTTGCCGCGTTCATAGAGCATTTTAGCGCGCAGTTCATCAGAAAGGTTAGTGCGAAGGAGTAGTTGAGACAAACGCGCAATCTGTACCTCTTGCTGCATACTCGCTTGCAGCGGCACCGCCATTGGTGGATAAAACCACTGTTGTTTATCCGCTGTTGACGCGCACCCTGTTGCGATCAACATGCTTAAGCCAAGCGTTACGGTTTGAAACCATTTCACAAATACATACTCCTGTTACTGACTTATGGTGAGAGCATTCCCCAACAACTGCATCTTTTAGTTTAGACGATCAGCATCGTTGGCTTTCTCATTACCAAATTTGACGCTTTAGATGGGTTCCATCCAGCATAAAAAAAGGGAGCTCACAGCTCCCTTTATAGCATGCTTTTAGCCCACTAGGCTAATAGGATACTTGATTACTCAGCGTCAGCAGCTGGCTTTTCAGCTTCTTCTGCTGGCTTTTCAACCGCTTCTTTCATGCTTAGACGAACGCGACCTTGGCGGTCAATTTCAAGTACTTTAACTTGAACTTCTTGACCTTCAGCTAGGTAATCAGACACTTTCTCAACACGCTTGTCAGAGATTTGAGAGATGTGTACTAGACCATCTTTACCTGGAAGAATTGTTACGAACGCACCGAAGTCCGCTAGACGTGCAACTTTACCAGTGTAGATACGACCTACTTCAACTTCAGCTGTGATCTCTTCAATGCGACGGATAGCTTCTTTTGCTGCAGCGCCTTCAGTTGCTGCAATCTTGATGGTACCGTCATCTTCGATTTCAATTGTAGTACCAGTCTCTTCAGTTAGAGCACGGATTACAGCACCACCTTTACCGATAACATCTTTGATCTTCTCAGAGCTGATCTTCATCATGTAGATACGTGGAGCGAATTCAGAGATCTCTTCACGAGCACCAGAGATAGCTTCATCCATTACAGAAAGGATGTGCTTACGTGCACCTTGCGCTTGGTTAAGAGCAATTTGCATGATCTCTTTAGTGATACCTTCGATCTTGATGTCCATTTGAAGAGCAGTGATACCAGCGTTAGTACCTGCTACTTTAAAGTCCATGTCACCTAGGTGATCTTCGTCGCCAAGAATGTCAGAAAGAACTACGAAATCGTCGCCTTCTTTAACAAGACCCATTGCGATACCAGCAACAGAAGCTTTGATTGGCACACCAGCGTCCATAAGCGCTAGAGAAGTACCACATACAGAAGCCATTGAAGATGAACCGTTAGATTCAGTGATTTCCGATACAACACGGATTGTGTATGGGAACTCTTCAACTGATGGCATTACTGCTGCAATACCACGTTTAGCTAGTTTACCGTGACCGATTTCACGACGCTTAGGAGAACCTACAAAACCAGTTTCGCCTACACAGTATGGAGGGAAGTTGTAGTGTAGTAGGAAGTGGTCTTTACGCTCACCAGTCAGCTCGTCAATGATTTGAGCATCACGCTGCGTACCTAGAGTCGCAGTTACGATTGCTTGAGTTTCACCACGAGTAAATAGAGAAGAACCGTGAGTACGTGGAAGAACACCAGTACGTACGTCTAGCGCACGAACCATGTCTTTTTCACGACCATCGATACGTGGGTGGCCAGCGATGATGCGGCTACGTACAACTTTCTTCTCTAGTGAACCTAGCATACCGCGGATTTCGCGCTCATCTAGGTTTTCATCTTGTGCTAGTAGCGCTGCAACAACATCGTTCTTGATTGCGCCAACTTGCTCGTAACGAGCCATTTTTTCAGTGATTTGGTACGCTTCAGATAGACGCGCTTCACCTAGATCAGCAACAAGAGCTTTAAGCTCAGTGTTTACTGCTGGCGCTTCCCAGTTCCATGCAGGTGTTGCAACTTCAGCTGCGAACTCGTTGATTGCATTGATCACAACTTGTTGTTGATCGTGACCAAATACCACTGCAGAAAGCATTTCTTCTTCAGTTAGGTTATCAGCTTCTGATTCAACCATTAGTACTGCGTTTTCAGTACCAGAAACCACTAGATCTAGTTTAGATGTAGCAAGTTCAGTCATGCTTGGGTTAAGTACTAGTTGACCATCGATGTGACCAACACGCGCTGCACCGATAGGACCATTGAATGGAAGACCAGAGATAGCTAGTGCTGCAGAAGTACCGATCATTGTTACCATGTCAGGTTGAACGTTAGGGTTCACAGACATAACTGTTGCAATGATTTGAACTTCGTTTTTGAATGCTGATGGGAATAGTGGGCGAATCGGACGGTCGATTAGACGAGCCGTTAGAGTTTCACCTTCAGAAGGACGACCTTCACGCTTGAAGAAACCACCAGGGATTTTACCAGCAGCGTAAGTACGCTCTTGGTAGTTTACTGTTAGAGGGAAGAAGTCTTGACCTTCAACCGCTTCTTTTTTACCTACTACAGATACGAATACCGCAGTATCATCCATAGTAACCATTACTGCTGCAGTAGCTTGACGTGCGATAACGCCAGTCTCTAGAGTAACCGTGTGGTTACCGTACTGGAACGTTTTAACAACTGGTTTTTCGAACATTGTTATTCCTTGTACTCGACGCAAAGCCGAGACTAAGTTAAGTAAAAACCCAAAACATTACGAATCGCGACTAGTAAAAAGGCACTGCGGAACCGCTCAATGGCTTTTGAATAGTCGCGACCTGTTGGCCGACATCGGTGACTGTAATGAGATGAGTCATCTAGTTTTATTGTGGCGTTAACAGTAACAACTGTTTTAGCCGGACAGTAGTATAAACTACTTAGCAGAGTTTTGGCGATTTTAGCCAATAAAAAAAGGGGCACTAGGCCCCTTTTTTACAAACTGTTCTATGCAGCCGCTAATTAGCGACGTAGGCCTAGACGTTTGATTAGATCTTGGTAACGAGCAAGGTTTTTGCCTTTCAAGTAATCAAGAAGCTTACGACGGCTAGAAACCATACGTAGAAGACCACGACGGCTGTGGTGATCGCCTTTGTGAGCTTTGAAGTGACCTTGAAGGTGGTTGATAGAAGCAGTTAGTAGTGCCACTTGAACTTCTGGTGAACCAGTGTCGCCTTCAGATTGTGCGTATTCTGCAACGATTGCTGCTTTAGTTTCTGCATTCAGAGACATAATTCTCTCCTAATAAGAGTAGGTTTAAAGTTGTAGCAGCCAATCTCTGATTCAGCCGCTACGCGAAGCGCGGATTATAGGGGAATCATCCACCTATAGCAACAGCAATTTGGTCAAGCATCCACTTAACTTCAGCCAATATTTACCCATCACATCATGATTGCAGTATCGATAAGGAGTACCTGCCTTTCATGCTTCATGATAAACTTTTGCCACTTAATTTATTACTACAGGTTTAAGCCAATATGAAAATCGGCATTATCGGCGCGATGGAACAAGAAGTTGCCATCCTGAAAGATTCAATCAACAACTGCCAAGAAGCAAAAAAAGCAGGTTGTACTTTCTTCTCTGGTCAGTTAAATGGCGTTGATGTGGTATTGCTGCAATCAGGCATTGGTAAAGTAGCGGCCTCTATTGGCACCACTATTTTACTTGATGAATACCAACCAGATGTTGTTATTAATACCGGTTCTGCTGGCGGTTTTGATTCAAGCCTAAACCTAGGCGATGTGGTTATTTCGACAGAAGTGCGTCACCACGATGCGGATGTTACTGCATTTGGTTACGAAATGGGTCAAATGGCTCAACAGCCAGCGGCATTTATTGCTGATGCAAAACTTATGGATATAGCAGAGCAAGCTCTAGCGCAAATGGAAGATAAACACGCGGTACGCGGTCTAATCTGTACGGGTGATGCATTCGTCTGCACAGCTGAGCGCCAAGCGTTTATTCGCAAACACTTCCCATCTGTAATTGCAGTAGAAATGGAAGCTGCAGCAATCGCGCAAACTTGTCACCAATTCAACGTTCCATTTGTTGTAGTTCGTGCTATCTCTGACGTGGCAGATAAAGAAGCCACTATGAGCTTTGACGAGTTCCTACCTCTCGCAGCTCAAAGCTCTTCAGAGATGGTAATTAAGATGGTTGAACTGCTAAAGGCATAATAATCGAACATCATGGAAGAACTCTTTAACCAGCTGTTTGCTAATGGTGTGCTCCTCGTTATGTGGGGGGCACTAATTTGTCATTGGGTTCTTCCCTTTCCTCGCGAAGCCCATCCAGCCATCTTATGGCGTAAATTTGCTGAGCTATTAGCAAATAAAGTCAATGCTCCAGCCAATTATTCACAAAGTCTTATTTCCGGTACGCTAGCATGGTTACTCATGATAGTTCCTCTGTTGTGTGTTCTTTGGGCGCTCGAAGCACTAGTTTGGCAACCACTGTTGTATCAGCTCGCGCTGTTGTTGCTAGCTCTTGATTGGCGTAATAACGAAAAGTTTGCCCGCCAATTTACCCACCAGCTCGCTGAAGAAAACAGCCAAGCGGCAAAAAAACTACTCGCGCCACTAGTCAATCGCTCAACCGATACTCTATCACTACTCGGATTAGGTAAGGCTGGCTGTGAAACGTTGATCATGGGTTATGGTCGCAATGTCGTCGGTGTGCTGTTTTGGTATGCCATTGCAGGAGGTATTGGCGCTTTTATGTATCGAATGGTGATAGAGCTTGCACGCGCATGGTCACCTTCTCGGACGCAATTTCTCCCATTTGGCATACCTGCGATTAGAGTCTTGGCACTACTCGATTTTATTCCACTTAGATTATTTGCATTAATGTTGGTTGTTGGGCAACGAGCTCAAATATGCCTGCATTTAATCAAACAACAAGCGGCTTCTTGGCCTTTGCCAGGACCTGCATGGTTGTTGGTCACCGCAGGTGCGAAGCTTGAACTTTCACTGGCTGGACCTGCCATTTATGAAGGTAAAAAAGCCGTTCGCGCTAAACTTGGCGGGCGAATTGCCCCTGCCGCTATCCACTTTGCTCAATTACGTAAACTACTTGTTGGTCGTTTATGGCTTTGGGTCTTTCTACAAAGCCTAATCATGGGCGCTATCTACCAAGGACTGTAATGTTTAGATTGGCTCTACTGCTCTCTATTGTAAGCTTTGCCCTTCATGCGCAAACGATTGAGCGAGTGATTTCTCTTGCGCCATCTGCAACTGAATTGGCTTATGCCGCTGGGCTGGGCGACAAACTGGTGGCAGTCAGTGAACGCAGTGATTACCCCGAATTTGTTACTAAACTTGAAAAAGTCGCGAATTACCAAGGCATTAATATCGAGAGAATCATCACTCTGCACCCCGATCTTATTATTGCTTGGCCCGCCGGTAACCCCGCCAAAGATTTAGCTAAATTGCGCCAATTTGGCTTTAACATCTATGACTCTAAAGCGGCATCCTTAGCCGATATAGCCAACAACATTGAGCAGCTAAGCCAATACTCGGACGACCCATCGCAAGGTCAATCTGCGGCGAATAATTTTCGTAATCAACTTAAGCAATTAAAACAAAAATACAATACCAAACAACCGGTAAGCTACTTCTATCAACTGAGTGAAAAACCCATTATTACCGTGGCAAAAGGGCATTGGCCGAGTGAGGTTTTTACTTTCTGCGGCGGTGATAATGTCTTTGCCAACAGTTCTGTCCCCTACCCTCAAGTAGGTTTAGAGCAAGTGATTTTGGCTAATCCTGAGGTAATTTTCACCTCACAACATGCCTTAGAAAACGGTGGTATGTGGCAGCCATGGCGAGAACAACTACAAGCACTGCAGAATGAGCATATGTGGACGCTCAATTCAGATTGGATTAATCGTCCGACACAGCGAACCCTACGCGCCATCACTCAAGTTTGTGAGCTCTTCGAAACAGTGAGACAAAAGCGTTAACGGTTACCAACTTTATCTCGTACTATGCGGCGCCGATTTTATATCGCGTGTTTAATACTAAGACTAACCATTAAAAATATTGAGATCCTAACAACATGGATTCCTTGTTAATTTATCTAATTGACCTTTTTGGTACCGCAATTTTTGCCATTTCAGGGGTACTTCTGGCGGGGCGTTTAAAAATGGACCCATTTGGAGTGATCGTTCTCGGTAGTGTCACCGCAATTGGAGGTGGGACGATTCGAGACATGTCATTAGGCGCAACACCAGTATTTTGGATCACCGATACTAACTATTTATGGGTGATTTTCATTACCTGTGTCGCCACAATGTTGATCGTCCGCCGACCTAAACGTCTTGCTTGGTGGATACTGCCAGTATGTGATGCGGTCGGTCTTGCTGTCTTTGTCGGTATTGGTGTGGAAAAAGCGATGATGTTCCAAGACTCAGCGTTAGTCGCTATCATCATGGGTGTAATCACCGGTTGCGGTGGTGGGATCATTCGCGACGTGTTGGCTCGTGAAGTGCCAATGGTGTTAAGAAGTGAAGTTTATGCCACCGCTTGTATCATTGGTGGCGCTTGCCACACCAGTGCTCTATTGATGGGATGCAGCAACGATACCGCTTTCTTAGTTGGGGTATTCTCAACGCTATTCATTCGCTTAGGTGCGATACGTTGGCATCTTTCTTTGCCAATTTTTGCTTTGAATCGTTAATTCACAAATAAATATACGCAAATAAAAAAGGTCGCCAAGGCGACCTTTTTAACATAATAAATCACGACTATTGAGCGCGACGTAATACCTGTTTCAACGCTTCAAAATCATTAGCTAAATCTTCGGATAGCAGTTCCAGCTTGGCATGCTTTGCTAGTGGTGCTGGTAAATCAATATCTGTTCCCAGAATATCATCCACCACTTCTTTAAACTTAGCGGGGTGAGCCGTGCATAGGAACAAGCCGGTTTCACCATCTTGAAGCTGATCTTCCAATAAACGATAAGCGATCGCGCCATGAGGCTCACACAGATAACCGAGCTGGTTCAGCTCACGCACTGAATCTGCGCTTTGCTCGTCGGTCACCGCACCTTTACCTAAGGTATCTAAGCCCCAACCTTTAAGTTGGCATAGCTCTTCAATGCGTGGCCAGTTATTCGGTTGGCTTACATCCATTGCGTTAGAAGTAGTTGCTACCGTAGGTTTTGGCTCCCATTGACCTGTTTCAAGGTAACGAGGAACGGTATCGTTAGCATTGGTCGCGGCGATAAAGCGCTTAATAGGTAAACCCATCGCTTTTGCCAGCAAACCTGCCGTCAGGTTACCAAAGTTACCACTTGGTACTGAAATAACGAGGTTTTCACGTTGTGCTTTAGTCAATTGAGAAGCGGCTTCAAAGTAGTAACAGATCTGCGCCATTAAACGGCTAATATTGATTGAGTTAGCTGAGTTTAGACCAATCTCTTCACGCAGTGCCGCATCATCAAATGCTTGCTTCACTAATGCCTGACAAGCATCAAAGTCACCATCAATCGCCACTGTGTGAATATTCTTACCTAAAGTACAGAACAGCTTCTCTTGTAGAGGGCTGATTTTGCCTTTCGGATACAAGATCACCACGTTGATATCTTCCATGCCGTAGAAAGCATGTGCAACCGCCGCTCCAGTATCTCCTGATGTTGCAGTTAAGATAGTAATTTTGCCGCCATTGGAGACTGCCGCCAAAGATTGCGCCATAAATCGACCGCCAAAATCTTTGAATGCTAATGTTGGTCCATGGAACAACTCAAGCGCATACACACCTGGTTTTACTTGCTTGATTGGCGCTGGAAACTGAAACGCAGCATCAATCATTGAATTCACTTGTTCAGATGAAAGCTCATCTCCGATCAGCGCCGATAAAATCTTGGTACTACGCGAGATAAAGTCTTCATCTAATAGCGCATCAACATCATCAAACTGAGGCAGTTGAGATGGAAAAAATAGACCTTGATTACGACCTAACCCTTGGCGAACCGCTTGGCCAAAGGAGACTTGCTCATCATTTTCTTTTATATTGTACAGCTTCATAGCTCACTTCCTGTCACTTTCGAACCTTGCTTATCTAAACGACAAACATGAACGAATCCTTCTTCATTTTGTACGTAATTTTGTTCGAGCCATCGAGCCACACGCTCGGCGATATCTTTCTCTTTGCAGATACTAAATAACGTTGGTCCACTACCAGAAATACCAGTGGCCAGCGCCCCGGCTGAAGTTGCATATTTCCGCGCATCAGCAAAGCCGGGGAGCAGTTTCTCACGATACGGTTCTGCGATCACGTCTTTGATCATTTTTGCAGCAAGCTCTGGCTGGTTAGAATGACAAGCGTGAACGAAACCTGCAAGGTGGCGACCATGGGCAATCACATCTTGACGACGATATTGTGATGGCAAAATTGAACGCGCTTCTGCAGTAGATACTTTAATACCCGGATAAGCCATTACCCAGTACCATTCATCAAAACAAGGTACCTCTTGGCTGATAATGCCTAGCTCTTCTAGCATCAACTGCAAACCACCGAGATAACAAGGGGCAACATTATCGTAGTGAATGCCACCTGAAATCTGCCCTTCCATCTCCCCCATTAAAGCCAGTAGTTCTGTTTCATCTAATGGCTCACCATGGAATCGGTTTAATGCATCGAGCGCTGCGACTATAGAACAAGCGCTAGAGCCTAAACCCGAGCCGATTGGCATGTTTTTCTCTAACGTCATCGACAGCGGTAGTAATTCTTGACCTTTTCTATCCAGCTCACGAGCAAATACACGCCAGCAATCAAAGACAATGTTTTCTTTCGGGTCACTTGGCAATTTAGCAACAAAGCGACCTGCAGTATTCAAACTAAACGGCTGATCACCTTTACTAACTAACACACGGTCACCCAGCAAGGTTCCATCAATTGGAGAAACTGCTGCGCCCAATACATCAAAACCAACGCTCACATTACCAATTGAAGCGGGTGCGTAAACCGCGACATCCATACCACGACTCATTCGTTATACCCCCAACTTCCAGCCAAGTGTGCGCATCACATCAGCAAATACGCCCGCCGCCGTCACTTCAGTACCCGCGCCATAACCACGAAGTACCAATGGAATCGGATTATAATAGCGGCTGTAAAATGCCAATGCGTTTTCACCGTCTTTGATCTTGAACATTGGATCATTTTCATCGACTGCAGCAATACTGACGCGGCATTGTCCATCCGCAATTTCACCAACAAACCGCAGAACTTTACCTTCTTCTCGCGCTTGTGCTGCAAGGTCTTGGAAGTAGGCATCCGCTTCTGGTAAACGTTGCATAAACTCTTCAATGCTGCCCGAATCGTCAAAGCCTGGCGGCAGTGCTTGATCAACAATCACATCTTCAAGCTCTAGAGCCATGCCCGCTTCACGAGCAAGAATTAATAGTTTTCGAGCGACATCCATACCAGAAAGATCATCGCGCGGATCTGGCTCTGTGAAACCATTATCTTTGGCGATATTGGTCGCTTGGCTCAGTGTCATACCTTCATCAAGCTTGCCGAAGATATAAGAGAGTGAGCCAGACAAAATACCGGTAAAACGCTCTAACTCATCACCTGCAGAAATAAGATTCTGCAAGTTTTCGATAACTGGTAAACCTGCACCTACCGTTGTTTCATACATCAACTTACGACGAGAGCTACGCGCAACATTACGCAGTTGATGGTAATAAGCCATGCTGGCTGTATTGGCTTTCTTGTTTGGAGTAACTACATGGAAACCTGCGGCTAAGAAGTCTGCATATTGATTAGCAACCTCTTCACTTGAGGTACAGTCCACCAGCACTGGGTTAATAATGTGATTACGTTGCACTAGAGAAGTCAGGGTTGCTAGGCTAAATTTCTCTGAAATACCATTCAAGCGGTCACGCCAATGCTCCAAAGGTAAGCCCGCACCATCAAGTAATACGCCCTTACTGTTAGCTAAACCACATACGCGCAGAACAATACCTTTCTCTGCCAGCTTTGGTTGTTGACGTTGAATTTGATCAATCAACTCACCACCAACGCCACCAACACCAACCACAAATACATCGAGGAAGTGCTTAGAATTAAATAAGTTCTCGTGACACGCTTTGATCGCTTCAGAGATCTTATCTTCAGGAATCACCGCAGAAATCGCACGCTCAGAAGAGCCTTGAGCAATCGCAACGATGTTAACGTTGACTTCCGCCAATGATAAGAAGAACTGCGACGCCACACCACGAGAAGTGCGCATACCGTCACCAACTAAAGTCACGATCGCAACATCATTGATGTACTCCACAGGTTCAAGTAAGCCATCCTTAAGTTCTAGTTCAAAGGCTTCTTTTAACGCTTGTTCTGCTAATGCTTTATCTTGCGCTTCAATACAAAAACTAATGCTGTACTCTGAAGATGACTGCGTGATCAAAACAATCGAAACGCCAGCTGATGACATTGCGCCGAATACACGGCTTGCCATACCAACCATGCCTTTCATTCCAGGACCAGAGACGTTGACCATGGTTAAGTCACTGAGTGTCGTGATGCCTTTGATCGCCAGCTTATCTTCACCAGTATCTTGACCAATCAGCGTGCCTGCCCCTTGTGGATTGAAGCTGTTTTTAATCAAACAAGGAATATGGAATTGAGCGATTGGGGCGATGGTTTTAGGGTGAAGAACAGAAGCACCGAAATAAGAAAGCTCCATCGCTTCTTGGTAGCTCAACGATTTTAATAGACGAGCATCGTCGACTAAGCGCGGGTCGCAGTTATATACGCCATCAACGTCAGTCCAGATTTCGCAGCATTCTGCACGCAGACAAGCGGCGAGTACTGCAGCTGAATAGTCCGAACCGTTACGACCTAAAGTCACCAACTCGCCTTTTGCATTACCAGCAGTAAAGCCAGGCATGATGTTCACATGACCTTGTGGGAGTGGCTGCGCGCGGAAATTCTCTGTAGAAAGTTCAACATCTACCATAGCTTCAAGGTAGTCGCCTTGCGCCAATAGGTATTTAACCGGGTCAATTAGACTTGCAGGTTGTCCTTTTGCTTCAAGAACCGCTTTCATCAGCTCAATTGAAACTCGTTCACCTTTACTAATAATGCGTGCGTTGACATTGTCAGGACACATACCCAGTAAACTAATACCATTTACAAATTGACGCAGTTGCGACAGTGACGCTTTTACTTGGTGGTTGTACCCATTACCATCGATATTAGGTAATACTTGTTTAATCTCTTCAAATAAATCGCGGAACAAATCCTCGATTTCAGCAATTTGTAATTCGGCATCACTTCCTTTTAAAGCAGCCTCAATAACCGCAACCAGCTTGTTAGTCGTTTTTCCTGGTGCAGACAACACCACAGCGACTTCTTCTTGTTGAGCATTATTGGCAATGATATCTGCCGCTCTTAAAAAGCGATCAGCATCTGATAGTGATGATCCCCCAAATTTTAAAACTCGCATCCCTTCCTCCGAATTCTCTATCAATAGGTATAAAAAAAGGCCTGTTCCATTTGGGATACAGGCCTTTTTTTTAATTTTTTACGCTTAGCAGCCTGCCCCAACGCGTATATTGTCGGTAATAATAATGGTGGTGGTCATTACGTTCAGGCTGTCGATTTTCATAATTAAATAACTAATGTATGTTTGCTTACCCTTACGTTTACCTTACTTTCCAACATTTAGTCAACGAAAACTTTATTTTTGCGCTGATAATTTATGCACAACAGAGAGATTATCAAGCATAAGTAGAATGGAAATAGAACTGATATAGCAGTTTTGATCTTAAATAGTTAAAAAACACGACTAGTTCTTAAGTTTTATGCTTTAATTGTCGGTGCAGTGGACAAATCAATGTGACCAAATGGATTGGGGCGGCTTATGAAAAAAATAATTAGCCTTATTCTTACCCTCATTAGTTGTGGGGTTGGTGCTGCCGATCTTCCAACACTGCCCTCTCAACAATCAAACTCCCCCCACAAACTATTTATTTCCAGTGAGAGTAATCAACGTAGCTTCGATTCATGGACTATCGATAGTGGCTATGCCTATAACGTATTTGATAAGGTCGACATCTATGTTGGTACCCGGCTTGATGATAAAAAAGAAGGCGGCTTTCTTAGCGGACTAAGTTATCAAGTATCACCACGCTTATCTGTGAAAAGCTCTTTTCACGCCTATAGCAACCAAGATGCACCTGAAGGGCAAGAAAACGGCATTGCTGCCGAAGTCTCAAGTCGAGTCCATTTAACTGAACATCTAGATTTGCATGCCACTCTCGACTATCAAGAATGGCAGCAAGGTTTCGAAGTGGGTATTGGGTTTCGCTTCTAGTTAGTTTTTAAAGACCTTAGCTCCAATCGAGTAATTCACTCGACGTCAAAACACCATTCCAGTCTGCATAAATATAATCACCCGGTTGAATCATTTGGTTGTTGATCGTGAGCATCACATTCACTTCACCAACACCCCGCTTTTCTGTCTTAAATGGGCAAGTACCGAGAGCTTGGACACCAATATCCATTTGCGCCATCATGGCTACATCTCGAATAGCGCCATTGACGATGATCCCTTCCCAGTGGTTTTCTATGGCTAGAATTGCCAGCTGATCACCAAGCAATGCTCGTTGACAAGATCCATTACCATCCACGACTAGTACCTTACCTCGACCATTTTGCCCGAGAACTTCACGAACCTTAGAATTGTCGTGATAACAACGTACTGTGACAATCTCGCCCCAAAACGCACTTCTCTGACCAAAGTTACTAAGTGGTAAACTTACGTAATTTACGTGACCTTCAAACTTGTCACAAATGTCAGGGGTTATATCTTCCATGTCTTCCTCCGTGAACTAAATATTGAATTCCTTATCTGATCCTGTGTAACCATTCCCCTAGGTTGATTTTTGTTCTATCCGGTAAGCAAGATAACAAATTTAACTGTGTATCTTGTACAAAGTAGATAGCATTCTGCTGATATTTTCCTGCAAGCTCAATAGCTAAAGGTAATGAAATTTTGCTTGCAAAACTTGATTCAGACCACGAAAAGTCACTATTACCCACTAAAACACCATGGGTTTTAAATTGAGACAGATCACACTGCAAACATCTATTTCTTATGCAATTTTCCTGCTTTGTCAGTCTCTGGCTCGCAGGGTTACTCGCCGTAATAATAACAAAGTCATCAATTGGAATTGTATTTTCAAATTTGAAGTATGGATCACAGTAAGCTTGCCAAAAATGAGCATCAATCATCATATAACCAGTTTTTTTACAATTATCATTTGCTATTAATATCTGTTACATAGAATCTCTTGATATAAATCAACAAAGTGAATGGAATTAACATTTGACCATTGTTAGCATGCTGTTAACTCTATAAAATTCCACAAAACGCCCAATAGTATGAATGAGGACAAGGATCCTCTTCTGAAAGAAAGTAACACCAAGGATGGCGGGCATGTAAATAAATGTTTTTTATAGTCTTTGGTTTAATGTCAAAATCAAATTACCTGTAAGTAATGTTTTTTGCCTAGAATTTATTCTATTAGCACACTTTTTTCACAAGTTTAGGTAACGCCAATGCAAACCGCGCAGATTCTTATCGTTGAAGATGAGCAAGTAACTCGTAACACTCTTAAGAGTATTTTTGAAGCAGAGGGATACGCTGTTTTTGAAGCCAGTGACGGTGAAGAGATGCACCAGATTCTGACTGAGAGTCAGATTAACTTGGTGATCATGGATATCAATCTACCAGGCAAGAATGGTCTACTGCTAGCACGCGAACTACGTGAGCAAGCAAACGTAGCACTGATGTTCTTAACTGGTCGCGACAACGAAGTTGATAAGATCCTTGGGCTTGAAATCGGTGCTGATGATTACATCACAAAACCATTCAACCCTCGTGAACTGACTATTCGTGCTCGTAACCTTCTTAACCGTTCAATGAACTCTAGCTCAGTTCAAGAAGAAAAGCGTAGCGTTGAAAAATACCAGTTCAACGGTTGGATTCTAGATATCAACAGCCGCTCATTAGTTAGCCCAGATGGTGATAGCTACAAACTGCCTCGCTCAGAGTTCCGTGCACTTCTGCACTTCTGTGAGAACCCAGGTAAGATCCAAACTCGTGCCGACCTACTGAAGAAAATGACTGGTCGTGAGCTTAAGCCGCATGATCGTACGGTTGACGTAACCATTCGTCGCATCCGTAAGCACTTTGAATCAGTATCAGGTACACCTGAAATCATCGCGACTATTCACGGTGAAGGTTACCGCTTTTGTGGTGAGCTAGAAGACTAATCTTCAACCTCATTTAGAAAAGGAGCCGATCGGCTCCTTTTTTATTATCTAGACAACTCGTATATGATGTTAGATATAAAAACGCCCATCAATGATGGGCGTTTAATTTCTATGGATAATGGTCAGAACTAACCTTTACCACCTTTGATTGCGTTGATGATTTCACTGGTTGAGCAACCATCTTCAAAGTTCAGCACTTTCACAGCACCACCATGAGCGATCACTTCTTTACCACCAGCAATATCTTCTGGTTTGTAATCACCACCTTTAACTAAAAGGTCAGGTAACACTTCAGAGATAAGACGCTGTGGCGTATCTTCACCAAACGGTACAACCCAATCTACCGCACCTAAGCCCGCTAATACCGCCATACGGCGATCTGTTGGGTTTACTGGACGACCAGGTCCTTTTAAGCGTTTAACTGACTCATCGGTGTTTACAGCGACGATCAGACGATCACCCAACTCTGCTGCGTGGTTTAGATACGACACATGACCAGCATGTAAAATATCAAAACAACCATTGGTCATAACCACTTTCTCACCACGAGATTGAGCTTTCTTTACCGCTTCAATCAAAGCGGCTTCTGAAATCACACCAAAATCAGTATCTCGGCTACCGTGAATTGCTTCAGCCAGTTCAATCGTCGATAGTGTTGAAGTACCCAGTTTACCAACAACAACACCTGCTGCCGCATTTGCTAACGCACAAGCTTGATCAAGTGGCTTGCCCGCAGAAACGGATGCTGCAAGTACTGAAATAACCGTATCTCCCGCACCTGTCACATCAAACACTTCTTTAGCTTGAGTTGGCAGGTGGAACGGCTCTTGACCACGACGGATCAATGTCATGCCATTTTCACTACGAGTAACTAATAGCGCTTCAAAATCGTATTTCTCAATCAGCGCCAGTGATTTATCTATCAGATCTTGCTCTGACTTCACTTTACCGGCCACTAATTCAAACTCCGCCATGTTTGGCGTCAGTAATGTCGCACCGCGGTAACGCTCAAACTCAGCACCCTTTGGATCGATGAAAACGGGCACGTTGGCAGCGCGAGCTTTTTGAATGAACATTTGAACATGCTCTAAAGCTCCTTTAGCGTAATCAGATAACACAACCGCTTTCACTTTTGGTAGTGCCTGATCCATGCGATCTAAAATAAGTTCAGGATCAACGCCTTCAAACTGATCTTCAAAATCAAGGCGAATAAGCTGTTGACCACGGCTCAATACGCGCAGTTTAGTAATGGTTGGAAAGTTTGGCAGTGATACGAAATCACACTTCACTTTTAGCGCCGACAACGTTTCATTCAACACTTTAGCGGGTTCATCAATCCCTGTTAACCCAACGATATGAGCGTGTCCGCCAATAGAAGCAATATTCATTGCTACGTTAGCGGCGCCACCTGGGCGCTCTTCGTTATTTTCTACTTTCACTACTGGTACTGGTGCTTCTGGCGAAATACGACCGGTAGGACCATACCAGTAACGGTCTAGCATTACGTCACCAATAATAAGCACACCTGCTTGACTGTAGTCAGGTAGGATTGGTTTCATCATGGATCTCCACTATTTAATTCTGGGCAAAGTTTATCATAGCCCTTTAACGGTCAAAACCTTTACCTACACCCAGTATGCATCGTATACGGTTAACCCAACCATTGATTCCACATTGTAATCACCAACTCTCGCTCTTGAGAGAACTTCTCGTCGGCAACATCGGCATCCAAATTGAGCAAGTTGCGTTGGTGAATTTGATCTCGCATTGCCGTATAAGCGTGGGTAATAGCCATTGCTTGCTGCTCATCCATAATGCCTTGAACAATCGAAGACTCAAATATACGTACGTTATCCGACCAGCGTGTCATCTTGGGTTTGTCATGGCTGTAGTTCAATACCAAATATTGGGCGAGAAACTCAATATCGGTGATCCCACCCGGATCTTGCTTAAGCATAAATCGCCCAATTTTCTTGCCGCCTAAGTGATCACGCATCTTAATGCGCATATCGACCACCTGTTTTTTCAGTTCATCCCTTTCTCGAGGTAAACATAAAATTGAGTGTCTAATTTGGTGGAAAGCTCGCTGTAAAGGCTCATCACCATAAATCATCCGGGCACGAACTAAAGCTTGATGCTCCCATGTCCAAGCTTCACTGCGCTGATACTCTTCAAATGCATCGGTTGGGCTAACCAGTAACCCTGATGCCCCTGATGGGCGTAAACGTGTATCCACCTCATACAGTATTCCAGAAGCAGTACGGACGGAGAAAATATGAATAATGCGCTGGGCCAGTCGCAAGTAGAACTGACGTCCATCGATCTCTTTCTTACCATCGGTATAAGAACTCACCGGACAATCATGCATAAACACAATATCAAGATCGGAGTTGTAACCCAGTTCCCAACCGCCGACTTTACCGTAACCCACCACAGCAAAACCTTTACCTTCACGATCTTTAAGATGGTTCGGTTGCCCATATTTAGCCGCCATTTGCAGCCAAGCCTGATTAACCACGCACTCAACAATCGCTTCAGATAAATAAGTTAAGTGATCGCTTACTTTCATCACTGGCAATACGCCTGCAATATCAGCGGCAGCGATACGTAAAATACAAATCTGTTTAAATTGGCGCAGCGCTTCCATTTGCTGTTCCATATCGTCTTCAGGAATACGGGCTAGATAGTCGCGTAATTCTGTACTGTAAGCACTCAATGGAATTGGGTTGTAGAGCTGCTGTGGGTCGATAAGTTCGTCCAACAAGATTGGATAACGCCCTAGCTGTTCTGAGATCATTGGGCTAGCCGTACAAAGCCGCACCAACTGAGTGAGTGCAGCACCATGCTCATCAAGTAGCTCTAAATAGGTGGTCCGAGTGACGATGCGGTGTAGCAAGTGTAAAACACGCGGTAAACCATATTGCGCATCAGGATGAGCGAAGATCGCTTGGAACATTTTAGGCATCAACCGATTCAACACTTCTCGCCCACGTGGACCAAGGGTCTTTTTCGCCAAATCCTGCTTAAATTGGATGATGGTTTTCGCCATCGTTTCCGGTTCACTCACCTGTAAATCATGCAGCAAAATATGGTCGATTACATCACTGTGTTGCGCCATGTCCCAAAGCTCATGAAAATACTTAGCCACTTCACTTTGCTCTTCATCATCGTCACCAATTAAATGGGTGAAAACACTGTGCACGTTAGCCATATTTTGTTGGACTTGCTCAAGCAACTGTTGCCAAGTTTCGTAGCCCATTGCGGTGGCTAGTTGAAGCTGCTCGACTTCACTATCAGGTAAGGTTTGGGTTTGTTTATCCGCCATGGCTTGCAGTAGATTCTCCAATCTGCGCAAGAACTTATAAGCACTACGAAGGTGGTCAGTTTCGCTTACTGTCAACAGTTCAAGTTCATCAATCGCATCTAAGGTTACCAGTAACCCTCTTTGGCGTAAGCTCGGCTCGCGACCACCTCGAATTAACTGAAAAACTTGAGCAATAAATTCCACCTCACGAATCCCACCAGCGCCCAACTTGATGTTGTTGCTCAGCCCTCGACGACGAACTTCGCTGCTGATCATCGATTTCATGCGACGTAGAGATTGAATCGCGCTGAAGTCGATATAGCGACGGAAAACAAATGGTCGCAGCATCTGACGCAGTTCTTGGTACTCAGGGTACATCTCACGACCCATCACGCGGGCTTTGATCATTGCGTAACGCTCCCAATCACGCCCTTGTTCTTGATAGTAATCTTCCAGCGCAGCATAACTCATCACCAATGGTCCACTGTCACCAAATGGGCGAATACGCATATCCACTCGATAACAGAAACCATCAAAGGTTTGCTGATCAAGCGCCTTAATAATACGCTGACCTAAACGGGTAAAAAACTGAGCATTGGCAATACTGCGGCGCGCGCCTTGGGTTTCACCATTTTCAGGGTAGGTAAAGATAAGATCGATGTCCGACGAAAAATTAAGCTCCCCCCCACCGAGTTTCCCCATGCCAATGATCAACATGGGTTGCGCTTCACCTTGCTCATTACAAGGTGTGCCCCACAATTCACAACAGGCTTTATATTGCCACTGATAAGTTTCAAAAATCATGGCTTCTGCCAGCTCAGAGACATGTTTTAGACTCTGTTCCAATGACCAAGAACCACAAAAATCTCGCCACGCGATGTAAGCCATTTCACGATTACGGAACTGTCTTAAAACTCGCTGCCCACTCATCTCATCAGCGCAGCCTAGTAGTTGTTGTGCCAGCGCATCACGATATTGTTTATAGCGTTCTTGCTGTTCCAGCATTGCTGGTAGCTCAACACGCAAAATTTCATCTTTAGCCAATACTTCAACCACAAACTGGCTGAGCCCTGCAACAAACTCTAGTTGTTGATAAACATTTTCAGACCAATTTTGACTTAGTTGGTACTGCTCTAAATTTGCCAATGCGGATTGAGATACCGGAGTCAGAGATGAAGGCAAAAGCATGGTTCTTCCTTGTAGATGAGAACATTATTGGCTTAGTTATAACAAACTTTAGGTAATAAAAAACGCCAGCTAACAATTCGCAGGCGTTTATTGATTCACTCTGTGAGATCAGACTTTGAATGAGGTGATTTTTTTATCCAATTCCTCAGCATTTTTTTGCATGATTTCAGAGGTTTCAAGCAATTCGCTCACAACGGTTACTGATGCTTCGACTAACTCTCTTACATTGGTTAAGTTCTGGTTCATTTCTTCAGCAACACTGCTTTGTTGCCCTGCAGCAGTAGCAATCTGGAAGTTCATGTCGTTAATCTGATTGACTTGCAGTACGATACCATCCAATTCATTACCTGCATTAGTAACCAGTTCGACCCCTTCAGCCGCTTCTACTACACTCTTCTCCATAAGCTCAACAGCCGAATTCGCACTACTTTGCAATTGTGAAATCATGTCTTGTATTTCAATAGTCGCTTGTTGCGTACGACCTGCAAGATTACGAACCTCATCAGCGACTACGGCAAAGCCACGCCCCGCTTCACCAGCACGCGCAGCTTCAATTGCGGCATTCAAAGCAAGAAGGTTAGTTTGCTCAGAGATACCTTGAATAGTACCCACTACACTACCAATAGCATCGACACTTTCTTCAACTTGATTTACGGCTTGAGCAGAAGCGGCGATATCTTGTGATAACTCACTAATTTTCCCTACCGTATCTTGAACAAAATTCTGCCCGGTTACCGCTTGACTAGAAGCACTCTCAGTCAGTGTAGAGGCATTTTGCGCGTGTTCAGCAACCGTCTGCACCGTTGATGTCATCTCACTCATTGCCGTCGCAAGCTGATCAATTTCTTCAAACTCTTCTTCGGCAGATTCCTTGGTCTCAGACATGCTCAAGGTCATCACTTCCGTCAACGCAGCAAGCTCTTGCGAAGAACTGACTTGGGTTCTAATCAGATCTTGTAATTGGGAGCGTGTTTTTTCAAGCTCACGAGCAACATCACCATACTCATCTTTACACTCTAAGCGGATCGCCGTTGAAAGATCACCACTTGCCATACGTTTGATTGCATCGTTGATATATTGCGTTTGACGTAACATTATTCGAGCAGCGAAAAGGAGAACAAAAATAAAAATACTAATTAAGCCGACAGTTTGCCACACTACATCAACAAGATAAGCTTCATAGTGTTCACGCGCAATTGCGGTATTATCAGTTACCGCGAGGAGTGAGTCGTAAAACGTTTCTGCGTCCCATAATTGCTTTCCGACGATCAGTAAGGTACTGAACACCATAAGCAACGCCATCTTAGGAACAAGTCGAATATCCGTAATCACTCGTTCCCATGGCTTAAATGCCATTATCGTCATTGTTAGTTCTCCACTAAGTCATATATTCTTTAACGGCGAAGGAAAGCTACCTCAGCACAAATTAGTACTTTAGTACTGGCACTAGTATTTATTTCGAGCCCCGTATGAATAGAAATGATAACAAAAATGACACAAAGCCGATGAGCTTGTTGTCACTAATTCTCTCTGTTATGGCGTTATTTGTGATCTCAGCCCTGTTGTTTTTTCCAATACGCGAGGAGACTCGCCAGATCCTTATCGGCTTGGATTTCGTCATCTGCACTATTTTCATTCTGCAACTATCGATTGATTTGATCCGCTCCGCAAACAAACGTCTGTTTATGAAAAAACACTGGATTGATTTCATTGCTAGTGTGCCAATGATCGAACCATTACGCTTCGCAAGAATATTTCATATTTTGCGGGTGATATTGGTTATCCGCTCAAGCAGGAGCCTAGTTAAGCAAATTCTCAATAACCGTAAAGAAACCACCATAGCGTCCATTCTATTACTACTGGTCATTCTTCTAACTCTTGGATCAAGTGTGATGTTGTTTGTTGAAGGGCATTCACCGGATGCAAATATCAAAACCGGAGCAGATGCACTTTGGTGGGCATTAGTGACGATTTCAACCGTTGGCTATGGTGACCATTTTCCGGTTACCACTGCGGGTAAAATCGTCGCCTCTACCATTATTCTCTGTGGTGTCGGTTTATTCGGTATGATCTCAGGCTTAATCACTTCAGTGATAACTTCACCAAGCAAGCAGCAAACCTTGAAAGCTGAGCAGAAAGAAAAACAGATGATGGTGTTGTTAGAGCAACAACAAGCCATTTTGCAACGTCTAGAAAAGTTAGAGAGGAAGATGAGTAAAGATATCGACAAGCTTCATATCAATTCGTCTAGTGAGCAACAAAAAAGAGAGCCGTAGCTCTCTTTCAAATCGTACTTAGCCTGAACTCAACGGAGTTAGTCTTGCCAGTATGGTTCAGCTTCGATACTGATGACCCGAGTTTGTTCCATCGCATGAAGAATCGAAGTCTGTTGACGGAATAACCAACGCTCAAGCTGCTCGCGCTCATCTCCCTCTAAACTATCAACCATTTTCTCTAATGGTTTCAAAGTTAGTAGGTCGTCAATGCCTTGTAATAAATCAGCCCAAGGTAAGCGGAAGCGATTTCGCTCTTCATCATCGTATAAACTAGCAAAGCCAACACCCGTATATAGATTGCGCATCAAGTGATATTGCTGCTCGATATAATCTTGAGGCTCTAATACCTTTTCTGGTGGGAAGGCTTCTATAAGCTCATGCCATGTACGCTCTAATTGCTCAACCGAAAATGGTTTTATGCTCTGTGCCATCGCTTGACGCGATTTATCATCCAAAAACGGTTGCCAACCTCGAGTTAGAATCCAACGACTCAAATCTAACAGCAAGGCGGTGTAACGTGCTGAATTAAACTGCTCGAGCATTTCTTCACGAGATGGCAGCTCATTTTGCAGTTCGGTTAACTCTTTGATCAGAAACTTACGCGCATCTAACTTACGTAGCGCATGCCCTCTATCTTCAAGTAGATCATCAAGGTAATCATATTGCTTGATCCAAGCTAAATCTTGCTCAAGCCACTTTAACTCTTGACGGATCAAGGCGCTCGCTTTGCGCGGTACAATATCGCCATAAATGGTTAACGTCTGACGAATAAAGCTGATCGAGTTTTTAATTTCATGCAGCGCATCAATTGACTCACGCTCTGAATATATTTGCTCATGGTAGTGCCAATGTGAAAGCGCATGCTCCAATGAACTGATAAAGCATGACTCAACCGTGTCATATTTATCTGTTGCTACCAACTCCATGCTTCTAACTTCGTCACCGCTATAACCTAGCGCAAGACGGTAACCTTTTGCTGCTTTGCTTAGGTTGCCAAGGCGCATACCACCTTTATCACTAAAAATACGTGCTAAGGTAAATAGAGCATCAGTTTGACCTGATTTTAGCTCAAGCTCGACCTCACAAATGGTGTCGCGGAGATCGTCAGCAACAACCTCACCTTGGTCGAATGCCACTTCAACTTGGCTACCATCGGGCATTGCCACTAACCACTGCTCGCGCATAAAGTTAGTAGAAAATATAGGAGCAAGTTCGATTTGCAACGTTTCAGTATCTTTACCTGATGGCCAAATGTCAGCCGGATGAAGCGTTAAATCAGGAATGTTGTTTTTGTGTTCTGCATTGTATTCAGGGCGTTGGTGCAGACCAGCGACAACACGCCCAGCTGTTTTTACCGTTTGAACATAGACTTCATCGAAACGGCGAATACGCAGACCAATATCATGCTGCCTTAGCCAATTTTCTGGTGTATCAAAATAAGTGTTACCCAGGTCACGACAGCTATGCTGAAGTATCTTTGCTTCAGAAATTTTTTGACGTAAAGTTTCTGAAAAATCTGGAGAAACAAAAAACTTCAGTTCTATCTCGGTTTCCATAGTTATACCTTTCAAAGCAGATAGAGACAGGATATTGCTATATTTCCCACTCGGCAAGAGTGAAATATCGCTCAATTGATGATCTAAAACAGTTTTAATGATGGATTTAATGCGTTAACATGCGCGCCTTTATAGCCATCGCACAAGATTTCACCTTAAATGGTGTATTGTTTCTTATAGGTTATATTTAGTAGGTTGAATGACCATGCCAGTAAATACAATTATGGGGTTATTTGCAAAGTCCCCAATTAAGCCTTTGCAACGCCATGTAGTGTGCGTCAACGAATGCTGCTCTCATCTTGTGAACTTCTTTGAAGTTACTGCACAAGGCGATTGGGAGAAAGCATCTGAAATTCGTGCTCAAATCTCTCATCTTGAGAGAGAAGCAGACGTACTCAAGCGTGAAATCCGTCTCAAACTTCCTCGTGGTTTGTTTATGCCAGTCGATCGTAGTGACATGCTCGAGCTTCTGACACAACAAGACAAACTAGCAAACCTTGCAAAAGACATTGCAGGTCGAGTCTATGGTCGCCAACTAGCTGTTCCAGCACCTCTCCAAGAAAACTTCATCGCTTATCTAAAGCGTTGTCTTGATGCCGCTAATCAGGCACAGGAAGTTATCAATGAATTGGATGAGTTATTGGAAACCGGCTTTAAAGGTCGTGAGGTCACTCTGGTTGCAGAGATGATTCACCAATTAGACAAGATCGAAGATGACACCGATGCGATGCAGATCCAACTTCGCCAACAATTGATGGCAATCGAAGCAGATATGAATCCTATCGACGTGATGTTCCTGTACAAAATTTTAGAATGGGTAGGCGGTATTGCCGATCAAGCACAGCGTGTAGGTGCTCGATTAGAAGTAATGCTATCCCGCTCATAAATGTAAGTTAACTCAATAACGAGAGCATCTTTCGACACACCCCATTTAGGCGATGAATATTTCGACGCTTAAGGGGTTTTGTTGTGTTCAAAATTTGCCTCTGATTATTATCAAACAACTAGGTATTACGATGGATATCCTTGCGAACTATGGCAGTGTCCTGATTATTGTTGCAGCTATTTTTGGTTTCATGATGGCTATTGGTATTGGTGCAAACGATGTAGCCAATGCTATGGGGACGTCAGTAGGCTCTAAAGCCCTGACAGTTAAACAAGCGATCATTATTGCAATGATCTTCGAATTTGCTGGTGCTTATCTAGCAGGTGGTGAAGTAACCGATACTATCCGTAAAGGTGTTATCGAAACTTCTCTATTCGCTTCTCAACCAGATGTGCTTGTTTATGGCATGATGTCAGCGCTACTTGCTGCTGGTACATGGCTACTTCTTGCATCTTACATGGGCTGGCCAGTATCAACGACTCACTCTATCATCGGCGCAATCATCGGCTTTGCCTGTGTGTCTGTTGGTACAGAAGCCGTAGACTGGAGCAGTGTTCAAGGCATTGTTGGTAGTTGGATCATTACACCGATTATCTCTGGTTTCTTCGCTTACGTAATTTTCGTCAGCGCACAACGACTGATCTTTGATACTGAAAAACCGCTTTTCAATGCAAAACGTTTCGTCCCTGTGTACATGTTCATTACTACTATGGTCATTGCACTAGTTACGATCAAAAAAGGTCTTAAGCACGTTGGTCTACACCTATCAAATGGTGAAGCATGGGTTTGGGCTGCTGTTGTTTCTTCAATGGTTATGATTGGTGGTTACTTCTACATCCAGAAGAAATTTGCCAATCGTGAAGACGACCACGGTTTTGCTGGCGTAGAAGGTATCTTCAGCGTTCTTATGGTTATCACCGCTTGTGCGATGGCATTTGCTCACGGCTCTAACGACGTAGCAAACGCGATTGGTCCACTAGCCGCCGTTGTTTCTACCGTGCAACACATGGGTGAAATCACTGGCAAAAGTGAAATCGTATGGTGGATTCTTCCTCTCGGTGGTTTAGGTATCGTGGTTGGTCTAGCAACGCTGGGTCATAAAGTGATGGCAACAGTTGGTACTGGTATCACAGAACTTACGCCAAGCCGTGGTTTCGCTGCTCAGCTAGCAACGGCGTGTACTGTTGTATTAGCTTCAGGTACGGGTCTACCAATTTCAACCACACAGACACTAGTTGGTGCGATTTTAGGTGTTGGTTTTGCTCGTGGTATTGCCGCGCTAAACCTTGGTGTTATCCGTAACATCGTAGCATCTTGGATTGTAACGCTGCCTGCTGGCGCACTATTGGCGGTAGTCTTCTTCTACGCCATTCAAGCGTCATTCAGCTAGTCAATAGGTCAGGACTGTGTAAATGCACTGTCATTATTGACTCAATACCGCAGAAAGGGAGGCTTAGCCTCCCTTCTTTGTTGCACCCTAAAAGGAAACTTCTTACTATTTGCTTCTCGGGGTTTACCCTTCCCTGAAAGCTTGATGACTGTTAAAGGATTTACCGTGAAAAAACTGGTTTTTATGATCTTGGCTTGTCTCATTGCAGCGCCTTCTGCAATGGCAAAAGATCGCTATATCTCTGATAATTTGTTCACCTACATGCATTCTGGCCCTAGTAATCAATTCCGTATTATTGGGAGCGTTAATGCTGGTGAGAAAGTAACGCTTGTATCTAGTGACAAAAAGACTGGCTATAGCCAAGTAGTCGATAGCCGTGGTCGAAAAGGCTGGGTTGCAACAAATTTTGTTACAACTCAAGAAAGCATGACGACTCGCTTACCTCGCTTAGAGAAAGAGCTAAAAGAAGTGAAATCGAAGCTTGCTAATGCAAGTGAAAATGCCAATAAAGAAAAAGCTGGTTTAGTTGACTCGCTTGAAAACCGTAACAGCCAAATTGCTGAAATGGAAAAAAGCTACAGCGACATGAGCCAACAGCTAACGGCATCTCAAACGGAAGTGCGTAATCTGCGTGCGAAACTCGATACTCAAAAAGACGATTTGCTGCTGAAGTACTTTACTTATGGTGGTGGTGTTGCAGGTATTGGTTTATTACTTGGCTTGATTTTGCCTCATATCGTTCCTCGTAAGAAACGCTCTCCTGCAGGTTGGTCATAATCCAATTTACAAATAAAAAGGTCACGTATAAGTGACCTTTTTTATTTTCTATTCCTTAAGAATCAACCTTGCCAATCGTACAGTGCTGGTATGCGAATATACTGATTATCGAACTCAATCAGGCAAGCTTGAGGCTCTATCTTCAGTAGCTTCACCCCTTCAGCCAGCCAATCTCCCTGTTGATACTCGCTATTATTGACTTTAACCCAGCGCTTATCATGATCAGACGAATAAAGATGAGTCTGGAAGTTTAACGCTGGTAACTTGCCATACCATTGTGGAGCTGTCGATATCAACTCAACGGTTTGATCTTGGCTAGTTTGGCTTTTGTTAATACTTGATTGGACCTCTTCTGACTGCATCACCGCATGTAAACGCTGCGCAATATCTGGTGATAAACCCGATAGATCGAGCCCCTCAAGTAAATCATCCTCATTTGATGTGGTTACCACTGGTGCTTTTGCATCAGCTTTGAAGTCATGTTGCTCAGATTGCTGCGGTGATCTCACAGGTTCTTCTAATCGGTCCACTGCTGTTACTTCAATTTGGGAGTCTTTCAGATCTACTATGTTTGGGTAACTTAGCTTGATCAGTGGCGCAGACACTTCAACAACCTCAACAGTGCCTTGGTTTTGCTGTAACCATGCATCACGCAACTCAACATACTGGTAGCTTATGATGCCGACCGACACGGTAGTAACCGGCAATAATAATAGAGCTAAGCTCAAAGACCATGAATGAGAAGACGGCGACGGCTGCGTATGATTTATCATGGCGATATTGGGATTATGTTGCTGATACCCTTGCTGAGACTCTTCTAGCGATTGAATGAGGTTTGCCATTAGACACCCTCCAACACATTAAGATGGGGGGCATCTTCTTGGGATAACAACTCCAGCCTGTGTAAAGTTTCTTCACCCGCGATGCCGTCGACTGCGAGTTGTTGCCATCGCTGGAACAAGCTCACTTTCTGTATCAGATCATCACCATAGCTTTGCTCACTACCTAAAGGCATTTGCAGTAGCTGTGACAGTTGATAATCCAAACTCGCCACAGGATGGCCACTCATGCCAGGCTTAAGCGTTTGGTGCCATAGCCGTTGCCAGATCAAGTGATACTCACCACTCCACACTTGATCTAGCCATTGCGTTGCAAACTCAACACGTTGTCCATCAATCAATAGCTGCACCTGTTGTTGGTTTGCTCTATAGAGTACTGCGTAACGGTTTTGTCCTTGATAATTCAGCGTCAGCAACACCGGAAGATTACTCTCAAGGATCTGCTGCAGGCTACCTTGCTGCTGCGCACAATTAAATTGAGAGCGGCTATTTTCAAGACACATTTGATCAACGACTGATGCGCGGTATCCCCACACTTGATAAAGCGTCTCTAACCCCTTCGACAAACTAAACGGCTTTTCAAGTAAGGTCGTTAATTCCCTTGGTAAGGTTTGTTGCTCTTCAACTCTATTAGGCTGCGCAGGATAAAGCAGCTCGACTTGATGCTGAATATGAGGTGTCACTACTGTAGGCAAATACTGGTAAGCGGCGCCCGCGAAACTAAGACCGACCATAGCTGCAATTACGTAGCTTCGTTTATTGCTATTTGACTTAGCCGTCGTTCGAGGTTGATAAAAAGAGGGCTGAAAGCTCATCACCTCATCACAAGCCGTGAATACCGTTTGTGAGCTCGGTAGTGCCTCACCGATTTGATAAGCACGCTTTAATGCCGCATCACAAACAAGATTGACCAAACGCGGAATACCCTGTGTTGCTTGAGCGATTGTTTTGAGTGATTTCGTGGAAAACAGTTCACTATTCCCCCCTGCGATCTGCAAACGAAACTGAATGTACTTGATAGTTTCATTGCTATCCAAAGGTAATAAGTGGTAGCGACCAGTAATGCGCTGAGCCAACTGTCTTAACTGTGGCATTTGCAATTTTTGTTGCAACTCTGGTTGACCGATCAACAGTACCTTAAGTAGTTTTCTTTGCTCAGTTTCTAAATTGGTCAGCAAGCGCAGTTGTTCCAGTACTTCTGCTGAAAGGTGCTGTGCTTCGTCAATGATCACCAGCGTTTGCTTACCACTGCGATAACTTTCCAACAAAAACTGTTTGATGACATCGGTAAGTTGCTTGACTGACGATTGCTCTGAATATGGCAATGAAAATTCATCACAGATAGCTTGTAATAACTCAATATTTGAAAACGTGGGATTAAGAATGCTGCCAATCTGAGTCGACGAATCTAATGCCTTAATCATCGCCTTGGAAACCGTTGTTTTCCCCGTGCCAACTTCACCTGTGAGCATGGCAAAACCACCACCATCGCCCAACCCGGCTTGCAGATGATGGATAGCCTCTTTGTGGCGCTGGCTTAAATAGAGAAATCGTGAGTTCGGTACAATGGAGAACGGTAACTCAACAAATCCAAAATGATGGTTATACATGTCATTGGTCGCTGGGAATTTATTGGCAACGAAAGTAACATTGCCTACTACAATAGGCAATGATGATAAATAGTGAGAGCAAAGTGCAAAGATACCTTGTTGGTGGCGCGGTGCGCGACAAACTGCTTAACTTAGCCGTCTACGACCGAGACTGGGTTGTAGTCGGTGCGACCCCAGAGCAAATGCTGGCTGAAGGGTACACAGCAGTTGGTAAAGACTTCCCGGTCTTCCTTCACCCAAAGAGTAAGGAAGAACATGCTCTCGCACGTACAGAGCGTAAAACCGGCGCGGGTTACACGGGGTTTCAATGTCACTTTGCACCCAACATCACACTTGAAGAAGACCTATTACGCCGAGATCTCACCATTAATGCCATCGCACAAGATGCGCAAGGTAACCTTATTGACCCATACCATGGTCAGCAAGATCTGCAAAACCGCGTGTTAAAACATGTTTCAGAAGCTTTTGTTGAAGACCCATTACGAGTGCTACGCGTGGCACGCTTTGCGGCTAAATTGGCTCACTTAGGTTTTACTATTGCCCCAGAAACCATGAATTTAATGGCTGAAATTGTGCAAAGTGGTGAGCTAGAGCACCTCACTGCAGAGCGTGTTTGGCAAGAATGGCAGAAGTCATTAACGACTCAAGACCCACAAGTATTTCTTTCCGTACTAAGGGAGTGCGGTGCCCTTGCCGTGGTACTGCCAGAAATCAGTTGCCTGTTTGGCGTCCCACAGCCAGAGAAGTGGCACCCTGAAATCGACACTGGTATACATACTCTAATGGTCGCAAAGCAAGTCGCACTGTTGTCAGGGTCACCCTACGTACGCTTTGCCGCTCAAGTGCATGATCTTGGTAAAGGCATCACACCAGAAAGTGAATGGCCGAGCCATAAGATGCATTGCCATACTGGAGTTAGCATCATCAAAGCATTGTGTGAGCGTGTGCGTGTGCCTAATGAGTATCGCGATTTGGCTCTAATGGTGTGTGAGCAGCACTCGAACATCCATCGCGCAGCAGAACTAAAGCCAGCGACCAAGCTAAAAATTCTTAATAAGTTCGATGTATGGCGCAAACCCGATCGTCTCGACGATATTCTTATTTGCTGTATGGCTGACAGCCGTGGAAGAACAGGACACGAGCAAATAGAGTATCCGCAAAAAGCGATTTTCCAACGCGCGTATCAAGCGGCATTAAATGTCCAAGTACAAGACATTATTAGCGATGGGTTTAAAGGCGCTGATATTCGAAGAGAAATGGAAAAACGTCGAATCGAAGCAATAGAAAAGCAACCTTAATTCCACCCACGTAATAGACACTGCTAAGCGAATTCAAAAACAAAACGCCCCACATAAGCGAGGCGTTTTCTAAAGCATTAAGCTAACAACTCAAATGAGTTAGTACCTTTATCGTCTTTAAGAGCGCTTTCGTGTCACGTGACTGGAGCGTACTCATTTCGGTTATCCCGATAACAAAACACCCCGCCGAAGCGAGGTGTTTATCAAAAGCGTTAAGCTAATAATTCACTAAGTGTAAAACCTAGAGGAATTATTGACCTTTAACTTCTTTAAGACCGTTGAAAGGAGCGCGCTCACCTAGAGCTTCCTCGATACGGATAAGTTGGTTGTACTTAGCAACACGGTCAGAACGGCTCATAGAACCAGTTTTGATTTGACCTGCAGCTGTACCTACCGCTAGGTCAGCGATAGTTGCATCTTCAGTTTCGCCAGAACGGTGAGAGATAACTGCTGTGAAACCAGCGTCTTTAGCCATCTTGATTGCAGCTAGAGTCTCAGTTAGAGAACCGATTTGGTTGAACTTGATAAGGATCGAGTTAGTGATGCCTTCTTCGATACCACGAGCAAGAATCTTAGTGTTTGTAACGAATAGATCGTCACCAACTAGTTGGATTTTGTCGCCTAGAAGTTCAGTTTGGTGTTTGAAACCAGTCCAATCTGACTCGTCAAGACCATCTTCGATAGAAACGATTGGGAATTGCTCAACAAGGCTAGCTAGGTAGTGGTTGAACTCTTCAGCAGTGAAAGTTTTGCCTTCACCTTTCATGTTGTAGATGCCAGCTTCTTTGTCGAAGAACTCAGATGCTGCACAGTCCATAGCAAGAGTGATGTCTTTGCCAAGATCGTAGCCAGCAGCTGCAACAGCTTCTGCGATAACTTCTAGCGCTTCAGCGTTAGATTTTAGGTTAGGAGCGAAACCACCTTCGTCGCCAACTGCAGTGTTGTAGCCTTTAGACTTCAATACTTTAGCTAGGTTGTGGAATACTTCAGCACCCATGCGAACTGCTTCTTTAAGAGTTTTTGCGCCAACTGGTTGGATCATGAACTCTTGGATGTCAACGTTGTTATCTGCGTGCTCACCACCGTTGATGATGTTCATCATTGGTAGAGGCATAGAGAATTGACCAGCAGTGCCGTTTAGCTCAGCGATGTGCTCGTATAGAGGCATGCCTTTAGCAGCTGCAGCTGCTTTAGCGTTTGCTAGAGAAACAGCTAGGATAGCGTTAGCGCCGAACTTAGATTTGTTTTCAGTACCGTCTAGGTCGATCATAACTGCGTCGATTGCAGCTTGGTCTTTAGCGTCTTTACCAACTAGAGCGTCAGCGATTTGGCCGTTAACAGCTTCGATAGCTTTAAGTACGCCTTTGCCTAGGAAACGCGTTTTGTCGCCGTCACGTAGCTCAAGAGCTTCGCGAGAACCTGTAGAAGCACCAGATGGAGCTGCCGCCATACCAACGAAACCGCCTTCTAGGTGTACTTCAGCTTCAACTGTTGGGTTACCACGTGAGTCGATGATTTCACGACCTAGAACTTTAACGATCTTAGACATTAGTGTTTCCTCTCGTTCAAAAATAAATGTCGAAATTAAAGGGCAGTCGCAAACCTTCGCAACTGCCCGTATCCCTTTTACTTCTTACTTCAATTCGCCGCGTGAGAATTCACCCGCAGCTTTAACAAAACCTGCGAATAGCGGGTGGCCATCGCGAGGGGTTGAAGTGAACTCTGGGTGGAATTGAGCCGCTACAAACCATGGGTGAGCTGGGTTCTCAATCATTTCCACTAGCTTCTTATCCGCTGACAGACCAGATACTTTCAGACCTGCTTTCTCAATTTGCGGACGAAGCATGTTGTTCACTTCGTAACGGTGACGGTGACGTTCATGGATCGTCGCGTTACCGTATAGTTCACGAGCTTTAGTGCCTTTTTCTAGGTGACACAGCTGTGAACCAAGACGCATGGTACCGCCAAGGTTTGATGTTTCAGTACGTTCTTCAACTTTACCTTCACCATCAACCCATTCTGTAATCAAACCAACTACAGGGTACTTAGTCTCTTTGTTGAATTCTGTAGAATGCGCGCCTTCCATACCCGCAACATTACGCGCGTATTCGATTAGGGCTACTTGCATACCAAGACAGATACCTAGGTAAGGAACGTTGTTCTCACGTGCGTATTGTGCAGCACGGATCTTACCTTCAATACCACGGTCACCGAAACCACCTGGTACTAGGATTGCGTCTAGACCTTCTAGAACTTCAACACCTTTGGTTTCTACATCTTGTGAGTCTACATATTTAATAGTGACGCTTAGACGATTTTTCAAGCCCGCATGTTTAAGTGCTTCGTTAACTGATTTGTAAGCATCTGGTAATTCAATGTATTTACCTACCATACCGATGGTTACTTCACCTGTTGGGTTCGCTTCTTCGTAGATTACTTGTTCCCACTCAGAAAGATCAGCTTCTGGTGCAGTAATACCGAAACGAGCACAAACGATGTCATCAAGACCTTGAGCACGAATTAGTTGAGGGATCTTGTAGATAGAGTCTACGTCTTTCATTGAAATAACGGCTTTTTCTTGCACGTTACAGAATAGCGCAATCTTCTTACGCTCATTTGCTGGGATCATACGATCGCTACGGCAAACTAGGATATCTGGTTGGATACCGATAGATAGCAACTCTTTTACAGAGTGCTGAGTCGGTTTAGTTTTCACTTCACCCGCTGCTGCTAGGTAAGGAACGAGTGTTAGGTGCATGAACATTGCGCGTTCACGACCGATTTCAACTGCTAGCTGACGAATCGCTTCCATGAACGGTAGAGATTCAATATCACCTACAGTACCACCTACTTCAACGATAGCCACGTCATGGCCTTGAGAGCCTGAGATTACGCGGTCTTTGATAGCGTTAGTGATATGTGGGATAACTTGGATAGTTGCACCTAGGTAATCACCGCGGCGCTCTTTTGCAAGAACGTCGGAGTAAACACGACCTGCAGTGAAGTTGTTACGTTTAGTCATCTTAGTGCGAATAAAGCGCTCGTAGTGACCAAGGTCTAGGTCAGTTTCGGCACCATCTTCTGTAACAAACACTTCACCGTGTTGAGTTGGGCTCATTGTGCCTGGATCAACGTTGATGTAAGGGTCAAGCTTCATCATAGTCACTTTTAGACCACGAGCTTCTAGAATAGCCGCAAGAGATGCTGCTGCAATACCTTTACCTAGAGAGGATACAACCCCGCCAGTAACAAAAATGTAATTTGTCGTCATGTTTAACCTGAAATTGGTTGAATGAGGGAAATGGAGTGCTTCTGGACGGGACGTAAATATACCAGAAGCTCCTTACCGCCACAACGTGAAATCTATCACACCACAATTATTTATTTTTTGCTTCAAATCAAAGTGAATGAACAGGACTGTTAAATTTTGTTAACAGAATGCGTCACTTTTAACTCAAATACGCGCAAATAAGCGTTCAAATTCGCTCATCATGTTTAATTTGTTGCCAAAAATCTTCAAGCTCATCTAAGCTGCATTGCTCCAATTTTTTTCCATTAATTCGCACTTTTTCCTCTACCCCAGAGAAACGACGCACAAATTTGAGGTTTGCTTTGGCTAAAGCGACCTCAGGATTGACCTCTAAATGACGAGCTAGATTGACCGTAGCAAATAATAAATCACCCAGCTCCAACTCAACATTTTCTTGTTTGCAATCCACCAACAAAGTCTCTTCCATCACTTCGTCTAACTCTTCACGTACCTTGTCGACTACGGGTCCTATCGTGTCCCAATCAAATCCATATTGAGCGCACTTCTTCTGTATTTTTGTAGCACGAGAAAGAGCAGGTAGAGAATTTGGTATTGAGTCTAGAATACTTTGCTCTGATTTGCCTGCTTGAGCTTTTTCTTTTGCTTTCTCAGCTTCCCAATTGGCATTGATCTGTTCATCTGATTCGAATTCAACTTCCGAGAAAACATGAGGGTGACGACGAGTGAGCTTTTCATTCACTGTCTCTACGACCTCAGAAAAATCAAACAAGTCTTGTTCTTTCGCTAATTGACTATAGAAAATTACTTGGAACAATAAGTCACCCAATTCTTCTTTTAAATTTGGCCAGTCTTGATTATGAATCGCATCCACCACTTCATAAGTTTCCTCAATGGTATGCGGCACAATGGTTTCAAAGCTTTGTTTACGGTCCCAAGGGCACCCCTTTTGCGGATCACGCAGCGTCGCCATAATCTGTTCTAACTGTTCAATTGGATGACTCATTTCTCTTTGTCCTTTAAACAAAAAGGTGAGCAGCCAAAACCACTCACCTTAAATTATATTTTTCTACTTAATGATTCTGCTGTGACATTATTTCAGCGGTAATTCTCATTTGAACTGACTGCTTTTCTAAGTCGCTGGCTGCTAGCTCTAGGCGACAACGAAATACAGACAAGTACGATACCCTGTTTTTGCTATAGATTTGGCGTCGTAGCTAGGTAGCCAGTAAAAATATGCTCCTGAGCATGGCTGACCATGTGATGGAGATATTTTTATGCAGCTAACACCGCTACGACGTCAAAGATGACGCAAAAACTAGCCGAGGCGCTTCACCAACATCACATCCTTAATCTGTTCCACGCGACTAATCAGCCTATTCACCACTTCGACATTGGTCACTTCAAGATCAAAGTCTAAGATTGAAAGCTGATTGCGGTAATCAACTCGGCTCTTCATGCTGTTCACTTTCACTTTTTCGTTGGCGAACAGCGTGGTGATTTCTTTGAGCAATCCACCTCGTTCCATGGCTTCTACTCTTAGCGTCAGCATGTAGGAACCTGCAAAACCACTGCCCCATACGGTATCGATGATGCGCTCTGGTGCATGGTGACGGAGCTCTTCAAGCTGCTCACAGTCAGCACGGTGCACTGAGATACCTCGACCTTGGGTGATATAGCCACAGATAGCGTCGCCTGGGATCGGCTGGCAACAACGTGCTAGGTGATTCATTAGGTTGTCGACGCCTTCCACTACCACGGCGTCTTTATTTGGGCGGCTTGGCGTGGATGGCTTATTTTCTGCTTCAAGCAGTTTTTCAAGCGCTTGCTTGTCTTCTTCTTCAGCGGTTGGTTTATTCACCAAAGCGTTAATGTGGTTAATGATCTGGTTAATACGCAAATCACCACTGCCGACACCGACGTACAACTCATCAGGCGTATTCATATTGAAACGCTTTAGCCCGTACTGCTCGGCATCTTTAAGCGTGGCACCAATTTTTGCTAACTCATGCTCAAGTATTTCACGCCCTGCTTCGAGGTTTTTCTCACGACTTTGCTTGCGGAACCAAGCATTGATTTTCGCACGAGCTCGACCTGAAGTAACAAAACCGGTGGACGGATTTAACCAGTCACGAGAAGGATTTGGCTCTTTCTGAGTGATGATCTCGACTTGATCACCCATTTGCAGCTTATGAGTAAATGGAACAATACGTCCGGCGACTTTGGCGCCGATACAACGGTGCCCGACCATTGAGTGAATATGGTACGCAAAATCAAGCGGAGTCGCGCCCATTGGCAAATCGACAACATCACCACGCGGGGTAAAGGCATAGACACGGTCGTCAAAGACTTGGCTACGTACTTCATCAAGCATTTCGCCAGAGTCCGACATCTCTTCTTGCCAATCAAGTAGTTTGCGCAGCCAAGTAATTTTCTCATCGTAACCACTGCGACTGCTGCCACCTTCTTTATATTTCCAGTGTGCGGCTACGCCTAATTCAGAATCCTCATGCATTTGCTTGGTTCGGATCTGAATCTCTATGGTTTTCCCTTCGGGTCCCAAGATAACCGTATGAATCGACTGGTAACCATTAGGTTTTGGGTTGGCAACGTAGTCATCGAACTCGTTAGGTAGGTGCTTGTACTTAGTATGGACAACACCTAAACCTGCATAACAATCTTGCAGTTTGTCGGCAATAATTCGTACTGCGCGCACATCGAATAGCTCGTCAAAATCTAAGCCTTTCTTCTGCATTTTGCGCCAGATACTATAAATATGTTTTGGTCGCCCGCTCACATCTGCATTGATACCTGAAGCTTTCATCTCTTTAAGAAGGTCATCAACGAAATCTTTGATATATTGTTCGCGAACGATACGACGCTCAGACAGCTGCTTGGCAATCTGCTTATAAGTTTCTGGTTGCTGGTAACGAAAGGCGTAATCTTCAATTTCCCACTTAAGCTGACCAATGCCTAAACGGTTTGCCAGTGGCGCATATATATTGGCACACTCTTTCGCCACAGCGCGACGCACCTCATCCGGTGCTTTTTTCACTTCAATCAGATTACAGATACGTTCTGCTAATTTTATGACCACGCAACGGAAGTCATCTACCATAGCAAGCAACATTCGACGTACGTTATCTACTTGTGCGGAGGCTGCACTTACCTCAAGCGTCACATTTAATTGCCCTAACGCAGCCATCTCTTCGACACCATCAATCAGCTTAATGATCTCGCTGTTAAAATCTTCTTCAAGCTTTTCTCGCTGCAAGGCTCCACTGGATACCAATGGAAAAGGCTGCGCTGCGAGCAACGTTGGCTTATCCATTGATAGCGTGATAAGAATTTCGATCATCTCTCGACCGCGCCACAGCAGTAGCTGAGCGTTTTCATTGCCTTGTAGGTAGCTTTCACACTGATGATAAACTTGTTTTAAGCGCAGAGCAGTTTTCTGGTCTTGCCTTAAGCTGGCAACCCACTTATCTAAGTCAAACTGTTCATCCTGATTTAAATGCGCGCTTCTTACCGCAACCATCTTTCTTCGTCCTAGTTGTTATTTTTATTAACCGACTAACCATGTCTTATAGGCTGTTGCACCTAACGTTAGTTCACTTTATTTTCCTAGCGCATGACAAATAGTGCCATAGACTCAAGGTGTCCCGTGTGAGGGAACATATCCAGCATCGCCAATTTATCCAGCTGGTAGCCTTGCTTCAATAAGCTTTGGCTATCCCTAGCTAACGTTGCTGGGTTACAAGAAACATAGACCACTCGGCGTGCGCCCAGCTCTGATAATTGGTCAACTATACCACTTGCACCCGCTCTAGCAGGATCGAGCAGTATCTTATCAAATTTTTCACTCGCCCACGGCTGTGATGACATATCTTGTTCTAAATTTGCTTGATAAAACGAAACATTGTCGATCTGGTTCAATTTAGCATTTTGAGTCGCTTTTTCTACCATGGCATCGACACCTTCAACACCAATCACCGATTTTGCTTGCTTCGCCATTGGCAGGCTAAAGTTACCCAAACCACAGAATAGATCCAATACATGATCGGTTTGCTCTAGAGCCAACCACTCTAATGCTTGGCGAACCATTTTCTGGTTTACCGCTTGGTTAACTTGAATAAAGTTATTGGGTGCAAATGGAATCGTCACACCCGCTTCAAGGTAATATGCTTCCTCACCCACAACTAAATCAAGCTGATCCGTTTGTGGCATCAAGTACAATGTTGCCTGATGTGACTGGGCAAAATTTTCTAGCTGCTGCAGCTCTTTTGCGGTTAAAGGCTTAAGGTGGCGCAGTACGATAACTTTGGTATTATCACCTTTCACCAACTCCACATGGCCAATCGACTCTTGATGAGTAAAGCCTTGTAGTAATTTATATAATTCCGGCAACATCACGTTGAGCTCTGTATCAAGAACTGGGCAATTGGTTACGGTAACAATCTGCTTGCTCTGTTTGCGGCGAAAACCAAACTGCAATTGGCGCGTTTTTTTATCCACCATCACACTGATTCGTGCTCGGCGTCGGTATGCAAGGCTTTCCCCTGTCACGGGCTCGCTAAGCGCAAGCGTTTGACCCGAGAATTTTTTCATTAATCCTGTGAGTGCCTGTTGCTTATATTCCAATTGTGATGATTGTTCTAGATGCTGCAGATTACAGCCGCCACATTGATGATAATGCGAACAAAATGGCTTAACACGTTGCTGGCTTGGTTGTTGTACTTTAATAAGATTCGCACGGGAAAACTTACTCTTAGACTCTACGATTTGTACCAGTACTTGCTCACTAGGCAAAGCGCCTTCAATGAACATCGGCTTACCTGATTGGTAGGCAATACCTGCACCTTGGTGATCCAGCTTTTCAACTGTCACTGATTGGTGTTTAGTATCAAATTGAGTTTTCTTTTTCGGTTGGAAAAAACGCGCCATGCTCTGTGCCTGCCATCTATTACTTTGATTTGCTACTCAGACGTCACCTTTTCACGTCTGAGCCATTGTTTGTGCCGCTTGTGTTGATTATGCTTATCGTTTCGACGGCTAGCTTTGCTCAATTGACTGTATCTGTAGTTCTACAGACTACACGACCGAGTGCGCTGGACCTATTTTCCCATATCCACACCACGATGTTTAGACAATAATGACCAGATATGGCTTACGCGCCCGCGTTATTACCCTTACTCTAGCGCCAACCCTCATCATTGGCTTAATTCTTAGCGCTATTTTTTCTTTTAACCGCTATCACGATTTAGAAAAACAGGTTATCAGTTCCGGTCTAAATATTATTGAGCCATTGGCGATTGCCAGTGAAGACGGACTAAAAAACAACAGCCGAGAGTCGGTTCGCCGTATTATTAGCTACGCGCACCGTAAAAACTCCAAATTTGTACGCAGTATTGCGGTGTTTGATTACAATCATGAACTGTTTGTAACCTCAAACTTTCACCCAAGCTTTGAATCACTGACTTTCCCACGCAATGAGCCTATTCCGTTACTCGTGACTTCGCACTTGAAAGAAAACACGCTGGTTTTACGTGCGCCTATCATTAGTGAATCAGGCATACTGTCTAGCCCTCGCGGCAAGGAAAATAACCCTGCGCTTGGCTACATCTCTATTGAGCTTGATCTGTCATCATTACGATTGCAGCAATACCAAGAGGTCTTTGCAGCGTTTTTAGTTCTACTGACCGGTTTGGGTTTGTCGACCTTCTTTGCTTTGCGACTAATGCACGACGTGACTCGTCCAATCTCACACATGAAAAACATGGTTGACCGTATTCGTCGTGGTCACTTGGATGTACGTATCGAAGGCAAGATGCATGGTGAGCTTGACCAGTTGAAAAACGGTATCAACGCCATGGCGGTCTCGTTATCGGAATACCATGTGGAGATGCAACACAGTATTGACCAAGCTACATCAGATCTACGGGAAACATTAGAGCAGCTTGAGATCCAAAACGTCGAGCTTGATATCGCGAAAAAACGCGCTCAAGAAGCGGCGCGTGTTAAATCAGAATTCTTGGCAAATATGTCACACGAGCTACGCACACCACTTAACGGTGTGATTGGTTTTACTCGACAAATGCTCAAAACCAAGCTGACCAACAGCCAAGCCGACTACTTACAAACCATCGAGAAATCAGCGAATAACCTATTAACTATTATCAACGACATTCTCGATTTCTCTAAGTTAGAAGCGGGTAAATTGGCATTAGAAAACATTCCATTTGAATTCCAAGAAACTTTAGAAGAAGTGGTCAGTTTGCAAGCCACCAGCGCCCACGAAAAGGGATTGGAAATCACCCTTAAGATCGATCCTAAAGTGCCAATGGGCGTGGTGGGTGACCCATTACGTATTCAGCAAGTACTCACTAACTTAGTCGGTAACTCTATTAAGTTTACCGAACGTGGAAACATCGATATCAGTGTAGAGCTTCGCTCACAAAAAGATGACGCAATCGAACTGCAATTTATGGTGCGAGATACTGGTATCGGTATTTCCGAACGCCAACAAGCACAGCTTTTCCAAGCCTTTAGTCAAGCGGATGCCAGTATTTCACGCCGTTATGGCGGCACTGGTCTGGGGCTAGTCATTACTCAGAAATTGGTGAGTCAGATGGGGGGGGAAATTAGCCTGACAAGTCGACTACACCAAGGCTCTACCTTCTGGTTCACGTTGCGTCTGCATGCAGCCGAAATGCCAATAAGCGAGCTTATTGAAGCGGAAGTACTTAACCAACGCTCACTGCTATTGGTTGAACCTAATATGCAAGTTGCCTCTATTACACGTCAAATGCTGGTTCAACATGGCTTAGTGGTAACGTATCGCTCTTCTATGCCTGATGAAGTAGAGAAGTTTGACTATGTGCTGCTCAACTTAGCGCCCAATCGCACCATTGATATTAACAAGGTTGAAAGGTTAGTAGAGCAAGCTCTGCAATGTGCACCACATGTTGTCGTTGGTACCCCAAGTACCATGCTGGCACTCTCTGATCATCTGATCCAGAAATACCAGATTCACTGTATTACTAAGCCAATGTCGCGTAAGAAGTTACTACAAACTTTGGCAGCAAACCAAGAGAGCCTGCCAGAGATCAAACAAGAGGTGGTCTACAGTGAAAAATTGCCATTAACGATTATGGCGGTGGATGATAACCCAGCGAACTTAAAGCTAATCAGCGCGCTACTAGAAGAGCGAGTCGAACACGTCATTTCATGCACTAACGGTCAAGATGCTCTAACTCAAGCCCAACAACGACATTTTGATATTGTTTTAATGGATATCCAAATGCCTCATATGGATGGCGTCACCGCGTGTAGCAAGATAAAGAAAACATCACTCAACGCCAATACCCCTGTCATTGCGGTAACAGCACATGCCATGAGCGGAGAGCGTGACCGCCTACTGACTGCGGGTATGGATGATTATCTGACTAAGCCCATTGAAGAGCACGTATTACAACAAGTATTGATGCATTGGAATCCACACACCAAAGATCATGAACTACTAAGACTCGACTTACCTGCTCAAGGTGAGCCGATTATTCAAGTGCATGACACGAATAATGAACACAGTACGATGATCATTGATTGGCAGTCTGCACTCAAGCAAGCTGCCAATAAAGAAGATCTGGCGAAAGACATGCTGCAAATGTTGATCGACTATATCCCGGAAGTGAATGGCGTGGTTGAGCAAGCCCTAGAAATGGATGAGTTCGATCTAGAGCAACTCATTCATCATGTTCATAAACTGCATGGTAGTTGTTCATACTCAGGCGTCCCTCGCTTGAAGAAGGTCTGCGCTACCATAGAGAAAGCCCTACGCTCGGGGAAAACCATCGAAGATATCGAACCAGAGCTATTTGAATTACAAGATGAAATGGAAAAAGTAACCGCTAGTGCCGAACCCTACTTAAACTAGAGCAAAGACGACTTCTCTCTGATTTCTTGATAGAAACTGAAGTCGTTTTTGTGAGTTTGCTTTACTGAATACATTGCCTTGTCGGCATGCAGTATCAGCTTATCAATATCTAACTGTTGACTAGCATGCACAGCAATACCGACGCTGCATCCTACTTGTATTGAATGGGATTGATAGCCAATCGGTAAGTTAGCGCTATAAACAACCTTTTGCGCCAAGCTCTGCAATGGCTCAGGGGCATTGTCATGTAGAGCAAGGTAGATAACAAATTCATCCCCGCCGATTCGACCAACCACCCCAGCAAGATTACTTTCCTTTAGTAGCGTAGAAAAACGCCTTGCTACCTCTTCCAAAGTAAAGTCCCCTGCAGCATGACCGAACTGATCATTCACGACTTTAAAACCATCTAAATCGACGAGTAGCAGTGCTATATACTGGTTGGTTAGAGAGGCTTTCTCTATGTATTTTTCACACCCTAATCGATTTTTCAATCCAGTTAGAGGGTCTTGCTCTGCCATATTCCGATAGTACTGTTCCCAATGTTCAATCTGCCCACGCAGCTCTCTTTCTCGTTCTATTGCTTGATGAGCATTGTTAATAAAAGTATTCACACTGTGAACCACGACTCCGATCTCGTTATGTTCATTTTCTTTATTAATTGGGATTATTTTACTATGACCAGGAGTGACCGAATAAAGAGCTTGCGAGAGTGCCGTCAATGGTCGACCAACAATGTTCTTAAGCACCAATACCAATACAACAACGGTGAAAAAAAACTGCGCCAAGATGAATCCAACTTGATAGAGCACGCGAGATAGTGCCTTCTGTTGTAGCACTTGATCATCATTATGAATCAATAGCTCACCAATTGGCTGCTCATCAATAGGAGAATAAATACGATAACGATTAATATTCTCTGTAGCACTAGATTGAGCAAATAATAGTGCGTTGGAAGTGAATACGACTCCATCATCACTTGCCAATTTCACTGCATCTATCTCTTCGTGGAGCAGCAAAGCATCAATCACTTCGTTAGCGATTTCACTATTATTGACATAGATAGCGATCGCCGCAGATTTAGACAAAGATAACGCTAATTTCTGCTCTAACTCTTTGTGACTATTGTCCGCCTGTTCAAAACCTCTTGGTACGATAAACAGTAGAATAATAGTGAGGTATACCATTGCCAGTATGGCTATGATCTTAATGAACTTACTAATAAGTGAATCTGAACGTGATTTAATCATCTATTTTTAAGGCTACCTTAACTCCTGAATTTTCCGGTGGAGACTCAACCATATAACCGATAGCTTGTGGATTTTGACGTAGTTTATTAATTAACACCTGTGTCGATGAAATTCTTTCTGGTGCTCTCATACTTCCGGAGAACTTCAGCCTCGCCCAATAAGCGTTGACTTGACTGATCCTCATCTGCGCTACCTTAGCAAAAAAACGTTCTCTCTCCTTTCCGGTTCTATCGAGCACTTGATCGATATATACCGTACCAAGCACCTTCTTTCGACCTAAGTAGAGATCTGAAATATCTTCAATTTTTAAGCTTGGGACTTTACTCTCTTGGTTAACAACAATAAAAAAATCAGCGTATACCGACTGTGATATCAATAATATTAGGAGGCCAAAATACTTCATCTCATCCCTCCCCTAAAAAACAAAGTTCAAATGCAGGCTATAAATTTGTACATCTTGTGCTTGATTTATATCTGAAAGCGATGCAGCCCATAAGCCATAACCCTTATCATCAATCTCTACATGATCAACTTGAGCTTTAATCGCTAATTGAGGAGCTATATCCCAACGAACACCGAGCGAATAGGTCGATTGATCGATTCGAATCGCATTTACGCCCTGCAGCCCAGCAATTTGTAGAGGACCAAGCGCTGGATTAACTAAAGACCAATCAACTGATTGGTGAAATGAAGGATTAGAGGGTTTGAATTCACTGTAAATGGCATAAGGTGTTAGCTGAGCAAATGCTTTCCCCACTAAGAGGTAACCACCATAGCCGTGAGGGACACTTTCTTTTTCAGCATGGATATGGAACAGCTCCGATTGCATCGTCCAATCACCATCAAAATAACTCACAGCCGCCTGCAGATATTTCACCCGCTCATTAGAGACATAAAAGGCTTGAGAAAGTGTCGCTGCATCCGCGCTAACGGTAGGTAGGTTCGTACCCGCAAGTTGCTCCAGCTGCTTTTGTAACATCTGGGTAGAGGATCCGTGCTTAACCGAGAGCGAACCTACTTGGGCATAAGAGAGTTGCCAGTGCCATGACGCTTTATCAACTTCAAAAGAAATACTGACTATATCATCCAGTTCTGTACGGTATTTTTCATGGCTAGAGGGCACTTCGAGTTTTTGATGGCTCTGTCCATACTCTAAGCTCACGGACCAATTAAAATCGGGATTGTTTGAATAGTAGTTCATGCCAACCCCATCTAAGGAGTTAAATATGATGCTGCTATATAATTCTTGAGGAGGACGAACCCAAAGATGTGCGTAATCAATATAACGGCTATCTGACGCAGCATACGCACTAACACCAACACGTCCGGCACGAAAATTCCAATTAGCATTGGGTTCATAACGAACAAATGCCAGATCTGTTATATATTTAAGTTCATGTCCAGCACTCTCATCGAACAGTAGCTGGGTCGTTAAAGACCACTGACGGTTGACGCTCACATCCAGTTGTAACCCAAGCCTAGAGTCACTGGCAAAAGAACCATTTCGCTCCAGTTTTCCTACATGGCTACTATCGCGACGATAAGCGAGATCGTCTTCATTTTCATAGGTGTAACCGAATGTGCCAAAACCAGAAACAGTCC